>WBZS01000007.1_pt1 | contig 20872 bp, 16 predicted proteins | sample 5204201 | NCBI WGS metagenome assembly WBZS01 (sample SAMN12344357, study PRJNA552823) | activated sludge metagenome | biome: Activated sludge suspended growth; feature: Nitrification reactor; material: Wastewater; isolation source: activated sludge from nitrification reactor of wastewater...
GTGGTCAACGCGATCCGCAACAAGGTCGTCCATCGCATATGCGCTGTGATCCGAAAAGGAGAAGCCTTCAAGCCCTTCCTCGAAAACTCCAAAACACGTTTGGAAATGACATAGAATAAGTCTCCGCCTCGGGACCTTGCGGTGAACATCCTCAGCAGGGTTCACTACGAGAGACCCTGCAGGGGAGAAGTGGCATGGCGTCACTTGTTCAAATCCCCTGCTATCATCCTGAACTGCTCCAACGCCGCCTCCAGGTCTTTCACGATCTCCGCCGCCAGCACTCCCGGCTCCGGCAAGTTGGCGCTGTCCTCCAGGCTTTCATCCTTCAACCAGAAGATGTCCAGGCTGGCCTTGTCACGGGCCATGATCTCGTCGTAGGTGTACTTGCGCCAGCGTCCTTCGGGTGACTTGTCGCTCCACGTCGCCTTGCGCTTGTGGCGGTCGGCTGGGTTGTAGCAGTTGATGAAGTCCGCCAGGTCCTCGAACTGGAGCGGGTCGGTCTTCAGCGTGTGCTTGATGTTGGTGCGGTAGTCATAGATCCACACGTCCTTGGTCCAAGGGGTCTTGGCGCCGGGCTTGTTCTCGAAGAAGAGCACGTTCGCCTTTACGCCTTGCGCATAGAAGAGGCCCGTGGGTAGGCGCAGGATGGTGTGCAACTCTGTTGTCTTCAAGAGCTGCTTGCGCACGGTCTCGCCCGCGCCGCCTTCGAAGAGCACATTGTCCGGCAGCACCACGGCGGCGGTGCCGCCGGGTTTCAGGATGCTGCAGATGTGCTGCACGAAGTTCAGCTGTTTGTTGCTCGTGGTGGCCCAGAAGTCCTGGCGGTTGTAGGTGAGCGCCTCACGCTTCTCTTCGCCCGCCTCGTTGGTCACCGTGGTGCTGCTCTTCTTACCGAAGGGCGGGTTGGTGAGCACGTAATCGAACTTCTGGCTCGGCGTTGTGCGCAGGCTGTCGTCACGCGTGATGTCCGCCTCGTGGTCCATATCGCCCACGTTGTGCAGGAAGAGGTTCATCAGGCACAGCCGCGCGGTGCTGGTCACGATCTCCCAGCCGTGGAAGGTCTCGTACTTCAGGAACTTCAGCTGCTCCTTGTTCAGCTTGAAGTTCTTCGGGTTGGTCAGGTGGTCATAGGCTGCGAGGAAGAAACCGCCGGTGCCGCAGGCGGGATCGGCGATGGTCTTCTCCGGTAGCGGCCGCACACACTCCACCATGGCCTGGATAAGCGCACGCGGTGTGAAGTATTGCCCGGCCCCGCTCTTGGTGTCCTCGGCGTTCTTCTGCAAGAGGCCTTCGTAGATGTCGCCCTTCACATCGGCGCCGAGCACCACCCAATCCTCGCTATCGATGAGGTTGATGAGCTTGTGGAGTTTGGCCGGGTCGCTGATCTTGTTCTGGGCCTTCACGAAGATGTCGCCCAACATGCCGGTGCGCTTGCCCAGCTCGTCCAGCAACTTCACGTAGTGGCTCTCCAGCTCAGCGCCGCTCTTGCCGCGGAGGCTCTGCCAGTTGAAGCCTTTGGGCACCTTGGTTTCGCGGTTGTACGGTGCCTTGCTGTACTCATCGGCCATCTTCAGGAACAGCAGATAGGTGAGCTGTTCCAGGTAGTCGCCGTAGCCCACCCCATCATCGCGCAGGGTGTGGCAGAAGTTCCAGACTTTGTTGACGATGGCGGTGGTGGTCATCAACTACAGTTTTTCGGTCAACGTGAGAAGATCCTCGGTCATATAGCCTGCGGCCAATGACGCTGCTCGGGATGTGTGCGTATGCCGCACCGTGATCGCTGTGCGTTCTTTTGACCACGGTTTGTATTTTGGCAACGCATCGAGGAACCGTGTGATGTGTCCGTCGAACGAACCGAGTTCACTAGATGTGTGTCTTGTAGCATCGCGCTTGCACGTGCCGAACCGGATCACTCCTTCATCCGCGTTCAGAGCGACAAGGTCGATCTCCACACCGCCTTTGTCCCAATAGCCATCGATGCGTTTGGTGAGCGCGAAACCGTACACTCCCTTACGGCTGCGCTCTTCATACAGCGTTGCGGCCAAGCGCTCCAAACCGAAGCCTTCAGCCGTCTTGAGGCGTTCATCGGCCTGTTCGACCAGTGACGCGACGGGCCTGAACTGAACGGACGCGACCGGTTTAGCCAAGGCGGCCAACCAACTCCGAAGGAAGTTGTCGGCTATGTAGTACCTCCCGGAACGCGAATTGGGCTTTGCGAAAATGGGCAAGCGCCGCTCCACCATGCGATAGTTGCCGGTGAGGACCGCGAGGTAGCCACCCACCTGTTTGGCCTGTCCGCTGTCCAAGCTCCGAAGACGCGCTTCAATATCGCCGTTCGTGCATCCGGGGTTCTCCGCAATGTATTGCAGCACCATGTTGTAACGTCCACGCAACTCGTGCAGGAACCAGTTCTCTGCTTCATTGCGCAATGGGGAGGAACTCTCGAAGAACATGCGGCGCAAGACAGTGTGCCGGTCCTTACCGATGACCTCCTGCTCGTAGCAATCGCGGTAGAACTTCGGCACACCCTCGAACAGGTTCCAGTAGAAGAGCAATTCCTCGGGCGTTCCTTCGCCATGCGCGCGCAGGATCTCCATGACCGAACCGATATCGAGATGGCCCAGGTCCACGCGGTCGGTCAGGCGGTTGAACAAGGGTGCGCGTTGATCTTCCAACAATGCGGTCATCTCCGCGTGGATGGAGCCAAGAACGATCAAGCACCCTGGCACTTCAGTCGCTTTGGCCTGACATCCGTCCACCACAGCTTGCAGGAAGCTTGGGAACTCGTTGAGCGCCTTACGATGGAAGTACTGGAACTCATCCAACACGATGATGTATCCCTCTTCAGCAAGTTCACGGATCAACTGAGCGAACTCCAGGAGGCTACCCGGCTGTTTGTGAGTCAGGCCGAATGTGTCCATGAAACCATGCACTGCCGCGAGTACGCCTGCCGGTTCGGAGTCGGGTATCTGAACGTAGAACGACTTGCGATCGGGGTGTCGGCTCAAAGCCTCCCGGATCAAGGCGGTCTTGCCGATCCGGCGCCTCCCCGAGATCTTTACAAAGGCCCAGCGGCCGCGGTCCAGGACCTCGTCCAGCCGCTCCAGCTCCTGATTGCGTCCGTAGAACTTCCATGCCATGGCACGAACTTAATGTAATGGCCATTACATTAACTCTATCCGACCTGTAATTCGCTGACAAACAGTAAGCAATTGGCGTAGGAGTAGTTCGCAGCCATGGGTCCTTGGGCTACGACTCCATGCCCTGGAGCCCCTAGGTCAACATTAAGCCGTTCGGGCGTGAACGCCTGCCCGCGCGGCACTAAACCCCGAGTGCCAGAAATGTGCGATTCGCACATCTGCTGCATGTCTGGTATAGTGCGCCAACGGTCACGCCTGGCTGACACTCTTCCTCCTGTAGTGCTCCCGCACCCTTTCCCCGATGACCGTGTGCTTCTCCTCGAACATTCCCAGCAGCTTGTCCAGGGTATCCTCGCCTTGTTTGGTGAAGACCATGTTGGTGAGCATGGTGTGGCCTCGGAACTGTTTGATGATCCCGTTCAGAACGGGGACATCGCGCTTCAGTCCGAAGAACTTGAACTGGATGTTCAAGGAAGTTCCCGGTTCTGGTTCCTTGCCCATCGCGTGCAGCACATCGGCTTCGGTTGCCGCCAGCGACTGCTTCATCTCCTTGGTGGAGCGATGACCTTCTGAAAGCGTGCTCTCGATCTTGCTGATCCATTCGCGCTTGTCCGCGTGCCATGTCCTGAACCCGATGGCGCGCTCGATAAGTTCTTCGCGGGAGTTCGAGTTCTGGATAACGTCCACGGCGATCGGTGGCAGAACAATGTTCGCTTGTTCCACTTTCAGTTCGCCGCGACCGGTCGCGTAGAACTGGACGCGCTGGCTTTGGACGTGGTCCATCACTTCGCTCGCGATGTTGCGCACTCTTCCGGTACCGATGGTCTGCTCGATCACACGCTGCCTCAGCGGGTGCGGGCTGTAAGGCGCCTCGTACACATGGCTGCGGCTCAGCATGGCGGCCGTGCCCCAGATCAGCGACGAGAGCAGGTCGTTCTCATACTCGCCGGTGCGTTCAAGCGCGTCCTGGTTCTGGTCGTAGAGCTTCTTCAGTTCGGGCGTGGGGCAAAGCCGCTCGATCATCATGTGACGCGGCGCCGTCATCTCCTTCGAGCGCGGCATGAAATCCTGCCAGCCCAAGTGACCTTGGTTCAGCAAGGGAAGGAAGTGGTGCGAATCATCCTCCCAGGTGTGCAGGTAGCGGTTGTCCACCAGCATGCGGTCGCGCAGCACTATGTTGGTGAGCAGCGTGAAGAGCGATTCGATCTGTACCGCAGCATAGGGCACTTCCTCGAAGTTGTGCGAGCGCTTGCCGTCGATGTGCAGGGCCTTCAGCCGCTTCGGCGAAAGTCCCTTCGAAAGCATGCTACCCACGCTCTGAAGGATCCAGTTGTCGGTTATTAGGTCTAGTGCCATGCCAATCAGTTCGTCGACGCCTCCTGCACCTCCTTCAAGGTTCTCCCATCCTTCGTCTTCCATGCCTCCCTTCCGTTCATGTTGCGTCCGGCGATGGCGCTGGCGGCGCTGCTGGGTGAGGGGAATACGATGTCCTGCATGAAGACCAGGGTTTGACCTTCCTGCTGGAGAAGACCATCCTTCAGGAAGGTGGCGCGTTGCTCCACAAAGTAGACCGGTAGGGAAGGCACAACGTCCATGGCCGCGTGTGAACCGCGCACCACCACAAAGCCTTCCGAGCTTTCAAAGCCCTCGGCTTGCACACCACGAGCGGTAAGGACGTAACGCTGGCTGACGGCCTTTGCTTGGCTCGCCTGCTCAAAGAAGGCGTAACCGAGAATGGGCATGCACAGCAGCACATCCTGCAGGAAGCCCTCGGCGTCGGCGCGGTCGGCTTCGCTCAGGCTGGGGGGTTGGGGCGTGTTGCCGTTGTCCAGGTCGCAGCGCTTGGCGGCGGCGGCCAGCTCAACGAGCCGCGACTCCAGGTATTGGATGTGCGCCTTGTTCAGGTTCTGGTCCTTACTGGTGAAGCATACAGCATGCGTCCACCAATCCTTCTTCAGTTCGTGCTGGTTGAGGCGGGGCAGGATGGGGTCGCCCTCACCGATGTACACGCGCGGGCGCTGGGCGCTTTCGCCCGGCCCCACCAGCACGTACACGCCGGTGCGTTGCAGCTCCGGCCGGGCCTTGGCTTTGCCGAACAGGCTCTGGGGGAACACCAGGCCCACGCCGGTCCAATTGCTCTTCTCCACCACCTTGATGCCGGCCGGGTCGCCATCCACCAGGAAGATGCGGACGCTGAAGGGTTGGGTCATGGCAGGAGGGATTGCTGGATGGAGTATTTCTGGGTTTGCATCTACACCGGTTTCTTCAGGTTCATTGAACACTCCTTCAGAAGCGCGTGACTCTTCAAGACAGTCTCTATCGCTTGCTTCATATTGGCCATGTCCTCAAAGCGAGGAGCTAGCACATGTCCTTCAAGTATTGCGAAGCAAGACGACTTGCCTGTTTGGAATCGCCCTGAAGGCTTGACCGACAAGCCGTATTTCGTTGATAGGTTCGAAATGGCATTGAACATCCCCCGTGCTTGGGCCATGGTCACTTTACTTCCTGACTTTGCGGCCAGCCTAAAGGTCAGTCGCACGAGCTTACCTGGGTATGCATCGATCTGCAAGTAGGTCTGATCAACCTCGGGATGTTCTTCCCAGCCCATCCAGCAACCGATGAAACCACCCGACTGATTCGGCACGTAGCCATAACCGGGTTGCAATGGCGTGATCGACGGATGATGACTCAGCGCATTGAAGAAGCCATGCCACTGGTCCCACTGCCATTGATGAATGCCCTGCTCCTTGAAGCGTTCAGTGGACGCATGTCGCGCAAGAATGTACTCGCACCAGTTCGACAAAATCTCGCTGTTAGCATGCTTCAGGTCGATCCCCTGAACAAAGGAGGCAAGATCAGATAGGTAGATCTGTGCAAGAGCTTGGGGTACGCTCCTTGGTTCCTCTACCCACGACTTGAGGTAGATAGAAACGACATCGCCCTCGATTCCCTCGTCCCGTATGGCTTGTAGATAGCGGTTGATCTGGTCCTTGCTATCGCGCGTGAAGGTCTTGTCCTCGATCAGGATATGCCGATCCGGTTCGCCTGCTGAACTTAGGGTCACGAACACATCGATCCTTTTGAACTGACGCTTAAGAGTGACACTCTTGTAGCGTGGCAGATGAACACCAGCACGTTCATGCAGCCAACTGATGAAGCGTTGCGCTTGCTCGTGGAGATAAGGATTGATAGAACTGTACGATGGGTCAGCCCAAAGCAGGAACCAGGTCAAGAATGCATCCTGACTGAGTTCGGATGTCGCGACACTGAATAAGTTAGGTCCTGAACCGGTTCTCATTCCCGCTGTGGATTGGCTATTACTTCTTGCTTGAGAGTAGAGCTATCAATGCCAGCAACGCTGCACCTCCAAGGATCCAAGCGGTCGTGTCGTCCGACTGTGTCGTTTTTGGAGCCACAGCATGGGCAATGCGGTTGCGCACCGTCTGAATGGCAGCGGCAGGATCGTATCTATTGAAGGCAACAACGTTCGGGTGCGTCAGCAGTCCTGAATCCGCAGCGACCCTTTGCTCCATGAGCAGGAGAGCGGGGATGCGCCATTCATCGGCCTTGTTGTATTCGTGCGTGACACGATTCACCTCGTCGCTTCCCTCCGTGATCACGCCAATGAAGAGTCCACACGTCCGCAATACACTCTCGTACGCGTCAAGGGTTGAATGATAGTAGCCTCCGTGACCGGTCATGAGGGTGTAGCCCTTCTCTTGAAGTTGGCGTGCGAGGACGGTCACGACATAGTCCTGAGAGTCGCTGAGCGAATATGAAAGGAACGCTCTCATGGGTTGGTGATGTTCTTGATGCGAGCTTCCTGTTCCAATGAGAACTGATGATGACGCGGGAAGTAGTTCTTGATCAAATCGGGCTTGAACTTGATGCGCTCCAAGAATTGGTCCCCGGTCCAGCAGCAGTATGAGCGCTTGAAGGGGCAAGCGTCGTTCAGCGCCTTGAACTGGTCCGTAATCTTGGACGACACACTCTCCTTACAAACAAGCAAATAGCCATCCGCGCCCAATGAGTGCATCAGCGTGGGTATGCTGACTGAGGAAATATCGCTCAACCCAACGGTGCCGGTGTAGAACTTGCACTGCACGACCCATTTGCGACTGAAGCCATCCAGACCGTCCATCATTCGCAAGGTCACTTCTATGTCACAACCGCCATCAGGACCCTTGCCAGTGACATTGGCCTTGACCTCGGTCACATTCAACGTCCTGTCTGCCTGACACGTCCTGAAGTACGCCGCCACCAACTCCTGGAACTGCTCCCAGTCCCGGATCTCATCAAAGGAGAGTGGCACGGGTTCCATAGAACTATCCGGGGATCTTTCTTGACCGAGTTGCCCAATTCCAAGTCATCGAGCAGGCTACAAGAAGGAAGTAGAAGCCGACAGCAATGCCGAACCAATAGGCGAGCCATGCGACAACGGGCGCGCTATTGTACGGGAGATGAACGATCAAGGAGAATAGCCATGCAACGAATAGTAGGAAAGCTGGAATTATCACGAAGGGAAACAAGGTTCCTCTCAGGGGCCAAATGCTCTGCCGCCAGTGAGGCCCACCACTTGGTTCAGTAGCGAGAGACGTTAGCTCAGTTGCCGGGTTCTCAAAGAATGGTCGCCATGTCTTGTACAAAGCCGAGCCCATGAATGACTCGCGTACGTCATTGCTCACCGTCTCGGTTTCTGTCGGCAATTTCTTCACCATGGAAAAGAGGTCATCATGCCCATAGCCGCTTGCACGCACATTGATCGCAGATGACCCCATGAACCCTTGGCGGCCGGAGGGACCGCTATCCCAGATCGAGTAGTGCGCCATAGGAACAACCGGATCACAATCGCCGAAATGGTTCAAGACCTCCTGCACGACCCCTGCGCGTTGAAGTCTCAACCAGTCAAAGTCCGGTCTCAGGATGGACCCGACAAGGACTATCCTACCGAAGGTTAATCTATCTGATGGGGGAAGTTCGAGTTCGCGCAGTAGGACGTGACCTATCAACCAAGTCCCGAAACTGTGTGCGATTACGTCGGGCACCCCGTGAATGCTCTTTACAACGAGTTGGGCTTTGTACTGGGCTATCTCATCACGGAGCTTAGTTCTGAGCTTCCTGCGGCGCCAAAAGAGTATGACACCCGGTCTGATCACCCCGTACTTGTAGATAGCCGTCGGTATGGCCCTACCCCACGTTGTGCTAATCAACCAAGTCAGGCGTTCTTGCCATTCTCCACGAGTGTTCATCCCATGGATGGCAACTATCCATGCAACCGAGCGAGGTGCCGCCAGAGACCTTTTGTAGAAGTGTTCCTCAGTGACACCACCATTGTCCGCGAAGTCCAAGTGGCACTCTGAATTAGGACAACTTGACTCTCGGGCTTCAGTTTCGGTTAGTTCAGATTGACACACAGGACAGCGGTACCGTATTGCCTTCTCTATCCAACCATCGCTCGCAACGTGGTCCAGAAGCGCTGTAGCAACCGAGGCATGAACTCCAAGGCTCCGTGCTTCAAACTCGTTATGTCTTGCATTTGACAAACGCCTCATGTTAGCCAAGCATCCGTCATCGAATTGACCTTGGAGCCCGTCCCAATAGGCATCTGGTGGAATGCGATTGGTAGCACCCGGCCAATGCTTGTCGTTTGTAGCTGCCACTCGGACTCTGCTTAGGCGACAGAGTGTTCGTACCCTGCCAGCATATTCAAAATGGTCCAGACCTCACGCACGTCCATCTGGCCCCAAAGGCGCACCCGGTTGTCGTTGCGGTGTAGTTGCACCCGCAGCCTTCTCTTCAAATCCCCCTCCTCCGCTCCTCGCTCAAACCAGAACGCGCCTTCGCCACCGTTGAACAACTCTAGCTCTTCTGTGCTAAGTGCTTGGCGCAAATTGTTCAAGGGACCTTCGTCTCTGTAACTGCCCTCTTTCGAATGGGACTTGAAGACAACTGAAGCACCACCGACGAATAACTCGGAGTGCTGGACCTTGACCTTCGGGGTAACTAGCGCACTCCCCGTTCCAACTTGCTGATCAATGTTCATGGACACTCGGGATAGATCAATGCGACCCTTCTGGAGTTCCTTCACATCCATAAATGCCTCAATCGCCCTCCAGGCGCGTTGGAGCATCTCGTCGTGTTCCCGCGTTTCGAAGGGTTGCGCAATGAACAGGGCTGCGAGTCTCAAGGTCTTGCGCGCCTCGAAACGCGTTATCGCACGGTCGTTCAATTTTCTATGCGCGCGAAACTCCAGTTGATCCAATCCATCCTCGACTTTGTAGTCCTTGTCGCGCACCCTTGGCCATGACACTGCTGCCTTCTGCCAAACCAACCGCAACGCGTCTTCCGCAAAGGACACAGACGCAAGTCGATCTTCTTCGTCGAAGACCATGGCCGTGGACTTGTTCCACAAGCTCTTCATCCTACCCTCAACGGCTTTGGCATAGATGGTCTTCTCCGATAGTCCTGCTATCAACTTTGTAGGTATCCGGAAGAGATACACATGCTGATCGCCCCAGCCCTCAACTCGGTTCAACCACTCTTCGACATCCACGAGCTTGAGCTTGCCTTCGTTGATCGCACCATTCAAGTGCTTCTCAAAGTCGGTCTTGTTCTTGCCAATGGTGATGTCCTTGCCTCGCAGCAGTTCCTTGATGAATCGGTTCCCTTGACCCTGTATGATGCTATCTACAAGCTGCCTGAGTTTCGCCTTTTCATCCATGGCTGATTGAGATGATGTTTGACTCGTTACCCCAACCTCCCCTCGAACGCCCGCTTCAACACCGCCTGCCGCAACCGCGTGCTCTGCAATAGCTGCGCGTCGAGGGTGGCTTCCATTTCATTCGCACCAGCCGTCGCTTGCTCGATCCGTGCGACTAGTCGGCGTTGCTCGCTGAGCGGTGGAAGGTCAATAGGCATGTCGAGGAGTATGCCCTTGTTCAAGTTGCTCATCGTGGTGCCGATCGATGCGCCTTGTAAGTACGCCACCGAAGTGGGCGATGCGAGGAAGCAAGCTAGGTATCGAGGGTCCAAGGCTTTGCTCGGTCGGATGTAGAGACTTCCGGTGCCGCAGAACCATCCGTCTTCATTCTCTGTGATCACTGCGCAACGGCCCATTTCGCCTCTACGGCCGACGATTACATCTCCCTTCCGCAGATGGTAGTTCGGCAGTTCGCGGAATTTCTTGGAGCTCACGGTCAGATTCATGTCTGGCGTGATCACCTGTTCAGAGATGTGCTGCGGGTTGATTAGAGGAACCCCGCCGGATACGTAGTCGGCTTTGTGCAACTGCGAACCGAACGGACCTACCTGAACTTTCTCAACGATGTCGCCAAGTAGTTGCGATTCCACATTCTCTTGCGGATGCACCAACTCATTCAACACCGCCTGCTTGTACCGCTTCAACTTGGCCTTGGCCGCGTGCAGCCGCGCCACCGCCGCATCCAACCGCCCCAGCTGCGTTTCGATCGCCGACACGATCCGCCGTTGTTCGGGAAGGGGGGCGAGAGGGAGTTCAAGTTCCTTCAACTGGTTCAACCGAATGCCCTTCACTGTCGTGCCTGAACCAATCGAATCGATGTAGTCAGCGTTCGCGAGAATCCACCACTCCAAGTACGACTTGTCGAGCTTCGGTCCGACGATGAGCGCCTTCAAGTCCTGATTGATCGCTGCCGGGTATGGTACCCGTACCACTTTGCCTAGTCCGACACGCGTTGCAGTAATCACAGTGTCCGCCGGAATGATGTTCGTCGCACACTCTTCTACTCCGGCCTTGGTGATGTGCTCTTGAATGACCTCCGGCCGCCTTGAGCGCATGTCCTTCACCGTAATCCAGGGAATGTCCCCGTTCCAATAGCGCGCAACATCACGCGAGGGCGTTCCACCACCGATCACATCTTCCAAGACATCGCCAAGCTGGACTGTTTCCCAGCCCTTGGGGAGCACTTCGTTCTTCTCCATCACCTCTTCCATCATACAGCAAGATTGACCAAGAGGTCTTGGAACCGGATCTTGCCATCTTTCTTCAACTGGATCGGGTCCCGAAGAACAACAAGCTTGGGTCTAGCGGTATTCGCCTTAAAGACGCAATAGACACAATACTTATCACCCTCGCCCCTTTCATGGAATCGTTGTGCCTGGCCCCACTGTATGCCACTGATCTTGATGGCTCCGTCAACGTCACTTGGTGTAGTCTTGATCTCAATAGCCTCCAACAATTGGCCACTGCGCATCAAGCGCAGATCCGCGCCCACTCCGGTTTGACCATTGGCATTCAGATCGATCAGCTCGAGTTCCTGGTCCGTGGCGATACGCTTCCTCAACACCTGCTTCACATAGGTCTCGCCCCAGTCGCCGAGCCCCTTTTGATAAGGAGTGATCGGCTCGGACAGGATCGAACCGGCCTGTGCGGTTCCATTCCTTGCCAGGGGCTCACGGAGCAGAGTAGATTCTGCAACCAAAGGCAATCCGTCCTCTTGCGTTCCTGTCCCTAGTAGCTCATCCAGATCAACCTCCTCGCCCTCGATAGTACTGACGTCCAAAAGGATAGCAGCGGGCTCTGGCTGTGATTGCATTGCTGCGGCGATGTTCTGTTCCTGTCGCTTTTTGAATGCGATGAAATCATCATACTCCTCCTTTGAAAGCACCTTAACCCCGTGCTCCTCTTCAAAGGCCGAAATGGCGTCCGCCTTGAACTCCAAGGCAGCTACTAGCGACTCGCTCTCCTTTGTCGTCCGGTCATAGCAGGAATGCAGCGCACTAAGAGTAAGATTGTTCGGTGTCGTTCGAACGTCATTCGCGTCGAACAGCCAAGCAGTGTTCTGTAAGAGCTTCAATGCCGTGGATGGGAAGGGGCGTTTGTGCTTTCTGAAACTCACCTCCCATAGCACCTCTGCCGTAAGCAGCTCCTTTGGTGGCACTTTGTACGGCACGGCCTTTCCAATGATCACATCCCAAAGGCATTGACTCCCTGCTCTGTCTTTGATGTTCGTCAGGAAGTCCGACAAATGGACCAGATGGTGATCCATTGGTGTTCGTGTGTAGAACGAGCCAGTTATAGCGTCCAACTCCTCCTTGCTCAGATAGCTCGACTCGAGGCTCTCACGCGCTGGTTGCCCACGTAGTTCCAACGCCTGCATCAAACTGACGAACTCACTCAACCGGGTGATGCGACCCAATAAGGCTGTATCTAGCCAAAGAGGTGTCTCATTCCCTTGAAAATAGGTTAGGAGTGATGGGCTTGGGAAGTAGCACTCCTTTGCGGTCACAAGAACCGAAGACTGTCCATTGTGATTGCGAGCTGGCAGAAAGCGCAGTGCCTTCAACCTTCCGTACAACGTCTCCCTCTCCTTGCCTACTGCTTTCCTGACGGCTCTCAATATTCGCATGATGTCCAAGCCAAGGCCAGCGTAAGGTTGAACATGCTGGCCAATTCGCGGAATGACCAGTTCATTGACCTCATCAACGATGTCGGGCTTTCGCAGTTCAAGCGCTCTGAAGAAGGGCTTGGCCTCCTGGTCATGCGCCAATGATTCCTTGACGCAGGGGTACGATGAGCCTCCGCGGTCGGGGAGGAAGACCTTCCGCTTCGCATCAGTACCGTATGCCGCCCGCATGCTGCCATCCCGGAGCTTTAGTACGGGCAGTGTTTTCCACGGGTCAATCGTTCCTGTACTGGCTATCGCGGAATAGAACTTGGCCATCCAGGTGTCAGACTTTGCCTGCAAGAACTCCTCCGTTAGCGCCTCCCGAAAAGCCGACCACCCGATGACCGGTATTCCCAACTCGTTCTGAAAGAACTTGAACACATGGGTGTGATGCGGGGCTGTCGTATTCCCTTGCGCCCATGTCTTCCGTCCGAACAACGTAGTGCAATCGTTGTCTGTGATCAGGGTTGGGAACTCCCGCGCGCTCGACAGCTGAACACCTGATGCTTGGTGCATTTGCCCATCACGCCCCCGTAGCCAGTTCGTTTCAGGCCTCCTCGCCTTTTGAACCAAGCTCGAATACATCTTCCCGTAGGCCTTCAGTTCCTTTAATGAGGCATCGCATGGCAGGACATTCCAAAGCGCCTTCGTGGGCATCTTTCTGGCGATGAGTTCATCCACAATGCTGCATAACAACACAAATGCCTCGGTGAAGAGCATTTCATTCGTCGCGGCATCATCATCTTGGAGGTTATCCCTGGCCGGTGTAGTCAGAAAGGGTGCGTGAAAGAGAAAGGGCAGCTTCGACTCTACCGCAGTCGGGAAAAACGCGAAGAGAGGTGAGGTTGGTGGGACTGCTAGGTCTCGCTCACCCGCGTTCCCTTGTAGGAGAAGGGCGATCTTGATCGAAAGGTCTTTGTTGCTCTGCTTAACCGGGCGTTCACCCATGAGGAAGACCTGCTCTCTTGCGCCGTCCCGCACAAAGACCTTGCTCACTTCGGCCCCGTCAGGCTTCTTGGCCGTTCGCTCCAAGACCCTTGACTGCTTCCTGGCTCCTTCTATCGACCACTCGATCCTATGGATGTTCGACAGGAACAGGATGTGGCGGTGATCCATCCCCTGTAGCGTGGCCGTGAGCAAGGCAAATCGTTTTGCTGCGAGTACTCTGTCGTCTCCAAACGGAAGCGTGATCGTCGTCGCCCCATCGTCCTCCACATCGAACGCGAACTCAGGAATGATGAAATTCCTGATCTGGAACTCGATACCACCGGAACGGATGGTCGGCTTGTCGGTAACGGAATACACTGACTTGAAACCAATGCCGAACCGGCCGATGGTGTTGCGCTTCTCCTTCTTCTCTTGATTGTCCCCAACCGAGCAGATGGACTTGATATCATTCACCGAGAATGCTCTACCACGGTGAACCAGTCTTAGCTCGCGTTCATTCAAGGTCAACTGAACCACCGTCGCGCCTTCATCCTCTGCATTCTGTAGGAGTTCGAAAATGCAGTGCGCCGGATCGCTGTAGAGATCCTTGGAAATGAGATTCCAGACATGGATGCCCTGCTCGTGCATATCCGCAAAGACTTTCGCCTTCCCGTCTGCCATCTTGAGCAGTTCCGCCTGTTGCGCCGGACTGATCACGCCGCCAACGTTTCGTTCAACTCCTCTATGACCGCATCCATCTCCTCCCCGAAGAGTTGGTGCATGCGAGCCAGCCCGCCCTGCTGGCCCATGGTGCCCAGCTCCAGGTCATCGCGGTCCAGGTGTACGCTTTCGGCGATGAAGTCGCGCAGCAGCCGCAGCCATTCCATCTGTGCCTCGGTGAACTTGATGTGGCCCGCCTGCTTGCGGAACACCCACTCCTGAAAGTTCTTCTTCACCGTTTCGGCATAAGGCCGCAGCTCGCTGTCCATGCCCAGCTCGAAGCGCAGCAAGCTCACCAGATCGGTGAGCAGGCGTTGCACACTGCCATTCAGCTTCAGGTCCAGCGAGCGTTCGTAGGCGGCCCACACACGTTCGTGCGTGAGGTTGAAGGGCGGCTGTTGCAAGGCTTCCGCCACCTCTTGCACCATCTGGAACGTCACGTCCTTCCGCCGGTAGGGCTGGCTGTAGTAGATGCGCAGGGCGGTGAGCTCGTCGCGCTTCGCGGCCAGGAACTGCCTGAAAGTCCCTACCACCGCATCGGCCTTCTCCTTTGCCTGCGCGCTGGCACCGGCGTAGGTCACTTCGTCCAGGTTCACCACGTCGATGGTCTGCTCGTACTTCTTGCGCACGTTGTCCACGTAGTCGCGGAAGGCGCCATCGTCGAACACGGCCGTGGCCTGTTTCGGCAGGTCAACGGTGGGCGCTGCTGCCGCCACATCCGGGTCATAGGCGTTCAGCAGTTCGCTCACCACCTTCTGGATGCTGCGGCCACCGGCGCGCGTGGCGAACTCCTCTTTCTCCTTCGGGCTGATCTGCTTCTCCATCCGCGTGAGGCGGTTGGCGAGGCTGGTGAGCGTATCGGCATCGCGCTGGCCCATCACCACCTGCATCATCAGGTCCTTCAGCGCCACGCCGGGCTTGCGCTCCAGCGGACGGCTGTCGGTCTTGCAGCTCTTGGTAACGCCCACGGCGTCCACCAGCACGAAGTGCGTTTTGTTGGTGGTGGCGCTGGGGCTCACCTTCTTCAGGCTGTCGGCATCGAGGGTGCGGGTGCCGCGGCCCTTCATCTGCTCGAAGTAGTTGCGGCTCTTCACGTCGCGCATGAAGAGCAGGCACTCCAGCGGCTTCACGTCGGTGCCGGTGGCGATCATGTCCACGGTAACGGCGATGCGCGGGTTGTAATCGTTGCGGAAGCGCGCCAGCAGGCCCTTGGGATCCTCGTCGGTGCTGTAGGTGATCTTCTTGCAGAAGTCGTTGCCCTCGCCGTACTCCTCGCGCACGATCTGGATGATGTCGTCCGCGTGGCTGTCGGTCTTGGCGAAGATGAGCGTCTTGGGCACCTCGCCACGGTTGGGAAATATCTCGGTCTCGATCGCGCGCTTAAAAGCCTTGATGATGGTGCGGATCTGGCTGGGGTTCACCACATCGCGGTCCAGCTGCGTGCCGGTGTAGGTGATGTCCTCATCGGCCTGCTCCCAGCGGCGCTTGCGCGTAAGGCGGTCGCGCTTGTCCACCTGCTGTTGTGCCTTGATCTCCGCGCCCTTCTGGGTGATGCGCGTTTCGATCAGGTACTCGTCGTAGCCCACGTTCACGCCATCGGCCACGGCCTGCTCGTGCGTGTACTCGCTCACCACGTTCTCGTTGAAGAAGGCGTAGGTGCGGCTGTCCGGCGTGGCGGTGAGGCCCACGAGGTAGGCATCGAAGTACTCCAGCACCTGCCGCCACAGGTTGTAGATGCTGCGGTGGCACTCGTCGATGATGATGAGGTCGAAGAACTCCGGCGGGTATTGGGCATTGTACTGGAGCGGCGGAGGCGGCTTCTTGCCGAGCACACGCTCCACATCGGCACCGGTCTGCTCCTCCGCGCTCGCATCCAGCGGCTCCCCTTGCAGGATGGAGTACATGCGCTGGATGGTGCTGATGCACACCTGCGCACCGGCATCGATGAAGCCGCTGCTGAGCCGCTGCACGGTGTACAGCTCGGTGAACTTGCGGCGGTCGTCGTTGGGCGTATAGCTCTGGAACTCCTGCTCGGCCTGCTCGCCCAGGTTCTTCGTGTCCACCAGGAAGAGGATGCGCCGCATGCGTACGGGCGGCTTCAGCAGTCGGTAGATGCTGGTGATGGCGGTGAAGGTCTTGCCGCTGCCAGTGGCCATCTGTACCAGTGCTCGAGGCTTGTTCAGCGCAAAGCTCTTCTCGAGGTTGGTAATGGCGTTCACCTGGCAATCGCGCAGGTTATCCGGGTTCAGCGCACCGAATTGCGTGAGGCGCGAACGCAGCGGTTCGGTCTTCAGCAATTCTTGCAGCGTCTCCGGCTTGTGGAAGCAGAAGACCTCGCGGGCGCGTGGTTTGGGGTCGCGCTGGTCCCAGTGCATGGTCTTCTCACCGGTGCTCACATAGCAGAAGGGCAGGGCGCCGTTACCAATGGTCCAGCGGAGTTTCGCCCTCGCATAGCCTTCGGCCTGGTCCTCGTGGACGGTGATGCGTTCACCTTCATGCGCTGGCTTGGCTTCCACCACACCCACCGGAACGCGGTCCACGAAGAGGATGTAATCAGCGGGGCCGGTATCGGTGTCGTACTCGCGCACCGCGACACCCAATGCCGCTGAAGGGTTGAGCGCCTTCTTGTCCTGAACGGCCCAGCCGGATGCAAGGAGCATCGCATCGATGCGCTCGCGGGCGAGTTGTTCGGGGGTGGGGGACATACCTACTGAATGACGCTTACTTTGAATACTACCGATGGCTACACAAGCATAGTGAAAAATATGAGAACACCAAGGCGCACATCCTTCAGGTGAAGGTGAGGGGTCCACTTTACGTATCCTGATTGACCTACGATCGAATCACACTTGAACTTCTATATCGTTCCCTCATCGTCATTATCTTTGTTTTGGAACCTTCATGACTCGCATTAGTGTAGTTGCCATCCTTTGTCTTTGTGCGGTCCGTGGCTTTGCACAATTGAGCTTGGAACAAGCGCAACAGCTCTTGACAGGTGACAGTGTGTACCGTCAATGGCGCGTGGATGGAAAACCTGTTTCCTATAATCCAAGTGATTGCAGTGAATACCTGGTCTTTTATAGGGAAGATCACAAGGCCTTGCTCAAGCAATGCGATAGGGATTGCAAGTGCTTGGTAACGGTTCACGAGTGGCATCTTGGTCGATTGGACAAGTACAAGAAGGATCTTGCGTTGTTCCTTAATGATAGGACCTATCGGATCAGGATCACTTCCGATACCAGACGAGGTTGTTGTACCCTGCGTTTGTTCCGCTACTCGGGTAAGGTACTGAACGAACAGAAATACATCTCGCCCTGATATGAATGAGATACAGCACCGTAAAGCACAGATCCGTGCACAGTACATTGAGATCGTAGTCAAGTTCCTTAGCGTAATACTCGGAGTATGGGTCGGCGTTTATCAGTTCAACAAACAACAATATGCCCTGAAGGAGACCGAACTGACCAAGAGCATTTGGGAAGACCGGATCAGGGTCTACAAACAGGTCACGTTGGTTGTTGGCGACATCGCCTCCTCGGCATCAACCTCACGACGTGATTCCGTTCAGTTCACGGCTGGTGTAACGAAGTTCAATCAACTCTTCTGGGGTGAGTTGAGCTTTCTAGATGACAGCGCAGTGACGGCAGAGGCGATGAACTATCGCATTGAACTGGCTGACTATAATACGTCCACGGCAGATGCTGAATCGTACGCTCGACTGACCGATGCAGGTGATAGCCTTGTCCTGAAATGCAGAAGGAGTTCGGACCTGCTGCTCGCCAGGCTTCGTTCAGAATGAACTAACATATTGCAGAACATGAGAACACTGACACTAATATGCACGCTCTTATGCATTGCACCGATCAGCGGACAACACGTCAGAGTTCATTACCTAGCTATAGCTAATGAGCACTATGCTGACAAGGCGGCTTATTCGGACCTTCCAAGCGCAAGCAACAGCGTAGAAGAGTTCGTTCGGCTTTTGTCCCCTTTCGGCGAGGGTAGTGTGTTGAAGTCGCATCAAAGCAATCCGTTGACAAAGCGAACCATCTTGTCCGCTGTGGACACTTTGGTATCGGAATATTCAAAGGATTCCACGGCGATCGTGCTCATCTATTACTGCGGGCACGGCGAAATGGATCGTTACGGTAACGTATACATGATTCCCGGGGCGGTTCAACACGCCCCGACACTTTCAAGGCGGAACGCTTTTGAGCAGCTCTTGCCATTACCGATGGTTCAGGAGATCTTCGTGAATCGTATTAATGGTGCCGTAGGGTCGAGCAATAGCCAAGACGTTACCGTTGCCTTGGTCGAGATCATGCTGAATGAACTGATGAGGCAGGGGGCTGCTCGTGAGGAGGATTTCGGTGTTGGTGTTGTGGATACGGCCGCGATGAATGCCGAATCGCTCTCTGCACGTGAACTACTGATCGACCGGTTACCTAGAATGCTCCTTCTCATGGACATCTGCCAAAGTCGAATGGATGTGCCTGATTCGGCATACGAGGCCTATGATGGACCTTTTTTTGCGGACCAGTTGGATACAACAAGTGCCCTTTATAACAAGGAAACTGATCGATATGAGAACAACGCAATGGTCACTCAATGGGATTCGCTTCATGGTAAGGGTGATCTGGGCCAGTTGACACTGGAGGTTACCCGGAATATGTATTTGGCCTTAGGTTCCTCGGTGATATTGAGTTCGTTACCCGGGGAGGCTTCGTTCTCGGTTCCTCTGAAGAGACCCAACGGTTCCATCATAGCCGTAGGTCCTGTATTGAACGGCCTGGCCAAGGCATTCGATCATCTGTCATCTTCAACCGAAGAGGAGCTTCATTGGAATGAATTTCTCAATGACCTCCTTGGTGTCCGTGCGAAAAGAAAGTCCAAAAAGCTGTACCGACAGTGTTTCACATACGAGGGTGGCATTGCAGCGGGTATGAACGATGACTTACTTTCGAAATGGTCCACGGTCACGAAGAGGATCAAATAGCTGGATAAGCAGGGAATGATTCTCTTTTGCCCTAAGGTTGAGCCAATAGCTTGCTGAATTCAACAGCTATGGATCCGTGGTACATGAACTATCACACCCCTCCGCCGCCTTCACCTTCTCCACGAGCTGCGCCTCGCTGAAGGCGAACTCGCGCCCCGGGCGGTTGCCTTCGAGGAAGTAGACGAAACAGCCGCGCTCGAAATCCCACTTGCGCTGCAGGATGGTGCGCTGCTGGAAGGGGCCGAGGTACACCGTTTGGTGCACCTTGAAGAGGGCCACCTCGTTCATGTTGCGCACGATGTCCTCCTGGCTCACGTTCGCCCAGATGATGAGGCCGTTGTGCTTCTGGTGGATGCAGTAGAGCCAGCGGAGCACGGGGTGCTCCTTGCGCGAAACGATGGGCCAGATGCCGTTCTGCCAGGGCACCTTGCCGCCCACGGGGCAGGGGGTGGTGGGCAGTTTCATTCCTCCACGTCGATCACGTTGAAGCGGTAGGTCCACTGGTTGCGGGTGCTGCCGGGCGGCAGCAGGCTGATGCCGCGCACCTGCTCCGCGCGCCAGGGCACGGCCTTGCGCCAGCGCCACAGCCACTCCCCGCCGAAGTACCATTCGTGGGTGTGGGCGGTGCGGTTCCACGGGGCGAAGAGGAGGTTCTCGAAGAGGATGCGCTCCACCTCTTCGATGGTGCTGCCTTCCTTCAGGCGCAGTACCAGCCGCGCCACCCGGTGCGGGTGTACCTGTTCGCTTCCTTCTATGGTGTTGCAATGCGCGCGCAGTCGGCGCAAGGTCTGGTCCCACTCGCCTTGCACCACGGCTTGGGTGGCGAAGGGGTGGCGTACGTCGGGTCGGTCCTGCCAATGGCTGCTGTAGGCTTCCATGCTCGATCGACGGCATTTCTGTCACCGTCGTGGCGATAATGTAGTCGATCGGTTCTTGTGTTGAAACCACCCCTTGCCCCTCCTTTGTCGTGAGCGAGGCGCTGATCGCGCCATCGCAGGAGGGGAGAATACGTGAACCGCAGCACCGGGGAACGAGGAACAAAAATGAGGATGAAGCCCAAGCGCGCAGCGCTTCAGCGTCTCGAGCCGTGCAAGTCATGACGGCAGCAGCACTCGACTCTGCATTCCTCTGCGCCTTAGCGCCGCTGCGGTGCGCATTGAAACCACCCGCCCTTCGGGCTCCAACCCCTCCTTTTCGGCCAGTGGTCAGCGGTCAGCGGCCAGCCGTCAGATCGCGCCATCGCAGGAGGGGAGAACACGTGAACCGCAGCACCGGGGAACGAGGAACAAAAAAGAGGATGAAGCCCAAGCGCGCAGCGCTTCAGCGTCTCGAACCATGTAGGTAATGACGGCATCAGCACTCGACTCCGCGTTCCTCTGCGCCTTAGCGCCGCTGCGGTGAGCATTGAAACCACCCGCCCTTCGGGCTCCAACCCCTCCTTTTCGGCCAGTGGTCAGCGGTCAGCGGCCAGCCGTCAGATCGCGCCATCGCAGGAGGGGAGAACACGTGAACCGCAGCACCGGGGAACGAGGAACAAAAAAGAGGATGAAGCCCAAGCGCGCAGCGCTTCAGCGTCTCGAACCATGTAGGTAATGACGGCATCAGCACTCGACTCCGCGTTCCTCTGCGCCTTAGCGCCGCTGCGGTGAGCATTGAAACCACCC
>WBZS01001275.1_pt1 | contig 20856 bp, 16 predicted proteins | sample 5204201 | NCBI WGS metagenome assembly WBZS01 (sample SAMN12344357, study PRJNA552823) | activated sludge metagenome | biome: Activated sludge suspended growth; feature: Nitrification reactor; material: Wastewater; isolation source: activated sludge from nitrification reactor of wastewater...
GATCGTAAGGGTAAATGCTTGAATCATAAGCAAGTCCGGGCAGGCAGACGTAACTGCTGAAAGAAAAGAGCAGTGTTTGAGAAAAACGAAACGAGACGCATTTGCTTGCCTGTCGCCGGGCAGCGCTTTAGGAAAAAGACCGTAACGCGAAAATGCAGCCGGACAAACCGCACCGGATCAGCTTACAAATATTTACAAATAGTTGATTCCTATTTTGGCTGCATTTCAAATACACTGATTTCGCGATTAGATCGCTGTGTTCTTCCGATTATCTTATTAGGAGTTTTCAATCATGGCCACGAAGAAGAAAAAGGGAAAGAAGAAGCCCGCACCGCAGTAACCCCGAGCAGGCACTGCCTGTTTCGTGTAAACCAATAAAGCAGGCGCAAGTCTGCTTTATTGGTTTACACCGTCCTGCCGACCCAGTGCCGGAACCCGCCTGAAACCAACAACAGATGACCTCCATCCTGCCCCAGGAATTCCGGCCTCGCGATTTTTTCCGTTTCCTGATCGGCTCGGCGATGTTCGCCATGCTGCTGATGATTCTAATTCAGGAGTTTTGCAGTGCCGCGACAACCTGGCTGGTCATCAGGATCGCACGCGACATAAGTGAGGAAACCGTCGCTGCTGGACGCTTCGGCTGGATTGTAGTCGCCCAAACGGTTTCCTATCTGGCCGGTGCCGTTAGCTGGATTTTTGCCGAGCGCGCCGGCTTCGGCGCTTACTCACGCTACATGCTCCACTTCGCCCGCCTGAACCGCTTCCAGACCGCCTTGCTGGGCGACGCCAACGCTCGCGAACAGGCCGAACCCTTTCTTACCAGCGAAACCTTTCATGTCTGTTTTGAGCTGATTTTCACACTGCAGTTTCATCTTCGCCTGTTTTTCCAGCTGTTGTTCAACTCGATCGTCCTCGGTGTGGAAATCGATGCCGGGTTGCCGCTGGCATTCGCCGCGGCCTTCATCGTTCTCACGGCCCTGCAATGGTTCCTGCGCAAACCGCTGGCCGAGGCCTACCTGGACAATCAACGCATGACCAACCGCATGACGGCGCGAACCTACAACGCCTGGGACAATATCTTCAGCGGTAACCGCTATAACTTTGCCTTCTGGCACCGCGATTTCAGACAGCGCCTGAGCGACGCGCTGTCGGCACAAGTCCGTGCCATCCTGCTGCGCGAAGGCTGGAGTGCTTGCAGCGGACTGATCGCACTGGTGCTGGTGTTGTCAACGACCGCGTGGATAGCGATACACGGAGTCGGCAACAGCGCTTTGCTGATCGCCCTGGCGGCGACACTTCCCAGGCAGATCGAAATGACGCTCGATATGCACCAGCTTACAGTCGGCTTTACCGATCTGTTGGCAGTTTGGACGCGAATCGTCGGCGTGTGCAAGCACATCCGCCCACTGCCAGACCCGGGCTTTGTCGAACGTATCGGATTTGGCCAGGTTTCGCTCAAAGAGGGAGATAACGAAAAAAGCTGTTTTTCGCTATACGATGCCCTTCAGTTCGCGCTGGCGAAACCAACCGGCTTGATCACGGTTCGCGGCGGAAACGGAACCGGGAAATCGACGCTGCTGGCCGCGCTCAAGGCTAAACTGCACGGCAAAGCGTATTACTGGCCAACTCAGGATCGCTTGGCTTTCGCGTTCAATTCCGCTCTCGCAGCAACGGCGGCGACGGACGAAAACGATGCCGATGAATTGAGTGCCGCTGAAAACGCCGTTCAACAAAAGGGATATTCGTCAGGCGAAAGGCAAATACAGGTGCTGCGTGAAATCTCTGCCAACACGACTTATCCGGTTTACCTGCTTGACGAATGGGATGCCAACCTCGATGCGGACAACCGGGCCACGGCTGTTTCCCTGGTGGCGGCGCTGGCGCGGCGCGCACGGGTGATTGAAGTTTCGCATCGCGACCAGGACTAATACGCTCATGCCCGCATTGATTCGCACCCTGGCCAAACTGACAGCCTATGTCATGGTGTTCTTCAGTTGTGCAGTTGCGGCGGTCGAACAGGACATTGTGATCAACATCGAGAAAAGCGGGGAAGCTTTTATTGTCGAAACTCGATTTGATGTCCAGGTTCCCTTGCGCACGGCCTGGGACGTGCTGACCGACTTTGACCACATGACCGGAATCCTGGGCAACCTGTCGTCGAGCAGAATCGTTCGCCGCGACGGCAATACACTGTATGTCGCCCAGGAGGGTGTTGCCCGGTTCGGCATCTTCTCCTATGCGTTCGCTTCTGAAAGAGAAATTCGTCTCGAACCGATGAAACGAATACTCGCCAAGCAGTTAACCGGAAACGCCAAGCGCTTTGAAAGCGAACTGCAATTGACATCGGAAGGAACCGCCACGCAGGTTCATTACCGCGCCGAGGTGGTCCCTGATTCGGGTTTTGCGAGAACCTTTGGAGGGAGTTTCATCAAACACGAGGTCGGAGAGCAATTCACGGCCATGACCGCCGAGATGATGCGACGAAAGTCCCCTTAGCGTCGAAAGCCAGCCTCGGACTCAGGCATGCGCCAACCCGAGCAGCTGGCACGAATCAAAGCCCGGATCAGTCCTTATTGCCCGCACCACCGGCTGCACGGCGCAGCCGGTCAGCCACGGCGGCCCAGGCCGGATCGCCGGGGACGTCTTCGACGACGATGAAATCGTTGCCCAGCTGATCAAGCTCGCGCAGGGCGGCATAGAGGCCGCGCGCATAGGCCGTCGCTTCGTCAGGCAACTGACGCTGCACGTGGGGCGGCACAGCAAACGTTCGCCGGGTACGTGCCAGCAGGCCACAGCGCTGCGATTTGTCCTGCACCTCGCCGATGACCGTCGCCAAGCGTGGCGTCTGGACCAGACGTAGCGGCGTCTGTGGTGCATAGTGTGACTCCAGTGCACCGGGCACGCGCGGCAATGCTTCATCCTTCCCCGATTCGGCCATGACTGGTCGCACGCCAATGACCAAGGCAATCTGCTCCGCGGTAATGCGGCCAGGTCGAAGCAGCCGCGGCGCAAGATCGCCATCGCGCGACAGATCGATGATCGTCGATTCGATGCCGACCGAACAAGGCCCGCCGTCAAGCACCAGTCCAACCGATTCACCGAGCTCCTGATGCACGTGTGCGGCCGTTGTCGGGCTGATACGCCCGAAACGGTTGGCCGACGGCGCCGCGATGCCGCACATGCCGCCCCGTCCACCGCCGGCCTGCGCGTAGGTACGCAGCAGGTCAAGCGCCAGCGGATGCGCCGGCACGCGCACACCGATCGTCTCCTGTCCGCCGGTTACTGCATTTGGGGCTTCGGGGGAACGCTTGAGAATCAGGGTAAGCGGCCCAGGCCAGAACGCTTCCGCCAGTTCCCATGCGGTTGCTGGAATGGTGCTTGCCCAGCGGTCAAGATGGGCCGCGCCGGGCAAATGGACGATCAACGGGTGGTCGACCGGTCTCCCCTTGACGGTAAATATTCTGGCCACCGCCGCCGGATTCGCCGCATCGGCACCGAGGCCATAGACCGTCTCGGTCGGGAAAGCGACCAGTTCGCCGGCTTGCAGAAGTTTGACGGCTCTGGCGACGTCCTGGGGCTCCTGCGTCATCGATTTAGGGCACGTCCGGCAAATTTTTCGACAACACCTTCTCGGACTGGTTGATACGGAAATCGGTCAATCGCTTCGCCAGCGCGGGGTCGTTCAGGGCCAGCACCGACACCGAAAAAAGCGCCGCATTGACCGCGCCGGCTTCACCGATGGCAAAGGTGGCTACCGGAATACCGCCGGGCATCTGGACCATCGACAACAAGGAATCGAGTCCCTGCAAATGTTTCGAGGGCATCGGCACGGCCAGCACCGGCAATTCGCTCTTGGCAGCCAATACACCTGCCAGATGCGCCGCGCCGCCGGCGGCTCCGATCAGCACCTTGATGCCGCGCTCCTGAGCGCAGGAGGCGTAATCGAGCGCGGCATCGGGCGTACGATGCGCTGAAAGCACTTTGGCTTCATAGGGAATGCCAAACCGCTTGAGCGTCTCGGCGCAGCTGCGCATCACCGGCCAGTCACTGTCCGAGCCCATCACGATACCAACGAGCGGATGTGTGTTCATGTTCAGTTCTCCTCAAGCGTGTGCCGAGCGCTCGGCGCTCTCAAGCGTATTGGCCAACAGCATGGTAATCGTCATCGGACCAACACCACCGGGAACCGGCGTGATGAATGCCGCCACTTCCTTCGCCGAGTCGAAATCGACATCGCCGCAAAGTTTTCCGTCCGGCATACGGTTTATGCCAACGTCAATAACCACCGCCCCGGGCTTGATCATGTCGCCGGTAATCATCTTCGGCTTGCCGATCGCCGCAACCAGTATGTCGGCGCGCCGGCAATGCGCCTTGAGATCGCGCGTCTGCGAGTGGCACACCGTCACCGTGGCGCCGGCGTGCATCAGCAGCATGGCCATCGGCTTGCCGACGATATTTGAGCGGCCGACGACCACCGCCTCCTTGCCCTTGAGCGTTACGCCGGCCTCTTCGAAAAATTTCATCGCGCCATAGGGTGTGCATGGGATAAAACAGGGTTGTCCCTGCACCAGCGCACCGACATTCTCGGCACGGAAACCATCGACGTCCTTATTCGGCGAAATCGCCTCAAGCATTGCTTCGGTATCAAAATGCGAAGGCAAAGGCAACTGGACGAGTATGCCGTGAATTTTCGGATCGGCGTTGAGTTCTGCGATCTTGCCAAGTACTACCTGCGGCGCCACGTCGTCGTCATAAGCGTACTTTTCGGAATGAATACCCGCCTGGGCACAGGCATTGACCTTGTTGCGAACGTACACCTGCGAGGCTTGATCGCCACCGACCAGGATAACGGCAAGTCCGGGACGCATCCCCTGCGCCGTGAGTTCTTCGGCCCTTTGCTTGAAACCGGCGCGCAGTTTCTGGCCGAGGGCATTGCCGTCTAGTAGTTTTGCAGTCATGGTAAATTCCAGTGATGCGGGAGCGCGAGGGCGGCGAAACGATGTCGCCGGCTGCGCTCCGCTTGAACGAGCCGGCGATTCTACCGCAACTCAGGACACTTCGGCTTGAGCCGCCTGCGTTGCTGCGGCCCGACCGGCGGCAAAGGCACGACGGTTAAGTTCGATGAGTTCAGGTTTCTTTGTGGCAAAGCGCTTGAGTATGCAATGTTCCAGCACGTCGGCCGAGAAAGGAAGATAGTCCGAGATGGCACCGAGCATGACTGTATTGCCGAGTCTGATATCGCCCAGTTCTTTGGCGATGGCCGAAGCGTCAAAGGAAAAAACGCGAGTCCCTGCGGCGCGCACTTCGGCGACCGGGTCGTCGGGATAATCATATAGCCCGATATCAACCACCGGCGGCACCAGCCGCCCGGTATTCATCAGCGCCAACCCGGTAGGCCGCAGCATATGCCGCCAACGCATGCCTTCAGCGGCTTCAAAACCGAGCAGCACATCAGCCGTTCCCGGCGAAATCTGCGGTGACAACACTTTCGGGCCGAAACGCAGGTGCGAGGAGACAACGCCACCGCGTTGCGCCATGCCGGCGACTTCGGTTTTCTTCACATCGTGACCGAACGCGATGGCTGCTTCGGCCAGAATTTCGGTCGCCGTCATCACCCCCTGGCCACCCGTACCGACAACGAGAATGTTTGTAATGCCCGACATGGAATCAGCTCATTTTCACAACATGGATCGGCATCGACAAGGTTTCGACCGGCACGATGGCATCCGGAGCGCAGGGCTGGAGGCACAAGCCGCATCCGGTGCAGGCCGGGCTTTCAATGCGCACGAAGGAACGCGTCACTTCCTTTCCGCTGGGTTTGATCACCTTGTCGCGTCGGGTCACGTGTATGGCCGGGCAACCGACATCGACGCAGTTGCCGCAACCTGTGCACTTGTCATCGATGACCCTGAATGGCTTGCGCGCGTGAAAGTGCTCGACCAGCACGCATGGCTGGTTGGTGATGATGACCGATGGTTCGGCTATCTTGGTCTCCTGGCGCAACGTCTTGAACAGCGTCGGAAGTTCGTAGGGATCGACCTCATGAACCCGCTCGTCGCGCACACCCAGCGCTTTGACCAGTTTGACGAAATCCACACGCGGCGCCTCCTCGCCGTGAATGTCGCGCCCGGTCCCCGGATTGCTCTGCCCACCGGTCATGCCGACGGCACGATTGTCGAGCAGCAGTACGGTGACATTGCCACGGTTGTAAACGATGTCGAGGAGGCCCTGCATGCCCATGTGCAGGAAGGTCGAATCGCCAATCACGGCAACGATCTTCTTGTCTTTTTCGGAATCGGCGCGGCCCTTGTCGAGACCGAGCGCCATACCCATCGAGGCACCCATCGAAATGCAGGCATCGAGCGCATTCCACGGCTGCCCGAAGCCGAGCGTGTAACAACCGATATCGCCCGAAATGGTGACGTTTCTCAGTTGCGCCAAGGTGTAATAGACGCCAAGGTGCGGGCAGGCCACACACATCGTCGGCGGCCTTGGAAAAACCTGCATCGGCGCTATTCTGGACGTAGCTGCCACCCCATCCGGCAGCGGCTCGCCAAGCAGGCGGGCGATGGCCGGCTTCAGCACATGCGGCGACAGTTCGCCGCTACGTGGCAGGATGTCCTTGCCGCTGACCGCGATTCCCTGCGCCTTGACTTCGGTTTCGATCAAAGGTTCGACTTCCTCGACGACAACCAGTTGATCGCATTGAGTCGAAAACGCGCGGACCAAATCGTAGGGCACCGGGCAGGAAAAGCCGAGCTTCAACACCGGGGCGTCGGGGAAACTCTCACGGACGTGCATGTAGGCCGGACCCGACGCAATGAAACCGACGCGACGGTCACTTCCCGTTTCGACAAAATTGAGTTTTGACCCCTCGGCTTCGGCACGCAGCTTGTTCTCGCGTTCGAACATCAATGGCAAACGACGACCGGCAGCACCCGGCACCATGACCCAGCGCGCCACATCCTTGGTGAACCCGGCCACCGATTGCTCTCGACGTTCGCCAACGGTCACCAGGCCCTTGACGTGGCAGATGCGCGTCGTCATGCGCAAGATCACCGGTACCTGAAAGCGTTCAGAGAGTTCAAAAGCAGCCAGCGTAAACTCGTAGGCTTCCTGCGAGTCGGACGGTTCTAACACCGGGACATGCGCGAAGCGGCCCCAGTAGCGCGAGTCCTGTTCATTTTGCGAGGACGACAAGCCCACATCGTCAGCGATGGCGATCACCAGCCCGCCAGCCACGCCGGTCAGCGTCATGGTCATCAGCGCGTCGGAGGCCACGTTCATGCCGACATGCTTCATCGCGCAAAAAGCCCGCGAACCGGCCATGGCCGCACCGAAAGCCACTTCCAGCGAGACCTTTTCATTGACCGACCACTCGGCGTACAGATCCGGGTAGGTCGAGATCACTTCGAGCATCTCGGTCGCCGGCGTTCCCGGATAGGCCGCCGCCACACGCACACCGGCTTCCCACACGGCGCGCGCCACCGCATCGTTGCCGGACATCAAGAGCCGGCTATGCGCCGACGCTGGCAAGACTGCCGCCATTACATCCCCCGTTTCGCTGGGTTTCATCATGTTGAAACCGAAGGGTCGATTCTATTACATACGCTCGTCCCAGCGATAGTTTACGGTCGATCCACCGGCATGTAAAAAGGTGCAGCGCCGTATCGCCACGCGGTTCGCAAACGCCAGCAAGTTTCGCCGAGTCAGAGTACTTTTCCGGGATTCATCAAGCCCTGTGGGTCGAGTGCCCGCTTGATCGCGCGCATCATCTCCATTTCAAGCGGGCTCTTGTAGCGCAGTATTTCCTCGCGTTTGAGTTGGCCGAGACCGTGTTCTGCGCTGATGCTGCCGCCAAGTTCGTGAACGATGTCATGGACGATCCGATTGATCGTGGGCTGAACGGCGATGAAAGCAGCTGCGTCCATCGTTTCGGGCTTTGATTGGTTGTAGTGCAGATTCCCGTCGCCGACATGGCCGAATGCAACAATGCGAAAATCGGGGAAAAACTGTTTCAGGGCAGCATCGGCACGCTCGATAAACTCGCCAATATGCGATATGGCCACTGAAAGATCGTGCTTGATGCTGATTCCCTCGATCTTCTGGGCTTCACTGATGTTCTCGCGCAGTGCCCACAAGCGCCTGGCTTGATCGCTGCTCTGTGCCAGCACGGCGTCGCTGATCACCCCGCGCTCCAGCGCCTTCTCTAGAAAAGCTTCCAGCGTCGCGTGCAAACTACTGTCCCCGCCTTCACCCGATATCTCGACGAGCAGATGCCATGGGCTCTCGGCAAGCGGCGCCTGAGCACCCGGGATGTGCTTGAGGACCAAGCCCAGCGCGGTATCGGACACCAGTTCGCAAGCATTCAGCCCGGCGCCAAAAGCCTCTTGAAGTTCGCCCAGAAGACGCACCGCTGCCGGGGGCGAGTCAATCGCCATCCACGCCGTGGCAACGCTTTGCGGCAAAGGGAAAAGTTTCAATACCGCCGCAGTGATGATTCCCAGCGTCCCCTCGGCGCCGATGAACAACTGCTTGAGATCGTAACCGGAGTTATCCTTACGCAACCCGCGCAGGCCATTCCAGATTTCGCCGTTCGGCAGCACGACCTCCAGCCCCAGTGCCAGTTCGCGCATGTTCCCGTAGCGCATGACGTGCACACCACCCGCATTGGTCGACAGATTGCCGCCAATCTGGCAGCTCCCCTCGGCGGCCAACGACAGCGGGAACAGCCTTCCGGCCTGCGCCGCCGCTTCCTGCAAGGCCTGAAGCACGCAACCCGCCTCAATGACAATCGTATTGTTGGCCGAATCAATGGCTCTGATCCGGTTCAGCCGCGACAGGCTGATCAATACCGCTGCTCCGCTCTCGTCAGGAATGCCGGCGCCACACAAACTGGTATTGCCGCCCTGCGGAACCATGGCCACGCCCGCCTGCGCACAGGCACGCACCACAGCGGAGACTTCTTCGGCAGACGCCGGGCGCACTACGCAGCGCGCCGTGCCGTGATAACGCCCGCGCCAGTCAACAAGGTGCGGCGCCATATCGCCTGCAGCCGTCAGAAGGTTATCCGCGCCGACGATGACCGCAAGTTGCTCGATCAGATTCATGTCAAGAACCATTAGGTCACGGAAAAAACACAGATTCGTACGAAATGACTCAAGCTGATCCTCGTTTATTTCTTTGCATCGCGTTTATTGATTTCTTCGTGTGCTTCAGGGTGAGTTCGTTGTAACTTCAGCATACAGATCATGCTCGTCCGAATCGACCACTCGCACGCGCAGAAAATCGCCCGCTTCGGCATCGAAGAAGTCATTGATGAACACCAGGCCGTCAATTTCCGGCGCATCCGCCGAAGAGCGGGCGATGGTTCCCTCCGCATCGACTTCGTCAACCAGCACCTCCATTTCTCTGCCGATCTTGGCGGTCAGCAACTCGGCTGAAATGTCTTCCTGCACGTCCATCAGGCGACGACGGCGCTCGTCGCGCACATCGTCCGGCACGGCATCCGGCAAGGCATTCGCCGTGGCCCCCTCAACCGGCGAATAGGCAAAGCAACCCACGCGGTCGAGCCGCGCCTCCTCGATGAAGGCCAGCAGTTCTTCGAACTCGGCTTCAGTCTCCCCAGGGAAACCGGTGATGAAGGTGCTGCGCAGGGTGATATCCGGGCAAACGGCACGCCACGCCTTGATGCGCTCCAGATTGTTTTCGGCGCTGGCCGGGCGCTTCATGGCCTTGAGGATCCGTGGGCTGGCGTGTTGAAACGGTACGTCGAGGTACGGCAGGATTTTTCCTTCGGCCATCAGCGGCAGCAGCTCATCGACACTCGGATACGGATAGACGTAGTGCAGGCGCACCCAGATCCCGAATTCAGCCAGCGCCTCGCATAGCTCCTTCAGCCGCGTCTTGACCGGGCGCCCGCCAAAGAAGCCGGTACGGTACTTGAGATCGACGCCGTAGGCACTGGTGTCCTGTGAGATGACGAGCACTTCGCGAACGCCGGACTTGGCAAGCGTTTTGGCCTCCTGCAACACGTCACCGACGGGCCGGCTGGCGAGTGGGCCACGCATCGAAGGAATAATGCAAAAGGTACAACTGTGATTGCAGCCTTCGGATATCTTGAGATAGGCGAAATGCTGCGGCGTGAGTTTGATTCCCTGAGGGGGCACCAGGCTGACAAAGGGATCATGCGGTTGTGGCAGGTGTGTATGCACGTGCTGCAAGACTTCGTCCGCGGCGTGCGGTCCGGTAATTGCCAGCACCTGCGGGTGCGCCTGACGAATAAGCGCTTCCTTTGTTCCCAGGCAACCGGTGACGATGACCTTGCCGTTTTCGGCCAAAGCCTCACCGATGGCGTCGAGCGACTCTTCGACTGCTGCGTCGATGAAACCGCAGGTATTGACGACGACCAGATCGGCGCCTTCGTATGAAGCCGAAATGAGGTAGCCCTCGGCACGCAGTTTGGTGAGAATCTGTTCCGAATCGACAAGCGCTTTGGGGCACCCGAGGGAAACGAAGCCGACCTTGGGCAACTGGCTGGATTCAGCAATCACGTGAAATTTTCTTGAAAACGGGATAAGCCGATTTATTTATCGGTTCTGGTTGGTTTACGCGCATCGTCTGCGCCTAACCCGGGCACCTGAATGCCGGAAAACAAATTCAGGGTCTGGCTTTTCAGTTGATCCTTCATCTGATGGACCATTTTCTTGCTTTGGTCCATATAGGTGGACATCATCGTCTGCATGGCCGGCCCCTGGAAGTTCATGAATTGGGACCACATGTCCTTCTGCATCTGGTTACTGTCTTCTCCATAGAGCGAGAGAGACTGCTCATGAAGTTTCTTCTGGAAATCCGAAAACGTTTTGATATTCGTTTCTAGGTATTTCCCGAGCATTCCTTCCATGGCATGACCATAAAAGCGGATCATTTGACATAACAGATCGGTGGTAAATAACGGCACACCGGCCGCTTCCTCCTCAATGATGATTTGCAGCAGGATACTGCGCGTCAGATCGTCGCCGGTTTTTGCGTCCACTACCTTGAAGCCTTCGTGCGAAAGCACGAGATCCTTTACATCGCTCAACGTGATATAGGCACTCGTTCGGGTATCGTACAGGCGGCGATTCGGATACTTCTTGACCAGTCGCAACGGTTCGGACATGCAAACCTCTCCATGGGCAAAGCACTCAACACCCACGCATCAGGGCGCGCAAATGCTGCAAAGCACCATTATACACATTAGGGGCACGGCCGGTCAGCTCAATCCGCCGGCCCGGTCCGCCCTCGCTCCGAATGCACGGGTCAGGCGTGTGAACGCAACCATCTCGCCAGCTCTGCAATATCGTGCAACCGAGCAAGCGAACTGACGGCATCGAGCGTCTCGACCGAATGCGCGCCATAGGTAACGGCCAAACCGGCTACTCCGGCATTGACGGCCATCTGCAAATCATGCGTCGTGTCGCCAATCATCAAGGTGCGGGCAGCCGAAACTGAGAACTCTTCCATCAACTCCTCCAGCATCTGGGGATGTGGCTTGGAAAAACACTCGTCCGCACAGCGCGTCGCTGAAAAATACGGGCCAAGACCGCAATGTATCAAGGATCGGTTCAAGCCTTGACGGCTCTTCCCGGTTGCTACCGCCAGCAAAAAGCCCGAACCATGCAGTTCGGCGATCAGTTCCCCGGCCCCGTCGAACAGATGCAGCTCATGATCGCGTGACAAATAGTGGTGCCTGTAACGCTCAACCATTTGCGGAAATCTATCCTCTGCCAGATCGGGCGCCGAATGACGCAGTGCGTCGATAAGGCCAAGACCGATCACTTGTCGCGCATGTTCGTCGGGCGGCTCGGGCAGGTCGAGGTCCCGGCATGTCGCCTTGACCGCCTCGACGATTGCGCCTGTCGAATCGAGCAAGGTGCCGTCCCAGTCAAAAACCAGAAGATCAAATCTTTTCGCCATATTCCTGAGGGTCTTTGACCGATAGATTGTGCAAGAACGCGTCCAGATGTGCAGGCAAAGGCGCTTCAAACGTCACGGCCGTTCCGCTGAGGGGATGCGGCAAGGTCATTTTCCAGGCGTGCAGAAACATGCGTTTCAGCCCCGTTTTCGCCAGCGCCTTGTTCAGCGCGAAATCTCCATACTTATCGTCACCGGCGATCGGGAAACCGAGATGCGCAAGGTGGACACGAATCTGGTGCGTTCGTCCGGACTTGAGTTCTGCTTCTAGCAGACTGTAGTGCCCCCAGCGCGCGCGAAGCCGAAAAACCGTATGCGATACCTTGCCTTGCTCGGAAACGCGGACGCGGCGCTCACCCGTCTCCAGCAAGTACTTGAGAAGTGGCGCCTTCACATGCCGCAAGGGCTCCATCCAGCGGCCCTTGACCAGGACCAGATAGCGCTTGTCGGCCCCGCGGGCGTTGCCCGTTATCCCGCCTTCGCGAAACATGTCGTGCAGGGCAGTCAAAGCCGAGCGTTTCTTGCCGACCAGCAGAATTCCCGAAGTTTCACGGTCAAGCCGATGGGCCAGTTCAAGAAATCGGGCTTGCGGCCGCTGACGACGCAGCGCCTCGATGACGCCAAAACTGACGCCACTGCCTCCATGTACGGCGATCCCTGAGGGTTTGTCGATGACCAGCAACGCGTCGTCTTCGTAAAGGATCGGCAATTCGACACCGATCGCTGCTCCGTCGGCCATTTCAGTATCGCGCTGAGCAAGCCGAATCGGGGGAATGCGTAAGACATCGCCAATCTGGAGGCGATAGCAAACCTCGGCACGCCTTCGGTTAACCCTGATTTCGCCGCTGCGCACAATACGGTAGACGTGGCTCTTTGGCACACCCTTGCATATCTTCAGCAGGAAGTTGTCGAGGCGCTGGCCCTGTTCGTCCTCGGTTATGATGGCCTGTGTAACAGTATTTTTGCTTACATCGGCCATTTTGAATACAATGAACTTGATTTGCGTCTCTGAATGAAAGAGGCGCTGACTCATGAGACCGTTGAACGGCGCCGATTCTTTTGTACTTGCGACGCACTTCCCGGCAGGCATCATCCGCCTCTCTTGCACCAACCTGTGCAAGATCAAACAGCGCAAATCGCCTGGTTAAGTACGCTCACCAAAAGTAGCGATACTACTTGATTTGCGCGCGCCCAGCATGTTCGGACCGTCCCAAGCAGATTACCGAGCCGTGGTTTCAAGGCTCGTTGATAATAATAAACAGCGAGACAATCTCATTAGTTGCCGTTTTGGAAAGCCCATGAAGCGTACCGCCCCCAACTAATCCGTCGCTGCCTGCACAAGGCGCTCCCCCAGTGATTGCGCGCGGGAGCCCATTTTTATGAAACGCATGCTTTTTAACGCGACACAGGCCGAAGAACTCCGTGTCGCCATTGTTGATGGTCAGAAACTCGTTGATCTAGACATTGAATCGGCCGCCAAAGAACAGAAAAAAAGCAATATATACAAGGCCGTCATTACGCGTATCGAACCCAGCCTCGAAGCGGCGTTCGTTGATTACGGTTCTGAAAGGCATGGCTTTCTTCCCTTCAAAGAAATCTCCCGCTCCTATTTCCAGCCGGGCGTTGAGGCCAATCGCGCGACCATTAAAGAGGCGCTGCGCGAGGGTCAGGAACTGATTGTTCAGGTTGATAAGGACGAGCGCGGAAACAAGGGTGCCGCGCTGACTACCTTTATCAGTCTGGCCGGTCGTTATCTGGTACTGATGCCCAACAACCCGAGAGGAGGTGGCGTTTCGCGCCGGGTCGAGGGTGACGAGCGCGCCGAGCTGCGCGATGTCATGGACCAGTTGCAGGTACCGCAAGGCATGAGCCTGATTGCCCGCACCGCAGCCATCGGCCGCAATGCCGAAGAACTGCAGTGGGATCTCAATTATCTGATGCAGTTGTGGAAAGCCATAGAAGGTGCCGCCAATCAGCAAAAAGGTGCTTTTCTCATCTACCAGGAAGGAAGCCTGGTCATTCGCGCCATTCGCGATTACTTCCAGCCCGATATCGGCGAAATCCTGATCGATACCGATGACGTTTTCGAGCAAGCCAGTCAGTTCATGGCGCACGTCATGCCCGGTACGGTCAATCGCATCAAACGCTATCGCGACGATGTGCCGCTTTTTTCGCGATTCCAGATCGAGCACCAGATCGAGTCGGCCTACTCACGTCAGGTCAACCTTCCATCGGGTGGAGCGATCGTCCTCGATCACACCGAAGCGCTGGTTTCGGTTGATGTCAACTCCGGCCGTTCGACGCGCGGGGCAGACATTGAGGATACGGCGTTCAAGACAAATCTGGAAGCGGCAGAGGAAGTCGCCCGCCAGTTGCGCCTGCGCGACCTGGGCGGTCTGATCATCATCGACTTCATCGACATGGAGAGTCAGCGCAATCAGCGTGAAGTGGAAAACCGTCTGCGTGATGGACTCCGCCTTGACCGTGCCCGGGTGCAGACTGGAAAGATCAGTCGATTCGGCCTGATGGAGCTTTCGCGGCAGCGCTTGCGACCCGCGCTGGCAGAAACCAGTTATATCCCCTGCCCGCGCTGCTCGGGAACAGGCCATATCCGCAGCGCCGAATCGGCCGCATTGCATATCCTGCGTATCCTCGAAGAAGAGGCGATGAAAGACAACACCGCAGCGGTGCATACGCAAGTCCCTGTGGATGTGGCCACTTTCCTGCTCAACGAGAAACGCCAGGATATCCAGGCCATCGAATTACGGCACAAGGTTCACTTGTTATTGATACCCAACATTCATCTGGAAACACCGCAGCACAGTATCGTTCGTTTACGCCACGACGAACTGAATCTGGAAGACTTGCAGCAACCTTCGTATAAGATGGTCGAAGTATCTTCCGAGGAGGCCGTGAAGCAAGCTGCGGCGACGGCTGAAGCGCGAGTTCCGCGTCAGGAAGCCGCGATCAAAGGCATCACATCGAACAACCCTGCTCCAAATGTGGACAAGGAACCGAAGGAAGCGGCCAAAGAACCTGAAAGAGGGTTTTTTGCCAAGATTCTTTCCTTGTTCCGCAGCGAACCTGAACCGGTGCCGACGCCAAAACAGGAAAGAAAACCCCGCAACAATTCACCTCGCGGTGGGCGTAACAACCGACGAAACGACGAACGCGAGGGCCGCGAGCCCCGGTCGGCACGTGAGTCGACCCGCGAACCGCGCCAGAACCCAGCTCCCGGTCGCGAGGAACAACACAAGCCACGCGAACCCAGGGAAGCGCGGGAACCGCGACATCAAAGGGGTGAAGCACGCACTGAACGCAAAGACCAGGCAACAACTTTGCCCGTTGTCGAAGCGAAGACCGGCAATCAGGATCTTTCCGATGTGCCAGAAACAATTATCGCCAACAACGAGGAAGGCCATAGCGGCGGCTCCCGCCGCCGCGGTCGTCGCGGTGGTCGCGGTGGTCAACGTGACCGCGGCGAACGCAATGAAAGTCAGGCAGAAACTCAGATTGGAACACTTGCAGTACCCGTTGCTGCCGCTGACGACTCAACGGTCGAGCCGACGACCGCAATCGCCCCGGAAAGAAGCTATGCATCGCCAGTCTCACTTGAGCCAGCGTCACTTGAAACTGGAAGGGCGGATGAGGCGGATGTTGCTCTGCCGGCCGCTAACGAGCTAGGGACGCCTGAGGCTGAGGTGGTTGCCACAAACGTCGAGACTGCGGCGCCGGCTGGTGCCCTTCACAGCGAAACGCTGGCCTTTGAGTCCAATGCCTCCAGTGCGACCGAAGTTGCAGCGACGCCGCTTGATGCTGACCCTATCGCAATTCCCGATCCGGCCTCCAGTGAAACTTTGTCGCACGTCAACACGACTTCAGAGCTCGACATCGATAGAGCTCTCGAAACCAGCGGCTTGGTCATCGTCGAAACGATCACCGATAAAGTCAAGGCCTGGCAACCGGAAGAGGCGCCGGGTGAAGCCTCTCCACGTCCGCGGCGCGTGCGTCAGGCTGCGTCTCCCCTGCCCGAGGAACCCTTGGTCATGGTCGAAACTAACAGGTAAATGGGTGTGAGGCGAGCAGCGGGGCGGCGCAGCTCGCCCCGCTCCGATCTCTTGTCACTTAAACGTCTTGTAATCTTTGCTGCCCAACATGGCGGCGCGTTCCTTGACAAATTCCACTAGGCCACTCGTCGCATCCTCGACCATATCGAGCACCAAATCGAATCCCTGGCCCAGCCCGTAATAAGGGTCAGGAACTTCTTCATCGTCAAAGTTTTTGGAATAATCCATGAACAAACCCAAGCGATCGGTGCGATCGGGAGGACACACGAGTAGAAGTGCTTCGAGGCTGTTCCGATCCATTGCCAGAATCAGGTCAAAATACTCGATATCCTGCGGCGCAACCTTGCGGGCACGGATACCGGATAGATCGTAGCCGCGTCTGGCGGCCGCCCGTTGTGTCCGTAGATCCGGGGCTTCTCCAACGTGGTAGCCGTGAGTGCCTGCCGAATCCACATCAACCAGATCCTCAAGTTTGTTCTCACACAGCATATGGCGAAATACGCCCTCAGCAGTTGGCGAACGGCAAATATTGCCCATGCATACAAACAAAATCTTAATCATTAACTCACCCTCACTCGAGGCCGCGTGAACAACCCGTTTACAACCGGTATTCCGAGCATTACTCGGTCACTAGACCATCGGTTCGTATCTTTCTGTTTGCTGCGCACTTCGACGAATTGCAAAGCATCGAAAATCTTCGGCTTTGATTGAATTCAAACATTTCATTCGCGAGAGGCCGCACCAAAAATCTGTTCTTTGATGCGAAATAATTTGTCGCGCGTTGATGCTGCTTTCTCAAACTCAAGGTTTCGGGCATAGGCGGTCATTTCCTTCTCCAGGCGCTTGAGCTCTCGGGTCAGTTGTTCCTCACTCATCAGCTCGTAAGCGGCCAGTTGTTGACTGGCCCTGAGCTCAACCTGTGCAACTCCCGAATCATAGATCCCATCGATAATATCCTTGATGCGTTTAGTCACCCCTTTTGGGGTTATGGCGTTTGCCGCATTATAACGAATCTGTTTTTTACGTCGACGTTCTGTTTCATCAATAGCCTGCTGCATCGAGCGGGTGATACGGTCAGCATAGAGAATGGCCGTACCGTTCAAATGGCGAGCCACTCGGCCAATGGTCTGGATGAGCGAACGCTGTGAACGCAAGAAACCTTCCTTGTCTGCGTCAAGAATCGCCACCAGCGAGACTTCCGGCAGATCGAGTCCCTCACGCAACAGATTGATGCCGATCAAAACGTCAAACTTGCCCAGGCGCAGATCCCGCAGGATCTCAACGCGTTCGACCGTATCGATATCCGAGTGCAAGTAACGCACGCGAACCCCGTGCTCGCCAAGGTAGTCCGTCAATTCCTCGGACATACGCTTGGTCAGCGCCGTCACCAGAATCCGTTCATCGCGTGCCACCCTTGATCTGATTTCGGAAAGCAGATCGTCGATCTGTGTCGTTGCCGGACGAACGATGACATCCGGATCGATCAATCCGGTCGGGCGAACGACCTGTTCGACGACTTGGCCTTGGTGGCTGGTTTCGTAGTCGGAAGGCGTTGCCGATACAAAAATTGTCTGACGCAGCATCGCCTCGAATTCCTCGAACTTGAGCGGGCGATTGTCCAGTGCCGACGGCAATCGGAATCCGAAATTCACCAGGTTTTCCTTGCGCGAACGGTCACCCTTGTACATGGCTCCGACTTGAGGAACGGCGATATGGGATTCATCGATGAACATCAAGGCATCGCGCATCAAATAGTCAATCAGCGTTGGCGGTGGCTCACCGGCTTTGCGCCCTGAAAGGTAGCGCGAATAATTTTCAATGCCTTTACAAAACCCGAGCTGGTCAAGCATTTCCAGGTCGAATCGAGTGCGCTGTTCGATACGCTGCGCTTCGACCAGCCTATTCTGGGTCTGAAAATACGCGATACGCTCACCCAGTTCGGTCTTGATGGCATCGATTGCTCGCAATACGGTGGCGCGCGGCGTGACGTAATGTGACGAAGGGAATACCGTAAAGCGCGTAAGTTTGGCCTGCATATGCCCCGTCAGCGGGTCGAACAATTGCAGCCCTTCGATTTCTTCGTCAAAAAGCGTGATGCGAATGGCGTGTTCGGCGTGTTCGGCAGGAAAGACATCAATGATGTCGCCACGGACGCGGAACGTTCCTCGATGGAAGTCGATTTCATTGCGTTCGTACTGCATTTCTGCCAGCCGCTTGATGACCTGGCGTTGTCCCATGCGGTCACCGGTACGCATGGTCAAAATCATTTGGTGATATTCGTCACGGTCGCCAATACCGTAAATGCAGGAAACCGTTGCGACAATCACGCAATCGCGACGTTCAAGCAGGCTCTTTGTCGCCGACAGCCGCATTTGCTCGATATGTTCGTTGATCGACGAATCTTTCTCGATGTACAGATCCCGCGCGGGCACGTAGGCTTCCGGCTGATAGTAGTCATAATAGGAAACAAAATATTCGACCGCATTTTCCGGGAAGAACTCGCGAAACTCCGAATACAGTTGTGCCGCCAGCGTCTTGTTCGGCGCCAGCACCAGCGCAGGACGCCCCGTCTGCGCAATGACATTGGCCATGGTGTAGGTCTTGCCCGAACCGGTCACCCCGAGCAAAGTCTGAAACGACAGACCGTCTTTGAGGCCCTCGATCAACTTGGCAATCGCCTCCGGCTGATCGCCAGCGGGAGCAAATGGCTGATGCAATCGGAAAGGGCTGCCTTCGAATGTGATCACCGTCGTATTTTCGGCAGGAATATGTGTAGTCGGCATGGTAGAATTTTACGTTGGTTTTACGCTGCTTGCCCCTTGCTTGACACAGCGCTGATCGTTTCTTCGTTCGCACAGCCTGTGGCGTGAATTGAAACGCCCATTTACCGTTCTGTAAGCGCCAAACTGACTTTATTTGAGTAACCAATTGATGACATCCTCGATCTTCGCCGCTGTAGAGATGGCCCCCCGCGACCCCATTCTCGGCCTCAATGAATCTTTCAATGCCGACAATCGTACGACCAAAGTCAACCTCGGCGTGGGCGTCTATTTTGATGACAATGGAAAAATACCACTGCTCGGCGCGGTCAAACTGGCCGAAAGGAATCGCCTGGAAAGTCTGCCGGCTCGGGGCTACCTTCCGATCGAAGGTCTCGGCATCTACAACCAGGCTGTACAGGCGCTGCTCTTTGGCAAGGAATCTGACCTGCTGGCCGCTGGCTGTGTAATCACCGCTGAGGCCTTGGGCGGTACTGGCGCCCTCAAGGTTGGTGCCGACTACCTCAAGCGGCTGTTGCCGAATGCCACGGTTTATATCAGCGATCCGAGTTGGGAAAACCACCGCGCCCTGTTCGAGTCAACCGGTTTTGCGGTCGAGTCCTACCCCTACTACGATGCGGCCACCCATGGAGTCAACTTCGCCGGCATGAAAGCGAAGCTCGAATCGCTGCCAGCCGGTTCGATCATCGTTCTTCACGCGTGCTGCCATAACCCAACGGGTTCCGACCTGAACGAGGCCCAGTGGCGTCAAACCATTGAAGTCATCCGGGAACGTGGACTGGTGGCCTTCATCGATATGGCCTACCAGGGTTTCGCCGACGGTATCGCGGAAGATGCCCTGGCGCTCAATCTGTTTTCCTCGGCCGGCATACCCTTTTTCGTCGCCAGTTCGTTTTCCAAATCATTCTCGCTTTATGGAGAACGTGTTGGCGCCCTTTCGATTGTTACCGCATCGAAAGACGAGTCCGCACGCGTCATGTCACAAATCAAGCGGGTCATACGCACCAACTATTCCAACCCGCCAACCCATGGTGCGGCCGTCGTTGCCGCGATTCTTTCAAACGCCGAATTACGCCAGATGTGGGAAGACGACTTGACCGTAATGCGCACCCGGATTCGCACCATGCGAACCAGCCTCGTTGAAAAACTCAACAACAAGGGCACCGCGCGTGACTTCTCCTTCGTCATAAAGCAACGCGGCATGTTCTCCTATACGGGCCTTACAGCCGAACAGGTGAGTCACCTGCAAAGCGCGTACGGCATTTACGCCGTCAGTTCAGGGCGGATCTGTTTGGCCGCCTTGAACACAAAGAACATTGATTACGTGGCTGACGCCATTGCGGCCGTTCTTTGATTACCTGGACGATCAAACTGAAAACGGCAATCGACGCCGGGCTTCAGCCCTTGCCGACCTTCACGATAGGCGCGTCAAGTGGCCCACTGATTGAAAGAGGAACGCGTGTCTGGTTCACCGTTCCTTGCATTTGCAGTTCGATTTTTGCATTTACTTTTAGATCCGGGCTTACTTCGAAATTTCCGGTCGATTGCATCAAGCCTGAATTCATCGCCAATCCATAAAACTGATACCGTTCCGGTGTCAGTTTGAGCTTACCGGATAAGCTCTCGAACAATGTTGAACCGCCCTGAACGGAAGTTTTGGAAATTCGTCGCACCGCTTCGGCCAGATCAACGCCGCGGATACTGCCGCGTCGGATGGCAAACTCGCCGTTGGCTTCAAGCGCCGAAAAAATCGTTGCCCACGAATCAGCGCTTGCCGTATAGCGTATGTTTCCAGAAGTTTCTCCCGTAAATTGCTGTCCAATCCCCAACGCAGTACCGAATCGGCCGGCGTTGATACGCTCAAAATTGACTTGGCCAAAGATGCCCGGCTTCCCATCCCCGCTCAATACGCCCACGCCTTTGACCACGCCATCAAAAATGTAAAACTCCATACGGCCAATCGTGAAATCGCCATTCCGATACGTACCGGACAAGTTAATCGAGTCGAACAAGAATGGTGATCCCGAGAAGGGTCGCCAAGCAGAACCTTCAAG
>WBZS01001276.1_pt1 | contig 20851 bp, 18 predicted proteins | sample 5204201 | NCBI WGS metagenome assembly WBZS01 (sample SAMN12344357, study PRJNA552823) | activated sludge metagenome | biome: Activated sludge suspended growth; feature: Nitrification reactor; material: Wastewater; isolation source: activated sludge from nitrification reactor of wastewater...
CCCAGCCGCGCTCGATCCATTCGTCGGCCTCGCGGCGCGAACACAGGCCCATGTCGGCCAGGCGCTTGTTCAGGCGCACGCTGTCGGTGGACGCGGCGCCAGGCGCGGTGGCGTGTTCGGGTCGCGGCGCGCGGCGAAACGAGGAAGGGGTGGTCATTGGGGGATTATGTAAAGCTATAAAAAAGAGAGCTTTAGGCGCAGTACAGACGGTCGCTAAAGCACTTTTTGATCTGATGTTTGCATGGGCTTGTGGTGCAAGGCACGCCGCAGCCGTCGTCAGAAGTACCGCGTCCGCAACGCGCCCAAATCCAGAATGCGCAAACCGCCGTATTCGATGCTCAGCACGCCTTGCGCGGCCAGCGCCTGCAACGCCTCGTTCACGCGCTGGCGCGACAGGCCCACCAGATAGGCCAGTTCCTGCTGGGTGATGCGCAGCACCTCGCCCACGCCCGGAAACAGCACGGGGTTGACCAGCGCCGCCAGGTTGCGCGCTACCCGCTGCTCCGGAACCGGCGTGCGATCGGCTTCGATGGCCAGGATGAATTGCGCCAGCCGCTCATTCAACTGGTTCATCACGAAACGGTTGAAACCGATCGAATGGTCCAGCAGCCAGTGGAAGGTCTCCAGCGGCAGGCCGGCGACCAGGCTCTTGTGCAGCGCCTGGATGTTGTAGCGGTAGCTTTCGCGCTTGAGCACCGTGCCTTCGCCGAACCAGCCGCCAGGCGTGAGCCCCGAGAACGTGATGGTCTGCCCCTGCGCGGTGTCGGTGCTCATCTTCAGCAGCCCGTCAAGCACGCCGAACCAGTAGGTGGCGGGCGCGCCGATGCGGCAGATCAACTCACCGGGCTGCGCGTCGCCGATGCGCATGGCCGCCACGGCACGTGCGTGCTCGGCCGGCGTCAGGTGCGGCAGCCACGGCACGTGCGCCAGTTCGTCGTCGCTGAGAGGGCGGCGGCGCTCGTGCAATGGGGACGTGGCGGACATCTACGGGTTAAACCTAGGCAAATGAGGCATCAATTGTCGTCCAAACGACAACATAACGTCAAAGTGCCGCCTTACCATTCGCCCACTACTCAGCGGCCTGGCCAAGCACCTGGCCGCTTACCTCCAAGGAGACAACGCCCCTATGGCGACCACTTTTCCCCGCCTGCTGCAAAAACATGCCAGCGAGCGTCCGCAGGACCCGGCGCTGCGCGAGAAGGAATACGGCATCTGGCAAACCTGGAACTGGCAGCGCGCGCTGAGCGATGTGCGTGCCATGGCGGCGGGCCTGTCGTCGCTGGGTTTCACGCCGGGGCAGAACCTGGCCATCGTGGGCGACAACCGGCCGCACCTGTACCTGATGTTCGTCGCGGTGCAGGCGCTGCGCGGCGTGCCGGTACCGATGTACCAGGACGCGGTGGCCGCCGAAATGGCCTTCGTTCTGGAAGACGCCGAAGTGCACTTTGCCTTCGCCGAGAACCAGGAGCAGGTCGACAAGATGCTGGAGCTGCGCGAGACCGTGCCCGGCCTTACGCACATCATTTACGACGACCCGCGCGGCATGCGTAACTACACGCAGCCGGGCCTGATCAGCATCGACGAGTTGATGGCGCTCGGCAGAAAGCACGACGAAGCGCACCCGCAACTTTTCGATGAATCGGTGGCGCGCGGCCAGCCCGACGACGTGTCGGTCATCCTGTACACATCAGGCACCACGGGCCGCCCCAAGGGCGTGTGCCAGACGCACGCCAGCTTCATCGGTTCGGCCACGGGGGGCGTGCAGACCGACGGACTGACCGGCACCGACAACGTGCTGTCGTACCTGCCGCCGGCGTGGGTGGGCGACCACCTGTTCTCGCTGGCGCAGTGGCTGGTGGCGGGCTTCACCATCAACTGCCCGGAGTCGAGCGAGACGGTCAACATCGACATGCGCGAGATTGGGCCAACCTACTACTTCGCGCCGCCGCGTGTGTTCGAGGGTATGCTGACCTCGGTGTCGATCCGTATGGAAGACGCCGCCAAGGCCAAGCGCTGGCTGCACGAGAAGTTCATGGCCGTGGCGCGCCGCGTCGGCTCCGACATTCTGGACGGCAAGCCGGTGGGCGCCGGCGATCGCCTGATGTACGGGCTGGGCAATTTCCTGGTCTACGGCCCCTTGAAAAACGCCATGGGACTGTCGCGCATTCGCGTGGCCTACACGGCGGGCGCGGCCATCGGGCCCGACCTGTTCCGCTTCTTCCGTTCCATCGGCATCAACCTGAAGCAGTTGTATGGGCAGACCGAAACCTGCGCCTATGTCTGCATCCAGAAAAATGGCCGCGTCAAGCTGCACACCGTGGGTGAGGCAGCACCCGGCATCGAGCTGAAGATTGCCGACAACGGCGAGGTGCTGGTCAAGGGCGTGTCGGTGCTGAAGGAATACTACAAGCGCCCCGACGCCACCGCCGAAGTGATCGACGAAAACGGCTACTTCAAGACCGGCGACGCCGGCGTCATCGACCACGACGGCCACCTGCGCATCATCGACCGCGCGAAGGATGTGGGCAAGATGGCAGGCGGCGCCATGTTCGCGCCCAACTACATCGAGAACAAGCTCAAGTTCTTCCCGCAGATCAAGGAAGCCGTGTGCTTTGGCCACGAGAAGGACCAGGTCACCGCTTTCATCAACATCGACTTCGAGGCCGTTGGCAACTGGGCCGAGCGGCAAGGTCTGCCCTACGCGGGCTACGTCGACCTGGCCGGCAAACCCGAGGTGCTGGCCATGATGAAGGAGTGCATCGAGAAGGTGAATGCCGACCTGGCCAGCGAGGAAGGCATGTCCGACACCCAGGTGGCGCGCTTCCTGGTGTTGCACAAAGAGCTGGATCCGGACGACGACGAGTTGACGCGCACACGCAAGGTGCGGCGCGGCTTCATCGCAGACAAATACGGCGTGCTGATTGACGCGCTGTATGCCGGCAAGCCCGAGCAGTTCATTGAAACCGCGGTGAAGTTCGAGGATGGGCGCACCGGCAAGGTGAGCGCCAACCTGAAGCTGATCGACGCCAAGACCTTTCCTGCCGTAAGGAGCGCCGCATGAATGCGCCGCACGCCATGATGCCCCTGCCGCCGGACGCACCCTCGCTTGCTCAGGTGCACGGCAAGAAGATCGGTGACGTCATCCTCGACGTCAAGAACATCAGCCTGCGCTTTGGCGGTGTGAAGGCGCTGACGGACATCTCCTTCAACGTCCGTGAGCACGAGATCCGCGCCATCATCGGCCCCAACGGTGCCGGCAAGTCGTCGATGCTCAACTGCATCAACGGCGTCTACACGCCATCCGAGGGAAGCATCACATTCCGTGGTCACACCTTCAGTCACATGAACTCGCGCCAGGTGGCCGAGATGGGCGTGGCGCGCACGTTCCAGAACCTGGCGCTGTTCAAGGGCATGAGCGTGCTCGACAACATCATGTCGGGCCGCAATCTCAAGATCAAGAGCAACCTGTTTTTGCAGGCGCTGCGCATCGGCCCGGCCGAGCGTGAAGAGATCAAGCATCGCGAATTCGTCGAACGCATCATCGACTTCCTCGAAATCCAGGCGTTCCGCAAGACGCCCGTGGGCCAGTTGCCCTACGGCCTGCAAAAGCGCGTCGACCTGGGTCGCGCGCTGGCGATGGAGCCGCAGGTGCTGCTGCTGGACGAACCCATGGCCGGCATGAACGTGGAAGAGAAACAGGACATGTGCCGCTTCATCCTCGACGTGAACGACGAGTTCGGCACCACCATCGTGCTGATCGAGCACGACATGGGCGTGGTGATGGACATCAGCGACCGCGTGGTGGTGCTGGACTACGGCAAGAAGATCGGCGACGGCACGCCGGATGAAGTGCGCAGCAACGAGGACGTGATCAGCGCGTACCTCGGAACGAGTCACTGAGGGTCACGCACATGGCATTCTTTCTTGAAACCCTGCTCGGCGGTCTGATGACCGGCATGCTGTATTCGCTGGTCGCGCTGGGCTTCGTGCTGATCTTCAAGGCCAGCGGCGTGTTCAACTTTGCGCAAGGCGCGATGGTGCTGTTCGCCGCGCTGGCGATGGCGCGCTTTGCCGAATGGATTCCGGGCTGGACCGGAATCAGCAACCCCTGGTTCGCCAACATCGCAGCCTTCGTTCTGGCCGGCGTGATGATGTTCGCGGTGGCCTGGCTCATCGAGCGGCTGGTGCTGCAGCATCTGGTCAACCAGGACGTGGCCACGCTGCTGATGGCGACGCTGGGCATCACCTATTTCCTTGAAGGTCTGGGTCAGACGATCTTTGGCAGCGACATCTACAAGATCGACATCGGCATGCCCAAGGACCCGGTGTTCGTGCTGGAGTCGGTGTTCCAAGGCGGCGTGATGGTCAACAAGGAAGACGTGATTGCCGCTGTCATCGCAGCTGCACTGGTGGCGGGCCTGTCGGTGTTTTTCCAGAAAACCAAGACCGGCCGCGCGCTGCGTGCGGTGGCCGATGACCACCAGGCGGCTCAGTCCATCGGCATTCCGCTCGGGCGCATCTGGGTCATCGTGTGGTGCGTGGCCGGCGTGGTGGCGCTGGTGGCCGGCATGATCTGGGGCAGCAAGCTGGGCGTGCAGTTCTCGCTGGCCACCGTGGCGCTGCGGGCGCTGCCGGTCATCATCCTGGGCGGCCTGACTTCGGTGCCTGGCGCCATCATCGGCGGCCTGATCATCGGCGTGGGCGAAAAGCTGTCCGAGGTGTACCTGGGCCCCTACGTCGGCGGCGGTATCGAGATCTGGTTCGCCTATGTGCTGGCGCTGGTGTTCCTGCTGTTCAGGCCGCAAGGGCTGTTCGGCGAGAAGATCATCGATCGGGTCTAACGCGCGGTAAGGAAAGCTGAGATGTTCTACAGAGAAAACGGCCAGTTCAAGACCACGTACCGCGCCGACCAGCAGATCTTCCCGATCGCGCAGGACCGCTGGGCCATTGCACTGCTGCTGGCGATGGCGTTCTTGGTGGTGCCGATGCTGGCCAGCGACTACCTATTCCGCGCGGTGCTGATTCCCTTTGCCATCATGGCGCTGGCGGCACTGGGCGTGAACATCCTGGTTGGCTACTGCGGGCAAATCTCGCTCGGCTCGGGCGCCTTCATGGCGGTGGGTGCCTATGGTGCCTACAACTTCATCGCCCGCATCGACGGCATGCCGCTGATCGCGGCGCTGATCCTGGGCGGCCTGTGCGCCACGCTGTTCGGCATCGTCTTCGGCTTGCCGAGCCTGCGCGTGAAAGGCTTGTATCTGGCGGTGGCCACGCTGGCGGCGCAGTTTTTCAGCGACTGGATGTTCCTGCGCATCAAGTGGCTGACCAACGACTCGCCCTCGGGCTCGGTCTCGGTGTCGCACCCCAACATCATGGGTATTCCGCTGGAAAGCGCCACCGCCAAGTACATGTTCTGCATGGCGGTGCTGGTGGTGATGGCGCTGCTGGCCAAGAACCTGGTGCGCGGCGCCATTGGCCGCGAATGGATGGCGATCCGCGACATGGACGTGGCCGCGTCGGTGATCGGCATCCGTCCGATGTACGCCAAGCTCAGCGCGTTTGCCGTCAGCAGCTTCATCATCGGCGTGGCCGGCGCGCTGTGGGGCATCGTGCACCTGGGCACCTGGGAGCCGGCGGCGTTCTCGGTCGACATCTCCTTCAAGCTGCTGTTCATGGTGATCATCGGCGGCCTGGGTTCGATCATGGGCGCTTTTTTCGGCGCGGCCTTCATCATCGTGCTGCCCATCTTCCTGAACCAGTTCCTGCCCTGGCTGGTGGGACTGTTCGGCATGAGCATCTCCACCGCTGGTGTGTCACACGCCGAACTCATGATTTTCGGCGCGCTGATCGTGTGGTTCCTGATCGTGGAGCCGCATGGATTGGCCAAGCTGTGGTCCACCGGCAAGCAGAAGTTGCGGCTGTGGCCCTTCCCGCACTGATGCCACCCGCTCGTGGTTGACCCTGACATCCACTTGTTCCGCAGAACCGTTTTTCACTTGCTTCAACCAACATCCAAGGAGACATCCATGAAGCTTTCCAAGACCCTGATCGCCGCCGCCGTCGTTGCGGCCTCGTCGATCGCCACCAGCGCCTTCGCGCAGGCCGAGCAGTTCTTCCCACTGCTGTCTTACCGCACCGGTCCCTACGCGCCCAACGGCACGCCCTGGGCCAACGGCAAGCAGGACTATCTGAAGCTCGTCAACGCACGCGACGGCGGCATCAACGGCGTCAAGCTCACCTGGGAAGAGTGCGAAACCGGCTACGCCACCGACCGCGGCGTTGAATGCTACGAGCGGCTGAAGAGCAAGCCTGGCGTGGCCGTGTTCGACCCGCAGGCCACCGGCATCACCTTCGCGCTGACCGAAAAGGCGCCCGTCGACAAGATTCCGCTGATGACGCTGGGTTACGGCCTGTCGGTGTCGCAGGACGGCATGGCCTTCAAGTGGAACTTCCCGTACATGGGCAGCTACTGGACGGCCGCCGACGTCTTGATCCAGCACATCGGCAAGGAAAACGGTGGCATGGACAAGCTCAAGGGCAAGAAGATCGCGCTGGTCTACCACGACAGTCCGTTCGGCAAAGAGCCCATCCCGCTGCTGCAGGAGCGTGCCAAGATGCACGGCTTCGACCTGTCGCTGCTGCCCGTGACGGCGCCCGGCGTCGAGCAGAAGGCCACCTGGCTGCAGGTGCGCCAACAGCGCCCTGACTACGTGCTGCTGTGGGGCTGGGGCGTGATGAACTCCACCGCACTGAAGGAAGCGCAGGCCACCGGCTACCCGCGCGAGAAGATGTACGGCGTGTGGTGGGCTGGCGCCGAGCCGGACGTGCGCGACGTGGGCGCGGGCGCCAAGGGCTATCACGCCCTGGCGCTCAACGGCTCCGGCACGCAACCCAAGGTGATGCAGGACATCCTGAAGCTGGTGCACGACAAGGGCCAGGGCACGGGTCCCAAGGATGAAGTGGGCCAGGTGCTCTACACGCGCGGCGTGATCATCCAGATGCTGGCCGTCGAAGCAGTGCGCAAGGCGCAGGAGCGCTTCGGCAAGGGCAAGGTCATGACCGGTGAGCAAGTGCGCTGGGGCATGGAAAACCTCAATCTCGACCAGAAGCGCCTGGACGCGCTGGGCTTTGGTGGCGTGATGCGTCCGCTGCAAAGCACCTGCGCCGATCACATGGGCTCTACCTGGGCGCGCGTGCAGACCTGGGACGGCGCCAAGTGGAACGTCGGCAACGACTGGTACCAGGCCGACGAGGCCGTGATCAAGCCGATGGTCAAGAGCGGCGCGGCCAAGTACCTGTCCGACAAGAAGATGACGGCGCGCGCGGCCGGCGACTGCAACAGCTGATCGGCCATCGGCGCCACACCACGCCTGGCGTGGTGGCGCCGTCGCTGCGCTGGGGCACCTCTCGCGGGCGGGCAAGTCCCGCCCGCGAAGTCCCTGATCCCAAGGTGGCGCTGCCTGACCTTTATCGAGGCCCTTTTCCATGAGCGATACATCCACGCCCAATACGCTCCTCGTCGTCAACGGCATCGAGGTCATCTACAACCACGTGATCCTGGTGCTCAAAGGTGTGTCGCTCACGGTGCCTGAAAAGGGCATCGTGGCCATCCTGGGCGGCAACGGCGCGGGCAAGACGACCACGCTGCGCGCCGTGTCCAACCTGCTGAAAGGCGAGCGCGGCGAGGTGACCAAGGGCAGCATCGAATACAAGGGCGAGCGCATCGAAAACCTGAGCCCGGCCGATCTGGTCAAGCGCGGCGTGGTGCAGGTGATGGAAGGGCGCCACTGTTTTGCGCACTTGACGATCGAGGAAAACCTGCTCACCGGCAGCTACACCCGCACCGACAAGGCCGAGATTGCGCGCAACCTGGACAAGGTCTACACCTATTTTTCGCGGCTGAAGACGCGCCGCAACAGCCAGGCTGCCTACACCTCGGGCGGTGAACAGCAGATGTGCGCCATCGGCCGCGCGCTGATGGCCAATCCGAACATGGTGCTGCTGGACGAGCCATCGATGGGCCTGGCACCGCAGATCGTCGAAGAGGTGTTCAACATCGTCAAGGACCTGAACGCCAAGGAAGGCACCACCTTCCTGCTGGCCGAGCAGAACACCAACATGGCGCTGAAGTACGCCGACTACGGCTACATCATGGAAAGCGGCCGCGTGGTGATGGACGGCAAGGCGAGCGACCTCGCCAGCAACGAGGACGTGAAGGAGTTCTACCTGGGCGTCGGCGGTGGCGAGCGCAAGAGCTTCAAGGACGTCAAGAGCTACAAGCGGCGCAAGCGCTGGCTGGCTTGAAGCACCAAACAGCCGGACGCGAAAGAACAGCCAAACGAGGTTTTTATTTGGATGCGCAACGCTGCATCCGCGCGCAACGCCTGCACACCAAGAAGCTCCCTCTCCCTTTGGGAGAGGGCTGGGGTGAGGGCGACCCAGGCTCGGTCAAGAAATATGAGTGAAATCGGCCCCTTGCGCTTGCCTATCAAGCGCAGGCAGCTATGAAAACAAGAGTAATTGCAAGCCAAGGATGATGCAATGACCGAATTTTTCGACGCGCTGGAAACGCGTTCGCCCGCCGAGCGCGAGGCTGCGCTGATGGCGGCGCTGCCTGCGCACATCGCGCACGCGCAAAGCCGCAGCGCGGCGTTGGGCGACATCCTGGCGGGCGTGGACGCGGCCAGCGTCACTTCGCGCGCCGCGCTGGCGCGTCTGCCGGTCACGCGCAAGAGCGAGCTGCTGGCGCGCCAGCAGGCATCGCGCGCGGCCGGGCGCGATGCGTTCGGCGGCTTTGCGGCCATCCGCTACGGCGCCGCCATGCCGCGCCTGTACGCCAGCCCCGGGCCCATCTACGAGCCCGAGGGCACTGCGCGCGATTACTGGCGCGCCGGCCGCGCGCTGTACGCGGCGGGCCTGCGGCCCGGCGACCTGGCGCACAACGCCTTCAGCTACCACATGACGCCCGGCGCATTCATCATGGAAAGCGGGGCACACGCGGTGGGATGCACCGTGTTTCCCGCCGGTACCGGCCAGACCGAGCAGCAACTGCAAGCCATTGCCGAACTGAAGCCGCACGCCTACATCGGCACCCCCAGCTTCCTGCGCATCCTGGTCGAGAAAGCGGCCGAATTGGGCAGCGACATCTCCAGCATCACCAAGGGTTTGGTGGGTGGCGAAGCGTTTCCGCCCAGCCTGCGCGACTGGTTCGCCGAGCGCGGCATGGCCATCTATCAAAGCTATGCGACCGCCGATGTGGGGCTGATTGCCTACGAGACGCGGGCGCGCGAGGGCCTGGTGCTGGATGAGGGCGTGATCGTCGAGATCGTGCGGCCGGGCACAGGCGACCCGGTGGCCGAGGGCGAGGTGGGCGAAGTCGTGGTGACCGTGTTCAACCCCGAATATCCGCTGATCCGCTTCGGCACGGGCGACCTGTCGGCGGTACTGCCCGGCGCGTGCCCCACTGGCAGGACCAACACGCGCATCAAGGGCTGGCTGGGCCGGGCCGACCAGACCACCAAGATCCGCGGCATGTTCGTGCACCCGGGCCAGGTGGCCGAGATCATCAAGCGCTTCCCCGAAGTGCAGCGTGCGCGCCTGGTGGTCAGCGGTGAGATGGCCGACGACCAGATGAAGCTGCTGGTGGAAAGCGGCGGCGCCGAGGGCCTGGCGCAACGCGTGGCCGACGCCGTGCGCGACGTCACCAAGCTGCGCGGCGAGGTGGAGGTTGTCTCGCCCGGCAGCCTGCCCAACGACGGCAAGGTGATCGAGGATGCGCGCAGCTACAAATGACTCGGCCGGTGGCGGAGCCTGCGGAAAACCCTGACCGAGGACGATCAGCGTATCGGTACACCCCCGGATTCCCTTCCGCGTTATGTGTCTATACGATCCGGTCTTTCGAGTCTTTCGTTTACAACACAAGGAGTTTCTGTCACATGACCAAGCTGTTCAAGTTGACCGTTGCCGCCGGCGCCGCGCTGCTGGCCGTGGGTGTGCAAGCCCAGGGTTATCCTGCCGCCGGCAAGACGATCACGCTGATCGTGCCTTTCGCGGCGGGCGGGCCCACCGACAAGGTGGCGCGCGATCTGGCCGAAGCGCTGCGCAAGCCGCTGGGCGGCACGACCATCGTGGTGGACAACTCTGCCGGCGCTGGCAGCACCATTGGCACCGCCAAGGCGGGTCGGGCGGCACCTGACGGCTACACGCTGCTGGTCACGCACGTCGGCATGGCCACCACGCCGACGCTGTACCGCAACCCCGGCTACAAGTACGACGAATTCGAGTACCTGGGCCTCATCAACGAAGTGCCCATGGTCGTGGTCGGCAAGCCGTCGCTGGCTGCCAACAACTGGGCCGAGCTGAACACCTGGATCGGCCAGAACAAGGGCAAGATCAACCTGGCCAACGCCGGCCTGGGCAGCGCGTCGCACCTGTGCGGCCTGATGCTGCAGAACGCGCTCAAGACCGACATGACCACCGTGCCCTACAAAGGCACCGCACCCGCAATGACCGACCTGATCGGCGGCCAGGTGGACTTCATGTGCGACCAGACCACCAACACCACCAGCCAGGTCGAGGGCAAGAAGATCAAGGCCTACGCCGTGACCACAGCCAAGCGCATCACCACGCCGGCGGTCTACAAGGACCTGCCCACGCTGGACGAGGCCGGCATGAAGGGCTTTAACGTGTCGATCTGGCACGGCCTGTACGCACCCAAGGGCACGCCGGCTGCCGTCGTCAAGACGCTCAACGACGCGCTGAAAGTGGCCCTGAAGGACCCTGAATTCATCAAGAAGGAAGAGGCCCTGGGCGCCGTGGTGGTGCACGATGCGCGCAACAATCCGGCCGACCACAAGAAGTTCGTGGCCGCCGAAGTCGCCAAGTGGGGCGCCGTCATCAAGGCCGCTGGCCAGTATGCGGACTGATTCGAACCCAGCCTGACCCACACAGCCGCGCCGGGCGCCTTTCGCCCGCGCGGCTTTTTTCATGACCATTGCGCTTCGCGTTGTCGATTCCATCACCGAACTGCGGGTGACCGACGCCGGCTGCATCGCCGTCAGCGGCTCGCATGGTGGCATCAGTTCGGCGCAATATGCGCTGGCGGCGCGGCCCCTGTTGTCGGTGTTCAACGATGCCGGCGTGGGCAAGGATCAGGCCGGCCTGGCGGCGCTGCCGTTTCTGCAGCAGCATGGGCTGGCGGCCTGCGCGGTGTCGCACACCAGCGCCCGCATCGGCGAGGCGCACAGCACCCTGCACGATGGCATCATCAGCCATGTGAACGCCCGGGCGTCCGAGTTGGGTGCGGCGGCCGGCCAGGCGTGCGATGAACTGATTCGGCGGCTCGAGCAACCTTGAAGGAGAACCAGATGATTCGTGAATTCAAACCCAATCGCCGTGCAGCGCTTTTGGGCGCTGCGCTGGCAGCTGCGTTTTTGGTAGCGGGCGGCGCACAGGCGCAGTCCACCTGGCCTACCAAGCCGGTCAAGATCGTGGTGCCCTTTGCGGCGGGCGGCACCACCGACATCCTGGCACGCGCGATGGCGCCCGAATTGAGCAAGGCGTTCGGCCAGCAGTTCATCGTCGACAACCGCGCGGGTGCGGGCGGCAACGTGGGCGCCGAGATCGTGGCGCGGTCGCCCGCCGACGGCTACACCCTGCTCATGGGCACCGTGGGCACGCACGGCATCAATCGCGCGCTGTATCCCAAGCTGCCGTACGACCCGATCAAGGACTTCGTGCCGGTGACCTTGGTGGCCGGCGTGCCCAACGTGATGGAGATGAACGCCGACAAGGCGAAGCAACTGGGCATCAACAGCGTCCAGGACTTCATCAAGTACGCCAAGTCGAATCCCGGCAAGCTGAACATGGCGTCCAGCGGCAACGGGACCTCGATTCATCTGGCCGGCGAAATGTTCAAGCACATGACGGGCATCTTCATGACCCACGTGCCGTATCGCGGCTCGGGCCCGGCGCTGATGGACCTGGTGGCGGGCAACATGGACGTGATGTTCGACAACCTGCCGTCGTCCATCCAGCAGATCAAGGGCGGCAAGCTCAAGCCCCTGGCCGTGACCAGCGCGAAGCGATCCAGCGCGCTGCCCGATGTGCCGACCGTGGAAGAGGCGGGCGGCCCCGCGCTCAAGGGCTTCGAGGCCAGCAGCTGGTTCGGCCTGCTGGCACCGGCGGGTACACCGCCGGACATCGTGGCACGCATTCAGCAGGAAAGCGCCAAGGCGCTGGCGTCACCCGCCGTGCGTGAAAAGCTGGAAGCCCAAGGCGCCATACCGGGCGGCAACACGCCGGCCGAGTTCGCCCGCATGATCGCCGACGAGCACGCCAAGTGGGCCAAGGTCGTCAAGGCCTCGGGCGCGAAGGTCGATTGATTCGAGTCCGCTAAGCCCGGCGTTACCCGGCGATCGGCATCATGCCGGCGGCCGGGTTCGAATCGACAGCGGCAGCGTGGTCAGACGCCCCAGACCACGTCCTTGCCGGCGGCCGCGGTTTCCTTCAGCAGGTCGATGAAGGGGCCCGCGCGACGGCGCAGCGACACGCCATCGCCCTTGGCGGCGGCGTCTTCATCCAGCTTCTCGTCGTCGAATGCGCCCTGGCCCTGCGCCTGCGCGTCACGCACGGCGATTTCCTTGTTCAAGGCCTCGATGGCGCCGGGAATCTGGTCTTTCGTGATGATGCCGGTGGGGCCGGGCGATTTGCCGATGATCTTGAGCAGCTCTTCCGCATTGAGTTGCAGCATGATCACTTCGGCACACACGGATGACTTGAACTTGTAGAGCATTGCAGAACCTCCAAATAACGCTGGGAAAGGGCCGCTGCCTCCAGGCGGGTCGGCGACACCCATGATTGTGCCTTTGAGGCAGCCTCGATGCGCTGACGTGCCCATTTGCGGAGATGGCTCACCGCCAGCGCCCACGTCGCCTGCGGTCAGAAGCCCGTTGGCGCGGCGGGGTCAGGCTGGTGCAGCGCAATGATCTGCTGCAGCGCCAGTTTCAATGCGGCCGACTGCTCCGCGCCAAACGGCTGAAGCACCTTCGCTTCGTGCTCGCGCGCCAGCCTGATCAGTTGCGCCACCAGGCGCGAGCCCGAGTCCGTGATGCGCACCAGCGTGACGCGGCGGTCGTTCTCATCGTCGATCCGCACCACCTCGCCGCGTTCCACCATCCGGTGGATGATGCGCGTGACGGTCGGCTGCTTGGTGACTGACACACGCGCCAGTTCACCGGTCGACAGCGTGCGCCCACCCGCCAGCGAGGCCAGCACACGCCATTCGGTCACTGTGAAACCCTGCGCCAGCACGATGCGGTGGAACTCGCCCGAAATCAACTGGCTGGCCTGCGCCAGCAGCGCAGGCAGGTAGTCGTCGACGAAGGGCGGGTTCGGGCCGCTGCGGTGGACGGGCATGGGGGTTGGCGTGGGCGTCTTGGGTGCGGTGTGCGCGGCTTGGGGAAAGTCCCTAGTCGCTGGATGTATGCATTTGGATGCATCAAGAATACAGTGTGATTTATATTCATTTGGATGAATTGAGGCGTCGGTCGGCGCTCTGAAACCAATATGGCTGAGCGGTCTTTCGTCGAAGAAGTCAAGAAGCTGCGCCTGGGCGAAGGCGAGGTGTTTCGCGGCGAAGGCATCCTGGCCGTGACCAAGGCCTTGCTGGAGTCTGGCGTGGCTTACGTCTGCGGCTACCAGGGCGCGCCGATCTCGCATCTGATGGACGTGCTGGCCGACGCGCAGGACATACTGACCGAGCACGGCATCCGCTTCGAGAACAGCGCCAGCGAAGCGACGGCGGCGGCCACGCTGGCCGCCTCGGTCAACTACCCGCTGCGCGGCGCCGCCACCTTCAAGAGCACCGTGGGCACCAACGTCGCGTCGGACGCGCTGGCCAACCTGGCCTCGGGTGGCGTCACCGGCGGCGCGCTCATCATCGTGGGCGAGGACTACGGCGAAGGCTCGTCCATCATGCAGGAGCGCAGCCACGCCTTTGCCATGAAGTCGCAGATCTGGCTGCTCGACCCACGGCCCAATCTGCCGAGCATCGTGAAGGCGGTCAAGGACGGCTTTGCGCTGTCGGAGGCCAGCCACACGCCGGTGATGCTGCAACTGCGCATCCGTGCCTGCCATGTGCACGGGCAGTTCGTGGCCAGCGACAACCAGCGCTCGCCCTTCACCCTGCAAGACGCGCTGGAGCAGCCGCGGCGCGATGTCAGCCGCATAGTGCTGCCACCCGCCAGCTTTCAGCACGAGCAGGAAAAGGTCGCGGATCGCTGGCCGGCGGCGGTGCGCTACATCGTTGATCATCAGCTGAACGAGTTCTTCGCCGAGCGCGCGGACGACATCGGCATCATCGTGCAAGGCGGCAGCTACAACACGCTGCTGCGCGTGCTGGAGCGCCTGGGCCTGGCCGACATTTATGGCGAGAGCCGCGTGCCGCTCTACGTCATGAACGTGGCCTATCCGGTGATCGACGAGGAGGTGCTGCGCTTTTGCGAGGGCAAGCGCGCCGTGCTGATGGTGGAGGAAGGGCAGCCCAACTTCATCGAGCAGAACGTGGCCGCCATCCTGCGCCAGAACGGTTCGGCCACCGCGCTGCACGGCAAGGACGTGCTGCCCAAGGCCGGCGAATACACCGCCGCGCAGGTGATGCGTGGCGTGCGCGCCTTTCTGGCGCGCGTGGGCCGCAGCGCGCCGCTGGATTACAAGTTGCCTGAGCGGCAGATTCCCGTGCAGGCCGTGTCGGCGCTGCCCGCGGCCCCCGTGCATGCCCGGCCACCCGGCTTTTGCACCGGTTGCCCGGAGCGCCCCATCTTCACGGCCATGAAGCTGGTCGAGCGCGAACTGGGCGCGCACCACGTCAGCGCCGACATCGGCTGCCACCTGTTCTCCATCCTGCCGCCCTTCAACCTGGGCAACACCACCATGGGCTATGGGCTGGGCGCGGCGGGCGCGGCGGCGCTCAATGCGCCCGCCGGCAAGCGCGCCATCAGCGTCATGGGCGATGGCGGCTTCTGGCACAACGGGCTGACCAGCGGCATCGCCAACGCAGTGTTCAACCGCAGCGACAACCTGACCATCGTGGTCGACAACAGCTACACCTCGGCCACCGGCGGGCAAGACATCCTCTCGTCCACCGCCAGCAACCCGACGCGCAGCACCGGCCACGCCATTGAAGCCGCCGTGCGCGGCGTCGGCGTGAAATGGGTGCGCACGCTGCGCCACACCTACGACGTCGCGGGTATGGTCAAGACGTTGCGCGAGGCGCTGACCACGCCACAGGCCGGCCCCAAGGTGCTCATCGCCCAGAGCGAATGCATGCTCAACAAGCAGCGGCGCGAGAAGCCACTGAAGGCCAAGGCCGCCGCCTCTGGCGAGCGCGTGGTGCGCGAGCGCTTTGGCGTCGATGCCGACGTGTGTACCGGCGACCATTCGTGCATCCGCCTGTCGGGCTGCCCCTCGCTGTCGGTCAAGCCGAATCCCGATCCGCTGCGCACCGACCCGGTGGCCACGGTGCTCGATTCCTGCGTCGGCTGCGGCCTGTGCGGCGAAATCGCGCACGCGGCGGTGCTGTGCCCGTCGTTCTACAAGACGCGCATCGTCAGCAACCCCAGCCGCTGGGAGCGCTGGCGCGATCGGCTCAGCGCGGCCGTGATCGCGCGTTTGCAGCACCGCGCCGAACGGCGGCGCACGCGGCTGGCATGGCCCGAGGTGTCGCCATGAGCGCGCAGCCGATCAAGATCGCCATCCTGGCCATGGGCGGCGAAGGCGGGGGCGTGCTGGCGGACTGGATCGTTGATCTGGCCGAGCAGAGCGGCCACATCGCGCAAACCACCTCGGTACCCGGCGTGGCGCAGCGCACCGGCGCCACCATTTATTACCTGGAGCTTTTCCCTCGTGCGGCCGCGGATGCTGCTGGTCGCGCGCCGGTGCTGGCGATGATGCCGTTGCCCGGCGACGTGGACGTGGTGCTGGCGTCCGAGGCCATGGAAGCGGCGCGGGCCGTCGAGCGCGGCCTGGTGACGCCCGATCGCACCACGCTGATTGCTTCCACCCATCGGGTCTACGCCATCGCCGAGAAGATGGCCATGGGCGATGCGCGCGTGGACAGCGCCGCGTTGATCGAGCAGGCCCGGCACGCGGCACAGCGGCTGGTGGCCTTCGACATGGCGCGCACGGCAGAGCAAACGGGGAGCGTCATCAGCGCCGTGCTGTTCGGCGCACTCGCGGCGTCGAAAACGCTGCCGTTCGACCAACCGGCGTTTGAAGCCACGATCGAGCGCGGCGGCGTGTCGGTTGCTGCAAGTTTGAGAGCATTTTGCGCAGGTCTGGCAAGCGCTAGCGGCCAAAATGGCTCACAAACCGAACAACCGTCGGAAGCAGCTGCACGTGGGGCGCGCGCTGGCGGGCCGATCGATGCCGCAGTGGCTGCCCTGGTCACGCGCGTGCAGACGTTTCCTGCCGAGGCGCGTGCCCTGGTCAGCGAAGGCGTGCGTCGGCTCATCGATTACCAGGACCCGGCCTACGCCGCGCTGTACCTGGATCGCTTGGCGCAACTGACGTTTGAGCCCACGGTACAAGCCGAGGCCGCGCGCCATCTGGCGCTGTGGATGTCGTACGAGGACACCATTCGCGTGGCCGATCTCAAGACCCGCTCATCCCGTCTGGCGCGCGTGCATGCTGAGTCGCGCCGCACACCTCAACAACTGGTGCAGGTGCAGGAATTTCTCAAACCCGGCGTGCCCGAAATTTGCGACACCTTGCCGCCGGGACTGGCGCGTTGGGTGGAAGGCAGCGCGGGCATGCGGCGGTTCATCGAGCGTGTCACACGCGATGGCAGTGTCGTGCGGACCAGCTCGCTGCCCGGCTTTCTGCTGCTGTATGGGTTGGCCGGTCTGCGGCGCTGGCGGCGCGGCACGCGGCGCTTTCAACTGGAAAATCAGCGCATCGAGCAATGGTTTGCGCAAGCCGTGACGGCGGCGCGCACTGATGCGCCGCTGGCCATCGAAATTCTGCGCTGTCAGCGCTTGCTGAAGGGCTACGGTGGCACGCACGAGCGCGGCTGGCGCAATTTCACCACCGTGCTGGAGGCGGCGCTGGAACAGCCCGCCACGGCCGCGGCCACGCTGCGCCGCTTGCGCGAGGCCGCGCTGGCCGATGAAGATGGCGTGGCGCTGGGCGCTGCGCTGTCCGGCCTGAAGGCCGCGTAAGGAGAGATGCCATGGATCCACTCGCTCTGACGGTTGCCAGCGTTCGCAGCCTGAACCCGGTGGTGCGGGAACTGGTGCTGCGCGCCGCTGATGGCGCCGCGCTGCCAGCGTTTGCCGCTGGCGCGCACATTCGTGTTCAGGTGCAGGTCGCAGGCGCTCCCGATTGGCGCGAGTACTCGCTCATCGATGCCAACAACGGCGAGGACAGCGCGCCCACCCACTACCGCATCGCTGTGCGACGCGACGACGTGGGGCGCGGCGGCTCGCGCTACATGCACGAGCGGGTGAAGGAGGGCGATGTTCTGCAGGTGCAGCCGCCCAAGAACGACTTTCCGCTGCACGACCATGCGGGCGCCGCCGTCCTGATCGCGGGCGGCATCGGTGTGACGCCGCTGGTCAGCATGGCGGCGCGGCTGCGCGCCCAGGGACGGCCGGTGAGCATGCATTACGCCGTGCGTGATAGCGGCTTGCTGGCGTACCAGGACGAGCTGTCGGCACTGCTCGGCAACAACCTGCAGATTCACAGCGACCAGCAGGCCGGCGCACCGCTCGATGTGGCTGCGATTCTGTCGCGCTGCACGGCCGACGAACAGGTCTATGTATGCGGCCCCAGGCCCATGCTCGACGCCGTGCTGGCGCGCGCCGTCGAACTGGGCTGGCCGCCGGAGCGCGTGCATTTCGAGCTGTTCGCGCCGCCCGTGGTGGAAGCTGGCGACCAGGCATTCGAGGTCGAACTGGCACAAAGCGGCCAGCGATTCGACGTGCCGGCGAATCGATCGATACTGGACGTTCTGATCGACGCCGGGTGCGATCCGATGTTCGACTGCAAGCGCGGCGAATGCGGCGTGTGCGCGGTGCCGGTGATCGACGGTGAGATCGATCACCGAGACTACGTACTGACGGCCGGCGAGCGGGCCGCCGGCAACGTGATCCAGATTTGCGTGTCGCGGGCCAAGGGCCGGCGGCTGGTGCTCGACCTTTGAGGGAACGACCCATGAGCAAGAAGTATCGAGACAATCCCGAGGCCATTCAGGCGCTGGTGCGCCCCGGCGAAGTGCACAAGGATCTGTACGTCGACCCCGAGTTGTTCGAGCTGGAGATGGAGCGCTTGTTCGCCAACACCTGGGTCTACGTGGGCCACGCCAGCCAGGTGCCGCAGCCCGGCGACTACTTCACCACCACCGTGGGCACCGAGCCGGTGGTCATGGTGCGGCACACCGACCGCAGCGTGCGCGTGCTGGTCAACCGCTGCCCGCACAAGGGCGTGCAGGTGGCCGGTGGCACCTGTGGCAATACGGGCAAGTTCTTTCGCTGCCCTTATCACGCGTGGACGTTCAAGACCGATGGCTCCCTGCTGTCGCTGCCGCTGCGCAAGGGCTACGAAAACACCGGCTTCGAAGACTGCGAGGCCAGCCGAGGCATGGCCACTGCCGGCGCGGTGCACGTGTACCGCGACTTCGTGTTCTGCCGCCTCGCGCCACAGGGCATCTCGTTCGAGGACTTCTTTGGCGCATCGCTCTCCACCATCGACAACATGGTGGACCGTTCGCCCGAGGGCCGGCTGGAAATTGCAGGCGGCGTGCTGCGCTACATGCACCCGTGCAACTGGAAGATGCTGGTCGACAACCAGACCGACACCTGCCACCCCATGGTGGCGCACGAGTCATCGGCCGGCACGGCGGTGGCGGTGTGGAACCGTGCGCCCGAGGGCACCCCCAAGCCGATGGCGGTGGAGCAGTTCGCGCCGTTCATGAGCCCCTACGAATTCTTCGAGAAGATGGGCATCCGCGTGTGGGACCACGGGCACGGCCACACCGGCGTGGCCGATTCCATCCACGCCGCCTATTCCCCGGTGCCGGGGTATTGGGAGCAGATGGTGGCCGCCTATGGCGAGGAGCGCGCGAAGGCCATCCTGGGCGACGTGCGCCACAACACGGTGTACTTTCCCAACATCATGGTCAAGGGGCCGATCCAGACGCTGCGCGTGTTCAAGCCAATCGCGGTGGACCGCACGCTGGTCGAGTCGTGGACGTTCCGGCTGGTGGGCGCGCCCGACTTGCTGCTGGAGCGCACCTGCATGTACAACCGGCTCATCAACGCGCCCACGTCGGTCGTGGGCCACGACGACCTCGAAATGTACGAGCGCGCGCAGCAGGCCCTGAAGGCGCGCGGGCGCGACTGGATGAACGTGGCGCGGCTGCTGGAGCCGGGCGAGGCCGACACGCCGGAAGCGGTGGTCAACGGCACCAGCGAACGGCAGATGCGCAATCAGTTTCAGGCCTGGGCGCGCTTCATGACACCGGGAGCACACGCATGAGCACCGCAGCACTGGATTCATCCGTGGTCAGCGAGCGCGAGCTGGCGCAGTTTGTCTACCGCGAGGCCAGCCTTCTCGATCAGGCGCGTTACGCCGAGTGGCTCGAGCTGTTCGCCGACGACGGCCAATACTGGATGCCGCTGTCGCCCGGTCAGACCGATGCCAAGTTGCACACCTCGCTGATGCTCGAGGACAAGCTGCTGCTGGGCATCCGCATCGAGCGTCTGGCTGGCGCGCGCACCTATTCGCAGCAGCCGCCCAGCCGATGCCACCATTTGCTGCAGCAGCCTGAATTGCTGAGCCGCGACGATGCCGCCGGGCGTTACCAGTTGCGCACGTCGTTCCACTATGTCGAAACGCGCAAGGACGATCAGTTTTTGTTGGCCGGCTGGGCCACGCATGATTTGGTGCGCGTCGATGGCGCGCTGCGCATGGCGTTGAAGCGGGTCGATCTGGTCAACTGCGATGCCGCGTTTGGCAACATCTGCCTGTTTCCATGAGCCCATTGCCACCCCTGTCAACGCTGTTCGCGCCGCCGGATCGCAGCGTGCCGACCATGCTCGCGCGGCAGGCCGCACAGTATGGCGACCGGCCCTTGCTGGTGTTTGGCGACGTGCGCTGGAGCTATGCCGAGGTGCGGCAGATGGCCGCGACCTATGGCGGCGCGCTGCGCCGCGCGGGCATCGCCGCCGGTGACCGGGTGGCGCTGCTGTGTTCCAACCGGCCGGAGTTCATGCAGGCCCTGTTGGGCTGCGCCTGGATCGGCGCAGTGGCCGTGCCCATCAACGTCGCGGCGCGCGGTGCGCAGCTGCAGCACATCCTGGGCAACTCGGGCGCGCGTCTGCTGGTGACTGAGAGTGAAGGGTTGACTGCCGTTCGGCAACTGGAGGGCGAGCCCGTACCGCTGGAGCGCGTCTGGCTGGTAGACGCTGGCGCGGAGGTTGCCTCCACGGCGCCTTTGGCTGTCGAGCGGTTTCCCGATCACGCCGGCGAGCCGGTTGATTCGGCGGTGGTGCAGCCAGGCGACACGCTGGCCATTCTTTACACCTCCGGAACCACCGGCTTGTCCAAAGGTGTGTGCTGCCCGCACGCGCAGTATTTCTGGTGGGGCGTGCACAGCGCGCACTTGCTGGGCATCGGCGAGGGCGAGATCCTGCACACCACGCTGCCGCTGTTTCACACCAATGCGCTGAACGCGTTCTTCCAGGCGCTGCTGACCGGCTCGACCCTGGTGGTGGAAAAGCGCTTTTCCGCGTCGGCGTTCTGGGATGCGCTGGCGCGCCACCAGGCCACCGTCACCTATGTGCTGGGCGCGATG
>WBZS01001277.1_pt1 | contig 20846 bp, 19 predicted proteins | sample 5204201 | NCBI WGS metagenome assembly WBZS01 (sample SAMN12344357, study PRJNA552823) | activated sludge metagenome | biome: Activated sludge suspended growth; feature: Nitrification reactor; material: Wastewater; isolation source: activated sludge from nitrification reactor of wastewater...
TGGCCTGCATGCGCAAGCTGCTGACCATCCTCAACGCCATGCTTCGCGACGGCGCCGGGTGGAATGCTGCCAAACACGCAGCCAGCGCCGCCGGGGCTTGACTTCAAAGACAGTTGCTGACCCCGGTTAATTTGACTGTGAAGGTGTGGCCTTGAGCGTGTCAAGCCGCGCCAGCAGGGCGTCGCGCAGCGCGTGCAGTTCGGGCAGCCGCGCCTGCGCCTGGCGCGCTTGGCCGGCGGCGCGCAGGGCCACCAGTTCGGCGCCCTTGGCGTGGACGCGCTCGTGCAGCACTTCCAGCTCGCCAAACGGCACCGCCAGCGCCTGCGCCAGCGGCTGCAATTGCGCCAGCCATTGGCCGAAGCGGCAGCCGGTGCCGGCCAGCGGCGGCGGGGCGTCGCGTTTTCCGAGCACAAAGTCAGTCAGCGCGACGACCCAGGCGCGGTGTTCGACTCCTGCGTACAGCACCGGCAGCGCGTCCGGGCGCAGTGGCGACGTGCCAAGCCAGCGCGGGTCGGGCCGCCACTGCGCGGCCCAGGCCGGCAATTCGGCCGAGGCCATCGGCCGGGCGATGGCGAAGCCCTGTGCCAGCTCGCAGCCAAGCTGCAGCAGCATCACGCCCTGGGCCACGCTTTCGACGCCTTCGGCCACCGCCTCGCGGTGGAAGGCGCGCGCCAGCCCGAGCACGCCTTCCAGGATGGCCAGGTCGTCCGGGTCGTCGAGCATGTCGCGGACAAAGCACTGGTCAATCTTCAGCGCCTGCGCCGGCAGCCGTTTCAGGTAGCTCAGCGACGAGTAGCCGGTGCCAAAGTCGTCCAGCGCGCAGCGCACGCCCATTTGCTGGCATGCCGCCAGCACCTGGCCGACCTGCTGCATGTCCTGCAGCGCGCTGGTTTCCAGAATTTCCAGCTCCAGCCGCGACGCTGCGTCGCCCGCGCAGCCGGCCAGCCGCTGGCGCAGCCGGTCGACAAAATCAGGCGCCTGCAGGTGGCGCGCGCCGACGTTGACGCTGACCGCCAGCTCCAGCCCCGCGGCGCGCCACCGCGCAAGCTGGGCCAGCGCGGTGTCGAGCACCCACTCGCCGAGTTCGACCGCCAACGGGTGGTCTTCGATCACCGGCAGAAACTGCACCGGCGGCAGCAGGCCGCGCTGCGGGTGGTGCCAGCGCACCAGCGCCTCGGCGCCGACGATGGCGCCGCTGCGCAGGTTGACCTTGGGCTGGAACTCCAGCACGAACTCGTGGCGCTGCAGTGCCAGCCGGATGCGCTCGATGCTCTCGTGGTGGCCGCGCAGCCCGCGGTCGTGCTCGGGGTCGAACAGGTGCTGACGGTTCTTGCCGGCCAGCTTGGCCTGGTACATCGCCTGGTCGGCCTGGCGCAGCAACTGGTCGGCGTCGACGCTCTCGGTCTGCGGAAAGTAGGTCACGCCGATGCTGGCGGTGCACTGCAGGTGCAGCGTGTCGACCTTCACCGGCTCGGCCGCGGCCTTGGCCAGCCGGGCCAGCGCGCCGCGGCTGTCGTTGACCCCGGCCAGGTCCATGAACACCGCGGCAAATTCGTCGCCGCCCAGCCGCGCCAGCGTGTCGCTGTCGCGCAGCACCGCCTTCATGCGCACCGCCAGGCCGGCCAGGAAGCGGTCGCCCACCGCGTGACCGTAGTGGTCGTTGATGTCCTTGAAGCCATCCAGGTCGAGAAAGGCCACCACCAACTGGTGGCCGCGGCGGTGGCATTGCGCCATCGCCTGCTGCAGCCGGTCGGCAAACAGCACGCGGTTGGGCAGCGCGGTCAGCGCGTCGTAGTGGGCGATGTGTTCGAGCTTGCGCTCGTGCTCCTTGATGGTGCTGATGTCCGAAAACAGCCCGACGTAGTGGCGCACCCGCCCGGCCTCGTCGCGCACCGCGCTGATGGTCATCAGTTCGGGGTACAGCTCGCCGTTCTTGCGCCGGTTCCACAGCTCGCCGCTCCACTGGCCGTTGTCGATCAGCGACTGCCACAGCGCGGCATAAGACTCGTCGCTGTGCACGCCCGACTTCAGCAACCGTGGGTTGCGGCCCAGCACCTCGTCGCGGGCGTAGCCGGTGATGTCGCTGAAGGTGTTGTTGACCTGCAGGATGCGGCCGTCGGCGGCGGTGATGACGATGCCCTCGCGCGCATGCGTGAACACGCTCGCCGCCAGGTGCAACTGCTCCTCGGCGTGGCGGCGCTCGGTGATGTCGTGGGCAATGCCCAACACGCCGAGCACCCGGCCCTGCGCGTCGCGCATCGGCACCTTGGTGGTCTCGAACAGGCCGCGGTAGCCGCCGACCTTGAAGGTCAGCGTTTCTTCATTGACGCGCGGGCCATTGGCGGCCAGCGCGGCGCGGTCGTTGGCCAGAAAGGCCTCGGCCACCTCAGGCACCACGAAATCGTGGTCGGTCTTGCCGACGATTTGCGCCTCGGTGGCGCCGAAGTAGCGCTCGAACTGCGGGTTGCAGGCCAGGTAGACGCCGGCGGTGTCCTTCAGCCAGACCAGCGCCGGCAGGGCGTCGGTCAACTGACGCAAGAAGACGCGCTCGCGCTCCGAGCGCTGCAGAGCCAGCGCCAGATCGCTGCGTGCCTGGTCGCGGTCGGCGGTCAGCCGCTCGGTCAGTTGCTCGCTGTCGCGGCACAGCGCGATGGCCTTGGCCAGGTTGCGCAGCACCGGCTGGAAAAACTGCGTCAGCGGCAGGTCGCTGGCCGGCAGCTCAGGGGTCAGCAGCACGATGGCGCCCTCGGGGGCGACCGGCAACAGCAGCGCGTGGCGGTAGCTGCGCGAGCCGGGCGGCAGGTAGGCGGCCAGCGTGTCGGCGTCGAGCATCCGGCAGTCGCCGCCCAGCCCGCGCGCCGGCAGCCGCAGCGTCTTGCCGACGTAGTGCACCAGCCGGTGGTCGCCGACCACGGCGGCCAGCGTCGCGCTGGCGCCGGCCGGCGCGCCGTCGACTCCCTGCGCGCCGCCTGCCGCCCAGCGGGCGGTGCCGTAGACCGTGCAGTGGGCCGCACCGTCGACCGGCGCAGTCGGCCGGTGCGGCGTCAACACCACGCCGGCTGGAAACGAGGTGTGGAACAGCAGCCGCTGCAGCACCTTGGTCAGCAGCGCCTGCAGCCTGACCTCGCCGCCGATGGTCAGACTCAGGTCGTACAGCACCGACAGGATGTGTTCGCGCCTCATGCGCCGCGCCAGGGAGTGCAGACCAGTGCCGCGTTGTGGAACATCGGGCAACCCCAGCCCTCGATGCTGCCGACCTCGCCCAGCGACAGCGCGCCGCCGAGCAGTGCCGCGCCGCTTTGCGCCTGCAGCGCGCGCAATTCGTTGACCGCGCCGTCGCCCAGGTGCATGCGGCGACCGGCGCAGTAAAAGGTCAGCAAGCCGCGGCCGTGCAGCGCCTGGCTTGGCGCGCCCAGCGCAGCGGCCAGCCGGTGGATGCACTTGGTTGCGGCGTCGGCGCCCGGCGCGCGCAGCAGCGCCAGCATGGCGTTTTCGGGCACGTCGCCGGCGCAGCGCAGCGTGCCGTCGCCGGCCAGCGCGACTGGAATGCGCACCAGCACATCGTGGTGCGCGCGCAGGATGCCGACCGGGAAATGCACCGCGTACTGGTAGAAGTTGGCGCGCGTCAGCGCAATGCCGTACTCCTGGCCAATGATCTCCTGGTAGACATCGAACGCCGGCTGCCAGTCAATGCTGTGGATGCAGTTGCCGGCGGTCGAGGTGGCGGTCATCACCCGCTCGGGCACCGCGTAGCCGTGTTCCAGCCGGGTCGGCGCCAGCGCCGGAATCAACAACCCGAGCACGCCGTTGCCGACGCGCCGCTCGGCGTCGAACAGGCAGGCCATGGGCTCGAAGGTCTCGCTGCCGGCGTTGACGCCGGCGTACTGCACCCGGTCGGCCAGCCGCAGGTACAACCCGTCGACGATGCTGCCGATCTGGCCGAGCAGGGCGTCAAACACCAGGTACAGCGTCGGCGCGGCAGCCTCGGGTGCCGCTGCCGCGACCGACGGCAGGTGCGGCGCCACCGCGTCGGCGATGCGGTCGGCGGCCAGCGCCGGCGCAGCGTCCATGCCGTCGAGCAGGAACAGCGTGGTTGCCGTCGGCAGCCGCGCCAGCCACAGTCCGTCGCTGGCAAAGCCCTCGGCGCTGACCAAGGCTGGAAACAGCGCACCGGCCAAGGCCACGCCGCGTGCGCGGCAGGCCTGCTGCAGCAGCGCCAGGCGCGCCTGTTCGGCCTCTGGCACCAGCGCCAGCACCGCGCAGCCGGGGTGTTGGGTGCTCCAATCGTCCAGCGTGGCGGCAATCGCCGTGGCGTCTAAGGCAAGTCGTTTCATGGCGGGCAGACGGGCGCATGCGTGTCGCGGTGGTGCGCCTTTGGGGGCAAATTGAAACGTCCGCTGGGCGGATCGAGTGTGTGCGGCCGGCCGATTTTCGTCCCCAACCCAATGAACGGTTGGGCGCGCCGCCGGCAATCGGGCTGGCCGAGGCCCATCGCCCAGTCTCTCAAGCCGCGCCAGACCGGCGCCGATAACCGGTGCAGGGGTCGGCGCCGTCCTGCGCCGTCTTGCGCCCGGCCGCACCGACCCCGGTTGATTGATTGCCGCCGCACGTCATCGAACGCCACGCCCGCCCATGCGACATCTGTCTCCACCGTTGCTGCTTGCCCTGGCCTTGCCGCTGGCCGGCACGCTGGCCGGTTGCGACCAGTTGGGCATTGACACGCCGGCGGTGGTGGCCGCGCGGCGCGAGGCCGACAGCAAGGCCATCGGCGGCGCCTGCCGCCACGCCGGGCGGGCGATCGAGGACTGTTACGCCCTCAACCGCAAGGCCGAGAAGTCGGCGGTCTACGCCGGCTGGCGCGAAATGAACGAGTACATGCGCGAGAACAAGATCGAGCCGGTGGCGCCGGTCATCCCGCCCGAGGCGCTGAAGCCGAAAAAACCGAAGCCGGCCGCCGCGCCGGACGACGAGGCGGTGGCCGAAGCCGGCGCCGCGTCGGCCACCGACGGCGGTCAGGCCAGGGACGCCAAGGCGCATTGACGCTGCGTTGCTCGCGCGGGGCGCGCCCGGGCCAACGGCGCACCGCGCCTTCGGCGGCGGCCGCTGGCCGCGCCAAGGCCCGGCCACGCCAGCGCGCGCGCCGACAATCGGCGCATGGCTTCCTGGTTTTCGGCCTGGCGCGCCGCCGCGCAAGACCCGCAATGGCGTCGGCACTGGCGCGAGGGCGCGCGCGACACCGCGGGCGCCGCGCTGGGCATCGGCGCCTGGGGGCTGGTGACCGGCGTGGCGCTGGTCAACACCGGGCTCAGCGTGCCGACCGCGGTGTTGATGACGCTGCTGGTCTACGCCGGCAGCGCCCAGCTCGCCACCGCGCCGCTGATGGCCGCTGGCGCGCCGCTGTTGGTGGTGTGGGCCACCGCGCTGTGCCTGAACCTGCGTTTCGTGATCTTCAGCGTGCAGTGGCGGCCGTACTTCTTGCCGCTGTCGCGGCGCCAGCGCGCGCTGGCGGCGTATTTCGCCACCGACTTGAACTACGTCGTCTTCATGCGGCGCTGGCCGCGTGCGCGGCCTGAGGCCGGCCAGATCGCCTATTACTGCGGCAGCGCGACGGTGACCGCAGTCGCCTGGCAGGCGATGTCCATGCTCGGCATCGTGCTGGCGCAGCGCGTGCCGGCCGAGTGGGGGCTGGGCTTTGCCGGCACCATGGCGCTGCTGGCGATGACGGTGCAAATGCTCGGTGACCGCAGCGCCTGGCTGCCGGCGCTGGTGGCCGGCGGCGCCGCGGTGGTGGCGTTTGCGCTGCCGCTGAAGCTGAACATGCTGGTGGCGATATTTGCCGCGGTGGCGGTGGGCATGGCGGTTGACCGCGTCGCCGCGCGCCAGCGCGCCGCGGCGGCGGCCGGCGGCAGCGCCGACCCCGACAGCGGGGCGCCACGGTGAGCGACGCGCAGGCCCTGCTGGCCATCGCCGGGCTGGCGCTGATCACGCTGCTGACGCGCGGCTTTTTTGTCCTGCCCGAACGCGACTGGCCGCTGCCCGACTGGCTGCGCGACGGCCTGCGCCACGCGCCGATTGCCGCGCTGGTGGCGGTGGTCGCGCCCGACCTGCTGCTCACGCGCGGCGCCTGGGTCGGCAGCTGGCACGACGCGCGGCTGGTCGGCGCCGCGGTCGCGGTGGCCTGGATGCTGTGGCGGCGCGACATGCTCAGCACCATCGTCGTCGGCACCGCGGTGATGCTGACCTGCCGGCTTGGCTTTGGCTGGTGAAACCGCCCACCCCCGCAGCGCCTGCGGCGCTTCCCCCTCAAGGCGGCGGCGCCAGCCGCCCGGCCAAGCCGGATCGGCGGCGCCCGCTTGCTGGCGTGGACCGCGTTTGCAACCGGCCAGGGCGGCGTCTTGCGCCACGAATGACCGACATGACACACTGTGCGTTATTGCCCGATTTCGACTTCCATCCCTCCACAGGAGCCTACCCATGAAAATCTTGCGTCTGGACGAACTGGTTGCCCAAGGCAAAGTGGCTGGCAAGCGGGTCTTTATCCGCGCCGACCTGAACGTGCCGCAGGACGACGCCGGCAACATCACCGAAGACACCCGCATCCGCGCCGCGGCGCCTGGCGTCAAGATGGCGCTGGACGCCGGCGGCGCGGTGATGGTCACCAGCCACCTCGGCCGCCCGACCGAGGGCGAGTTCAAGCCCGAGGATTCGCTGGCGCCGGTGGCCAAGCGGATGGGCGAATTGCTCGGCCGCCCGGTGCGGCTGGTCAGCAACTGGGTCGACGGCGTCGACGTCAAGCCCGGTGAAGTGGTGATGCTTGAAAACTGCCGCCTGAACAAGGGCGAGAAAAAGAACAAGGAAGACCTGGCCAGGAAAATGGCCGCGCTGTGCGACATCTTCGTGCACGACGCCTTTGGCACCGCGCACCGCGCCGAGGCCAGCACCTACGGCATCGCGCAGTTCGCGCCGGTGGCCTGCGCCGGCCCGCTGCTGGCCGCCGAGATTGACGCCATCAGCAAGGCCCTGGCCAACCCGAAGCGGCCGCTGCTGGCCATCGTCGCCGGCAGCAAGGTCAGCACCAAGCTGACCATCCTGCAGGCGCTGGCCAAGAACGTCGACGGGCTGATCGTCGGCGGCGGCATCGCCAACACCTTCATGCTGGCCGAGGGCATGAAGATCGGCAAGAGCCTGGCCGAGGCCGACCTGGTGGGTGAAGCCAAGGCGGTGATCGCGGCCATGAAGGCGCGCGGCGCCGCGGTGCCGATTCCGGTCGACGTGGTCACCGCCAAGGAATTCAAGGCCGACGCCACCGCCACCATCAAGGCGGCTACCGACGTCGCCGACGACGACCTGATCCTCGACATCGGCCCGCAGACCGCCGAGATCCTGGCCAAGCAGTTGAAGGCCGCCGGCACCGTGGTCTGGAACGGCCCGGTCGGCGTGTTCGAGTTCGACGCCTTCGCCAACGGCACCGAAACCGTGGCGCGCGCGATTGCCGACAGCGCCGCGTTCAGCATCGCCGGCGGTGGCGACACGCTGGCGGCGATCGCCAAGTACGGCATCGAAAAGCAGATCGGCTACATCTCCACCGGCGGCGGCGCCTTCCTTGAAGTGCTGGAAGGCAAGACCCTGCCGGCCTTCGAGATCCTCAGCAAGCGCGCCGCCGGCTGACCGCCTTCCCCCGCGCTCACCCCAAGCCCAGCCCCGGCGCCCGACACGGCCGCCGGGGCTGGGCGCTTGCCGGGGTCAAGTCTTGCCTTTTGCCTGTCACCAGCCTGCAGTAACTCGGTTTGCCATCCGGGCGCTGCGCGCGAAAGGTGATCGGCCCGGCGCACCATTGCGCGAGTGCCGATCTACTGATTGACGCTGAAGATATTTATACACATACTGTGGCGTGTATTACACCTTCGATCCGGCCAAACGCGCGGCTAATCTGAAGAAGCACGGCCTTGATTTGGCCGATGCCCAGAAGGTGATCGAGTCGGGCCAGACCGTCACGTTCGAAGACCGTCGCTTTGACTTCGGCGAGGAACGGTTTGTGACGCTTGGGCCGTTGGGCAACACGCTGGTCGTCGTCGTCACGGCGGAGCACGATGACCACATACGCATCATCTCGATGCGCAAGGCTGACCGACATGAGCAAAGCATCTTCCGCGAACATCTCGGCTGATGCCGGTGAGGCGCCACTGCGCCGCGACGACATCGCGGCGGGCAAGCTGGTGCTGCGCAAGCGGGGCAGCTCCGGCGCGGTGCTGCCGAACAAGCAGCGGGTGAACATCTTCCTGGACGGCTCGGTCATCGAGCACTTCAAAGCCAAGGCGGGTGAGCGCGGCTATCAGACGCTGATCAACGAGGCGCTCAAGCGCGCCATCCTGGCTGAAAGCCTTGAAGGCGTGGTCCGCAAGACGATTCGCGAGGAACTGCGGCGCACCTGATTCTCGACATGAGGCGCACGCCGCCCGCTCAACTCCCCAGCCCCTGGCCGCGTTCGTCGTGCGTGCGGCCGTCGCGGATCTGGTACAGGCGCTTGAAGGTCGGGATGATTTTTTCGTCGTGGGTGACGACGATGATCGCGGTCTGGTACTGCTGCGCCATCTGGTTGAGGATGCGCACCACCGCCTGCGCGCGTTCGCTGTCCAGCGGTGCGGTGGGTTCGTCGGCCAGGATCACCGGCGGGCGGTTGGCCAGCGCGCGGGCGATCGACACGCGCTGTTGCTCGCCGCCTGACAACTCGGCCGGCTGCGCCTTGGCGCGGTGGCCGACGTCAAGCGCGTCCAGCAGTTCGCGCGCCCGCGACCGCGCCTGGGCGTTGGGCTGGCCGGCCAGCATCGGCAGCAGCGCGACGTTGTCGGTCACGTCCAGAAACGGAATCAGGTACGGCGCCTGGAAGACAAAGCCGATGCGGTCGCGGCGCAGCGCGCGCAGGTCGTCGATTTGCCAGCCGTCGCGGTAAATCGTCTGGCCGCCGAGCACCATAGAGCCGCCGCTGGGCTCGATCACCGCGCCCAGGCATTTCAGCAGCGTGCTCTTGCCCGAGCCGGACGGGCCGATCAGCCCGACCACCTCGCCCGCGGCCACCGTCATGTGGACGTCTTTGAGCGCGTCGACCGCGGTATCACCCTGGCCGTAGCGCTTGCGCAGGCCTTCGATGCGGATCGCAGGTTCGCTGGCGGATGCTGCGGGGGTGGTCATGCGGCAGCCCGGCAACCTAACCGCCGATCGCCGCGGCCGGGTCGACCTTCAGCGCCACGCGTATCGCCAGCGTGCTGGCCAGCGCGCAGATCAGCATCACCGCCACCAGGCCGCGCAGCGCGTCGCCCGGCTCCAGCAGCACGTACTTCGGGAACACCGGCGCCCACACCGTGGCCGCCAGCTTGCCGACGATGAAGCCGATCAGGCCCAGGCCGAGCGCCTGCTGCAGGATCATGCCGGCGATGGTGCGGTTGCGCGTGCCGATCAGCTTGAGCACCGCGATCTCGCGGATCTTGCCCAGCGTCATGGTGTAGATGATGAAGGCCACCACCGCGGCGCTGACGATGGCCAGGATGACCAGGAACATGCCGATTTGCCTGGCCGAGGTGGCGATCAGCTTGGCGACCAGAATCTCCTCCATCTGCGCGCGGGTGTAGGCCGCCAGGTGCTTCCAGCGCCGCACCGGCGCGGCGCTGGCCTCGGCGTCGGCGCCGGGCTGCAACTGCACCAGGATGGCGTTGACAAAGCGGTTGCTGGCCTGCGCGGCCTGCACCGCCTCCAGCAGCCCGGGCACGCCGGGGCGGTTCAGCCCGGGGTTGGCGGCGCTGCGCGCGCGTTCGTTCAGGATGGCGTCGTTGTCTTTCAGAAACTGCGCCTCCTGGGCGTCGGCGAGCGGGATGAAGACCATCGGGTCGCCGCCCGAGGACACCATGCGCCGGGTCAGCCCGACCACCTGGTAGTCGTGGCGGCGGATGCGGATGCGCTCGCCGAGCGCAAAGCCGGTGCGCACGTCGGCCACCGCCTCGTAGTGGCCGCGGGTGACGTGCCGCCCGTCGACCAGGTAGCCCGGCTCGCCCGGCTGGCCGGGCTCGAAGCCGACGACCATCGCGCGCACCTCGTCGTCGGCGCCGGGGCTGTCCTGGCCGGCCGGCGCGGTGCTGCCGGCGCTGGCGCGCCGGACCTGCATCGTCAGGTAGGTGACGTTGGCGGCGCGGGCGATGCCGGGCAGGCCGCGTACGCTGCGCACCAGGTCGTCGCGCAGGCTGGACGATTCGGCGTACGGCCCCTGCGTGTCCTGCTGCACCAGCCACAGGTCGGCGCCGCTGTTGTTGAGCAGCGCGCGCGCGTCGTCGACCATGCCGCGGTAGACGCCGGCCATGGTCAGCGTGACGCCGATCAACAGCCCGAGCCCGAAGCCGGTCAGTACGAACTTGCCCCAGGCATGCAGGATGTCGCGGCCGGCCAGGCTGATCACGGGCGGCGTCCGGTCAAGGCAGCGACCACCTTGACGCGGCTGTCGGCGCTCAGTTCGCTGTCGCTGTGCACGACCACCGGCTGCCCGGCGCGCACGCCGTCCAGCGCCTGCACCTGGCCGTCCAGGCTGGACTGGCCCAGGCGCACCGGCGCAAAGCGCAGCGCGCCGTCGACCAGCGTCCAGACGCCGGTCTGGCCGTGCAGCCGCTTGACCGCGGCGTTGGGCAGCAGCACCGCGCGCGCGGCCGGCGGCAAGGTCAGCGTCACCTCGGCCAGCTCGCCGACCGCCAGCCCGGCCGGCGGCTGGGCGATGCCGACCTGGGCGATGCGTTCCTCGGTCACGCTGTCGCCCAGCGGCTCGATGCGCGCCACCTGGCCGGCCAGCGGGCGCGCCGGGTCGGAGCGCAGCACGATGCGCGCCGGCAGGCCGACCGCCAGCCCGCTGGAGCGGCCCTGGTCGATGCGCACCCGCACCCACAGCGAGGCCGGGTCGATCAGCCGCAGCACGGCCTGGCCGGCGACCACGGTGGACCCCGGTTCGGCGTCGCGGCTGGCCACCACCGCCGGCGCCGGCGCCAGCAGCCGCACGTTGGCGCGCTGCTGGCGCAGCCCGGCGCGCTCGGCCACCAGCCGCTGCTGGTCCTGGCGCGCGGCGTCGAGGTTGGCCTGCGCGGCGGCCAGCGCGGCGTCGGCCGAGGCCTGCTCCTGCCGGCGCGCCTCCAGCGCACCGGTGCTGATGAAGTTTTGCGCCGCCAGCTCGTCGTAGCGCCGGGTGTTGGCCTGCGCCAGCGTGCGCCGCGCCAGTGCGTCGCGGCGCTGGGCGTCGGCGGCCAGCGCGGCGCTGCCGGCGCGTTCGACCGAGGCGTCGAGCGCGGCAATGCGCTGGTCGACGTCGACCGGGTCCATCTCGGCCAGTGGCTGGCCGGCGCTGACTTGGTCGCCGACGTCGACCGCCACCGCGCGCACCCGGCCGGCCACGGTCGGCCCGATCAGCCAGCCGCGCCGCGCCTCGACCGTGCCGATGCCAAACAGCGACGGCTGCAACACGCCTTCGGCGGCCTGCACCACGGTGACCCGAATCGGCGCCAGCGGGCCGGCGCGCAAGGCGACAAAGGCCAGCGCGGCCAGCAAGGCCAGGCCCAGGCCGGCCAGCACGGCCGTGCGCAGCGCGCGTGGCGAGGGTTTCATGGCGCGCGCTCCAGGCCGCGCAGGTACAGCGCCAGCACGCGGTCGGCCTGCGCGCGCGCCACGCTGGGGCGGGTGGTCAGCATGGCCTGCATCACCAGGCCCTGCAGCAGGCCGACAAAGGCGGTGGCCGCGGCCTGCTGGTCGAGGTCGGCCGCCACCTGGCGCTGGCTCACCGCCTGGCCAAGCAGGCCGAGCAGCAGCGTGCGGTAGTCGTGCAGCACCGCGCGCACCTGTTGCTTGGCTGGCGAATCGGCCGGCTGCTGCAGCTCGTGGAAGATCAAGCGCGGCACGCCCGGGTAGGCGGTGACGAAATCGACATGCGCGCGAAACACCGCCGCCAGCGCCTGCAGCGGCGAGGCCGCCTTGTCGGCCGCCGCCTGCAGCGCCTGCAGCAGGCTCTGGTGCACCCAGCGCATGGCCGCCAGCCAGATCGCGTCCTTGCTGGCAAAGTGCTTGAACAGCGCGCCCTGGGTGACGCCGACCGCCAGCGCGATGTCGTGGGTGGTGATCAGCGACGGGCTGGCGTCGCGCGCCAGCCGCAGCGCGGCGGCGACGATCTCGGCCTGCCGCGCCTCGGTCGGCAGCCGCGCCGGCGCCGGGGTGGAACGTTTGTGGTAAGTCATTGAATACTTACCAATGTACGGGCACGATGCAAAATTGGCAAGAGGCCGCCGGCGCGGCGGGGCAATCGGCGCCGGCACCGCTGCCTTGCCATTGCCCTGCACACGGCTTGGCCGCAGCAGGGGAGATTGCGAACCCGAAGCGACCCACCCGATGACCGCGCCAATGAACCCCCCCATCGCCACCCCGGCCAGCGCCGAGCGCATGCCGCCGCCGGCGCCGCAGCCCGGCGGCCACGGGCTGCGGCACTGGCCGCGCCGCCACCCGCGGCTGGCCCTGGCCGCGGCGGCCGCGCTGTGGTGGGCGCTGTACCGGGCGCTGCAGCCGGCGTCCGAGGCGCTGGTTGCCGCGCTGCCGCTGGCGCGCGCCAGCCGGCTGGGCAGCGCGTTGCAGTTTTTCGTCTACGACACGCCCAAGGTGTTGCTGCTGCTGACCGCGGTGGTGTTCGTGATGGGCATGGTCAACACCTGGTTCACGCCCGAGCGCACGCGCGCGCTGCTGGCCGGGCGCCGCCTGGGGGTGGCCAACGTCATGGCCGCCAGCCTGGGCATCGTCACGCCGTTTTGTTCGTGCTCGGCGGTGCCGCTGTTCATCGGCTTTGTGCAGGCCGGCGTGCCGCTGGGGGTGACTTTTTCGTTCCTGATCGCCGCGCCTATGGTCAACGAGGTCGCGCTGGCGCTGCTGTTCGGCCTGTTCGGCTGGAAGATCGCGTTGCTCTACCTCGGCCTGGGCCTGTCGGTGGCCATCGTCGCCGGGTGGGTGATCGGCCGGCTGCAAATGGAAGGCCAACTCGAAGACTGGGTGCGCCAGATGCCGCGCGTGCAGGCGGCGGCCGAGGGCGACCGCCTGTCGCTGGCCGAGCGCATGGCCGCCGGCCTGGCCAGCGTGCGCGAGATCGTCGGCAAGGTCTGGCCCTACATCCTGGCCGGCATTGCGGTCGGCGCCGGCATCCACGGCTGGGTGCCCGAGGACTTCATGGCCTCGTTCATGGGCCGGGGCGCGTGGTGGTCGGTGCCGCTGGCGGTGCTGATCGGCGTGCCGATGTACAGCAACGCCGCCGGCATCATCCCCATCGTGTCGGCGCTGCTGGCCAAGGGCGCGGCGCTGGGCACCGTGCTGGCGTTCATGATGAGCGTGATCGCGCTGTCGCTGCCCGAGCTGGTCATCCTGCGCAAGGTGCTCAAGCCGCCGCTGATCGCCACCTTTGTCGCGGTGGTTGCGGTGGGCATCGTGGCCGTCGGGCTGGTCTTCAACGCGGTCATCTGAGCGTTCTGACTCCGGGCGCCGCGGCGCCCCCTCAAGACCCCTCTCAAGGAGTGTGTGCCATGGACATCAAGGTACTGGGCAGCGGGTGCGCCAACTGCAAGAACACGGTCGCGCTGATCGAGCAGGTGGCCGCGGCCAGGGGCGTGGCGGTGACGCTAAGCAAGGTCGAGGACATGCCGCAGATCGCCGCCTACGGCGTCATGCGCACGCCGGGCGTGGTGGTCGACGGCAAGGTGGTGCATGCCGGCGGCGTGCCCAGCCGCGACAAGGTCGAGTCCTGGCTGGCCGGCGGCTGAAGACGGCTAGCCCGGGCCGGCGCGCTGCGGGCGGGACGTTCTGGATGGCGCACGCGCGCAGATTCGCGAGTGCGCATGTGGCTATTTGCGCAAACACTCAAATAGAGATATGCTCGCGCCTCCTGACACCCGACCCGCCTGTTGAGGACTCGACCGATGCCTGTCGCCGCACCCACCGCCCGCCCTTTGCCAAGGCCCGGCGCACGCCTGCCGTCGGCGGTGCTTGCGCTCGGCCTGGCGGCTGCCGGTTTGCCCGGCGTGCCGGCCGCCTACGCCGCCGCGCCGGCGGACAAGCCAGCGCCGGCAGCGGCTGCGCCGGCGCTGACCACGGTGGTGGTCGGCAGCGCGCAGGCCGCGCGCACCAGCGCCTACGAGGGCGTGGTCGAGGCGGTGCGGCAGTCGGTGGTGTCGGCGCAGGTGCCGGGCATCGTCACCGAGTTGGCGGTCAAGGCCGGCGACCGGGTGGCTGCCGGCGCCTTGCTGGCACGCATTGACGCGCGCGCCGCCGAGCAGGGCGCGGCGGCCAGCCAGGCCCAGGTGGCCGCGGCGCAGGCGCAACTGGCGGTGGCCGCGTCCGAGCACGAACGCAAGCGCCAGTTGTTCGGCAAGAACTACATCAGCCGCGCCGCGCTCGACCAGGCCGAGGCGGCGCACGCCGCCGCCGCCGCGCAACTGCGCGCGGTGCAGGCGCAGGCCGGCGTGGCCAGCACGCAGACCGGTTTTCACGTCATCCGCGCGCCGTATGCCGGCGTGGTGGCCGCGCTGCAGGCCACGCAGGGCGACATGGCGATGCCGGGCCGGCCGCTGCTCACGCTGTACGACCCGACCGCGCTACGCGTGGTGGCGGCGCTGCCGGCGTCGGTGCTGGCGCGCGCCGGCACCTTGTCGCCCGAGTCGCTGCGCATCGAGGTGCCGGCATTGGCCGAGGCGGCGCCGCCGTTGACCGCCACCCGCGTCGAGCGGCTGCCGGTGGTCGACCCGCAGTCGCTGACGCAGACGCTGCGCGCCGACTTGGGCGCCAGCGACGCGCGGCTGCTCGCGCCCGGCCAGTTCGCCCGCGTCTGGCTGACCCTGCCCAGCGCGGCGGCCGACGCGGCACCGGGGCGCGGCGCGCTGCTGGCGGTGCCGGCCAAGGCGGTGGTGCGGCGTTCGGAGCTGACCGCCGTCTACGTGCTCGGCGCGCAAGGCCAGCCCGAGCTGCGCCAGGTGCGGCTGGGCCAGACGCTGGGCGACCAGATCGAGGTGCTGGCCGGGCTGGACGCCGGCGAACGCGTCGTCGCCACCCCGGCCTTGGCGGTGCGGCGATGAGCCCCGCCCGGCCGCAAGAAGGGGCTGGTTTCCGCTTGGCGGGACCGACCGCCGCCCTGAGGGTGCCCCAATGAGCGTAGAACCGACCCATCCGGCGGCCGCCACGCCGGCCGACCCGCCGCTTGCCCCGGCGCCGCACCCGCTCGGCATTTCCGGCCGCATCGCGGCGGCGTTCCAGGCCGCGGCGATCACGCCGCTGCTGGCGCTGGTGGCATTGCTGCTGGGCGCCTTCGCGGTGCTGGTCACGCCGCGCGAGGAGGAGCCGCAGATCGACGTCACGATGGCCAACGTCATCGTGCCCTTCCCCGGCGCCAGCGCCAGGGACGTCGAGGCGATGGTCGCCACGCCGGGCGAGCACGTGCTGTCGCGCATCAGCGGCGTCGAGCACGTGGTGTCGGTGTCGCGGCCGCAACTGGCGGTGTTGACCGTGCAGTTCAAGGTCGGCGTGCCGCGCACCGAGGCCCTGGTGCGGCTGAACGACACCATCCAGGCCAACGCCGACTGGCTGCCGCCCGGGCTGGGCGTGCTGCCGCCGCTGGTCAAGCCCAAGGGCATTGACGACGTGCCCATCGTCGCCTTCACGCTGCACAGCCGGCGTGTCGACAGCGGCGCGTTCGACCTGGAGCGCGTGGCGCACAGCATTGAAAGCGAGCTAAAGCGCGTGGCTGGCACGCGCGACGTGTTCACGCTGGGCGGGCCGACGCGGGCGATCCTGGTCGACATCGACCCGCCGCGGCTGGCCGCCAGCGGGCTGACGCTGCAGGAGGTGCGGCGCGCGCTGCAATCGGCCAACCTGGGCCTGCCGCTGGGCGAGCTGGTGCGCGGCAACCGCAGCGTCGAGCTGCACGCCGGCGAGGTGTTGCGCAACGCGCACGACGTCGGTGAGCTGGTGATCGGCGCGCGCAACGGCGCCCCGATCGCGCTGCACGACGTGGCCGAGGTGCGCGACGGCGCGCCGCCGGCGACGCAAATCGTGCGCCATGGCGAGGTCGTGCTGCCGGCTGCGGTCGGCGCGGCGGCGTCGGCGCCCGCGGCCAACACCAACACCTACCCGGCGGTTACCGTCGCCATCACCAAGAAGCCCGGCGCCAACGCGATCGACGTGGCCAACGCGCTGACGCGCCGCGTCGACGAGTTGAAAAACACCGTCATCCCGGCCGACGTGGTGGTGACGATGACGCGCAACTACGGCGAGACGGCCAACGACAAGGCGGTCAAGCTGATCACCAAGCTGCTGTTTGCCACGCTGTCGGTGGTGGTGCTGGTGTTCTTCGCCCTCGGCCGGCGCGAGGCGGCGATCGTCGGCGCGGCGGTGGTGCTGACGCTGACGGTGACTTTGTTCGCCTCGTGGGCCTGGGGCTTCACGCTCAACCGGGTCAGCCTGTTCGCGCTGATTTTTTCGATCGGCATCCTGGTCGACGACGCCATCGTGGTGGTTGAAAACATCCACCGCCACATGGCGCTGTACCCCGGCCGGTCGCTGGCCGGGATCATTCCCGGCGCGGTCGACGAGGTCGGCGGGCCGACCATCCTGGCCACCTTCACCGTCATCGCCGCGCTGCTGCCGATGGCCTTTGTCTCCGGGCTGATGGGCCCGTACATGGCGCCGATTCCGATCAACGCGTCGATGGGCATGCTGCTGTCGCTGGCGATTGCCTTCATCGTCACGCCGTGGCTGGCGCGGCTGTGGCTGAAGCTGCTGCCGCACGGCGCCGCGCCTGGCCACGGCGACGGCGGCGCGCCGCAGGTCGCCGGGCAGGGGCTGACGCGGCACATCGCCGCGCTGTTCGAGCGCATCTTCCGGCCCTTGCTCGACGCGCGCCGGGGCGGCCGCAACCGGGGGCTGCTGGGCGCCGGCGTGGCCGCGCTGATCGCGCTGTCGGTGGCGCTGCCGGTGCTTGGCGCGGTGGTGCTGAAGATGCTGCCGTTCGACAACAAGAGCGAGTTCCAGGTGGTGGTCGACCTGCCGCCGGGCACGCCGGTGGAACGCACCTCGGCGGTGCTGGCGCAGCTTGGCGCGCACCTGTCGGCGCAGCCCGAGGTCAAGGACTGGCAGGCCTACGCCGGCGCCGCCAGCCCGATCAACTTCAACGGCCTGGTGCGCCAGTACGACCTGCGCCGCGCGCCCGAGATGGGCGACCTGCAGGTCAACCTGGTCGACAAGGCGCACCGCCACGAGCAAAGCCACGCCATCGCGATGCGGCTGCGCCCGGGGCTGCAGGCCATCGGCAAGCGGCTGGGCGCCAACGTCAAGGTGGTCGAGGTGCCGCCCGGCCCGCCGGTGCTGGCGCCCATCGTCGCCGAGATCTACGGCCCCGACGCCGAAGGCCGCCGCGCGCTGGCCGCGCAGGTGCGCGCGGTGTTCGAGGCCACGCCCGGCGTGGTCGATGTCGACTCGTCGCACCCGCAGCGCTCGCCGAAGATCGAGCTGACGGTCGACCGCCGCAAGGCCGCGCTCAAAGGCGTGCCGCAGGTGGCGGTGGTCGACACGCTGCGCTCGGCGTTTGCCGGCGAGGCGGTGACCTACGTCCACGACGCCAGCCGCATTCCGGTCGCCGCCTGGCTGCAGCTTGACCCGCGCGAGCACGGCCGGCTCGACGCGCTGCTCGACCTGACCGTGCGCTCGGCCAGCGGCGCGCTGGTGCCGATGCGCGAACTGGTCACGTTGACCGACACCGAACGCGAGGAGCCGATCTTCCACAAAGACCTGCTGCCGCTGAGCATGGTGGTCGGCGACATGGCCGGCGCCGGCTCGGACAGCCCGCTGTACGGCATGTTCGGCATGCGCAAGGCGATCGCCGCGCTGACAGCACCCGACGGCGGCAAGGTCGACGAGTTCTTCATCCACCAGCCGGCCGACCCCTACCGCGGCTACGCACTGAAGTGGGACGGCGAGTGGCAGATCACCTACGAAACCTTCCGCGACATGGGCGCCGCCTACGCCGTTGGCCTGGTGCTGATCTACCTGCTGGTGGTGGCGCAGTTCAAGAGCTACCTGACGCCGCTGATCATCATGGCGCCGATTCCGCTGACCATCATCGGCGTGATGCCCGGCCACGCGCTGCTGGGCGCGCAGTTCACCGCCACCAGCATGATCGGCATGATTGCGCTGGCCGGCATCATCGTGCGCAACTCGATCCTGCTGGTCGACTTCATCGGCCTGCAGGTGGCCCAGGGCGTGGCGTTTGAACGCGCCATCGTGCAGTCGGCGATCACCCGCGCCCAGCCCATCGTGCTGACCGGGCTGGCGGCCATGATCGGCGCGCTGTTCATCCTCGACGACCCGATCTTCAACGGCCTGGCGATCGCGCTGATCTTCGGCATTCTGGTGTCGACGGTGCTGACGCTGGTGGTCATCCCGGTCCTGTACTACGCCGCCAACCGGCGGCGCTTTGCCCACACGGCGGCGCGCACAGAACCGCCACCGCCTGGCGATCAACCCCAACCCCAACCCCAACCCCAAACCCCTTGACCAAGGAGCTTGAACCATGACGTCCTGGCAAATCGTGCGCGTTGTCGCCGGCCTTTTCATTCTGCTGTCGCTGGCCTTCGGCGTGCCCGGCAGCCCGCTGTTCCACTCGACCAACTGGCTGTGGTTCACCGCCTTCGTTGGCGCCAACCTGTTCCAGAGCGGGCTGACCAAGTGGTGCCTGATGGAATCCATCCTGCGCAAGTTCGGCGCGCGGCAGGGCGCTTGAGGTGCGCCACGCCGTCGGCCGGGGTCTGCTCGCGCTGGCGTGCGCCGGCGCGGCGCTGCTGCCACCGGTAGCCGCTGCGGCGGCAGCGGCGCCCGATGGCGCCGCCACCGCGCCTGTGGCGCCCGATGGCGCTGCTGCCGCGCCTGCGGCGCGGCGTGTAGTCGGCCTGGCCGAGGTCTGGTCGGCGGCGCAGTCGGTCGACCGGGCGCTGGCCGCGGCCGAGGTCGACCGCGGCATGGTCGACGTGCGCCGTGCGCAGGCCGCGGCGCTGTGGCGGCCGCAGGTGCAGGCCAGCGCGACGGCCGGCCTGGGCGGGCACTTGACCACCGTGCGCGGCGCCTCGTTTGCCGCGCCGGGGCTGGGCGGCACCGACGGTGTGGCGTTTGACACCTCGGTGCAGGCCGGGCTGTCCACGCGCGCCGCGCTGCAGGCCAGCCAGCCGCTGCTGAGCCGGGAGCGCTCGGTGCAGGCGGCGCAGTTGCGCATTGCCGAGGCCGCCGACCAACTGCAGTGGCGCGCCGCGCGCGACCAGGCGCTGCTGCGCATTGCCGAGCGCTATGTCGCACAGGGCCTGGCGGCGCAGCGCTTGGCGCTGCTGGCCGAGCAGCAGACCAGCATCGCACGTGCGGCGCAGGAGGCCAAGGACCGTTTTCGCATCGGTTCGTCACCGATCACCGACAGCCACGAGGCCGACGCCGCGCTGGCCGCGGTGCAGGCGGCGCAGGCCGAGGCGCAGGGCCAGTGGCTGCTGGCGCAGCAACTGCTGTCAGACGCCAGCGGGCTGACCGCGGTCGGCACCCGGCTGCCACGCCGCGGCGTGGCCGCGCCGGCCGCCGACGCGCTGGCACAGCACCTGGCCGAGGCGCAGCAGCGCAACCTGGGGCTGGCGCTGCAGCGCGCGGCGGTTGACCAGGCGCAGGCCGAGCTCGGCCGCCACCGCCGCTGGTCGCGGCTGGCGGTCGACCTGGTCGGCGAGCTGCGCCGCGACGACTTGACCGGCGGCGGCCGCTGGGGCAGCGCGCGCGAAAACGCCACCAGCTACGGCGTCGGCGTGCAGATGACCGTGCCGCTGTTCGACGACGCCGCGCGCGACGCCGGCCGGCTGCACGCCGAACGCGCGCTGCAAAAGGCCCAGGCGCAACTGGCGCTGGCACAGGAGCAGGTGGCGCAGCAGGTGCGCGGCGCCTGGCTGGCGTTGCAGGCGCAGCGCGACCGCAGCCAGGCGCTGGCCACCGCGGTGGCGGCGAGCGAGTCGCGGCTGGACGCGACGCAGATCGGCCGCAGCGTCGGCGAGCGCACCACGCAAGAGTTGCTGAACGCGCAAAACGACTTGGCGCGCGTGCGGCTGGACTGGCGCGACGCCATCGCCCGCCAGTGGCTGGAACAGCTGCACCTGCTGGCGCTGGCCGACCGGCTGGACAACGCCGCGCTCGACAGCTTTGACCGCAGCGCCGGCGATTGAGCATGGACCACGTCAACTGTTTCTAAAAGCGCGGCTGACCGACCGCGAATAAGCGCAAGGGCGGATTCCAATGGGCATCAAATCCTGGTTGAACAACCTGGCCGGCGGTGGCGCCACGGCCGTGCCAACGCCACACGCTGCGCCCAGCGCCACGCGCGCCGGCCAGCCGGTGCTGATCGACGTGCGCAGCGCCGGCGAGTTTCACGGCGGCGCGGTCGACGGCGCGGTCAACCTTCCGCTGGACGAACTGGCGGCGCGCATCACGTCGCTGGCGCAGGACCCGGACACCGAACTGCAGCTGTACTGCGCCTCGGGCGCCCGCTCGGGCATCGGCGCCCAAATCCTCGGCCGCCTCGGCTACCGCCGGGTGGTCAACCTCGGCGGCGTGCGCCAGGCCGCCGCGGCCACCGGAAACCGCATCGTCAGCCGTTGAACATCGGGGTCAGCAACTGTCTTTGAAGTCAAGCCCCGGCGGCGCTGGCTGCGTGTTTGGCAGCATTCCACCCGGCGCCGTCGCGAAGCATGGCGTTGAGGATGGTCAGCAGCTTGCGCATGCAGGCCACG
>WBZS01001278.1_pt1 | contig 20841 bp, 14 predicted proteins | sample 5204201 | NCBI WGS metagenome assembly WBZS01 (sample SAMN12344357, study PRJNA552823) | activated sludge metagenome | biome: Activated sludge suspended growth; feature: Nitrification reactor; material: Wastewater; isolation source: activated sludge from nitrification reactor of wastewater...
AAAAGAAAACCCTGCTCGTCTATGCGCCTGACGCTGAAATTGCTGCAACGCTCGATCGCCAACTGTGGATGCATCCGCAAACCGGCTTCGTCCCCCACGTGCGCAGCGATTCGCCGCTTGCCGACGAAACCCCGGTACTCATATCCGACCGACTGGAATCGACGCCGCACAATGAGCGTTTATTCAATCTGTCTTCCGAAATTCCTCCTGGCTTTTCCCGGTTCAACAGCGTCATTGAAGTCGTCGGGCAGCAAGAAACGGAGCGGCTCGACGGTCGCGAACGTGTGAAGTTTTATAAAGACCGGGGCTACGAGATCAAGTATTTCGACCTCTTGGAGAAATTCTGATGGCTGACCACTCCGACGTTGTCGACCGCGCCGATTCGTTGATGCGGCGCCGGCGCAGCTTTGTCGCCTCTTACGCTGGCAAAGCAGAAAACGCCAGCACATCACCGCCGGTCAATGAGGATGAGGATCTGCCGGTACTCACCGACGTCGTGCCTGCGGAAACGGTCGTTCCCGAAACCCGGCCCGACCGTTATGACGAAGAAGCCTTGCTCACCATCCTCGCCACCGACCTGGTGCGTACGCTGGAACGTCAGTTGGCCGAAGAGTTGCCGACCTTGGTCGAAGCCGCTTTGCTTAGCGCTCAGCACGAGCTGCACAGCGGTATCAATGCCACGCTGGAAATGGCCTTGAAAGCTTTTCTCGCCCGCCGCCACCAACTCAGTCTGCCGCTCGACGAACCGCATCCGGGCAACTAGCCCAAACCACGGGAAGTGAGCCCCAGAGCCCTGGCGCGATCCGGTATAATCGCCGGTTTTCGACAATCTGACTTCCCACCCCATGGAACTTGCCAAGAGCTTTGAGCCGGCCGAGATCGAGCGTCGCTGGTATCCCGAATGGGAAGACCGGGGCTACTTTATAGCCGGCCACGACGCCACAAACCCGAACGCCTTCTGCATCCTGTTGCCGCCGCCCAACGTTACTGGAACGCTGCACATGGGGCACGGCTTCAACCAGGCGATTATGGATGCACTGACGCGCTATCACCGGATGTGCGGCGACAATACGCTATGGCAACCGGGAACCGACCATGCCGGCATCGCGACGCAGATCGTCGTCGAACGGCAACTTGAGGGACAGGGTATCGCGCGTCATGACCTCGGCCGCGAAAAGTTCGTCGAAAAAGTGTGGCAGTGGAAAGAGTTCTCGGGCAATACCATCACCCGGCAGATGCGCCGCCTCGGCACGTCGCCGGACTGGACACGCGAACGCTTCACGATGGATGCCGGCCTGTCCAAGATCGTCACCGAAACCTTCGTCCGCCTGCACAAGGAAGGCCTGATCTACCGCGGCAAACGCTTGGTGAATTGGGACCCGGTGCTGCACACCGCCGTCTCCGACCTCGAAGTGCTCAGCGAGGAAGAAGACGGTTTCATGTGGCACATCCGCTACCCACTGACTGATGGCTCGGGAAGCCTGACGGTCGCCACCACCCGTCCGGAAACCATGCTCGGCGACACCGCCGTGATGGTGCACCCGGAGGACGAGCGTTACAGGCACCTGATCGGCAAGACGGTCAAGCTGCCGCTGACCGACAGGGAAATCCCGATCATCGCCGACGATTATGTGGACAAGGAATTCGGCACCGGCTGCGTCAAAGTCACGCCGGCACACGACTTCAACGACTATGCCGTCGGCCAGCGCCACAAGCTGCCGATCATTTCGATCCTGACGCTCGACGCCAAGGTCAACGACAATGCGCCGGAGAAATATCGCGGCCTCGACCGCTTCGATGCGCGCAAGGCCATCGCTGCCGATCTTGAAGCACTCGGCATACTTGAGAAGATCGATAAACACATACTGAAAGTCCCGCGCGGCGACCGCACCGGCGTGGTCATCGAGCCGATGCTCACCGATCAGTGGTTCGTCGCCATGTCCCAGCCCGGAGCGGATGGCACTACCATCGTCGGCAAGGCGCTCGAATGCGTCGCTTCCGGCGAAATCAAGTTCGTTCCGGAAAACTGGGTCAACACCTACAACCAGTGGCTGAACAACATCCAGGACTGGTGCATTTCACGCCAGTTGTGGTGGGGCCACCAGATTCCGGCGTGGTACGACGAACAGGGCAATATCTACGTCGCGCATGATGAAGCTGAAGCCAAAATGCAGGCCAAGGCGGCCGGCTACACCGGCGCCCTCACGCGCGACCCGGACGTACTCGACACCTGGTATTCGTCGGCCCTGTGGCCGTTCTCGACGCTCGACTGGACCCCCGAGTGGCCGGCAAAGTCGAATTCGGCGATTGACCTCTACCTGCCGTCGACCGTACTGGTTACCGGCTTCGACATCATTTTCTTCTGGGTCGCGCGCATGGTCATGATGACCAAGCACATCACCGGAAAAATCCCGTTCAAGCACGTCTATGTACACGGCCTGATCCGCGACGCGGAAGGCCAGAAGATGAGCAAGTCGAAAGGCAACGTGCTCGACCCGATCGACCTGATCGACGGCATCGACCTGGAATCGCTCGTCCAGAAACGCACGACCGGATTGATGAACCCCAACGATGCCGCAAAGATCGAAAAGCGCACGCGCAAGGAGTTTCCGAACGGCATACCCGCCTTCGGCACCGACGCCCTGCGCTTCACCTTTCTCTCGCTGGCCAGTCCCGGCCGCGACATCAAGTTCGACCTGCACCGTTGCGAGGGTTACCGCAACTTCTGCAACAAGCTGTGGAATGCCACGCGCTTTGTCCTGATGAACACCGAAGGCCAGGACTGCGGCATCGACGCGTGCACGCCCGACCAATGCTCCAAGCAGCTCGATTTCTCCTTTGCCGACCGCTGGATCGTCAGCAAGCTGCAGCGTACCGAAGCCGAAGTTACGCAGCACTTTGCCGACTACCGTTTCGACCTGCTGGCCCGCGCCATCTACGAGTTTGTGTGGGACGAGTTCTGCGACTGGTATCTCGAACTGGCCAAGGTGCAAATGCTCGGCGGCACGGAGGAGCAGGCCCGCGCCACGCGCCGCACGCTGGTGCGCGTTCTGGAAACCGTGCTGCGTCTCGCCCACCCGCTGATTCCCTTCATCACCGAGGAACTCTGGCAAACCATTGCGCCACTGGCTGGAAAGAAGACGCACGACTCGATCATGCTCGCCGCCTACCCGAGAGCGCAGCCGGAAAAGATCGACGAGGCCAGCGAAGCAAAGGTGAAGCAGCTCAAGGAGCTGGCTTACGCCTGCCGCAACCTGCGCGGCGAGATGAATATTTCACCGGCACAGAAGATTCCACTCATCGCCAGTGGCGATACGGAAACGCTGGCCGGATTTGCGCCCTACCTGAAGGCGCTGGCCAAGCTCTCCGACATGCAGACCGTAATCACCTTGCCGGAAGACGCCAATTCGCCGGTTGCCGTTGTGGGCGAAACGCGCCTGATGCTGAAGATCGAGATCGATATTGCCGCTGAAACCGAGCGCTTGAGCAAGGAAATCGCTCGGCTGGAAGGCGAGATCGTCAAGGCACAGGCCAAACTCGGTAACGAGAGTTTCGTCTCCCGCGCACCGATGCAGGTCGTCGAGCAGGAAAAGAAGCGGCTGGCTGATTTCGTCGCGACGCTGGACAAGCTCAGGCCGCAGTTCGAACACCTGAAGCGTCAATAGCCTTCCGATGACTACGGTATAGGGCAATCACGACGGGGGTTGAACGCCCAGCAGCCACACCATCCCCGAGAAGGTGACAAAGGAAGCCGCCGTAGACACCATGATGATGCGGGCGATGCGATCGGAGTCGACGCCGAAACGCTCGGCGAGCATCGATACGTTGCTGGCGCTCGGTAGCGACGCGACAAGCATGACCGTCGTAAAATTCTGCGCGCTGATCGGGAATCCAATTTTCTGGGCCACGCAACTGGCCAGAAAAATCAAGAGCGGATGCACGAACAATTTCGCCAGGGCGACCGGCACGTAATCCACCAAACGGCTGCTGTGCGTCTCCCTGACCGCATTGCGGGCGAGGATGGCGCCGATAGTGAACAGGGCCGCTGGCGACGCCGCATCCGACAGAAGTGCAATGGTCTTGCCCACCGGCTCAGGCATCACCAGGCCCGACCAGCCAAACAGCGCGCCGAGGGCAATCGCCCAGGGCATCGGATTCGATGCCGCGCCTCTGAGCGAACGGACAATGGCCCTGATCAAAGTCGGCCAGTGGCGTCGAACACCGGCAACGCCCTGCATCCGTGCCATCGACAAGCACAGCGAGCTGGTCAGGAAAATATCAACAAGAATGGTCAAGATCACCACGCCAATGGCTTTTTGGCCGAGCAGCGCCAGTATCAGCGGGATGCCCATGAATCCACTATTCGGGAAAGCAGCGACCAACCCACCGAAAGCCGCATCCTTGATACCGATCCGTTCGTTACGACTGGCCAGCACCGTCGCGGCAACCAATATCAGCGAACAAGCGGAATAGAGCAGAATCAATCTAAGGTCGAGCAACTGCGCCAGCGGCGTCACGGCGCCAAAATGGAAAAGCATGGCCGGGAGCGCAAAATAAAGGACAAAGACACTCAGTCCGGGGATGGCGCCGATCGGCAACATGGTGCGGCGTGTCGCCACATAGCCGCACAGCACCAGCGCAAAGACGGGGAAAGTCAGCGTCAGGACAGACTGAAAATTTTGCACCGTCTCTCAGCTGTCAGCGAAACAAAGGACATTTGTCATCCTTGCGCTGACAACCCAGTCTCGCGGCCGCGCAAAGAAGCACAAGAAAGAAAATGACCGACCAGTTCGCCAAAGAGAAGCCGAGAAAGGTCCAGTCCTTGTTCGTGCAAAACCCCGTCACCATGAACATGGCCGGCCATTGAACACCAAACCAGTCAACGATGCGTTCAAGCAGCGTCGGGTCGGAAAAACCGCATTCGACAACGCGTTCCGGTGCGTACTGCATCCAGCTCTGTTCGGCGGCAGTGAGCACGCCGCCGATCGCGGTCAAACCGATCAGCACGCACCACAGCGTGCGCCACCGGGGAAGGAGCACGCCGCATAGCGCCAGGCCGGCCAACAGCAGGTAAAGCAGACGCTGAAAGATGCACAAATAGCACGGTTGCAAGCGTGCCCATTCCCCAAGGAAATAGCCGGCCGCCACCAGGCCAAGCGAAGCGCTTGCCAGAATGACAAAAGCCTGACGCGTGCTAAGGCGCATTGAAACTCTGATCAGGCCAGCGAATAACTGCGCAGGTGCAACGAGAATTCCTGCAATTGGCGGACGCCCGAGGTTTCCGCGCGATGACACCAGTTTTGCAATTCCTTGATCAGTTGCTCGCGTGACGCGTTGGATCGCGCCCACAGGGCGACCAGATCCTCGCGCATGGTATAAAAAGTCTGCAACGCACTGCTCTGCTTCAGAAGCTGTTCGAGACGACCACGGGAGTTTTCGGGAACCTGACTGGCATCGACGGCCAACCAGCGCTTCAGCCCTTTGAACTGTTTGCCGTCTTGTGTATTGGCCAGCTCCTCGCGATACAACTGTCCGATCGACCTGGCATAGCCCGCCAGGACTTCGTAGCGGTTGGTGATCACCGCCTGCAGCGTATCGAAATCAACGGTCTGGCGCAGTTTTCCGATGACCGGGACAGGCGCCACGTTTTTCACCTTCGCCAATCCCAGTGCGGTGAGAATACAAATATAGCCCCAGCCAATATCGACCTCATACCATTTACTTGAGAGTTTGGCGGATGTCGCATAGGTATGGTGATTGTTATGCAACTCCTCGCCGCCAATCAAAAACCCGAGCGGGAAGATGTTGGTGCTGGCATCGGGTGTATTGAAATTCCTGTAGCCCCAGAAATGCCCCAGACCATTGATCACACCCGCGGCCCAGAATGGAATCCAGACCATCTGGGCAGCCCATATCATGGCGCCATAGGCAAAACCAAAGACGGCCACATCAATGACCAGCATGAGCAATACACCGAGCTTCTGCCAGGGGGTATATAGGTGATTCTCGATCCAGTCATCCGGCGTACCGTGCCCATAACGTTTGAGCGTATCGGCATTGCGGGACTCCTTGACGTAAAGAAACACACCGCCCCACAACACGCGGTTAATGCCATAGATCTGCGGACTGTGTGGATCGTCGGGCGTTTCGCACTTGGCATGGTGTTTGCGGTGGATGGAGGCCCATTCCTTGGTTCCCATGCCGGTCGTCAGCCACAGCCACAAACGGAAAAAATGAGCTGGCAGCGGATGCAAGTCCAGCGCGCGATGCGCTTGATGGCGGTGCAGGAAGATGGTCACTGAAGCAATCGTCACATGGGTCAGGCCCAGCGTCACAAACACATAAGCCCACCAAGGCCAATCGACAATACCAGCGTACATACACCCTCCAGCCAATGAAGCTTGGTATTCTAAGTCATTTAACAGACTAGGGAAAACAGCCCCGCGCTTTCTAATCCTCGCTTTCCCGTCGACAGAGAATCAAACGGACGGACCTTCAGAACTCGATATTCAGCACACCCGCCCTTCGTCGGGTTCGATTTTCAAGAGCCGTTCGGCGACCCTCAGGTAGTCAACCCGCCACACTCGCAGCAAGTGGCGGGCCAGAAATCAGCCGGTGCGTTATCATGCGGGATGCCCAAACGCCTCGTCACTTTCCTGCTCGGTTTGTCGGTGTTGCTTTGCTCGTCCTGCGCGACCCGCGTCGGCTCCGACGGGCAGAAAGAAGCCCGCTTCGATCCGCGCTATCTGGCCAAAACCGAGATCGACCGTGTGGTCGATACCGAACGCGCCGAAGTCGTGGCCGGAATGCGCCGTATTGCGGTGAAACTGTACAAACGAAACCCGAAAGAATGGAAGAAGTCAGGTCAGCCGAATGCGGACGCCGCGCTGGCCCGCCTGTTTGCCGGTGGCGTGGATTTCCCCGAACTGGAGGGGCGCCGGGAAGGCGCCGCAGCGCTTTATGCCTTCAGCGCGAACTACCAGGGAGACCGCGTGCTTGGCGTGATGGCGGGCCTGCTGGGAATGGTCTATGCGGCTTTCGAGCACAAGGACGATTTTTACCTGCTCGACAACCTGGACGAGCAGAAGCTCTACAATTGCGCCCGCAACATCGAGATTGCCATCTGGAAAATGTCATCGACGCGAACCGATTCAGGCGAGCCGCTTTTGCTTTCCAACGAACTGGATCCGAACAATCCCAACCTGAGTTTTGAACGCGAGTTCGGCCGCATCATCGGGTTGCTGGATTTTCTGTCCAAGGTCGTCGCGGACAAGAACGGCAGAGCGATTACGCGGTTCACACAGAATCTCGCCACCGCGGTATTCCTGCCCGTTGGCGCTCTGGGAATCAGATGAAATCCATCGTCATCCTTATCTCCGGCCGCGGCAGCAACATGGAATCCTTGCTCGACGCGGTGGATTCGGGCGCGCTGCCGGTCAGTGTGGCTGCGGTGATATCAAGCCGTGCGGACGCGCAAGGGCTGACAACAGCCGCGAAAAGGGGCATTCCGACGCAAGTTGTCGATCACCGGCAGTTCCCCCGTCGTGAAGATTTCGATGCCGCCCTGGCCGAGGTAATCGATGCTCTTTCTCCCGATCTCGTCGTACTGGCCGGTTTCATGCGGATTCTGAGCGACTGGTTCGTAACGCGTTTCACTGGCCGGCTGATCAACATCCATCCGTCGTTGCTGCCGTCCTTCCCCGGCCTGCACACGCATCGGCGCGCGCTGGATGAGGGCGTCAAGGTGCACGGTTGCACCGTTCATTTTGTCACGACCGCACTCGATCATGGCCCGATCATCGTGCAGGCGGCCGTGCCGGTGCTCGATGACGATGACGAAACACGCCTGGCGGCGCGCGTTCTGGCCCAGGAACACGCGATCTACACCCAGGCTGTACGCTGGTTGGCCGACGGTCGTCTGCAGCTGGTTGATGGCCGGGTCAGGCTCGATGCCCCGCAAGATGGTGAAGGTCTGCTGACTGCGCCGCGAATTCGGACCGGACGGTAAACGACTCATGCCTGTAGCATTATTCCTGGCCATAGCCGCATCGCTTGGCATTCACGCGGCGGCCCTGTTCGGGGTGGATATCGATTTGTCCACCGAACCCGAATCACCACCGCTGGTGGCCGAACTGAAACCGATGCCGAAGTCGCAGCCACTGGTGGCCCCCTTGAAGAAGCCCGAGAAACAGGTACGCGTCGCGGCGAAACCACCACGTCGCAAGCCGCCAGCGCCGGCCAGTGCTGCGCCGCTGCCCGGTACACCGACGATGCCCCCCGAGGCGGAGGTGGCCGCGCCAGTTGAGTCAACGCCCAGCGCTGAAGCGCAGACCGACGCCAAGACTATCGTCGAATCGCGTTTGCCGGAGCATGGAAGAATACGCTTCAGGGTGGATCGCGGCGACATGAACTTCGAAATCGGCGTGTCGGAGCATGACTGGGAAATCGCCGATGGCCATTACCGCCTGTTTTCGGCAATCGAAACTACCGGCCTGGTCAGAATGTTCAAGGCCTATCGCATCGAGATGGAAAGCCGTGGCCTGATGACGGCCCAGGGCTTTCGCCCGGAATCATTTGTCATTCGCCGGAACGGAAAGGAAACCGATGAAAAGGCTACTTTTGATTGGGACGGCATGAAAGTCCGCGTCGGCGATCAAGCCGAACAACCCCTTGATCAGGGCGCGCAGGACCTCCTTTCGTTCAACTACCAGCTCGGTTTCTTGCCGTATCCGGAGGCCGGTGGAAGTCTGTCCATCGCCACCGGCCGGAAATATGGCATTTACCAGCTTGAGGTTCTGGGCGACGAGGAAATCGTTGTGCCGGCAGGCACGTTGCGCACGCTGCATCTGCGTGCACCGGGCGTGAATACAACCGAACTCTGGCTGGCTTATGAATACCTGATGCTCCCGGTAAAAATCCGTCACGTCGACAAGAAGGGCGATAGCCTCGTCCAGGTCGCCACAAAAATCGAAGTGAGCCCGAACTGATGCGCATGTCCCCTGCCCAATTCACGCATGCCGAAGCGCTGCTCGCCGAGTTGCTGCGTTCTGCATTTCCTGCCGACCGGGTGGTGTCCCGTTACTTCCGCCAGCATCGCGAACTGGGCCATGCCGATCGTGGTTTTATCGCCGAGAGCGTCTATGCCGTGCTTCGCCGCAAGCGCTCACTGGCCGCACGTTGCCTCGGAGACGTGACCTCGCGACGCCTCTTGCTCGCCGCGCTGGCCTGTGTGCAAGGTATGAACCGGCGGGAACTGGATGCGGTATTGAACGAAGCCGAGGGCAAGTGGCTGGCGCTTGCCAAGGGGCTCAAACTGGAGGATATGCCGACGGCAGTTCGACTCGATTTGCCCGACTGGTTATACGAAATGCTGCTGGCACAATATGCCGCCGAGCATCTGGAAGCGCTGGCCGTTGGCCTCAACCAGCCGGCGCCGCTCGATCTCCGCGTCAATTCGATCAAGACCGGGCGTGAGCAGGTGCTCGATCGCCTCAATGCCGACGGGCTTGTGACAACGCCCTGCCGCTATTCGCCGCTTGGCATCCGCCTGATCGGCAAACCGGCGCTGGCCCGGCACCCCTTGTTTCTCGACGGCAGCTTCGAAGTACAGGATGAGGGTAGCCAGTTGCTGGGCTTCCTGTTGCAGCCGAAACGCGGCGAAATGGTCGCCGATTTCTGTGCCGGCGCTGGTGGCAAGACGCTGCTGCTGGGCGCCCTGATGCGTTCTCAAGGCCGGCTGTACGCCTTCGATGTGGCCGAAAAACGCTTGGCCAAGCTCAAGCCGCGCCTGGCGCGTTCCGGATTGTCGAACGTGCATCCGGTCCGCATCGAATCCGAGAATGACATCAAGATCAAGCGGCTGGCCGGTAAGCTAGATCGTGTGCTGGTAGACGCGCCGTGCTCGGGCCTTGGCACACTCCGTCGCAACCCCGATTTGAAGTGGCGGCAATCGCCGGAAAGCGTGATTGAGTTGACGGCCAAGCAAGCGGCGATCTTGCATGCGGCGTCTGCACTGGTAAAACAGGGCGGGCGCCTGGTGTACGCGACATGCAGCTTGCTCGCGGCCGAAAACGATGCGGTGATAACGGCGTTTCTGAGCAAGCATCCCGAGTTCGTTGCCCTGTCGGCAACCGAAGTGCTGCGCCAGCAGGGCATCGAAATCGATGCGGGCGATGCGTTCGGCGATCGCGATCAATACCTGCGCCTGCTACCGCATCGACACGGCACCGATGGCTTTTTCTCGGCCGTGATGGAACGTCGCTGACCGACCGGATGGCTCATGAAAAAAATCCCGTGCCAGTGTGGCACGGGATTGAAAGCCCATCGTTGCGATGGGTCAGGGAGGGTCAAACATTGCCAGCGGGGGAACGCTGAAGCAACAACTGCATTCTAGGCAGAAGAGCCCTGTGTGTCTGTGGCGCTTGTTCAGCCTTTGCGTGACGGCGTGTAACGCATCGCACAAACCCGTCAGTCCTGCCTGTTCCTGCTCTTTTCCTTCCAGCAGCGCACGCCATACCAGGCCAACGAACAGCTGACCGCAATGAGTAGGGCTCTGCCCGGTTCCATGTGCCCATCCGCGAGAAAATCCCAGGCCACGACGCCCACGAAGATGCCGATCCCTTCGGCGATCGGGAATGTCGTTCGTGGCAACGGCATCGTGCTCAGTCTTCCATGGTCCCGGCAGATGGCAGTATCTCGACAGCATGGGCTGTCTGTTCATTCTGTATGCATGCAGCCTTGCACGCGCAGTTTTGAGCTTCCGTGGCAAATAGATGCTGACGGGCGCAGGCGAGAAAGCGCTCGCGAATCTGATTGGATTGGGACATATCGGCATTCACCTTCGGAATATTCATGGGACGTGCCGATGGTAGCCGGTTGTGTCCCATGCGTCATCAGCGCTTTCGTCAGCTTTGCGTGACACTCTGTAACAGCGGCCAGCTGAGCGTAAACCGTGCTCCACCGAGAGGCGATTCCTCCACGGTGGCCGATCCACCGTGCTGTTCGAGAACCAGGCGGACGATGGCCAAACCCAGCCCATAACCGCCGGTCGCGCGGTCGCGCGAGCGATCCAGTCGCGTGAAGGCGTAAAAGACACGCTTTCGCTCCTCGGGCGGTATGCCGATGCCATCGTCGTCGACATGCAGGCAAATCCGATCGCCGACGACTTCGGCGCTGATGACAATCTTTGATTTGGCATACTTGATGGCGTTGCGCAGAAGATTGGTTACGGCATAGGGCATACTCTTCTGATCCAGTTCGACGCGTTGCCCGACAGGCAAACCGCTATTGTCGACGGCGATCTGAATCGCCCCTCCGAGAATCCGCATCGAGTCGACTTCGTCTTCTATCCAGGGCAGCAATTCGACCGACGACAGTTGCAACTCCGGTTGCTCACGCTCGAATCGGGCGTAAGTCAGGCTGGAGTCGATCAGGCTATCCAGCTCGTCAAGATCAACGTCCATCATCTGCATCAAGCGCTGCCGGTCGGTGCAATCGTCAGCTTCCGAGAGCATTTCGAGGGCGAATCGCATGCGCGCGATGGGCGTACGCAGCTCGTGCGAAATCGCGCTGGACAGTTCCTTTTGCGTGGCAATCAGGCGCTGGATGCGCTCCGCCATGCCATTCAAGGTTTCGGTAAGCAGGTCGAAAGCCTGGTTGCGCGCATTCGGGGCACGTGTTTCAAAGTGACCTTCGCCGAGCGCTCTGGCGGTCTGGCGCAGCGTCTCAAGATCGCGCCACACGGGCCGCACCCAGAGCCACACGGCGATGGCCAGAATCAGACTGATCAGGCTCCAGGTCAGCAGGTGAATGCGCAGTTCGAGCGGAAGCGCACGCGGACGATCCGGGTTGGCGTCGGGCGAAAGCGGGCCGACGACAAGTATCTTGGGTGTGAGCTTCAACCGGTGGTACAGAATGTCGCGATCAGAATCGATCGCCAGCTCGCCGGCGTCCAGCTTTTCCGCCTGCTTCTTGGACAGCTTGAGCGACCAGCGATCGACAATCTCCAGGCGGTAGGAAAACTTGTTATCAAGCGCCTTGATGGTATTTGGCCATTCCGAGCGCGGCTTGCGAAACAGCTCATCTTCAATGAGAACGATGGTGCCTTGCATGAAGCGGCTGGTGTAGTCGTCGGTAATGCCCTTTACGGCGGCCGAAATGACGAAGTCGGCGAAAAAGGCGATAACGACGAAAGAGCCCATCACCAGCAGATAGAAGTTGAAGAACAACCGTGACAGGCTGTAGCGACCGCGCCACGGCGCCGGTTTGTATCGCCCGAGTATGTCAAGCAGGCTGCTGTTGTGGCTATTTCCAGTCATGCTTGCTGAACAGATAGCCCTTCCCGCGAACCGTCTTGATGCGCGTGGGGTTTTCCGGGTCGTCGCCCAGCTTGCGGCGCAGGCGCGAAATACGCGCATCGATCGAGCGATCAAGCCCATCGAAACCGATCCCGCGCAATTGCTTGAGAAGATCGTCGCGCGACAGAATGCTTCCGGCATGACACGCGAGCAGCCACAGAAGATCGAATTCAGCGGTGGTCAGGTCGATCGTTTCATCGCCCAACTGGGTGCTACGCGTAGACTGACTGATGCTGAACTTGCCAAAAACAAGCTGAGCCTTTTCATCAGCCCCGTGGCCGTCCTTTGGCGGGCTGCCCGCAGCGCCAGGCGAACGACGCAACAGGGCCCTGATGCGCGCCAGCAGCAGTCGTGGCTGCACGGGCTTGGCGATGTAATCGTCGGCGCCGAGCTCAAGCCCGAGGATTTGGTCGAGATCTTCGTCACGTGCCGTCAGCATCAGGATCACGCCTGCGTAGCCGGTCCGAACGGCGCGACAGACATCGAATCCGTCCTTGCCGGGGAGCATGACGTCGAGGACCACAAGCTCGGGCTGCTCATCGAGTATCCGGGATATGGCCGTATCTCCCCGTGATTCGACGGCGACCTCAAAGTCATTCTTGTTCAGATATTCAGCGGTCAGTCTGGCGAGGCGATCATCGTCCTCGACTAATAGGATGCGTGTCTTCATGCGTCAATGATAACGGGTTGCGAACGCAGAATAAACGTCAACGAATGGGCATTGACGGATTGCGATCGTGCCGGCCGTCCGAACGGCGTAGTACCTGAGCCAGCCGCGAGCAAAACGGGCCAGCGGGATTGTCGGACAATTCGTTCGCCGGCCCATGCCTTCTGAGGCCCTCTTCTGCCATCAGGGCCGCGTTTTGCCCAGCAGGAAATCGACCGCCTGCAACCACCATGTATCGTCGAGGCGGTCGAACCAGTCGTTGTGGTCGGCGCCCTTGATCATCGCCAGTCGCCTGGGTTCGGCCAGCGCATCGTAGAGTGCCCTGCCGAACCGTGACGGTATGATGCTGTCTTCGGCGGCAACGGCGACCCATACCGGGCGCCGAAAGGATGCCAGATGAGTAACGCTGTCGTAACGATCGTGCAGCAGCCAATGCACCGGCAGTAGCGGATAGTGATGTTCGGCGACATGCTCAAGCTTGTCCCAAGGCGTAATCAGCAGCAGGCCGGCAATGGAATCGCGCTGCCGCACGCTGGCCGCCGCCGCAACGCCGGCGCCCAGCGATTCGCCGATAATCAGCAGCGGTCCGCCGTACATCCGGTAAGCCAGCGCAATCGTCTGTTCGGCGTCGCCCACCAGGCTTTTTTCACCCACCGCCCCGCCACGCGGGCCGTAAGCCGGGTACTCGGCGAGGATCACCCGCAGACCAAGTTGCTTGAGTTCGCCGACATAGAACTGGCGGTGGCCGGCATGCCCCGCATTGCCGTGGAAAATGATTGCCGTGGCCCGTACCGGATCATCGGCTTCGGCCAGCAATCCGCGAAAATCGTCGACCGTCGGCCAGGGCACCAGGCCTCCGGAAGCCATCTGCATAACGCTGGCCGGTTCGGGGTAGTAGAGCAGCTTATCCTGGAACATGGCGATCCCGATCAATACGGCCAGGTAAACGACAAAGGCAACGCGCAAGGACTTCCAAACGATCGAGGCCATCTTCGAGAACAAAAGAGGCGCAGGCACAATTTCCCGGGCTCAGTACCGGTGCCATGGGCAAGCTGCCGGGCAGCAACGCCAGCGTCCACGGTTCGGACGTGTCGCCCCGCTATTCATGCGCCTCCCGGCGCATCGTCACTCACCGACCACCACCTTCTTGTTCGGCGATTCGCCGAACACTTCCGGTGCGTACATCGCCTCGACCCGGGTGGCGGGCAGCGAGAACTCGCCGGCGTTGTTCAGACGTAGTGTGTAGTCGATGGAAAACTTGCCGCGTGGCACATAGCCGTAATAGGCGCGGTAGGCGCCGAAAGTACGTTCGACGTAGGCTGGCCAGGCCACACCCGTTTCGCGCTCGCCGATGCCGGCAATGTGTGAATCGCGCCCATCCCCTTCACCGAGTATGCGCGCTCCGGCGGGAATCGGATCGTTGAGCACGACCCACGACATCTCCTGGTCGGACTCGACCGTGAGACGCACGCGCCAGACATCGCCACGCGACACCTTGCCGCTTTGCTTCTCCTGTATCGGCGTGATCTCGCGCGTGACGCGGAAACCGTTGGCTCTGGGTTCCTTCACCGGAACGGCGGCGAGCACCTGCATTGACGCCCAGGGCTTGCCGCTGCCTTCGTGCACGAGTTGCAGCTTGTCGTTTGTCGAGGTCTTGAGCGGCCACGGCAATAGCAACTTTCCGGGCGCATCGGTGGTCTTGCCCGCACCGGTTGGCCAGGCGACACTCTGCGCCGGCGCATTACCCAAGGCGGCGCGTGTTGTACCGCTCACCGCATCGCGCTCGAAGCTGCTGCCGAACCGGTCGAGGGCGATGCTCGCCCACACATTGGCCACCGTTGTCAGCCAGCGTCCGCGTTGCTGGCGCAGCATGGCGCCCTGCACCAACGCCGGCAGCTCGTCTTTCCACGCCGGATCGTCGACCACCGCTTCGATCAGGCGGAAGGCGTTGGCGTCGCCGCTGACCATCAGCCACCACCAGTAATCGGAACGCTCGCTGGTAAACACCAGACGTCCGCCGAGGTAGGACAAGCGGTTGCGCAATTCGCGCTCGACGGCGCCTTGTCGGGCCGCCCGGTCGGGAAGATTTGGCATGCGCTTGACGATCAGATACCAGTCGATCAACGCCGATGTGGGCAGACGCAACGGCTCGATTTCGAGGCTGGAAATGGCCGGGAGCGGCGAGTAGGATAACCCGCCGCGCCGCGTCAGCGCCTCGATCGCCGTGAGCTTGCGCACCACCAGATCGGCCTGTGGCGACCAGTGCTCGGGCTTGATGCGCCCTTCGGCAAACGCAGCCAGCCCGCGTTCCATGCGTTGCGCCAATTCCGTCGGCATGGCAAATCCAGCGGCCAGGCTGACATCGAGCAAATAGGCGCTAAGCGCCGGGCTGCCGGCGTTGGCGCTTTTGCCACCGCTCCCTTCGCCAGGAAAATAACGAGCCAATCCATTGGCATCAAGGTAGGTGGGCAGGGCGTCGACGATCTGACGCCAGCGCTCGGCATCGCGCAGACCGACGGCGACCGACACCTTCTGTTCGAGGCAGACAAACGGGTACTCCTCGAAGAAGCGTTTCAAACCGGGCGGCGAGGTCGACAGCCGGGCCGAAAGGCCGACCTCGATACCGCCGAGCGGGCCGCCGCTGCCCGCCACCGCGCCCTCCGGCAGCGCCGCAGGAATCTCCAGCTTGCCGTCAATTCGGGCGAAGCTGGCTTGCTGCACGGCAACCGGCACGGCAGGCGCAATCTGTTGCGTGATGCGCAATCGATCCTTGCCGGTGCCGCCGCCCACGCCGACCTCGCTGGCCTCGAATTCCCAGACAAGCGCGCTGACGTTCTCCGGCGCTTCGCCCGGCCAAACCAGTTCGGCGGCGCTTTCGGCTTCGAGTTTCACTTCCTGGCTGGCGGGGGCGCGATCGCCCTGACGAGCGGTCACGCTTACCGTCATCGCCTTGGCCGTGCCGTTGCGCAGGGTCAGCAGCGCGTTGTAACGATCCTTCTCGCGCACCAGCGGCGGCAGCCCGGAAATCAGTTGCAGATCCTGCTTCGTGCGCAGGCTGGCACTTCCGGTGCCGAATAATCCGACGCCAGCATCGGCGACGGCGACCAGCTTGAACTCGGTCAGCGAGTCGTTGAGCGGCACGCTCACCGTGGCACTGCCGCTGGCGTCGAGTACCACGCGCGGGTTCCACAGGAGCAAGGTATCGAACAGTTCGCGGGCGGGTGCACGCCCACCACCACCGCCCGCGGGCACGGCCTTCTTGCCGAAGTGTCGCTTGCCGATGACCTGCGATTGCGCCGTCGCCGTTTCCACCTGATAAGCCCGCTTCTGCAGCATGGCATCAAGCAGCTTCCAGCTTTCATTCGGGCGCAATTCGAGCAGCGCCTGATCGACCGCGGCAAAAGCGACCTCGGTTCCGGCCGGAACGGGCTTGCCGTCGGGTTGGGCAACTTTCACGCGCACCTGCGCCTGCTCGCGCACCTGATAGTCGGTTTTTTCCGGCGTCACGTCGACCTTCAGTTTGAACGCCTCGACGCCCACGTCGATGGCCGCCAGCCCGAGCTTGTAGGCCGGTTTGGCCAGATCGACCATGGCCGTGGGCTGCAGGGGATTCCACCATTCCTTGAACCATGCGCTTGGCTCACGCCAGCCCCACTGAAACAACGAATACCACTTCAGCGGCTCGACGCGGCCGCGCACGACCAGTACCGAGACAAACACGTTCGGCCCCCATTCGCCCTTGACCGGCAGCTCGATCACCGGTTTGAAGCGCGACAGGGGAATGACCTGCGTGTCGATTATGCCAGCGGCTTCTACGGAGACCAAAGCCGTTGCCTGGCGGAACGGCGTGCGCACCTGCAAGCGGGCGATTTCGCCCGGCGCATAGCTGCGCTTTTCGGGGATCACGTCGATGCGATCCTGGTTGCCGGCGGTGAACCACAGATCGCCGACGCCCGATACCCAGTAGCTGGTGCCGGCAAAGGCGGCATTCCCGGCTTTGTCGCTGGTTTCGACGAGCAGGTAGACGTTGCCCGGTTCGCTCGTGTGTGGCTGGCAGAGAAACTTGCCGCGCGAATCGCTACGCCCTTTGCATACGACGCCCAGGTCGGCGAATTCGGTGTGATTTTCGTAGGCGTAGAAGCCGCCAACGATACGCTTGCGATGCGAGTAGTCCACGCGACGCTTGGCGCTGACCTTGACCGGCGCATCGGCGACCGGCTGGCCTTGCGTATCGAGCACGACGATCTCGACCGAGCCGTTGTCCTTGACCGACGCCCAGTCCTTGACCTGAATTCCCGCGACGACGCCGGACGGGGAAAGCTCAACCGATCCGTGTAGGGTTTGCACCTCGCCATTCGGGTCGGCAAAGGTCATCTCGGCGTAGAGCTCGCTCGGCCCCTTGACCTTGGCTTGCAGCGGAACGACCAGCCGCCCGGCGCCGGCCTGATCGAGGGTCACGGGTTGTCGATTGACGAGCAGCTTTTCGTGCTCGCGACCGTCATCGACGGCAAAAGCCGAACGACCCGGTTCGTCAAAATTGACCAGGAAGCTGAATCCGTCGTAGCCCCTGTATTCCGGCCAGCGCGGGCGCAAGGTGGCCGACACGTCGACCTTGGCGCCCTTGGCAGCCCCACCGTTGAGGAAGGCAAGCCCGAGCGCCAGCGGCACGTCTTTGGGCGCGACCAGACGTCCGGGAACGCCCTGCACGCTGCCCGAGAACACCGGCAAGCGAAAGTCGGAAACATTGAAGCTGCCGGTGTTGAGGCTCCCGCCCCTGCCATTGGCCGGGCCGCGCAACTCGATCTGATACGTGCCGCGCTTGGCCGCCGCCGGAATCTTCCATTGATTGGTGGCAACGCCCCGGCTGTCCCAGCTCAGGGGCTGGCGAAATTCGTCGCCGCTACCCTCGTGCCGGATCACCAGTTCAGCCGGCAAGGTCTGAGCATCCGGGAAGGCAAAGTTGCGGCTGCTACGGTCGCGCGCGATATGCTTCATCGATACCGTCTGACCGGCGCGCAGCAGGCTTCGATCGAGGATCGTATGAATCTTGCGCGTTTCGTTTTCGCCCCAGGTTTCAACACCGAAACGCCAGGGTTCGATGCCCTCGTTCCAGTCCGAACGTACGAAGCTGTAATCTTCGCCCAGGCGGGCGCTGGCAAAGATGAAGCTGGCATCGTTGCAGCTGTTCTCCGGCAAAGCAACATCGACCAGCGCCCGCCCTTCGTTGTCGGTGCGGCCCTGCCACAAGGATTTTCCATCGCAGTTCGACACGCGCACTTCGGCGCCGCCCACCGGTTTGCCCCCATCGAGCGAGGTCACCCAGACCAGCGCGTTGTCCTTGCCGCGCTTGAGATGCACAGCGAGGTTGGTGACCAGCACGGAAGTGCGCACGTACATTGGCGCCGGCGCGGCGAGCAATGCGGCGCCGAGCATATGGCTTTCAATTTCAACGAGGTGGTAGCCGGGTTTTTGCAACGGTATGCCGATCACCTCGAATTCGCTACTGCCGCCGGGTTTGGGCAATTCGCGACCGAGCACCCCGGCCTTGCCTTTGAGAAACGACAGCTCGCGGGCGTAATACGGATCGTCGTAGTCGCGCCGCTCCTTGCCCTCGCCGATCTTGATCTGGCGCGTTTGCTGCTCGAAGCGGGCCAGCGCCTTGATTGCGGCAATCACCTCGGCATCGTCGGTCAAGCGTTGTGTGGCGAAGCGATGCGCGTTTTCCGATGGCAGGCGCAGATTGGCTACAGGCAGGGCGGCTTCGACGTTGCGCAGGGTCACTGGCACCACGCCACCTTCCTTCAATTCGACGATGCCAAAAGCGCCGGGAAATTTGGCCAGCGGCGGCAGAGTGCCGGTGCGTATCTTGAGCGGAAAGCTCGTGGCGTTGCTCAGAGCGCGGCCCGCTTCGTCCTTGATGTCGGCGGGCAACTCGACGGTCAACTCGGCGTTCTGCGGGAACGGTCGCTTGAACACCAGGTCGTGCACGGTATTCTCGCGGCTTCCCTCCTGCGCCTGCCCTTGCGGTGCGCGCGGCCCCTCGGCAGTGATCAGACGCGCGCCGGCCACCTGTTTGGCAGCGACCGGCACCGAGAATTCGATGCGCAGATCGGAGAGCGGCGAGCACGGGGCGCCGGGCTTTTCGCGCTCGCAACTGAAACTGGCACGGAACGGCTGGCGGACGACATACGGAAAACTCTCGTCGCGGCTCGATTTGGCGCCACCTTGCGCCTCGACGCCCTTACCCCACACCAAGCGCATTTTCGCGCCGGGCGGTAGCCGCTCGGTACAGGCGATAAGCAGCGTTCCAGGCTGCACCGTCCGATACAACGTGGCAAGAATCTCGTTGCGCGTTGTCTCGGGCAGGATGCGCACCGGGATACGGTTGCCGACGCCATCGGCTTCGCACCAGACATTACGCTCGACCGAATCGGTTTTCAGCGCGCCACTGGCCTCGATGACGAAGGCCTGATCTTCCTCAATGGCTCCGCCGGGGCGCGGTGTCAACGATCGCGGCCAGGGGCCGGGAGCAAAGAAAGCATAGCTTGATTCGCCGGCAACGGCTTCGCCTTTGGCCGACCTGAGGTCTGGCCTGAGCCGGAAATCGCAACGCTCGCCGGGCTGCAACGGGCGCAGCAGGGTATAGGACCAGCTCCTTGCATCGCCCCAGCGGCCGCTGCCCTTGACTTCGCCGCAATCGACGCTGAATGGCGCCGGCGCGCCGGCGCGGCCAAGCGGCACCATGTCTTCGCTGAACACGGCTGTCGCCCGAATCTGTTGATCGATTTGCCCTTGCGGCGCAAACTGGCTCACCCCGGCCGCGCTGGCGACCGCGCAGAACAACAGGCCGGCGATAATTCCGCCGAGAATGCGAACGATCAATCCATGACGCGATGACAAAACGGAAGTCGTGAATGGCATGGCAACCCCGGCATGACAAGTGGCAGATCGCCGGATTATAAACCGGGCGCCAGGCTACCGATCAAACAGTGACGCCGGTCGAAAAAAAAGCATCGCCGAGGCGATGCTTTTCGTTTTCCCGACGTTGATCAGTAGCCTGCGCCCTTGATCGACTTGAGGCCTTTGTAGATGGCCTTGTCACCAAGTTGCTCTTCGATGCGGATCAGCTGGTTGTACTTGCAGATGCGGTCGGTACGCGACAGCGAACCGGTCTTGATCTGGCCAGCACCGGTACCCACAGCAAGGTCGGCAATGAAGGAATCTTCCGTCTCACCTGAGCGGTGTGACGAGATCACGCCATAACCGGCCTTCTGTGCCATCTTGATCGCATCCAGCGTCTCGGTCACGGTGCCGATCTGATTGACCTTGATCAGAATGGCGTTGCAGGCGCCCATGTCGATACCCTTCTTCAGACGAACCGGATTGGTCACGAAGAAGTCGTCGCCAACGATCTGAACCTTCTTGCCAAGGGCTTGCGTAAACTTGACGTAGCCGTCCCAATCGCTCTGGTCGAGACCATCCTCGATGGAGACGATCGGGTACTTATTGCACCAATCGGCGTAGATGGCGATCATCTCGTCGGCCGTGAACAGTTTGTCCGGGTTGGACTTCCAGAACTTGTAGCCCTTGCGGCCGCCTTCGTCGAACAGCTCGGACGATGCGCAGTCAAGCGCGATGCCGATTTGCTTGCCCGGTTTGTAGCCGGCGGCGTCAATCGCCTGCATGACGACTTCGAGCGCCTCGTCGTTCGACAGGTTCGGCGCGAAGCCGCCTTCGTCGCCGACCGCCGTGACGTGCTTGCCCTTCTTGAGGATGCCCTTCAGCGCGTGGAAGATTTCGGTGATCCAGCGCAGTCCC
>WBZS01000404.1_pt1 | contig 20832 bp, 24 predicted proteins | sample 5204201 | NCBI WGS metagenome assembly WBZS01 (sample SAMN12344357, study PRJNA552823) | activated sludge metagenome | biome: Activated sludge suspended growth; feature: Nitrification reactor; material: Wastewater; isolation source: activated sludge from nitrification reactor of wastewater...
GATCAAGGCCAACGCCCGCGGATTCCGCAGCTTCGAGAACTTCCGAACGCGCATCCTCTTCTTCTGCGGCAAGCTTGATCTGCGGCCGGCCAGTGCTGGATCCCACTGAAAGTCACGAAGAGCCCACATCTTCAGAGGCACGCCGCCGGGCACGTCTTCGTGGATGTGGTTGGTATCCATGTTGTTCTCCATTGTGAAGGCCCCGGCAGCGCTCGTGGCACTGCCGGGGCGTTTGCCGAAGGACCGTCCCGAGGCGAACACGCCCCCTCGGGGGGCCGGCGCGAAGCGCCTTGGGGCCAGGTTCTTCAACGCAGCTTCACCAGCCCGTTGAGCACCTGGTCCAGACCGCCGAAAACGGAGATCTTGTCGATGCGTTCGGCCACGCGTTCCAGCGTCTCGAGCTCCTTCATGCGCAGTGCGACGGGGTTGCCCTCCATCACCTTGGCGGTGTTCAGCAGCGAACGGGTCGCTGCCGTCTCTTCACGGCGCCGGATCACGTTGGCCTCGGCGGCCTTGCCGGCCTCCACCACCTGGGCGAGGATGGTCTTCATCTCGCCCGGCAGCACGATGTCCTTCACGCCCACGCCGTCCAGCTGCAGGCCGTAGCCTGCGAGCTTGGCAGTGACCTGGGCGGTCACGACCTCGTCGATGACCGTCTTGTTCTCCAGCAACTCGTCGAGCGAGCGCGTGCCCACCGCAGCGCGCAGGCCGAACTGCAGCTCGCGGTACAGGTGGTCCGCCGGCTTGGCGAGCTCCTTGTAGGCCTTCTGCACATCGGTGAAGCGCCAGGTGGCCGACAGGTTCAGGCGCAGTGCCACCTTGTCGCGGGTCAGGATTTCCTGGCCCGTGACTTCCAGCGCCTGCAGTCGCAGGTCCACCAACTCCACCGACACGTTGCGGTTGAACTTCCAGAACGCGTAGGAGCCCGGCGTCAGCAGCCGGTCCACCCTGCCGTCGATCCACAGGATGCCGGCACCGTGTTCGGGCACCTGCACCTGCAGCACGCCGGTCAGGCCCGCCACCGCGCGCTGGCGCAACTGGGTTTGCACCAGACGCGCCACCAGCGGTGCCGGCACCTCGGCGGTATTGGCGATGTCGATCACCTCCACGCGCACATCGGCCAGGCCCTTCCAGTACAGGCGCCGGGTGGCCGGTGCCAGCACCTCGGCCAGCACGCCGTTCTCGGTGCGCAGGCCCACCTGGTTCTCGGTCAGTTCCACGCGCACGAACTCGGCCGCCACCACCTGCGGCTCCTTGGCCATCAGGTAGTCGGCCAGGCCGTGGGCGAACGCGGCCTGTTCCATTGCGAAGACCTCCAGCCGCAGGGTATCGATCGGCGAGAACAGCCAGTGCGTGCCGGGTTGCAGCACGCGCTCGAAGTCGCCATTGCGCAGCAGCAGGCCGCGCTCGTTCTTCTTCACAGTGACACGCCTGAGCATCTTCATGGGAGTTCTCCTTCTTGGTTGAAGCGTGTGTTGAACAGGGCCCCCAAGACGCCTGCGGCGTCGGCCACCCGAGGGGGTGCCACTGGCCTGGGGTGGCCCTGCGCCAGTGCAGGGTGCCGTTACAGCAGCGGCAGCGGACGACGAATGCCAGGGCCCGGAGGTCACGGTGCGCGTCGGCGCCCCCTCCCTGAAGGCGTCCTCGGCTGGCCGTGGCTGCATGGCCCCGCGTGCTCGTCGCACGAGCAGCCGCCGCTGATGCATGGCAGGGATTGCGCCCTTGGTGCACGTTCGGCGGTGGTCTTTCGACCGGTTCTGGTTGCTTGGAGCGGGAGTCGAACCCGCGACCGACGACTTATCAGGTCGTTGCTCTACCCGACTGAGCTATCCAGTGGAGGCCATCCAGGAATCGAACCTGGCACCTTGCGGTGTGATCCATTGATGGCCGGGGTATCCACCGTTTCCGGCGACGCGGCATGGACGGCATCGACGGGCTTGCGCCCGGATGCCGCCCACCGGCGGGGTTCTCGAACCCCTGGCCTGTGAGCGTTCGTCTTTCGCGGCAGATGCGTGGGCGCACAGAGTTCTTCAGCTCAGGCGCGATCCTTTCGGCAGACGCGAGGCCAGCCATTCGTGCACGTCCGCGCGGATGTGCCGTCCTTCGAGCAGGAAGTCCTCGAAGCGGCTCGGCACATACGGCAGGTACAGCAGCGGCATGCCCGCCTCCTCCGGCGTGCGGTCGGCCTTGCGGCCATTGCACGCGCCGCAGGCCGTGACCAGGTTCATCCAGGTCCAGCGGCCACCGCGCGCCTGCGGCACGATGTGCTCGCACGACAGGTCGCGTTCATTGAACCGCTGGCCGCAGTAGGCGCAGGTCATGCGGTCACGCCGGAGCAGCTTGGCCTTGGTGAAGGCCGGCACCACGTCGAACAGGTTGACCTTGGACGCACCGGTCAGCGCCATGATCGGGTGGATGTCGATGACCGACTGCCGGCCGCGCACGACGTTGAAGCCGCCGCGCAGCGTGGCCAGCGGACCGTCGCCGACCACCCACGCCACCGAGCCCGTGGCCACATGCAGCGCCGCGTGCTCGAGCGAGATCCACGCCTGGGGCGTGCCCTGGATGTCGAGTTGCAGCACGTGGCTGTGGTGGGGGTGGTGCATGGGCGGCCTCCTTTCGTGGGCCGGAGTTGTCGGCTGGCGGAGAGCGGGCGGTTGCTCGGGCTGCACCCTCGGCCTACGGCCCGTGCCTGCGGCACGTCCTGCCCGGCAAGCCGGGTAGAGCGAGCGCCCGCGGCGATGTGATCACCGGCCTTGGCTTGAGCCGAGCCAGCCCCTTGCCACTCGGGCAGCTCTGCTCACTTGGTCGCGCCGATGCGTCAGCGCCGATAGTGGTGACGATTCACACCGTCAAAAGCAACCGCTGCGCAGGCAGCATTGCTTGAAACAACCTCGCAGAGCCGCAAGGGCACGGGTCGTTGCGCCCGAGCTTCTCGCTCAGTTCCTTGCTTCCGCGCACGATGCGGTCACCGCGCTTGACTCCCGTTTCGGACGGGAAGCCCTTGCGCCGCTTGCTCATGGTCGTGAAAGCACACGTCGTCTTCTTCGTTCGGTTTCATGGCACACCTCCTTGGGTGGTTGATGGAACTGGTCGTCCGGGGTGGGCACGATCCACCGGCCTTCGCCTTATGAGGGCGCTGCTCTGCCGCTGAGCTACCGGACTGCTGGCTGGTCCCCTCGGTCCGAGTCGAACGGACATGCCCGTGCGGGCCCCCGGCTTCTGAGACCGGTGCGTCTGCCATTTCCGCCACAAGGGGGTGATGCTGGTGCGTCGCCAGGGGCTGGCTCAACGCGCGCAGCGCGTTGGACGCGCCGCAGGCGCGGGCCGTAGGCCGAGCGCGAAGCGCTCGCAGCCTGACACGCCGGCTTATGAGGCCGGTACGCTGCCGCTCGAGTTCGCGACGCATGGAGTTCGCATGTGCTTGGGGGTGACCGGCCGGAGTCGAACCGGCACCCGCGGGTTCACAGCCCACAGCTCTGCCATTGAGCTACGGCCACACCCAAGCACACGCCTGATGCTGGTCTCGGTGGCGGGTCTCGAACCGTCATCGGCTCCTTTGCCCGCCGATGACCCTCGTGATCCCAAACCACGCGCGCTGCCATCTGCGCCACACCGAGATGAACTGGTACTCGGGGGTGGGAACGATCCACCGACCCCCGCCTTATCAAGACGGTGCCACTACCACTGAGCTACGCGAGGTCAACTTGAACTGGCTCCCCGACATGGCTTCGCTCTGCAAGGCGCAGCCATGCAGGACGTTGCGAAGCAAAGGGCCGAAGGCCGCGGGCAATGCCCGCGCAACCACGGTCCTCCTGGTTAACAGCCAGGCGGTCTGCCAACTGCGCTATCGGGGAAGAGAATTGGCGCCTCGTGACCGAGTCGAACGGCCGACCGGCCGGGTAGAAGCCGGCTGCTCTGATCCACTGAGCTAACGAGGCCTGGACTCGACGGTCTAATTGCGCGCTGCGCTCGGCCTTCGGCCCGTTGCTGCGCAACGTTCTGGCCGGCATACCGGCCAGAGCGAACGGACGCGGGCTTGCGCCGTCGGCTTTGCAGGCCGCTACCTTCGACCACTTGGCTACGTCGAGATGGACTGGCACCGGACCACGGGGTCGAACCGCGAACCCTCGGCTTTGGAGGCCGCTGCTCTGCCTGTTGAGCTAGCCCGGCAGTGCTGGCACCTCGTGCACGACTCGAACGTGCGACCTCCGGCTTCGTAGGCCGGCGCTCTGTATTCCTGCTGAGCTAACGAGGTTCTGTCTTCTGGTGCCGAGAGAGGGCTTGCTCGCTGCGCTCGGCCTTCGGCTCGCGACTTCGTCGCGTCCAACGCCTGCGGCTTTGAGCGATCCCCCGACGCACGCGCCTTCAACGCGCCGCTCTACCTGCTGAGCTATCTCGGCAAACTTTTCTGGCGCCTCGTGCGGGAGTCGAACCCGCGGCTTCCGACTAGACAGGCCGGCACTCTGGCCACTGAGTTAACGAGGCGTCGTTCTGTTGGTGGGGGGTCGACGCCACAGGCGTCGACGGGTTCGAACCGTGATCGGCTCCTCCGCCCGCCGATCACCCTGCCGCTTGCAAGGCGGCTGCTCTACCGGGTGTTGAGCTACACCCCCACGGAGATCTATCCGGTCACGGGTTCCGGCGCCGCCCAATCGTTGCGGCCGATTTCCACCCCGAAGCGTGAGCTCGACGGGGTTCCTGTTGACTGGCATCGCGTGCGGGATTGCTCGGGCTGCGCCCTCGGCCTACGGCCCGCGCCTGCGGCACGTCCAGCGCTTCGCGCTGAGCGAACCTGCGTTCCCGGAATGAAAGCCCAATGTCCTGGGCCAGCTAGACGAACGCGACATGGCTATGCCTCTCCACGCCCTCGCAGAGCTCGGGCGGTTCGGCAGGCATGAAGACGTGCGCAGGCACGTCTTCATGTCCGGCCTCACCCACTTCGGCTGTGCCCAAACGCGAGCACCCCGTCGGATGTGGTGTCTCGCTGCACGTGACTCAGGCCTTGGGTCGCGCACATCCCGGGCCACCAACACCATGCAAGCGTGGCCTCGGAGTGCATGGACACACCCGAAGTGGAGCGGATGACGAGTCTCGAACTCGTGGCCTCGGCCATGGCGTGGCCGCGCTCTGCCAACTGAGCTACATCCGCAAAAGGTGCAAGGCATGCCATCGGCCAGTACCGAGGCTGCCTTGCGGCAACTTGTTAAAGAGCGTCCACCGCGAGCGGTGGTGCGATCCATCGATCGCTGGCCTGTGCCGATGCGCAGGCCGGTTGAAACAGGAAATGAAAAAGGCCCGGATCCTTTCGGAACCCGGGCCTCTGCGTACAGAGCTGGGAAGGACGCGCTATGCGCTTCCCTCTCCCGGATGCACCTGGTCCTCCGCCCGATCCAGCCAGCGATAGCCAGCCGGGACGAATGAACCCTGGGCACTGAGGTGCATGCCATGGCCCATCGAGGCAAGCCCCAAGGCGGCGCGCACGAACGCACCCAGACCCTGCTCGGGTCGGTGCGTTCTGATGACGTAGCCTGGTTTCACGGTTATTGCCTGGTTGAAGAGAGTCAGTCCCGGGGAGCACGGGGGATTCAAAGTGGAGCGGACTGTAAAGAGTCTTTACCCAACCGTCAACCCCTTGCGAAAATGATGTTCAGCCCTCGTTGCATTCCACACACAACACGTGCCCAACATCACCGTCGCCAGAAGACAGAACGCACTGGCCCTGTTCCAGGACTACGCCGAGAAGGCCTTGGCACAAGGTTCTCCGCCGAAGGGGCTTGAGCAGGCATTTGCTGCCACGTTGCAGATCTCGCCCAGCATGTGGAGCCAGATCAAGTCGTCGAGGCCTATCGGCGACAAGCTGGCTCGGCAGATCGAAGCCATGGCAGGCCGGACAGCCGGCTGGCTCGACGCGGAGCGCAAGGATGCGTCGCCGACGCCGGCGGAGGCAGCGTTCCTTGAACTCGCTCTGGCGGCCTGGCGGGCAACGAACAGCGCCGGCCGCAAGGCGTTACGTGAGCAGCTCAAGGCGAGCATCGCCAGCGGTGGGTGAATGCATTCGATCCTGCTCTGACTTGTCGCAGCCAGACTGTCGCGCTGCAATCGTTGTCCATCCCTCCACAACGAGCACTGCCATGGCCGACTTCAAGGGCAAGCACGTCTGGTTCGGGCTCAACACGACTGACCTGAAGGCGGCCGAGGCCTTCTACGCGAACGTCATCGGTTGGGTGCCGCGCGATTCCGGCATGCCCGGCACGCAGTACACGATGGTCGGTCCGGCGGACCACGCGGTGGCCGGCATGATGGCCTTGACCGACGAGATGAAGGCCGGTGGTGCGTGCCCGGGCTGGACCGGCTACGTGGCCGTGGACGATGTGGACGCTGCCGCCGCGCAGACCCAGCGCCTGGGCGGCCGGGTGTTCGTGCCGCTACAGGACATCCCGGGCGTCGGGCACTTCTCGACCGTGTGCGACCTGCAGGGCGCGGTGCTCGCGCTGTTCAAGGGTACACCTTCGGACGGCTTGGAGCCGCCTCCTCCGCCCGCCCCAGGGACGCCGGGCCACTTCGGCTGGCACGAACTGCACACCGCCAGCATCGACGGCGCGTTGGCCTTCTATGGCGAGGTGTTCGGCTGGCGCAAGGACGAGACGATGGACATGGGCCCCAACGGGGTCTACCAGCTGTTCGCCACCGGCGCGCGGGGCGACGCCGCCGACGGCGGCAAGGTGCTGAACCAGGCCGACGAACCGCAGGCACTCTGGCTGTACTACGTCAACGTGGCCAGTGTGGACAGCTCGCTGGCGCGCATCACGGCTGGCGGTGGACAGGTGCTGATGAACCCGCACCAGGTGCCAGGAGGCAGCTGGATCGTGATCGACCGTGACCCGCTGGGCGCGGCGTTTGCGGTGGTGGGCCCGCGCTGATCGGCATCAACGAACTGAGCCTAGCGCTGGCGCACTCCTGCGATGAAGGCTTGATTCAGAGCCTTGAGCTTGGCCTGCCTGACACGCTCACGCTCTTCGGTCAGGCGCAGCCCTTCCCGGAGCAACTCGTTGGCGTTCTGATAGCGGCTGGACCGCACCAGGCCTTCGACCAGTTCGTGCTGATGGTCGCTCATGACCACGCGTCGGGCGCAGGAGCTTCGCCAGGCATCGCCACTGACAGCGGTGCTCCCGGCGCAGGTTCGGCAAGGCGTACTGGATCAGATCGCAAAGCTGCGCAATGGCGTCGTACTCGGTGACAGAACGTCGATTTCATCAACGGTGACAGCGACTTACGCCACTTCCCTGCACCCGTCCGGTTCGACAATTAATCCGTAGATCCCTGGTTCGAACCCAGGTCGGGGAATCAATAAACGCAAGGGTCAGCAGGTTGGCGCCTGCTGACTTTATTGCTTTCTGGGCTTGGCTGATGCCAGTCTGGTGTCAGTTTGGAGGTCGATGGCCTTCCACCTCTGCGCGGCCGTCGAAGACCAGCGCCGCAAGTTTGCGCTGGTGGTCGAAACTGCCCGTGAGCTGTGGGGATAGCCAGTATCCGATTGAGCCCGCCGCGGCTCAAGGCATGGCCGCACCGTTGGCTTGCCGAACCGGGACCGCGTCGACGCTGAAGCCCTCAAGGCAAAAGACGTTGACGCCAAGGTTGTCAGGAGTGACGCGCTTGCGATGGAACGGATAGATGCCGCACACCTTGCAGAAGTAGTGCCTGGCTGTCCGGGTGTGGAACTGATACTCGGTGAGCGAGTCCTGGCCGGCTAGGAGTCGGAATTTGCTCTCGTGGACCTTGACCATCAATGCGTTCTTCTTCTTGCAGATCGAACAGTCGCACATGGTCAGTTCGGGGAAGTCGGTCTCGATTTCGAAACGGACTGCGCCACAGTGGCAGGCACCACGGTAGGTTTGAAGGGGTCGCGATGACATGTTGGCGGCAGTAAGTCTGGCCTGACGCGGCGTGTTGCTTGAACGGACTTCAAGGAAGTTTTCGACATCAAGCAAACGCTGCGATCAACCCCTCGCGCCCCGCGCCTACCCGAATGCGGTCGCGCACTTGGGCGCTTGGAACACTCAGTCCGCGCCGCGCCGGCGAATGCCCTCTTCAAGCGCGAAGAATTGGGGATTGAGTGCAGCCATCGGCGCGCGCAGTTTTTCGATCTCGGCGGCCGGTGCGTGCACTTCGAGTCGAACGATCTTGGCGATTTTCAGCGCCTGTCCGAGCAGTTCGCCGACATTGTTCAGGTGCGCCAGCAGCGCGTCGGCGTCGGCATAGCCCTCGCGGCAGTGCGCGGTCGTGCCGTTGAACGAAAAGGCGTAGTGCAGGCACCCGGGTTCGCTGCGGGTCTTGGCCACGAACTGCGGGCCCAGCGTTTTGAACGCCTGTAGCTGATCGGCCTGGACTTCGAAGTACGGCACCAGGGTGCAACATGTATCGAGCGTGAACATCGTTGTCTCCATTGATCAAGCGGCGACATGGCCAAGCCGGATTCTGCTGCCGCGGCGTCGGGCGTGCCAAGGCTGCGGCTTGATGTCTCACGCCGCGCCGCTTATCGGCGCCTGCCTGCCGGCGCCGCGCGCACGGTCAAAGCGCGCGCGCCAGCTCGTAGAGCCGATTCGAGCGCGCGCCCGAGCGGCAAAACATCAGCATCGGCGGCGGCAGGGTTTTCAGCAGTTCGGCGAAGGCGGCGACGTCGTCGGGCGACTGGTAGTTGCCGGCCACCGGTAAAAAGCGGTACTGCAGCCCGGCGGCCTGCGCCGCCGCGGCGATGGCCGCATTGGTCGGCTGGTCGGGGCCGTGTTCGAAGTCGGGCCGGTTGTTGACCACCGACTTGAAGCCCAGACTGGCGACTTCGGCCATCGCCTCGGGCGTCAACTGCGCGGCGACGCACACCGTGGCGGCAATCTGGCGGATCGGCAGGTGGGTAGTCATCGCGTGGCCCTCACTTGGCGGCCGACAGCGCGGCCTTGACCGCCGCCGACACCTGCGCCATCTCGGCCTTGCCGGCCAGTTGCGCCTTGGCCGCGGCCATCACCTTGCCCATGTCGCCGGGACCGCTGGCGTTGACTTCGGCGACGATGGCCGCCACCGCGCTGGCCACCTCGGCGGCTGACAGCCGCGCCGGCAGGTAGGCCGACAGCACGCCGACCTCGGCGCTTTCCTTGTCGACCAAGTCGCTGCGTCCGGCCGACTGGTAGGCGGCGATCGAGTCCTTGCGCTGCTTGATCAGCTTGTCGACGACGCCGACCACCGCGGCGTCGTCGAGCGTGATGCGCTCGTCGACCTCGCGCTGCTTGATCGCCGCCAGCAGCATGCGGATCGCCAGCAGCCGGTCGGCGTCGCGCGCGCGCATGGCGGACTTCATGTCTTCGGTGATGCGGTCTTTCAGTGTCACGGCAGTACCTTCAGCGCGCCGACGGCGAAAAGCGCGTACGCAGACGAAAACGCAAACGCCCGCTGCGGTCGGGCCGCGCGGGCGTTCGGGCAAACCAGGCGTCAGGAGGCGGTGTTCAGTACAGCTTTTTCGGCAACTGCATGCTGCGCACACGTTTGTAGTGGCGCTTGACCGCGGCGGCCTTCTTGCGCTTGCGCTCGGCGGTCGGCTTTTCGTAGAACTCGCGCGCGCGCAGTTCGGTCAGCAGGCCAAGCTTTTCAATCGTGCGCTTGAAGCGGCGCAGCGCGACATCGAATGGTTCGTTTTCCTTGACGCGAATCGTAGTCATTGAATGGTGGGGTGGTTTTCTACAAACTGTGTGCGCTTGACGCTGCACCGGTTGGTCGGTTTGCTGCCGGCGCTGGCAAAGACTGAGGATTCTATGCGTGAAATCAGGGGCGCAGCAAATTGTGCGCGCAGGCATACGCGCTGGCCCAGGCCCACTGGAAGTTGTAGCCGCCCAGCCAGCCGGTGACGTCGACCACTTCGCCGATGAAATACAGCCCGGCCTGGTGGCGGCTGCCCAGCGTGCGCGAGTCCAGGTCGCGCGTGTCGACGCCGCCGGCGGTGACCTCGGCCTTGCGCCAGCCCTCGGTGCCCGACGGCCTGACGCTCCAGCGCTGCAGCGACTGCGCCAGCGCCAGCAGGTCGCGGTCGCGGCAGTCGGCCAGCGGCTGCGTGGGGTCGGTGCCGCGCAGCGCCAGCCAGGTCTCGGCGACGCGCTGCGGCAACACCTCGGCCAGCGCGTTGACCAGGCGTTGCCGGGCATGGCGCGCCTTGGCGTCGACGAGGCGCGCCGCCAGGTCGGCGCCGGCGGCCAGGTCGATGGCCAGCGCCTGGCCAGGCTGCCAGAAGCTGGAGATTTGCAGCACCGCCGGCCCGCTCAGCCCGCGGTGGGTGAAGAGCAGGTCTTCTTCGAACGCCGTGCGCCGCGCCGCGCCGCGCCGGGCAGGCGCGCTGGGCGGCGCGTCGATGGCGATGACCACCGGCAACGCCACCCCGGCCAGGCGCTGCCACGGCGCCCAGGCGGCGGGGTCGAAGGTCAGCGGCACCAGCGCCGGGCGCGGGTTGACAACGCGGTGGCCGAACTGCCGCGCCAGCCGGTGGCCGAAATCGCTGGCGCCGATCTTGGGCAGCGACAGGCCGCCGCTGGCCACCACCAGTTGCGGCGCGCTGACCGTGCCGCGGTCGGTGTCGAGCTGAAAACCGGCCGCGTCCGCGCGCACCGCGTGTACCGCGCAGGGTTGCCAGCGCTCGACGCCGCCGGCGGCGCACTCGGCCAGCAGCACGGCGATGATGCGCGCGCTGCCGTCGTCGCAAAAAAGTTGGCCTTTGTGCTTTTCGTGCCACGCCACGCCATGGCGGCGCAACAGTGCGATGAATTCGGCCGGCGGGTGGCGTGCCAGCGCCGAGCGGCAAAAGTCCGGGTTGTCCGACAAAAACGCGCCCGGCGCGGTGTGCAGGTTGGTGAAATTGCAGCGCCCGCCGCCCGAGATGCGCACTTTTTCAGCGACCGCCTCGGCATGGTCGAGCAGCAACACCTTGAGCCCGCGCTGGCCGGCGATGCCGGCGCAATACAGCCCGGCGGCGCCGGCGCCGATGACCACGACATCAAAGCGCTGCATCGGCGCAATTGTGTGGCGGCGCTGCCAGCCGACCGCGCGGCGCCGACTATGCGGCGCATGGTGCGTGCGCCAGCCGCGTCAGCGCGCGCTGCAGCAACTCCACCTGGCGCACGATAGGCGCCGGCAGCGGCGTGTCGCCGGCCAGCGCGGCCTGGGTCCAGCGCGCGGTCGATTCGGCGTCGATCGCGCCGGGCAGGCTTGGCAATGCGGTCAGGCTGCCTTCTTGCGCCGGGCACGAACAGTCGTCGGCTGACACACCGGCCAGCCAGGTGGTGATCGCCGGGCAGCGCCGCGCGTCGGCCACCGGTTCGCCCTCGGTGCCGCGCAGCAGCATCAGGTCGGCCGCGCTGCGCTGCGCCCAATCGGCCAGCAGGCGGCCGAATTCGGGGTGGGTGTGGCTGGCCAGGCGCAGCGCCGGCGCACCGCTGACCGGCTGCAGCAGCTTGGCCAGCGTGTGGCCCGAATTGCGCACGCCGACCTGCTGCCGCACGTCGAGCAGCGTTTGCAGCGCTGGGCTGAGCACGGCGGTCGGGATGAAGGCCGGCTGGCCGCGCTGCCAGCAGGCGTTGGCCGCGGCGCTGTCGTCGACCGCCGCCAGGCCAAGCGCGGCAAATATCTCGGCGCTGGTGACCCGGCCCGCTTCGTGCAGCGGGCCATGCACCAGCACCGCCGCGCCGGCGCGCGCCAGCAGCAGCGCCAGCAGCGGGGTCAGGTTGGGCAGGCGGCGCGCGCCGTTGGTCGAGGCGATCACCAGCACCGGTCGGTTGGCGGCGACCGGCCGGCAGCGCGACTGCAAGGCCTGGGCGAAGCCGAGCAGTTCGTCGACCGACTCGCCCTTGATGCGCATGGCCAGCGCAAAGGCACCGATCTCCAGGTCGCTGACCCGGCGGTCAAGCACCTGCGCGAACAGGTCGTGCGCTTCGTCGACCGCAAGCGAGCGGGCGCCGCGCGCACCGCGGCCAATGGTCTTGATGTAGGCGGCGATGCTCAATGCGGGCGCCCGGCAGCAAAAAAGGGCGGCCATGGTAGCCGCGACCGACCGCGCGCCGGTGGCGGCCGGGCCGCGCGACACGTAACCGCTCGAAAAGCAGGCGTTCCCGCACGTTCACGTTGCCAAACCGGGCGGATGCCCTGGGTATCATCGGCTGTCGTGTGCACGAACGGCGGATAGTCCTGAGCCGCTTGTCACTGTCCGGCGGGTGCAGGCTGTTTGCGGTATGCGCCTTGCCAGGAAGGCGAGAGCGAACGGTTTTTCAGCGCCGCTCCGCATGGAAAGCTGCACCTGCCCGCCCGTCGAACTTTTCCACGTTCCGCCGCCGCTTTGATGAACGCTGTCCTGCCTGCTGCTGCCACGCCGGCCTTGCCGGGGCAACTGGTCGATGCGCTGCACGGCGCGGTGCTGCGCACGTTGGCGCAGCAAAAAGGCTGGGGCCTGGCGGTCAAGGACGCAGCCGACGGCCGCTACCTCGACGTCAACGAGGCCTTTGCCAGGTTGTTCGAACGCGCCGTCGGCGATGTCGTTGGACGCACCGATTCCGAGTTATTTGACGGCGCGGTGGCCACCCTGCTGCGGGCCGCGGACCAGACCACGCTGGCGCAGGCGGCGCCGCTGACCAGTGAACACCGCGTCGAGCTGCGCGGCCAGCGCCTGGAGCTGGGCGTGCTGCGGCAAGTCGGCGGCGCGGCGGAGCGGCCGCTGCTGTGCAGCGTCTGGCAAGACCTGGGCGCACAGCGCGCGCGCGAGTCGCAGTTGCGCGTCGCGCTCGACCAGCTTGAACAGCAGCAGCGCGCCAACGATGCCTTGCGTCGCGACCTGGCCGACCAGACGCTGCGCGACCAGGCCAGCGGGCTGAACACGCGCGCGCACTTTGATGACCAGATGCGGCGCGAGTTGGACTTGTCGACACGCGAACACCGCGAGTTCGCGCTGGTCTACATCGCGCTTGACCCGCTGACCGAACGCGTGCAGGCGCAGGGCCGGCGCGCCAAGGAGCGCATCTTCGAGGCCATGGGCCGCCTGTTGCGCGGCAACACGCGGGCGATGGATGCCTCGTGCCGCATTGACGACCTGCACTTTGCGGTGCTGCTGTCGGGCGTCGGCCTGGCCACCGCGCATTCGCGCATGGAGGGCTTGCGCCGCCAGTGCGCGACGCAAATCGTCATGCTTGACGGCGAGGAGCTGGGCTTCACGGTGGCCATGGGCGTGGCCAGTTTTCCGCACACAGCGCACGGCCAGGACGAATTGATCGCCGCCTGCAACCACGCACTGGCCGAAGCGCAGCGGCGCGGCGGCAACACCGTCGCGCTGGCCAGCATCCGCTTCGAGCCGAAGTAGCGCGCCCAGCCGCGCGGCTGCGCGCGACCGGTAACGTCAGGCGGTCAAACCGCGCCAGGCCATGTAGGCCGCCAGGCCAAACAGCAAAAATGCAAAAACGCGCTTGAGCTGGCGTGTGTTCAGTGCGTGCGCGGCGCGCGCGCCCAGCGGCGCGGTCAGTACGCTGGCCGAGGCGATCACCAGCAGCACCGGCAGCACCACATAGCCGACCGCGCCGGGCACTTGCGCCGGCAGGTGGCGGCCGCCGATCAGGTAGCCGATGGTGTTGGCCAGCGCGATCGGGAAACCCAGCGCCGCGCTGGTGGCCACCGCGTTGTGCACCGGCACGTTGCACCAGGTCATGAACGGCACCGACAAAAAGCCGCCGCCGGCGCCGACCAGCCCCGAGACAAAGCCGATGCCAGCCCCGGCCGCGCCGGCGCCCAGCGGCCCGGGCATTTGCCGGCTCGGTGCGGGTTTTTTGTCGCGCAGCATCTGCAGCGCCGAGAAGCCGACGAAGCCGGCGAAGAACAGCGCCAGCGCGTTGCCCTTGATCGCCGCGAACGCGCCGGCGCCGGAGGCCAGCCCGCCGACCACGATGCCTGGCGCCATGCTGCGCACCACGTCCCAGCGCACCGCGCCGCGCTTGTGGTGCGCGCGCACGCTGGAAATCGAGGTGAACAAAATGGTGGCCATCGAGGTGGCGATGGCCATCTTCACCGCCAGCGCCGGCGCCACGCCGTGCTGGCCGAGGATCATGGTCAGAAACGGCACCATCAGCATGCCGCCGCCTATGCCCAGCAGGCCGGCCAGGAAGCCGGTGGTCACGCCCAGCGCCAGCAGCTCGCCCAGCAGCAAGGGGTCAAGAAACGACTGCAATGCGGTCATCAGGCGGCCTTAAGCGCCGAGCAGGGCGAGCACCGCCGCCCACTCGGCAGCGGTCACCGGGGTGATAGACAGGCGGTTGCCGCGCGCCAGCACGCGCATGGCCGCCAGCTCGGGCCGATCACGCAGCTCGGCCAGCGACAGCAGCCGGGTCTTGCGCCGCAGCCTGACATCGACCAGCAGCCAGCGCGGCGAAGCGGGCGTGCTCTTGGCGTCGAAGTAGTGGCTTTGCGGGTCGAACTGGGTGGCGTCGGGGTAGGGCGTGCCGGCCACTTCGGCCAGCCCGACAATGCCCGGCTCGGCGCACGACGAGTGGTAGAACAGCACGCCGTCGCCAACCCGCATGTCGTCGCGCATGAAATTGCGCGCCTGGTAGTTGCGCACGCCGAACCACGGCACGGTGGCATTTGGCGCGGCGGCCAGATCGTCGATCGAGCACTCGCCGGGCTCGCTCTTCATCAGCCAGTGGCCGGGCATGGACGGGGCGCCTTTTGCAACATCAAGCGCACCGGTGCGGTGGCTGCAAGGGGGGTGGGGGTGTCCGCCGTGACCCGTGGGCCGCATTCCCGAACCCTGGTGGTCGGATTCAGGTGGGCGAGGTCAGCGGGGCGTCGGGTTCATCTGACGCGAGACGATCGCACCAGCCCCGCGATGTTCCAAGCCCAAGCTCGATGAGCATCGGTTCGAGGAAATAAAACCCACGCAATCACGACGGACGAATCCATTCTAAGCACGACAGTCAGCGACGCGGGGCTTATTTCTTCACGATCGGTGCGGGCTTCGCGCGCTGGATCAAAGTGCGTGCGCCGGTCGCCTTACAACAGGTGGCCGTCGCTGCCCAGTGCCTGGTCAATGCGCTCGATCAGCGCCTCGATGTCGGCCATGGCATCGGCTGCCACGCGTGGGGCGCCGGCGGCTGGCGCGGGCGCCTTCAATTGCTCGGCGCGCTGGTAGGCCAGGTTCAGCGCCGCCAGCACCGCCATGCGCTCGCGTGCCTTGACGCGGCCGGCGTCGCGGATCGCGCTCATCTCGCGGTCGACAATGGCCACCGCTTCGAGCAGCAGCCGCTCGCCATCCGGCGGGCAGGCCAGCATGTAGCTTTGGCCGAGGATGGTGGCTTCGATCTGGCGCTTGTTCATGCGGCAGTCTCCGGCGGCGGTGCGGCCGCGGCCGGGGTGTCGGCCGGCAGCCGGTCAAGCAAGGCGTCGATGCGTGCGCGCGCCGCCGCCAGGCGCGAGCGCAGGCTGTCGCGCTCGGCGGTCAGGGCGGTCACCTGTTGCGCCAGCAAGGCGTTGGTGCGCTTGAGCTCCTCATGCCGCAGCACCAGGCGTTCGACGCGCTCGGCGAGGTCTTCGAGTCTGGTCATGGGCTGCGCGCGTGGCCACAAATGCGGGGTTGGGGATTGTAGGCGGCGCGCTTTTCGGCTTGCGTGTGCCTGGGCCGAAACTGGAAGCGGGCCGTCAGCCCCGGTTGGGTGCGGCTGATAGCATCGCCGCGTTGGTGCTTCTGGCCGCCGTTCGCGTCGGCCAAGTTAAACGGGAAGCAGGAAGGCATCGGCCCACGGCCGCCAGCCCAACCTGCGCTGCCCCCGCAACGGTAAGTGGACGGCCGGCAAGTCTTGCGCGGCCCTCGCCCTGTACACCGGCCACTGGTCGCCCGCCCCGGCGATTGGGAAGGCCACAGGGGGAGCGTTCCACCAGCCCGGATACCGGCCAGCAAGGGGGGCGCGGCCGCGTCGGCTTTTGTCGGTGCGCGGCGGCGCCCGCATCGCAGCCGCCCGCGGGGAAGCGTGGCACTGCACCGAGTTGTGTCTGGTTCCCTCCCATGAAAGTGCAATCTTCGTCCGTCGCGCGCAGCGCATCCGGCGTCTGCGGCGCATTGCTCGGCCTGACCCTGGCCGGCCCTTCACACGCGCAGGAGGTCGACCGGGTGGTCGTCACCGGCACCCGCTTTGTCGACGACGCCGCGCGGCTGCCGATAGGCGCCAGCGTGCTGACCGCGGCCGACTTGAAGCGCGCCGGCGTATCGAGCGTGGCGCAGGCGCTGACCCGGCTGCTCGGCGTCACCGGCCGGCTTGACCTCGGCGGCGGCGGCGACTACAGCTTTGACCTGCGCGGCTTTGGCGGCGGCGCCGGCGGCAACCAGGTGATCGTCGTCGACGGCCAGCGCGTGTCCGAGGCCGACTTGTCCAGCACCCGGCTGGCCGGCATCCCGATCGACAGCATCGAGCGCATCGAGGTGCTGCGCGGCAGCGGCGCGGTGGCCTACGGCGAGGGCGCGACCGCCGGCGTGATCGCTATCACCACCCGCGCCGGAGCCGCCGGCGCCAGCACCGCGCCGCAAGCCAGCGGGCAGGTGGTGGCCGAGGCCGGCAGCTTTGCCAGCCGCGCGCTGCGCGCCGGCGTGGCGCTGGGCGTGGGCGACTGGTCGCTTGACGTGCATGGCGAGCGGCGGCTGTCCGACGGCCACCGCGCCAACTTTGCTTCGGCGGCGAGCGCCGGCGCGCTGGCCATGCGCTGGCAAAGCGCGGCGCACGACCCGCTGCTGGCGTTGGCCTGGCGGCTGGCCGAAGACCGCCTGGCCACCGGGCTGCCGGGCTCGTTGACCGCGGCGCAATTTGCCGCCGACCCGCACCAGTCGACCAGCCCCGACGACCACGCCAGCCAGCGCAACACGCGCAGCACGCTGCAGGCCACGCTGCGCCCCGTCGGCGGCTGGACGCTGGTGGCCGACGGCGGCGCGCGCAGCAAGGCCTCGCGCAGCGTCTTTGTCGGCTCGGGCTTCAGCTACGACTACAACGTGGCGGCGTCGCAATGGGGTCTGCGCGCGCGCCACGAGGCGGTGCTGGCCGGTGCGCGCAACCAGTTCAGCATTGGCTACGACGACAACCGCTGGCAACGCGACGTGCTCGGCGCCTTCGGCAGCCTGGGCACCCAAAGCAACCGCGGCGTCTACCTGCAAGACGACGTGACGCTGGCCGGCGGCACGCGGCTCGGCGCCGGCGTGCGGCGCGAGCTGCTGGACAAGCGCTACGACCCCGGCTACGGCGCCACGCGGCTGCAACAGCGGCTAAGCGCCTGGGAGCTGTCGCTGCTGCAGCCGCTGGCCGCCGACTGGCAGGCCTGGGGGCGCGTCGGCCGCAGTTTCCGCTTGGCCAATGTGGATGAATTCAGCTACACCCAGCCCGGCGTGCTGCTCAAACCGCAGACCTCGAACGACGCCGAAATCGGCCTGCGCTGGCAGCGCGGCCGCAGCCGCGCCGAGCTGCGGCTGTACCGCCACGCGCTGCGCGATGAGATCGGCTTCGACCCGGCGGCGGCCGGCCCCTTCGGCCCGGGCGGCGCGAATGTCAACTTCGACCGCACGCGGCGCCAGGGCGCCGAGCTGGACCTGCGCCACGCGCTGTCGCCGGCGCTGGAGCTGCGCGGCAACGCCGCCTGGCGCCAGGCGCGCTTTGCCAGCGGCGTGCACGACGGCCGCGATGTGCCGCTGGTGCCGCGCGGCACGCTGTCGTTCGGCGCCTGGTGGCAGCCGCTGGCCGGCCACAGCATCGACGCGTCGGCGCGCCACCTCGGCGCGCAGCACCCCGACCTGGACAACGCTTGCCGCGTCGCCGCAGCGACCGTGGTCGACCTGCGCTATGCCTACACCCAGCCGCGCTGGGAAGTCGCGCTGGCCGCCACCAACTTGGGCGACCGCCGCTACACCACCCAGGCCTTTGCCTGTGCCGGCAGCTTGGCCAGCGCGGTCTACCCCGAGCCCGGGCGGGCCTGGCAGGCGACGCTGCGGGTCGACTTCTAAGGTTTGACCATGGCGCTCGCCAGCCCCCCGTTCGGCGTGCCGGCAAGCCAGCCGGCGACGCCGCGTGAGCGCCACGCCGCCCGGCGGGCCGCGGCGCTGCTGGCCGTGCTGGCGCTGGCGGTGGCCGCCGCGCTGCTGATCGGCAGCGCCGGGGTCGACGCGCAGGTCATCGTCAGCCTGCGCGCGCCGCGGGTGGCGGCGGCGGTGGGCGTGGGCGCACTGCTGGCGCTGTCCGGGCTGGCGATGCAATTGCTGCTGCGCAACCCGCTGGCCGACCCGTATGTCCTCGGCACCTCGGGCGGCGCGGCGGTCGGCGGACTGCTGGCGCTGATGGCCGGCGTCGCGCTGTGGCTGGGCGCCGGGCTGGGCGCGCTGGCCGCCGGCGCGGCGCTGTGGGCGCTGGCGCGTCGCGCGTTGGCCGGCAGCGCCGACGACGCCTCGCCGCGGCTGATCCTCACCGGCGCGATGCTGGCCGCGCTGTGCGGCGCGCTGAGCACGCTGCTGCTGACCTTGACGCCCGACCAGCAGTTGCGCGGCGCGGTGTTCTGGCTGGTCGGCGACTTGTCGGGCGCCGAGGGCGGCACGCTGTGCATCGCCGCCGCGGCGCTGTTGGCCGCCGCGCTGGCCGGGCGCGGCCAGGCGCTGGACCGGCTGCAGTTGGGCGGTGAAGTCGCCGCGCTGCTGGGCGAGCCGGTGCGCCGGCTGCGCCTGGGCCTGCTGCTGGGCGCGACGCTGGCCGCCGGGCTGGCGGTGGCCAGCGCCGGGGCAATCGGCTTCGTCGGCCTGGCGGTGCCGCAGGCGCTGCGCCTGGCCGGCGTGCAGCGCAGCGCCGAACTGGCCGGCCTGAGCGCGGTCGGCGGTGCCACCCTGCTGGTGCTGGCCGACCTGGCGGCGCGCAGCGTCGCCGCGCCGCTGGAGCTGCCGGTCGGCGCGGTGATGGCCTTGCTCGGCGCGCCGCTGTTCATCGCCGTGTTGGCCAGGGGCGGGCGGTGAGGGGCGCGGTGGTCGCGCAGCGTGCGCGCGGCGCCGTGGCGGACACCGACGCCGACCGCACCGAGCCGAGGCCGCGCAGTGCCGACACCGCGCCGCTTTCGCGCACTGAATCGCCCCCGCTGCTGCGCACCCAAGCGCTGACGCTGCGCGCCGGCGGCCGCGTGCTGGTGCGCGCGCTGGATTGGCAGGTGCATGCCGGCGAGCGCTGGTGCGTGATCGGCCGCAACGCCAGCGGCAAGAGCAGCCTGCTGCGCGCGCTGGCCGGCCTGGCGGTGCCCGAGCGCCATGGCGCGATCGACTGGCTGGGCCGGCCGCAGGGCGACTGGTCGGCGCCCGACGCGGCGCTGCTGCGCGCCTTTGCGCCGCAGCACGCCGCCGACCGTTTTCCGCTCAGCGTCGAGCGGCTGCTGGCCTTGTCGACGCTGCGCCCGGGCGCGCTCGACGCTGCCCAGGTGCTGCAGGCGCTGGACGCGCTGCCGCTGGCACGGCGCAACGTGCTGCAGTTGTCGGGCGGCGAACGCCAGCGCGTGGCGCTGGCGCAGTGCGCGCTGCAGGGCGCGCCGCTGCTGCTGATGGACGAGCCGGTGTCGTTCCAGGACCCGGCGCACCAGCAGCAGGTGGCGCGCTGGCTGCGCGGCCTGGTTGGTGCCGGCACCGAGCCCGGCGTGCCCGGGCAGTGCGGCATGCCGCGCGCGCTGGTGTTGACCGCGCACGACGTGAACTGGATCGCCGCCACCGCCACCCATGTGCTGGCGCTGTGGGGCGACGCCGAAGGTGGCTGGCGCGCCGGCCCGGCGGCCGAGCTGCTGGACGCCGCGCTGCTGCAGCAGGTCTACGGCTGCGGCTGGCGCCAAATGGGCGGGGTCTGGCAGGCGCTTTGACCGCGCGCGCCGCGTGCCGCGCTGTGAGCCGCCGCAGCCTCCCCGTTGCGCCGCATTGCGCCGGCGCAGCGCCGAATTGACATGCAATGCGGCCTCAAGTCGCTTGATCCCTCGCCGGTGTGCGGCATAAACATTTGATATACGGCAAACGGCATGGGCCGCGCCGCGCCATCGATAAAGACAGCCAGTGACCATGAACCTCGCACTCAAGCCCGAGTCGAGCGCCGCTTTGTTCGTCCGCCACGCTACGAATACGCCGACTCGCTGCAAGCTCTGCTCGCATCCATCCCGGCGACGGACGGCACGCCGGCCCGACCAGCATGGCGCGCACTGCGCATCGCAGCTGCTGCGGCGCGCCCGCCGCGCAAAGGCCCGTTGCGCGCACTGCGGCCCCGACGCCAGCCTGGCCATAGACCGCGGCGCCGTCCTCGGTGGCTGGACTTTCCACGTCGCCACCCGGCGCTGGACGCTCAGCGGCGCGCTGGCGCGCTTGCTCGTCGCCGAAGGCCACGACGCGGGCGAGGCGGTTGACTTTGCCGCGCTGGTCGACGACGCCTCGCGCCAGGCCTTGCGCGCCGCGCTGCACACCTGTGCCGAGCAGCGCGCACCGTTCGAGCTTGACCTGGCGCTGGGCCACGCGGTCGGCAACCCGCGCTGGCTGCGCATCGTCGGCGACGCGGTGGACAGCGCTGGCGACCGGGTCGAGACCCTCGCCGGCGTGCTGCACGACATTTCGGCTCGCCACGTCGCGCAACTGCGCGAAATGCGCGCCGCCGAGGTGCTGCGCGCGGCAATCGAGGTGCTCGACGAGCCGTTCGTGATGTTCGACCCCGACGACCGGCTGGTCTGGTGCAACCAGCGTTTTCGCAAGACCTTTGGCATGGTCAACGGGCCGCTGCCCGCCGAGGCCAC
>WBZS01001279.1_pt1 | contig 20827 bp, 21 predicted proteins | sample 5204201 | NCBI WGS metagenome assembly WBZS01 (sample SAMN12344357, study PRJNA552823) | activated sludge metagenome | biome: Activated sludge suspended growth; feature: Nitrification reactor; material: Wastewater; isolation source: activated sludge from nitrification reactor of wastewater...
GATCGGCGGCGCCGAGGTCGACACGTCGGGTGTCGGAGGCACGCTCACCGGTAACGCCCTGGCCCTGGCGGCCGTGCGGGCGACGCTGTCGACCACGCTCACTGCCGACGACTTCGCCCGCATGATCCCGCTCGCGGCAGCCTGGACCGACGGCGTGCAGGCCACGATCGACGCGACGGCCGTCCCGTGGTGTGTCAACCAGCTGGGGTGTCGGGCGGAGTACTGGTTCTGCCCGCCGCCACGCAACGGCCGCGACGGTGCCGCGGCGGTCGACGCCGATCTCGACGCGTATCTCCACCTGTTCGCGCTCAACCGCGGCATCCTCATGACGCCGTTCCACAACATGGCGCTGATGTCGCCGGCGCACTCGATGGCCGACGTCGACCGTCACAGTGAGGTGTTCGCCGAGGCCGTCACCGAGCTCGTCGCCCCGGCATGAGCGACCGCGGGGTCACGCGTCCGGGGGTGTGGCGGGATCGTGGTACAACCGCTGCATGGCCCTTCCCGACCCGATGACCGCCCCCACGACGTCCCCGACCATCGACTCGACCCGCCCCGTCGTGCGTGATCTCGACGGTCAGGTCGCCGTGGTCACCGGTGCGGGCAGCCCGTCGGGGATCGGCTTCGGGATCGCGACCCATCTCGCCGAGCGCGGCGCCGTCGTCGTCATCGGGTCGACCACCGAGCGCATCCACGAGCGCGTCGGCGAGCTGGTCGAGGCCGGACACCAGGCCCTCGGCTTCATCGGCGACCTCGTGGATTCGACGGTGTGCGACCGCCTCGTCGCCATGGTGGCGGAGCGCATCGGCCGCATCGACATCCTCGTGAACAACGCGGGGATGACCACCGTCGGCGACGTCGCCGATGAGCCCGCGGCGACCCCCGCCGAGGGTCGTATCGACGACGTGGCCTGGCGCCGTGCGATCGACCGCAACCTCACGACCGCGTTCAACATGAGCCGCGCCGTCGCCCCGATCATGAGCGCCGCGGGCTACGGCCGAATCGTCAACATGGCGTCGGTGAGCGGCACGTCCATGGCGTACTCGGGTGACGCCGGTTACCACGCAGCCAAGGCGGGCGTTGCCGGGCTCACCCGGGCCATGGCGCTCGAGCTGGCGCCCGCGGGGGTGTGCGTCAACGCGGTGGCGCCGGGCTGGATCGCGACCGGGTCGTCCACCGCTCCCGAGCTCGCGGCGGGTGCAGCCACGCCGGTGGGCCGCCCCGGCACGCCGTCGGAGGTCGCGGCCGTCGTCGGGCTCCTCGCCTCCCCGGCAGCGTCATACCTCTGCGGTCAGGTGATCGTCGTCGACGGCGGCAACGGGCTCGAGGAGAACCGGGCGCTGCGAGCGTCCTGACCGGACCGGTGACAGAACCGCTGGCGGCCCGCCGATCTGTGCCAGGCTCGACGAGGTGAGCGGCCTGCCCATCGAGCTCGACGACGTCGACAAGCGCATCGTCACCGAGCTGCAGCGCGACGGCCGGATCTCCTACGCCGACCTGGGCCCGATCGTCGGCCTGTCGCCCGCGGCCGTCCGCCAACGGGTGCAACGCATCCTCGACGCCGGTGTCGTGCAGGTCGTGGGGGTCACCGACCCGTCGGCCGTCGGATACCCGGTGATGGCGATGCTCGGCGTGCAGGTCGACGGCGACGTGACCCAGATCGCCGACGAGATCGCCGCCGTCGACGGCGTCATCTACATCGTCATGTCGGCCGGCAGCTTCGACCTGATGGTCGAGGTCATCTGCGAGGACACGATGGCGCTGCTCGACCTGATCAACCGCAAGGTCAAGACGGTCGAGGGTGTCCGCCAGGTCGAGAGCTTCGTCTACTTCGGCATCCACACCCACCGCTTCGGGTGGGGCGTCCGGTGACGCGTCCGCTTCCGAGGAGCACCCCATGAGCACCCGCAAACCCACCCCGTTCACCCCCGAGCAGGAAGCGCGCGGCGACCGGTTCATCAAGCTGATGTCGCGGTTCAACACCGGGCTCTACCGCCGGACCGGCGGCCGCGTCGGTGCCAAGTTCCCCGGTGGCGCGCCCGTGTGCCTGCTCACGACGACGGGACGCAAGAGCGGAGAGCCGCGGACGATGCCGCTGCTCTACCTGCGAGACGGCGACGACATCGTGATCGTCGCGTCCAAGGGCGGGTTCTCGAGCCACCCGCAGTGGTACCTCAACCTCCTCGCCGATCCCGAGGTCACCATCGAGATCAAACGTACGAAGCTGCCGATGACGGCACGGGTCGCCGACGCCGACGAGAAGGCGGCGCTGTGGCCGAAGCTCGTGGGTATGTACTCGTCGTTCGACCAGTACCAGGAGCGGACCGAGCGCGACATCCCGGTCGTGGTCTGCTCGCCGAGGACATGACCGATCTGGCGCCGAACAACCGGCCCGAGCCGGAGGGTCGCGTCCCCGCCGGCCTCGTCGTGGCCTCGGAGTGGGCGTGGCGGCTGCTGCTCGTCGTGGTGGGCATCGGGGCCGTCGTCTACGCGGCGGCTGCCCTCGGGTTCATCGTCGGCCCCGTCGTCGTCGCACTGGTCATCAGCGCGCTCCTCGAGCCGGTGCGCCGGATCCTGTTGCGTTGGGGAGCGTCGACGACGGTCGCGTGGTTGGTCGCGTTCCTGTTCGGGGTCGTCGTCGTCTCGAGCATCATGGTCCTCGCGATCAGCGAGTTCTCCGCGAACTTCGACGAGTTGTCCGAGCAGGCGGCCGGTGGTGTCGACGAGTTCACCAACTGGCTCGAGGACGGTCCGCTCCACATGGACGCCGGTGGCCTCAACGACGCCGTCGACAAGGCCTTCGCCTCGATCAAGGACGACCCCACCGAGGCGATCACCGGCACGGTGTCGGTGCTGTCCACCACGTCGAGCCTGCTCGCTGCCGGGGTGCTGACCCTGCTCACGACGCTGTTCTTCATGAAGGACCGGTCGTTGATGTGGATGTGGTTCACGCGCTTGTTCCCCGAACGGAGCCGGCAGCGCGTCGACTCGGCCGGCCGAGCCGGCTGGGAGGTGCTCATCAGCTACACGCGGGTGACCCTCACGTCGGCCGTCGTCGACTCGACGGTCATCGGCATCGCCTCGGCGATCGCCGGCCTGCCGGTGGCGTTCGCGCTGGCGGTGGTGGTGTTCCTCTTCGCCTTCATCCCCACGGTCGGCGCGATCTTCAGCGGGCTCGTGGTGGTGCTCGTTGCCCTCGTGTCGCAAGGCCCGACGACGGCGCTGGTGATGGCGATCATCGTGCTGATCGTCCAGCAACTCGACGCCAACGTGATGTACCCGATCCTCGCGAGCCGCCACCTGGCCCTCCACCCCTTGGCGAGCCTGCTGCTCGTGGCCGGCGGTGGTGTCGTCGCCGGGCTGTTCGGGGCGTTCATCGCGGTGCCCCTCGCGGCGGTGCTCCTGGCGGTCGGTGGGGACGTCCGGCGCTCGTCGATCCTCCGGGCCTGACCTCCGGTCCGGTCGGTCGCAGGGGTCGCGGCGGTGTGCAACGATGCAGGCCATGGATGACCGTCTCATCGCCCGACTCGTCGGCGCCGGCCGTGTGCTGTTCGGCATCGCCTGCCTCGTCGCCCCCCGTCAGATCCTGCGCCAGTGGGGCAAGGACGCCTCGCCGGCGGTCCTGTGGTGGATTCGTGCCTTCGGCATCCGTGACACCGTGCTGGGCGCCGGTGCGCTCGTGTCGCTCAACAGCGATCAGCCCGACACCACCTGGGTGAAGGCGGGCGCAGCGGCCGACACCGCCGACGCCGTCGTCGTGCTGCTGGGCCGCAACGAGCTCGACCCGTCGTTCGTGATCCCGACCCTCGCGATCGCCGGCCCCGCCGCTGCCCTCGGGTGGAAGGCGTCGCTCGGTCTGTCGAAGCGTCGCTGACATCCCCCGCTGTTAGGGTCGCGGGCGTGAAAGCCTTCCTCGGTCGTCTGTTCCTCAAGCTGTGGCGTTGGACGCCGGTCGGTACCAAGCCCGCCCGTGGGTCGGTCATCGTCTGCGCACCCCACACGTCGAACCTCGACTACCTGTTGATGATCTTCACGGCGTGGACGCAGAACATGAACCTGTCGTTCCTCGGCAAGTCGCAGCTGTTCAAGCCGCCGCTCGGCTGGCTCATGCGCGCCACCGGCGGGATCCCCGTCGACCGCAACGCCGCCAACGGGCTGGTGGGCCAGATGACCGAGGCGTTCGCGGCGACGCCGGATCTGATGCTGGCGATTCCCGCCGAGGGAACCCGCAGCAAGGCCGAGTACTGGAAGTCGGGGTTCTACCGAATCGCCCAGTCGGCCGAGGTGCCGATCTGCCTGGCGTTCATCGACAAGTCGAAGCGTGAGGTCGGGTTCGGGCTGGTGTTCGAGCCGAGCGGCGACATCGCCGCCGACATGGAACGGGTTCGGGCGTTCTACGACGGCAAGATCGGGCTCAAGCACCACAACTTCGGGCCGGTGCGCCTCCGTGAGGAGACCCCCGACGAGGGTGCGGCCGCCGGCTGACTCCCGTTCCTCGGGGTTCTGTAGTGCGAGGAGCGACACCAGCGTCGTCTGTCGCAACACAAAACCCCCTGAGGTGGGTCAGCTCGGCGGAACCTCGGGGTCACGCCACATGAAGTGGAGGGTGGGCCCACCTTTGAGCGTGAACGGTGTCGTGACCTCGAACGCGAACCGCCGGTAGTACGGCACATTCGAGTCCTTCGACGACTCGAGGTACGCGGGCAGGCCTTCCTCGTCGCAGAGGTCGAGCACCGGTGCCAGGAGCGCGGCGCCGATGCCCTTGCCCTGGTGCTCGGGGTCGGTCCCGATGATCGCCAGGTAATGGTGCGGTTCGGTCGGGTGCTGTCGCTCGATCGCCGAGAGCACGCTGATCTTGGTGATGCCGCGGAGGCCCACCGCCTTGAGCAGCTTGCGAGCGTGGCGGACGTAGGCGGTCGTGGGGACGCGCCAGTGCCCGGGCAGGCCCCACACCGAGGCGCCGAGGATCGCGCCCGAGGTCGGGTCGGTCGCGACGAACACCGAGCGATCCGAGATGTGGAGGCTGGTGATCGTGCCGAGCAGGATGGCGGCGCGGGGCGCGACCGGACGGCTGCTGATGACGAACTCCATGACCGGATCGTCGGCGAAGGCCCGTCCCAGCACCTGCGACAGTTCGGGGAGGTCGGCTTCGGTGGCGAGCCGGATGTTCACGTTCGCAGCCATGCCGGTGAAGCTCAGATCCGGTTGCCGGCAATGAGGGCGATGGCGGCGACGCCGACCGCGATCCGGTACCAGCCGAACACGGCGAGCCCGCGCTTGTTGAGCCAGTCGATCATGAACTTGACCGACAGGAAGGCGGTGATGCCGGCCACCACGATGCCGATGAGCGGCGAGGCAATGCCGAAGGTGTCGACGAGGGTGTCGCCGTTCTGCAGCAGTTCGAACACCGTGGCCGCCGAGAGGGTGACGAACCCGAGCAGGAAGCTGAATTCGACAGCGGTGGCGAGGCTGCAGCCGAGGAGCATCGCGGCGAGGATCGTGACGAAGCTGCGGCTCGTGCCCGGGATGAGCGCGAGGGTCTGGGCGACGCCGATGATCGCGGCGTTGCGCGCCCCGATGTCGGCGACCGAGTCGATGCGGGCCACCAGCCGGGACTGCTGGGAGACGAAGACCAGGATGACGATGCCACCGACGATCCAGGTGATCGCGATCGGCGTCGGGCTGAGCAGGTGCTCCTTGACGGCGTCGCCGAACACCTTGCCGATGACGCCGGCCGGTACGAAGGCGACGAGCAGCGAGATGAGCGTGCGCCGGCCGTCCTCGTCGCGACCGACCACACCGCTCGCCATCGACAGGAAGCGCTTCCAGAAGATGCCGAGGACGGCGATGATGGCCCCCACCTGGATGACCACGGTGTAGGTGTCGGTGGCGTCCTTGTCGGCCCCGGTGCCGATGTCGAGGAGGCGCTCGGTGATGAGCAGGTGGCCCGTCGAGCTGACCGGCAGGTACTCGGTGATGCCCTCGACGGCCCCGAGGATGATCGCGTCGCCGGTGGACAGCGAATCGCCGGAGTCGGCGGCGACACGCGCCGTCGCGGCTCGTTCGGTCAGACCGGTGGCGCCGGCGAGCGCCGGAAGGGCGAACAGCACGCCGATGCCCAAGAGCAGCGCCGCGGCGAGGCGGCGGCCCGGCGCCGTCGCAGCCGGAAGAGCGGGTCGGCCGGTCATGCCGGGGCCGCCACATCGGGCGAGTCGTGGGGGTCACCGCGGAACGTCCGCCAGATACCCACACCCACGATCCACAGGGCTCCGAGGTACACGAGCGCCTGGGCGAAGCGGGCCCCGGACGAGAGGCACGCCGAGTCGCAGCCCCGGGTGCGCTGGTCGATGATCCAGGTGAGGTAGAGCATCGCCGCCAGCCAGATCACCAGGACGGGGATCGTGATCTTGCGGAAGTCGCGGACCCGGATCGGGTGGATGAACTTGACCGGCACGATGGTGAACACGCTCATCACGAGCACCACGATGAGGTTGGTCGTGGGTGGGCTCTGGAGGACGAACAGCACGTTGATCACCAGGTTCCACATGGCGGGGAACCCGTTGAAGTAGTTGTCGTTGCTCTGGATGTGCGTGTTGGAGAACAGGTAGAGCGACGTCAGCAGCATCAGGCTGATGCCGAGCAGGCTGTACTGCTTGGGGAGCAGGTCGAACTCGTGGATGAAGAACGCCGGGGCGATGACCGTCGTGACGTAGTCGATGATGAGGTCGCCGATGTGGCCGTCGATGTGGGGCAGGACGGCGGAGATCTCGTACTTGCGGGCGAACGGCCCGTCGAGGCCGTCGATCACCATCGCGATGGTCATCCACGTCAACGACATCCGCGGGCTGCCGTCGAGGGCGGACGTGAGCGCCAGGAACCCGGCGATGATGCCGACGGCGGTGAAGATGTGGATGGCCCAGGCGATGCGAGGGTTGGCGGACTCGGGCTGGGTCATTTGCCCGTAGATTAGAGCGCCGGCCGTCCCGGCGGCACGATCGCCCCATGATGTCCCCGACCGTCCTGCCGCTCGCCGACGAGCCGATCCGGCATCTGTACGTGCACGTGCCGTTCTGCCCGACGATCTGTCCGTTCTGCAGCTTCCACGTGCTCGAGCGCCGGTCGGCGGCCGTCGATGCCTACCTGGAGCGGCTCGACGCCGAGCTGGCGGAGCTGGCCGACGCCCGCCGTCTCGAACTCGACACGGTGTACCTCGGCGGGGGGACACCGTCCTACCTCCGACCCTCGGAGATGGAGCGCCTGCGCCGCAGCATCGGCCATCGTGTGGGCTGGGCCGGCGTCGAAGCGACCCTGGAAGTGCACCCGTCGACGGCCTCACCCGAGCGGGCGGCGCAGTGGGCCGAGCTGGGGTTCAACCGGCTGAGCGTGGGCGCGCAGTCGTTCGACGACGGGGTGCTGCGCACGCTGGGGCGCCCGCACGACGCCGATGCGGGGCGCCGCGCTGTCGAGTGGTGCCTGGCGACGGGCGCGACGACCTCGGTGGACATCATGACCGCCATCGACGGCCAGGACCTCGCCTCAGACCTCCTCGCCGCCGTCGATCTCGGCGTCGATCACGTGTCGGCGTACACCTTGACCATCGAGCCGGGAACACCGTTCGAGCGCCTCGGGGTGCAGGTCCCCGACGAGCGTGCGGCCGACGCGCTCGTGCTGACGGCGTCGGTTCTCGCCGCCGCCGGGTTCGAGCGGTACGAAGTGTCCAACCACGCCCGGGAGGGCGCCCGATCGGTCCACAACCGGGCGTACTGGACGAGCGCCTGGTTCGCCGGGGTCGGGCCCTCGGCATCGAGCCATCTCCCGATGCGCGATCCCCGCGACAGCTCCACGATCGCCGTCCGTTCCCGCAACGCCGATACCCCGGCGTGGCTCGAGGGAGCGGCGCCGGAGTGGGAGGCGGTGACGGGTCGCGACCGGCTCGGCGATGCGATGCTGTGCGGTCTCCGTCTGGTCGACGGCATCGACCTCGACGAGCTGACGGTCATGACCGGCCTCGACCCGAGGGCCGAGCTGGCCGGCGAGCTGGCGGAGCTCGTCGGCGACGGGCTCGTCGAGATCGACGGTGCGGCGCTCCGCCCGACCTCCGCCGGTCTCCTCGTGCTCGACCGGGTCGCGGCCGCACTGTTGTAGTTCCCGTCTTGGCGGCACGGGCCGGCATCGGGGGCGCGGCAGTGCGGCAGGCTGGGCCTGCTCGCACGTTGTCGGCGGGTGCGCGCCGGCCGGTCCTGGGCGGTCGGGCGGGCTGCGGGTCAGGGCCGCGCCGGGTCAGCCGGCGCTCCAGGTCACCGGCGCGCCGGGTGATCGGCGCGGTGGGGTTACCCGGTGTCGAAGAGTTGGTCTTGGCCGGCTTGTCGGGCCCGCCACTCGGCGTCCTTGGCCCGGATCCGAGCGAGCCGGGCGGCAAGGTCGGCGATTCGGGCGTCGGACCCCGGCCGTGCCACCGGCTCGGCCTCGACCGACACGCCGCACGACTCGAGATCGTTCACCCGAATCGGGACCGCCGGTTCAGGTGTCGCCTCCGGTACCGATGCGGGATGGCGCCGGTCGGTCGGTGGCACCATCGGCCGCCGTCCCGTCCCGGGAACGAGCGCCCACTTCTCGAGGGTCTTGAGGTCGTGGTGGTGATCACACAACAAGTCGAGGTTCGCCAACTCGGTGACCTTGACCCGGGCCCAATCGGTGCGGTGATCGAACTCGAGCCGCACCGCCCGATCGCACCCTTGAACGGTGCAACAGGCGGCGGCGAACAGCTTGGCGATCACCTGCGCGACCGTCGGTTTGCGACCGAGGTTCACGACGTCGACGACCGCTTCACCGTTGGTGAGCACCAGCTGCATGATCGACTCCCCCAACAACTGCCGGAGTTCAGCAACCGATACCGCGATCCCACCGATCTCACACACCTCCCCGTGGGCGACGCTCCCGCGCAGCAACGCTGCGAGATCGACCCGGATCAACGTGAGGCGGGTCAACGGCGCCCGCCGGGCCCGCCCTGCCGAACTCGCCGAGCCCGCCGATTCCGCACGGTCCTCGGCCGGTTCGCCAACCTTGTTGGCCCCGGTGCCGCCGGTGCGGGCCAAGTCGATCAGCGCGTCGAACGCGTAGTTGTCCCGCGACTCCCGACTTGCCGCGTCACGGTTGGCCCGGAACTTCCGGTCGACCTCACGCTGGATCAACGCCTCCAGTTCCTTCAACACGTCGATCGGGCCGGTGGCGTGGAGGTTGCCGGCACCGTTCCCGAACCAGAACCGCAGACTCCGGTCCTTCCGCACCCGCTCCTCGCGCTGACGTTTCTCGTCCTCGGATCGAACCTCGGCCTTGCGACGCTCCGCCTCCTGACGGGTCCGCTTCAACGATTCACGCTGCGCCAGGTCCAACAGGTCGTCTTCCGCTCCAGGGTTCGCTGCCGCCGCGTCAGCCACCGCACCCGCCGCCTCGGGCGAGAGCCTGCCGGCGCGGACCGCGTCCGCGGTTGCTTCCAAGTTGTCGAGGTGCCCGGACGTTTCGAGGTCGGCACGCGCCCGCCCGGTCGTGGTGCCCTGCTGGGCTGCGAGCCAGTCAGCAGCGGACGCGTACCCTTGGCGTTCCCACTCCCGCGCTTGGGCGGCACGCGCCGTCATCAACACCCGCCCCGACTCGGCCACCCGCTGCACGTCCGCGAACGCGGCCAGCACCTCCGGGGCGAACGGCAACGGAACGTCCTTCGGTTCCAGCCCCGACACCAACCCGCGCAGGGTCGACCCCACGGCGATGATGTCGGCCGCAAGCTGACTCTTCGGCCCTCCGCCGGAGTGCGAACTGGTGTTCGTGACCATGCCACCAGTCAAGCACGGACCCCTGACAGTGAGTTGAGCCATGCATCAGCGCACGCGGCGGAGCCGGTCGGTGGGGGTCGAGTCGCGGCGGCGCTGTCGTAGATCCCGTCTTGGCGGCACGGGCCGGCATCGGTACCCTGCCCAGCAGGCGGGAGCGACCCCCGGCGCTGGGAGAAGATCGACATGGCACGCAGGCGACGAGAGACGAACGCGGAAATCGCGACGACGACCCCGGAGCGTCGGGGCAACAGGACCCCGGACTTCCTCCGCCCCAACGAGGAGCCCGCCGCGAAGGTGGCCGACGCCGAGCAGCGTTCCGCCGCGGCCACGTCCTCCGACGCCGACACGCCCACGACCACGGTGACGGCCACGGCGACGAAGAACGGTGACGCCGCCGACGACGATCTCCGGGACCGGCTCGCCAGCCTGCAGACGATGGTCGAGCAGCTCGTGGCCGCCCAGGTGTCCCCCGTGGCGACGAGCGGGGATCCCGAGGTCGACAGTGCCTCCCGCACGCTGCGGTTCGCTCAGCAGACCGCCGATTCGGTCATCGCCGAGGCGCGCGAGGAGGCGTTGGCCATCGTGGCCGACGCCGAGCGGCAGCGGAGCGAGATCATCCGCCGGGCGCGCCAGCAGGCGGACCAGGACTACACCGCCGAACGGGACGAGATCCTGGCGGCGAGCGCCGCCTGGCAGGCGCAGCGCTCCGAGATCCTCGAGCAGCTCGACGCGCTGACTGCCGTCTTCGGTCGCTACCACGACGGTCTCGCCGACCTCGGGGGCACCGTCGATGCCGTCGGCACGCGCTTGCGTACGGGGATTGCGGCCGAGCCGATCGTGATCGCGTCGGCCGCGAACGACGCCGAGCCGGTCGGCGACGACGAGTCCGACGGCCGATCCGATGGCACCACGGTCGCCCACGCCTCAGCCGACGACACCGCGGCCGAGGTCGCCGACGCCGAAGTCGTCGAGCCCGCCGACAGCGACGACCCAGTCGTCGAGGCCGTCGGTGACGTCACCAACGAGGGCGACGTCATCGATCTGACCCGCCGCAACCCCTTCACCCGCGCACCCGTGAGCAAGGTGCAGAAGATCGACGCCGACACCGACCCGTTCGTGTTCGACGTCGCCGAGCTGCCCGAGACCACGGGCGACTTCGGATGGGAGACCGACCCGGTCGACGGGCCCGACGGAGCGACGACCTTCTGAGGCCGGGCTGGGGGCCTGCGCTACTTCCTGAGGGCGACCGGCGTCGAGACGTCTGCGTAGAAGTCGTTGCCCTTGTCGTCGACCACGATGAAGGCCGGGAAGTCCTCGACCTCGATCTTCCACACGGCCTCCATGCCGAGCTCGGGGTAGTCGAGCACCTCGACGTGGCGGATGCAGTCCTGCGCCAGCTTCGCCGCAGGGCCGCCGATCGAGCCGAGGTAGAAGCCGCCGTGGGTGTTGCACGCGTCCGTGACGACCTGGCTGCGGTTGCCCTTGGCCAGCATGACCATCGAGCCGCCGGCGGCCTGGAACTTGTCGACGTAGCTGTCCATGCGGCCGGCGGTGGTCGGACCGAACGAGCCCGACGCCATACCGCTCGGGGTCTTGGCCGGCCCGGCGTAGTAGACCGCGTGGTCCCGAAGGTACGAGGGCATCTCCTCGCCGGCGTCGAGGCGCTCGGCGATCTTGGCGTGGGCGATATCGCGGGCGACGACGAGCGTGCCGTTGAGCGACAACCGTGTCTTCACGGGGTAGCGGGTCAGCTCGGCGCGGATCTCGTCCATGGGCCGGCTGAGGTCGATCGAGATCACGTCGCCGCCGATGTGGGCCTCGTTCACCTCGGGAAGGAACCGGGCCGGGTCGTGCTCGAGCTCCTCGAGGAACACACCTTCGGCCGTGATCTTGGCCAGCGCCTGGCGGTCGGCCGAACACGACACGGCGATCGCCACCGGGCACGAGGCCCCATGGCGAGGAAGGCGGATCACGCGCACGTCGTGGCAGAAGTACTTGCCGCCGAACTGGGCGCCGATGCCGAAGCTCTGCGTGAGCGCCAAGACCTCGGCCTCGAGCTCGACGTCACGGAAGCCGTGGCCCGTGGGGGAGCCCTGCTTGGGCAGGTCGTCGAGGTACCGGGTCGACGCGAGCTTTGCCGTCTCGACGGCGAACTCGGCCGACGTGCCGCCGATGACGATGGCGAGATGGTACGGCGGGCACGCGGAGGTGCCGATGTAGCGGAGGTTCTTGTCGAGGAACGCCATGAGGCTCTTGGGGTTGAGCAGCGCCTTCGTCTCCTGGAAGAGGTAGCTCTTGTTGGCCGAACCACCGCCCTTGGCCATGAACATGAACTTGTACGCGTCGCCGTCGATGGCGGAGATCTTGATCTCGGCGGGCAGGTTCGACGCCGTGTTGACCTCGTCCCACATCGTGAGCGGCGCCATCTGGCTGTAGCGCAGGTTGGACGTCTGGTAGGTGTCGAACACACCGCGGGCGAGGTGTTCCTCGTCGTGGCCGCCGTTGACGACGACGAACTGGCCCTTCTTGCCCTTGATGATCGCCGTGCCCGTGTCCTGGCAGGAGGGGAGGACGCCGCCCGCCGCGATGTTGGCGTTCTTCAGCAGCTCGAGCGCAACGAAGTAGTCGTTGGACGACGCCTCGGGGTCGTCGAGGATGTTGCGGAGCTGCTGCAGGTGGCCGGGGCGCAGGAGGTGCGCGATGTCGCGCATGGCGGTCGCCGTGAGCGTCGTGAGCACCTCGGGTTCGACCTGGAGGAAGCGGTTGCCGTTGGCCTCGAAGGTGCTGACGCCTTCGGTGGTGAGCAGGCGGTACGGGGTGGAGTCGCCGCTGACGGGGAGGATCTCGGAGAACGCGAACTCGGTCATGAGCACACGGTATGTGGTGCTCGGCTCGGGCTGCGAGCCGAGCGGTCCTCAGGTCGGAACTGCAGCCGCGGCCCTACGGTCCCGGCGTTCGCGCCGTTTCCGCAGGATCACGACCAACAACCAGACGAACGCGATCACGAACAGGATCACGAGGACCGGAGCGACGATCGCGACGACGGCGCCGGTGAGCGACACGATGTCCTCGATCACCGACACGACCGGTGCGCCGATGCCACCCGTGGACACGTTGACGACGCCGCGGCCGGCCGCCTTCGTCGCGTGGACTCCGAGCGCGGCGACGAACCCCACACCGAGCGCGAGCCAGGTGTGCCGGCCGAACGCGTCCTCCGACCCGGCGGCGAACAGGACGGCGCCCGACACCGGTCGGACCACCGTCTGGACCACGTCGTTGAGGTGGTCGGCGCCGGGGACCTTGTCGACGACTTCCTCGATCACGAGGAGCACGGTCAGCGTGATCAGGACCCAGCCGGAGCTCAGGAACTCGAACTCCTTCGGCAAGGTGACCAGATCGGTGTACCGGGCGAGAAGGGCGGTCAGCAACGCCGGGATGTAGGCGTTGAGTCCTGCCGACGAGGCCAACCCCAACCCGCCGAGGGCACCGATCAGTTCCGTCATCGAGCCGAAGCGTAGGCCGATGCCCCGTCGAACGTCGTCAGAGGACGATCGTCATGAGGGCAACGCCCAGGGCGAACAACGAGATCCCGAGGCCGAGGCAGACCGCGATGACGGTCGTCGACGGGCCGGACGTTCCGGACCCGGCCGGCGCCTCGCTGTCGGGAGCCGGGTACGGGTGGTGCGAGCCGACAGGTCGGCTCGACGGGGCAGGCCAGCGCGGTGGACCCTCGGGCCCGGCGACCTCGTCGTCGGTCTCGCGTTCTCCCAGACTCATGCATCTCACATCGGTCGGTACAGTGGCCCACGTGAGCGCCCCGAGGAACAAGTCCGACCTCGCCGACGCCGCATGGTCGTCGGTGCTCGCGTTCTTCCTTGCCCGTAAGGAGGTGCTGGTCGAGGTGGCGGTCGAATTCGAACTCACCCCCGGCGACCTCCAGGCGCTGATGTCGCTCGACCCCGACGAGCCGAAGCCCATGAAGGTCCTCGCTGAGACCTTCCGGTGCGACCCGTCCAACGCCACCTGGATGGTCGACCGCCTCGAACAACGAGGCATCGTCGAACGACAGAGCCTTCCCCACGATCGCCGGGTGCGCGCCGTCGCGGTCACGACCGACGGCCGGCTCCTCCGTGACAGTGTCATGGCCCGACTGTCGACGGCGCCGCCGGAGTTCGCGGCGCTCTCCACCACCGAACTGGACACCCTCCGATGCATCGTCGCGAAACTCACCGACGCCGGTTCCGACGAGCGCGGCTGATCGCCGGCATCACGCTGGCCGCTGTCGTCACGGCCGGTGTCGCCGGTTGCGGTGACGAGCCCCGCGACGGCGACTCGGCGGTGGCCGTGACGGCGTCGACGGTCGCTCCCGGCGGTGTCAACGCGCTGGCCGACCCCGAAAAGGTGCCGATCCTCATCCGCGAGCACCTGGGGGAGAGCCCCGAGATCCGGCGCCTGTCGCTCAACTCCAACGGGTTCAGTGTCCAGGTCCGTGATCCGGCCAAGCGCGACAACATGGACGACTACGACTTCTACAACGGCACGTGGACGACACGACCCGTGTCGGTGTCGCTATCGGAGATCGAGGCGTACGAGAGTGTGACCTTCTACCTCGGCGACATCTCCTGGGAGAAGATCCCCGGCCTCATCGACCAGGCGCTCACCGGTCTCGACCTCGAGGGAGAAGAGGTCGGCAACGTCGGGTTCGACCGCCTCGCAGGCGAGCGGCCCCGGGTCTACATCGGCGTCAACGGCCTGCGCGGAAACGGTCGACTCATCGCCAGGGCCGACGGCACCGAGGTCGACATCCAGCGCAACTGAGCCGCCCCCGCACGACCCCGCCGGTCAGTCGAGTTCTTGCAGGAGCGGCATCGGGAGCGCCACGAGCGCGTCGGTACCGTCGACGCTGACCCGTGATGCCGGGATGTCGCCCATGGCACCCAGCTCGTTGATGGCGTGCTCCTTGTCGCCGCCGGTGATCAGGAACACGCGGTGGCGGGCTCGGTTGATGCACGGCACGGTGAGGGTCATGCGGACGAAGCCGTTGTAGAGCTTGCTGATGGCGACGTCGCGGTCGTCGATGTCGATCACGGGGTCGCCGGGTGGCCAGCTGGCCGTGTGGCCGTCGGCGCCGAGTCCGAGGTGGACGAGGTCGAGCGTGGAGTCGCACAGGCGGGCCAGATCGGCGGCGTACGCGGCAGCGGCCTCGCCCAGATCGGGCGCCGTGACGTCCATGAGGTGAACGTTGGACGCGAGGATCGGAGCGAGCGCCAGGAGCGACGTCTTGAGACCGACGCTGTTGCGGTCGACGTCACGGTCCGGGGCGACGCGCTCGTCGACCTGCCAGACGTGGACCTTGGACCACGGGAGATCGGTGCGGGCGAGGACACCGAACAGCTCCCAGGGAGCACGGCCGCCGGACAACGCGAGGTGGCAGGCGCCGCGGTCGTCGATGGCCCGGGTGATGTGGGTCGCCATGAGCTCCGCACCCGCGGATGCGAACTCTTCGGTGGCGACGTAACGGAACTGAATCATGAAGAACGAGCCTCGGTGCCGATCGACGGTTCATACCAGCCCTCCGAGCCTACGAGCTGATCGGCGATCGCGGGACCCCAGCTCCCGCGGGCGTAGGGGTGCACCGGGCCCGGCGCGTCCAGCGCGGGCTGGACGATCCGCCAGGTCTCCTCGACCACGTCGTAGCGGCCGAAGCGGCGCGGGTTGCCGTCGAGCGCGTCGTCGAGCAGGCGTTCGTAGGCCTCGGCTCGTACGCCCAGGGCCGCGGCGAAGTCGACGGCGATGTCGATCGGTTCGGAATCGAGGTCCTTGCCCGGCTGCTTGGCGTTGAGCGTGAAGGTAACGCCGTCGGCCTTGCCCAACCGGAAGCGCACGAGGTTGGCGTGGGGGCCGGGAGGGCCCGACTCGTCGAACAGCATCGCCGGTGGCCGACGGAACTTCACGACCGCCTCGGTCGCCGACACCGGAAGTGACTTGCCGGCGCGGACGTAGAACGGCACACCGGCCCAACGCCACGACTCGATCTCGAGCCGTGCCGCCACGTAGGTCTCGGTGGTGGAATCGGGGGCGACACCGTCCTCGTCGAGGAACCCCTCGTACTGGCCGCGCACCATCGTCGAGGCGTCGAGCGACCGCATCGCCGAGAACACCTTGAGCTTCTCGTCGGTCAGGTACTTGGCGTCGGGTCCGACGGGCGGCTCCATCGCCAGGAGGGCGACCACCTGGAGCAGGTGGTTCTGCACCACGTCGCGGAGACAGCCGACGGAGTCGTAGAACGATCCCCGGCCCTCGACGCCCATCGGCTCCGCCATCGTGAGCTGGACCGACTCCACGTAGTTGCGATTCCACAGCGGTTCGAGGAGCGTGTTCGCGAACCGGAACACCAGGAGGTCTTCCACCGACTCCTTGCCGAGGTAGTGGTCGATGCGAAAGATCTGCTCCTCGCGGAAGTGCTCGTGGAGGAGTTGGTTGAGGTCGTGCGCGGACGACAGGTCGCGGCCGAACGGCTTCTCGACGACGATGCGCGACGATTCCGTGAGGCCGACGTCGGCGAGCGACCGGACGATGGTCGGGAACATGCTCGGGGGGATGGCCAGGTAGTGGACCGGCAGCGTGGCCACGAGACGATCGAGGCAGCCGGCGAGATCGGCGAACACGTTGCTGTCGGCGTAGTCGCCCGTGACGAGGTGCAGGTGTTCGCACACCTTGTCGATCACGGCCTGGTCGGCGTCGTCGATCGCTGCCCGGATGGCCTCCGCGGCGTGTTGGTGGAAGTCGTCGTCCTTCCAGTCGCTGCGGGAGACCCCGATCATCGGCACACCGAGGTGGTCGTGCTCCGCCATGCGGTAGAGCGCCGGGAACAGCTTTCGCTTGGCGAGGTCACCCGTCGCCCCGAACAGCACCAGCGCGTCGGCGCGTTTCGGCGGAACACTCACGGATCGCGCGGGCGCCGCTGCGGCTGTCTTGTTGCCGCTGGCTCCGCCATCGGCGCGTTCCGGTGGAACACTCACGGATCGGGCGCGCTCGGGAGCGGAGGTCACGACTTGTGGCCTTCGGGCTGCTCGGTCGCCGGCTTCTCGTGGTGGCCACCGAACTGCTTGCGCATCGCGGAGAGAACCTTGTTGCCGTACTCGGCCTCGCCGCGGCTGCTGAAGCGGTCGAACAGGCTCGCAGCGAGCACGGGGGTCGGCACACCCGACTGGATGGCCGCCTCGACGGTCCACCGTCCTTCGCCCGAGTCCGAGACGCGCCCGCCGAACTCGCTCAGCGTCGGGTCCTCGTGCAGGCCGATGGCGGTGAGGTCGAGCAGCCACGAGGCGACGACCGACCCGCGCCGCCACAGCTCGGTGATCGCCGGCACGTCGAGCTGGTACTGGAAGTGCTCGGGGTGACGCAGGGGGGTGGTCTCGGCGTCGTGTGTCTGGTCGACAGCGCCGACGTTTGCGTGGTGGAGGACGTTGAGCCCTTCGGCGTACGCGGCCATGAGGCCGTACTCGATGCCGTTGTGCACCATCTTCACGAAGTGCCCCGAGCCGGCCGGGCCACAGTGCAGCCATCCACGCTCCTGGGTCGTCGGCTCACCGGACAACCCGATCGTGCGTTCGGCCGCGTCGAAACCGGGAGCGAGCGACTCGAAGATCGGCGCGAGCCGATCGACCGACTCCTGCGCCCCACCGATCATCAGGCAGTAGCCGCGCTCCAGCCCGAACACCCCACCAGAGGTGCCGACGTCGAGGTACGTGATGCCCTTCGTCGCCAGCTCGCCGGCCCGGCGGATGTCGTCGTGGTAGTGGCTGTTGCCGCCGTCGATGATGGTGTCGCCGGGTTCGAGCAGCTCGGTGAGCTTGCCGATCGTGTCGTCGACGAACGCCGCCGGCACCATGATCCAGACCGAGCGCGGCGCCGCGAGCGCGCCGACGAAGCCGGCCAGGTCGCTCGAGCCGGTTGCGCCGTCGGCGACGAGCGCGTCGACGAACGGGGGGCTCAGGTCGTAGACGACGCAGTCGTGGCCGTCGGCCATCAGGCGGCGCACCATGGACGCCCCCATACGGCCGAGGCCGATCATGCCGAGTTGGGTGGGGTGGGCTGAGGTCCGGGAGTCGGTCATGGGGCGCAGTCTTTCAGGTCGACAAATGGGGGAGGCCCGACGCGCGAAACCGTCATCAAGCCGCCGTGATCGCGACGATCGAATCGGTCGGCGTCGGGGTCAGGCCGCCGAAGAGGTAGGCGGTCGTGCCCGACACCGCGACGGTCGAGTCGGACCGTTCCTCGGGCAGCGTGCCGGCCGCGGTCACGGCGCCCGTGATCGGATCGACCCGGTAGATCTGGTTGGACCGGCCGTCGGGGGTACGGCCGCCGGCGACGAAGATGGCGTTGCCGAGGCTGAACGCCGACGCCCGCGACAACCCCACCGGCAGCGGGGCGACGTCGACCACCTGGCCGGAGTCGAGGTCGACGCGTTGGATCCCGTTGAGCACGGTCTTGTCGTACTCGCCGCCGATCACCCAGACCGATCGGCCGAGGAGGGCGACCGCGGGGTAACGCGTGGGGTGGAGCAGCGTGGCGACGGTGGTGAACGTGGCGCCGTCGGTGGTCTGCAGCACGTCGTTGGTCGGGTCCTTGCCCGTCCATCCGCCGAACACGAGCACGTTGGCGCCGTCGCCCTCGGACAATGCCGCGGCGTTGGTGCGCGGCGAGGGGAGCTTGCCCAGCTCGGTGACCGTACCGGCGCCGTCGATCGACAGCACGCGGTCGAACACGGTGTTGCCCTTGGCGCCGCCCATGACGAGGGTGCCACTGCCGAGGGCGGCGACCGCGGGCGTGTGCAGCGCTGCGGGAAGCTTGCCGAGCGCGGTCGTCGCACCGCTCGCGGGATCGAAGCTCCACACGACGTCGGTGGAGTTCTTCTTGGCGTCCAGCCCACCGGCCATGAGCACCCGGTCGCCGCCGGCCGCGCCCCCCGCGAGCGAGTGCACCGCCGGCAGCTTCCCGGGGAGCAGGGTCGCGGTCGCGGTGGTCGCCGGCTGCGGCGCGATCGTGGTGGTGACCGCGGTCGTGGTGATCTTCGGCTTCTGTGTAGACACCTCGGTGGTGTCGTCGCCCGTGCACTGCCAGAGGACGATCACGAGCACCAAGGCGATCGCTAGCGTGCGGAGCAGTCGGAGCTTCCGGCGGGTGCTCCACGTCCTGAATCCACCGCCGCGCCCGCCGTAGCTTCCGTTGGAGCCGATCGGGCGACGGTTCTGCGCCAGCGGCCGTTGGGGACGAGCCCCGGGCGCGGCGCCGGGACGGGCGCCCGACCGGACCGGTTGCGGTCGTCGCGGAGAGGTCCTCGGGCTGCGCTCCGGCATGGGTCCGAGTCTGTCAGGCGCGGCGGCCCACGCGTCCCGCGGTCCGGTCGAGTTGTCGGCGCAGGAGCGGCCCGACGAGCCCCGACGTGCGGGCCAGGATCGCCGAGGTCGGATCGGCGAAGATCTGGAAGCGGTTGCGTTCGATGCCGGCCACGATGCGTTCGGCCATCCGCTCGGCGCTGATGGGTGCGATCGTTCCCGAGAGCGCGACGGTCTCGGGCGGCTTCGTGCGGTTCTCGCGGTCGAACCCCGGCGTCTTCGTGTCGGGGGGATAGACGATGCCGACCCCGATGCCGTCGCCCACCGTCTCGGCCCTGAGCACTTCGGCGAGGCCACGGATCGCGAACTTCGTGGGCGAGTAGGCGCCGTATCCGAAGACGCCGATGATGCCCGCGGTCGACGAGGTGACGATCACGTGGCCGCGCCGGCGGGCTCGCATCGAGGGGAGGACGGCGCGGACGGCATGGACAGCGCCGAGGTAGTTCACCTGCATGTGACGCTCGAACTCCTCGACCGGTAGGTCGTCGAAGTATCCCGGCAGTGCGTAGCCGGCGCAGCAGACCAGCACGTCACACGGCCCGTGGGCGTCGACGAGTTCGTCGATCGCGGTGGCCAACGCCGCAGCGTCGGTGACGTCCGCGGCTGCCGTGCCCACCGGCCCCCTGATCGACGCCGCCGCCTCGGCCAGCACGTCGGGACGTCGGGCGATCAACGACACCGTTGCACCGCGGCGAGCTGCGAGCTGCGCCGTGGCGAGGCCGATGCCCTCGGACCCGCCGGTCACGATCACGTGCGCGCCCGCGAGCTTCGTCACGAGCGCGGCTCGGTGGCCTCGAGCACCTCTTCGACCGTCGCGGTCCGCTCCCAGTAGGCCGACGACGCGACGACGATCACGACCCACACGATGGCGACCACGTACGTCCAGCTGAGCATCGCGAGTGCCACACCGACGCCGCCGAACCCACGGGCGTACCAGTCGAACCAGCCTGGCAGCACCTCGGCGCTGAGCCGCCACAGGACGGTGCTCGCGATCATGCCCATGATCGCCCCCGGGCGAAGGTCGGGTGGATCGAGGTCCTTGTCGAGCAGGAGCCGCGGTGTGATCAGCCAGAACAGGTAGTTCATGACGAGGATCACCGGGATCACGGCGAGGTAGAGGGGCCGGCCATGCCGGGCGGGGATCCCCTGCAGGAACTGGCTCAGTCCGAAGGTGCCGAACACGAGCACGAACCAGAAGCCGCCACGGAGCGCCCCGCGCCAGCCGCCGTACGGCGCGACGCCCCAGGCCTCGGCGAACGTCCGCTCGAAGATCGACCCGACGTCGAACCCGCTGACGGCGAACGTCACGACGACGATGAACGAGGCGACCCCCAAGATGCCGGAGTTGGGCGGGAAGGCGTCGCGCATGGTGTCGGCCGCGACGCCGTGGAGATGGAACTGTTCGACCATCACCTGCCCGAGGTCGAGGTGGCGACGTGTCGGTGCGATCGCGGCGAACAGCAGGATCGTGAGCGGCACCACACAGATGAAGAGATTGAAGGCGAGGAGGTTCGCCTGGCGGATGCCGCTGATCGCGAAGAACCGGCGCACGGTGACGGTCGGCACGCTGATCGCCCGGTTGGCGAGGATGTGTTG
>WBZS01001280.1_pt1 | contig 20822 bp, 17 predicted proteins | sample 5204201 | NCBI WGS metagenome assembly WBZS01 (sample SAMN12344357, study PRJNA552823) | activated sludge metagenome | biome: Activated sludge suspended growth; feature: Nitrification reactor; material: Wastewater; isolation source: activated sludge from nitrification reactor of wastewater...
ACCCAGTTGGGCGTCGAGTAGCGCGGCCCTCGTGTTCATCACGACGCGCAACGGGCGGAACGACTTCTACGCGCTTACGCTAGATGGATCGTTGGTTCAGCCGCTGCTGGTAGATAACAAGGAGCATATGGGGCCAGCCTGGTCGCCATAGGCGCGCGGACGTGGCTCTCGCTGGGGACACAAGGAGCGGGAGGGCGCACGCTGCGCCCTCCCGCTCCTTGAATATGTGGAATCGATGACGTGCTAGATGATAAGAACGTGGACTGCTTCAGCTTCCCAGCCGCGACCCATAATCTCGAATTCGACCGCCTGGCCTTCGCTCAGACTGCGTAGGCCGCCTTCCAGCCCGGAGCGACGCACGTGATACTCGCGCCCGTCGTCATCATCGACAATAGCTCCCTCGCCTTTGTCGAGATCGTAGCCCTTGACGTGGCCGTAGGAGCGCACCACGTAGTGGACCTCAAACTCGTCGTGATCGCGCGTGGTTCGGTTATCTTGTCCATGCGACTCGCGACGTGGCGGGCTATCGTAACCGCCTCGGCCAGGCGTCGGCACTGGCTGAGACTCGACAGGCTCGGGCGGCAACTGGCGTGGGGCGCAGCGCGGGCACTGGGTGGGCGGCTCGACGGGCAAGCCGGCCGCATCCAACCGCCGCTGTTCTTCGACGGTGAAGACGAACTGCGCGCCGCACGTCTCGCACACCAGTAACATGTCGCTGAATCGACCGGGCTGCAAGGTGGCAACAGGTTTGGGCGCGCTTCCCGCCGACCGCATGGGGCGCCGCCGCGACCGAGTAGGCATAGGCTACTCTTCGCTCGACGCCGCAGGCTCGTCGGTCGGACCAGCTTCGACGACCGGCTCGCTGTCGGCCAGCGACTCTACCTCGTCGAAGGAGGGGCTTTCGACCTCAGCCGCTGTCGCCTCGATGACGACCGTGGGCTCCTCGGCGGCGGCGGCAGCCGTATCGGCCTCGGCCTCGACCTCAGCCAGGACCATCCCATCGGCTTGGGGTGCTTGCTTGAGGCTCAGGCTGACGCGCTTGCGCTGCGTATCGACACCCAGCACTTTGAGGGTGTACTCGTCGCCGACGCGCACCACATCCCCCGGATTGGCGACTGGGCGGTCGGCCAGTTCCGAGATGTGGATGAGGCCCTCGACGCCTTCATCGATGCGGGCGAACGCACCGAACTTCGCCAGGTTGGTGATGATGCCCTGGACAAGCTGGCCGGGCTGGTAGCGCGCCTCGATGTCGCTCCACGGGTCCTGGCGCAGCCGCTTCATGCTCAGGCCGATGCGGTTGCGCTCCCGGTCGACGTTCAGCACGTAGACCTCGACATCCTGCCCAACGCGGAGCAGGTCCTTAGGCTGCGCGTTGCGGTCCCAGGACAACTCCGAGACGTGGATCAGCCCGTCGGCGCCACCGAGATCGACGAATGCCCCGAAGTCGGTAATGGACGTGACCTTGCCAGTAACGACCGCGCCTTCCTTCAGTTCGTCGAGGATGCGCTCCTTCTGGCCCTTGCGCCATTCCTTCCACGCCAGACGTTCCGAGGCGATCAGCCGCCGCTGGCGGCGGTCGACTTCGATCACCTTGATGGGGATGCTCTGGCCCACCATCGCCCCCAGGTTCTCGCCCTGGCCACTGGCGTAGACGATATGGGAGCGGGGGACGAAGGCCTGGAGCTGGCCGAATTGGGCAATCAGGCCACCCTTGTTCTGGCCGACAACCTTCGCTTCGACGATCTCGCCACTGTCGAGCAACTCGGTCGCGCGGGTCCAATCCTGCTGACTGCGCGCCTGGCTCATGGAGACGATGATCTCGCCGGAGTTGTTGTCAGTGCGGACCACATATACCATGACTTCGTCGCCGACCTTGATGCGGGCTACGGCTTCAGGGCCCAGCTTCTCCAGATCGTTGGCGTGAACGACACCCTCGGTCTTCGCACCAATGTCGACGACAATGCGATCTGGCGTCTTCTCGACAACGATGCCGGGGCGCGTTTCGCCGCGCTGGAGCTCCTGGTAGCCGAATTCGGGCGACTCAAGCGCCTCCCACATCGGCGATTGCTCTTTCTCCTGCTGGGACTTCTGCTCGTGGTTCACTCGCCCTCTCATGTTTGGCGTATTGCGTACTGCGTACGCGCACCGCTAATTATACGCCCCCACGGTGCGAATCCGCAATACGCAATACGCACCTCGCCGAGTTCGGCCTAGAAGTCGAACTCGCCTTCCTCGTCGAACTCCTCGTCGTCCTCGAAATCCTCGTCCTCGTCCTCGTCCTCGAACTCGTCCTCTTCCCCGTCGATGTCCCCGCTGAACTCCAGGTCCAGGTCGAAGTCATCGTCGTAGGAGTCGCCGCTGATCAAGCCGCGCCCCGACTCCTCGATGGAGGCGTTGTCACGCTCGCGGAAGCCCGTCCCGGCCGGGATGAGCTTGCCGATGATGACGTTCTCCTTGAGGCCATACAACTCGTCGATCTTGCCTGCGATGGCCGCGTCAGCCAGCACGTTGATGGTGTGCTGGAAGGCGGCGGCCGAGAGGAAGCTCTCGGTCGCCAGAGCGGCCTTGGTGATGCCGAGCAGGATGGACGAGGCCGTAGCCGGGCGGCGGTTCGCCGCGATGAGCCGGGCGTTGATCTCCTCGAACGCCAGCCGATCCACCAGATCGCCGGGCAGCATCTCACTGTCGCCAGGGTTCTTCACCCGAACCTTGCCGAGCATGTGGCGCAGCACGATCTCGATGTGCTTGTCGTTGATGTTCACACCCTGGGAGCGATAGACCCTCTGGATCTCGCTCGCCATGTATTCCTGGGTTGCCTCGCGGCCCTGAATCGCCAGGATGCGGTGCGGGTTCTTCGAGCCTTCCGTCAACTGGTGACCGGCTTCGATGACCTGCCCCCCCTCGACGCGGATACGCGCGCCGGGGGCGACCACGTAGGACTTGACCTCTTGCTTGTCGTAGGCAACGTGGACGGTCTTTTCCTCGACAGCCACGCGCCCGCCGTGGGCCGCCACAACGTTCGCGCCCTCGTGCACCATCAGAATCGCGCCGGCCTCCACCTGCTGGCCGTCCTCGACCTGAAGCACCATGTTGGGCCGCCGCACGTAGCGGTCGCGAATCAGGTCCTGGTGGATGATCCGAATCTCGCGCATCCCCTCGTCCAGGCGGTGAACCTCGACGCGCCCGCTAATCTCGGCGATCTCAGCTTCACCCTTGGGAATGCGCGCCTCGAATAGCTCCTGCACGCGCGGCAGACCGTGGGTGATGTCCGAGCCACCGGCGACACCGCCCGTGTGGAAGGTGCGCAGGGTCAGCTGCGTGCCCGGCTCACCGATGGATTGGGCGGCGATGATGCCTACCGCCTCACCGATGATGACGGGGCCGCCCCGCGCCAGGTCGCGACCGTAGCACTTGATGCATAGGCCGTGGCGCAGTGAGCAGGTCAGCGGCGAGTGGACATAGACCTTCTTGATGCCCGCCTTCTCGATCAGATCCAGCTCAGGGTAGTCGAGCATGATACCGTTCTCGACCAGAACCTCGCCTGTGTTCGGATCCGCCACCGGTCCCTGGGTAAAGCGCCCATAGAGCCGATCACGCATGCTCTCGCCGGCGGTCTTGACGTCGCGGTACTCAATCCAGATGCCCTGGCGCGTGCCGCAGTCGTCGTGGTTGATGATGGCGTCCTGCGCCACGTCCACCAGACGGCGGGTCAGATAGCCCGCGTCGGCGGTGCGGAGCGCGGTGTCGGCCAGACCCTTGCGCGCGCCGTGGGTCGAGATGAAGTACTCCAGGTTCGTCAGCCCCTCGCGGAAGTTGGATCGGATGGGCAGGGCGATGATACGGCCAGCGGGGTCAGCCATCAGGCCGCGCATGCCCGCCATCTGGCGGATGGGCTGGAAGCCGCCCTTGGTCGAACCGGACTGGGCCATCGTGCGCAGCGGGCTGTAACCAGGAATGCTGCGCTGCACGGCGGCCGTGATCTCATCCGTCGCCTTCGTCCACAGCTCGACCGTCTTGACGTACTGCTCTTCCTCGGTGATGAGACCACGGCGGTACTGCCGCTGAATCTCCTCCACCTCGGTGCCGACGCGCTCGATGATCTGGTGCTTGTCGTCGGGAACCGTGATGTCGCTGACAGCGATGGTCACGCCCGACCGAGTCGCGTATTGGAAGCCGATCTCCTTGATCTGGTCCACCAGGTCGGCCGTCGTTTCCTGGCCCATGACCAGGTAGGCATCACCGACCAGGTCCTGCAACTTGCCCTTATCCTGGAGCATGTTGACGAAGCGCAGCGGCTCCGGCAGGATCTGGTTGAAAATCACGCGGCCGACCGTGGTGTCGATGGGTAGGTAGCGCCCGTGCCCGTCGGCGAAGCGCTTGCCTGTGGCCGGGTCGTAGTAGGTTGTGGTGACGACCGTAATCGGCGTGTGTACCTCGATGTGGCCCAGGTGATAGGCCATCAGGACCTCGTCGAGGAGGGTATTCGGCGTCCCGCTGTCGCCGTTCAGTCGGGACGGGTCAGGGTCGGCGAAGACCCACTTCTGGTCGACGCCCAAGGCCTGCGGGTTCGGCTCCATGGTCAAGTAGTAGCAGCCGAGTACCATATCCTTCGACGGGCCGACAATCGGCTCGCCGCTGGCGGGCTTGAGCAGGTTCTGTGAGGCGAGCATCAGGCGACGCGCCTCTTCCTTGGCTGCACGGCTCAGGGGGACATGGACGGCCATCTGGTCGCCGTCGAAGTCGGCGTTGAAGGCGGCGCACACCAGGGGATGAATCTGAATGGCGTTGCCCTCGACCAGAATGGGCTGGAAGGCCTGGATGCCCAGGCGGTGCAGGGTAGGGGCGCGGTTGAGGAGCACGGGATAATCCTCGATGATCTCCTCCAGCACCTCCCACACGACGGGGTCCATGCGCTCGATGAGGCGCTTAGCGCCCTTGACGTTGTGCGCGTGGCTGTACTCGACCAGCTTGCGCATGACGAAGGGGCGGAACAGTTCCAGAGCCATGCCCTTGGGCAGACCGCACTGGTGCAGCTTCAGGTGGGGGCCGATGACGATGACAGAGCGGCCCGAGTAGTCGACGCGCTTGCCGAGCAGGTTACGGCGGAAGCGGCCCTGCTTACCCTTGAGCATGTCGCTCAGGCTCTTGAGCTTGCGGCGGCCGCGCGCCGAGACGGCCTTGCCCCGGCGGCTATTGTCGATAAGGGAGTCGACGGCCTCCTGGAGCATACGCTTCTCGTTACGGATAATGACATCCGGTGCGCCTAGTTCCAGGAGTCGCTTGAGGCGGTTGTTGCGGTTGATGACGCGGCGGTACAGGTCGTTCAGGTCGGAGGTGGCGAAACGGCCGCCGTCCAACTGCACCATAGGGCGGATGTTGGGTGGGATGACCGGCAACACCTTGAGAATCATCCACTCCGGCCGGTTGGATGACTTGCGCAATGACTCGACGACCTTCAACTGCTTGATGGCCTTCCTGCGGCGCTGCTTACTCTTGCCGGTGCGAATCTCGCGCCGCAGCTCTTTCGACATCTTGTCGAGGTCGATCTGCTCGACAATGTCGTAGAGCGCCTCCGCGCCCATGCCCGCCTGGAAGATGGGCTGCGAAGTACCGGTGTTCCACTTTTCCTGAAGCTCCCAATACTCAGCCTCGGTCAGCAACTGCCGGACTTCGAGCTTCTTGAGGGCAGTGCGGCGTTCTTCGATCTTCTTGATCTCGGCGGCCATGCCCTCTTCCATCTGCTTGCCGAGCTTCTGGCGCTCCTTCTCCGTATCGCTGAGCAGGCGGTCCCGCTCGCCCTGGAAGAGCTGCGTGTGGCGCTCCTTCTCCTCGCGGAAGTCGGCCTCGATGTCGCTCAGCTGGTTCTGCGACTCTTCCTTCAACCGGGCCAGTTCCGCCTTGTCGCTCGTGCCTTGCAGTCGCTCCATGACCTCGCTGACGCGCACGTCGCGCTCAGCTTCGAGTTGGGCGATGACCGCCTCTAACTCCGTCTTGCGCTCGTTGATGCGGTCTTCGATGGCGCCGCGCTGGTCGCTCAGGCGTGCCTCGGCGGAGGCGTGGGCCTCCTGCACCTTGCGCTCGATCTCCTCGTCCATGCGGCGCAGACCCTTTTGCCGCGCCTCTTCATCGATCTTAGTAATGATGTATTGGGCGAAGTAGAGAACCCGGTCCAGGTTGCGGCGGGAGATGTCCAGCAGTAGGCCCAGATAGCTGGGCACGCGCCGGGTGTACCAGATGTGGGCGACGGGGGAGGCCAGCTCGATGTGACCCATGCGCTCGCGGCGCACGCGCTCGCGGGTGACCTCAACGCCGCACTTGTCGCAGACGATGCCGCGATAGCGAATCTTCTTGTACTTGCCGCAGTAGCACTGCCAGTCGCGAGTCGGCCCGAAGATGGCTTCGCAGAACAGGCCATCCTTCTCCGGCCGCAGGCGGCGATAGTTGATCGTCTCCGGCTTGGTGACCTCGCCATAGGACCAGGAGCGGATCTCCTCAGGCGACGCCAGCGAAATACGGATCGCGTTGAATTCCTTGAGGTCCAAAATGTCCTCCTCGACTAACTAGCACACTTGGGGCAGGCGTCACCTGGGCCGATGCGCGACGGACCGGGCAGGGTGGATGTCCACCGGAGGCCGAGGCTCATAGCTGGGTCAGCGCGTCGCGCGATGGTCGTCCGGGGAGGCGACCCGATAGCGCGCACACGGCTTACCGCACCGAAAGTCTCAGTGAACCGGCACCTTTGTTCAACACCCTGGCCCGTGGAGACGCGCCGAATCGGCACAACGACGCGGCGAGCACACGAGCGCTATTCACTTGTGCCCTCTCGAGCCGTCCGTGCCTGGGCAAGAGACCGGCAGCCGCCCCATAGGCTGTCAACGCACGGATAGGCGGGCTGGATGTGCCCGCCATCGGGGTTCTGGCTCGATGGAGTCGCCCATCGTTGGGCGACGATCAACGCTATTTGGGGGGAGGGGAGGCGCTACGCCGGCTCTCGACGCGGCTGTCGAAAATGATCAAGAACAAGAAACCGGAACCTGGCCGATGGTGCAATGAAGATAGCTGGCCGCATCCTCCGGCTGCACGGACTTTAGCTTCAGAAAGGTGTCGCGTAGGCTTCCCCGTTCGCCGTCGCGACCCGCAAAGCGCGCCTCTCCACCCCGCCGTCATCTGAGAATCAAATCCCAGTATAGACCACAAGCCCGCATCTGTCAAGAGTTTTCCAGGACAAAACGCGGGCAAGGGATGAGACGCTTTCGTGAAGCTATTCTTACCGCTGGTGGTCGGCTCCAATGGCGGGGACCGAGGACGAAGGGCGAAGGAACGATCCGGGAACGACCCCCGCCCTTGCTCGCATTATCGCTTCGGCCCACCCACCTGGAAGGCCGTTGCGTAGCCAGGAACCTTCGTCCAGTCGCTCAGGAAGCGCTCGATGCCAGCGTCAGTGAGTGGGTGGCGCACCATCTGCTCTAGCACCTTGAAGGGTAGCGTGGCGATGTTCGCACCGGCCTTGGCCGCCTCGATGATGTGTAGCGGGTGGCGCATGCTGGACGCGATGATCTCTGCCTCGTAGCCGTAGATGGTGAAAATCTCCGCTAGATCACGCACCACCTGCATGCCATCGACGCTGATATCGTCCAGGCGGCCTACGAAGGGGCTGACGAAGGTCGCGCCCGCCTTGGCAGCCATCAGTCCCTGCGTGGCGCTGAAGACGAGGGTCACGTTCGTCGGAACACCCTCGTCGGCCAACCTGCGCACCGCCGTCAGGCCGTGGCCGGTCATGGGAATCTTGGCTACCACATTGGGCGCCCAACTGGTGACGGCCCGGGCCTCGGCCATCATGCCCTCAACGTCCAGGCTGACTGTCTCGGCCGACACCGGCCCATCGACGATGGACGCAATGTCCTCGATCATCTCGCGGAAGCTGCGCCCCTCCTTCGATGCCAGGGTGGGGTTAGTCGTCACGCCATCCAGCACACCCCAGGCGACCGCCTGGCGAATCTCGTCCACATTGGCTGTGTCTAGAAAGAACTTCATGCGACCTCCTTGAGAATGCGCTCGAAGCGCTGCGGCCCGGCAAAGGGGCCAACGATCGCGAGAGCATAGCGTTCGCGGCTGAACAGCCGTTGTGCTAAGCGCTGTACATCCTGCGCCGTGACGGCATCGACGCGCGCCACCAGGTCCGAGGCTGTGAGAATCTCCTCGCGCACGACGGCCTGGCTCGCCAGCGACATGGCGATCTCCGCAGTGTCCTACAGGCGCAGCAGGATGCCGCCCTTGAGGTATTCCTTTGTCTTCTGAAGCTCTACCTCAGGGACCGGCGCTTGCCGCAGGCGGTCCAGTTGCTCGGCCAGCGCTCGCACCGCCTTGACGGCCTTAGGCGGGTCGACAGCGGCGTAGAGGGCGACGCTGCCTGTATCGTGCAGGTAGCTATCGTCGGCGTACACGTTGTAGGCCAGGGCGGCTCGCTCACGCAGTTCAATGAACAGCCGACAACTCATGCCTGCGCCCAGGACACCACACAGGGTTTGCAGCGTGTAACGTTGCGGGTCGAGCATGGAGAGGCCGGGGGTGGTCAGGCGCACGTGCGCCTGCTCGGAGGCGCGGGTATGGAGGGCCACCCGAGGCGCGTGGGGTGGTATGGGAGCGGGCGAGAAGCCCGGCGTCGGCGCGGCCTGCCAGTCACCCAGGGCCGCCCCGACCATATCCACAGCCTCGGCGGGGTCGAAGTCGCCTGCCAGCGCGACGACGGTATTGTTCGGTCGGTAGTAGGCGGCGAGATGCTCTACCAGACGCGACCGTGGCATGCTCCGCAGGCTCTCCTCGGTGCCTAGAATATCGCGGCCGAGGGGATGGTCGCCGTACAGCATCTGGTCGGCCAGCACGCCCACCCAGCTTTCCGGCTCATCGTAGATCATCGCCAGCTCTTCGGCGATGACCCGCCGTTCGCGGGTGACATCGCTCGCTCGTAGCCTCGGGTGACGCAGCATATCGGCGACGACCGCTACCGCCGTGCGCAGATGTGCGGCCGGCACGCGGGCGATGTAGCCGGTGCGGTCGTCGCCGGTGAAGGCATCCAGCGAGCCGCCGACGCCTTCGATGGCGAGGCTGATACTCTCCGGCGTCGGGTAGCCCCGCGAGCCTTTGAACAGCATATGCTCGAGGAAGTGGGACGCGCCCGCGATGTCGGCCGGCTCATAGCGCGCGCCGACGCCAACGTAGAAGGCCGCCGTGACCGAGTAGCGGTCGGGTAGCGGAGTGAGAATCAGGCGCAGGCCGTTGGCGAAGGTGGTCAGGGCGTAGCTATCGGCAAGGCGCAGCGAGGAGGTTAGCATGGGCGGGAGCTACGCCAGGCCCAGGCGAGCGAGGTCGTCTTCATTCATGCCGAAGAAATGACCAACCTCGTGCAGAACGGTGATGCGCACCTCGCGCCGAATCTCGGCATCCGTCTCGCATTCCGCCTCGATGGGGCCACGGTAGATGGTGATGACGGGGGGGGCGGTCATGCCGTCGTGGTAGCCGACCGGCGGACCACGATGTAGCCCGAAGATGGTATCGTCGGGCGGGATACCCATCTCGGCCAGGTCTTGCTCGTCGGGCCAGTCTTCGACCACGATGGCGACGCGCTCCAGATAGGGGCGGAAACGCTCGGGAATCTCCGCCAGGGCATCCTCGACCAGACGGTCGAAACGCAGGCGCGTGTCGCGGCGGCGGGCCAGGCGTCGATTACTCTGAGGGCGGTAGGGCATGACGGTTAGTATCCAAGCTCGCGCAGCCGTTCTTCGCCGAATCCGAAGTGGTGAGCGACTTCGTGCAGGACGACGCGGCGTACCTCGTGGCGAATCGCCTCGTCGCGGGCGGGGCCGTCGCCCGGCACGACGATCTCAATCGGCCCCTGAAAGATGGTGATCTTGTCGGGTAGGCTGAGGTTCATGGCGGCCGGGCGGCGTGTGCGCGGCACGCCCTCATACAGGCCGAGGAGAAGCGACCCCGGCCCCAGCCCCACCCGTGCCATTTGGTAGGGGCGCGGCCACGCCTCGATGACGACGGCAACGTTGTCCAGGTAACGTTGGAAAGCGGGTGGGATGCTGTCCAGAGCCTCGGCGACGAGCGCCTCGAAACGTTCGACTTCCATGTGCTAGGCTCGTTGGACATCGCGATTGCCGCCCGAAACTGCCACCAACAGCGCGTAGCGCGCCTGGGGTAGCCAGGCGCGCACCTGCCAGGGCTTTGGGTGGCTCACGGCGAAATGCTGGTAGTAGGGGCCGAGGTTCTGAATCCACCCATACGCCTCTGGCCCACCGTGCTGGAGCATCGTCACGATGGCCATGTGGAAATCACGGCTGCCTGGTTCCACTGCCGCTTCGGCCAGATAGCGATGCTGCACGATGTAGGCTCCGCGCTCATTCTCCAGGCTACCCCACATATAAGGGCCTTGCGTCGTGTGCACCAGCTCGTGCACGAGACGGTCAGGTTCCAGGTAGGCGCGCATCGAGGTGGGAAAGAAGACGCGCCAGCCGAACCACGCCGTCCCGCCGGGGCCACCCAGGGCGTCGCTGAAGACGACCTTGACACCGCTGATGCGGAAGTACTCCGCCCAGGCGCGGCCGGTCGGGGTTCTGTCCAGCGCGGTTAGGGCATCCATCACCGCCTGGGGGTGCCGTGGCTGGCGGGGCATCGGGCTGAACCTCAGCCTAGCGCTTCGGTTCCAGCACGACGACCTGTGCCCCGTCGCTGGGGAGATCGCGTTTGGTGACCTTCAGCACTTCCTGATGGGACGCCTCCTTGTCCTCCATACCCATCGCCTTGAAGAACTTGTCGAGCTTGTCGAGGGGCATCTCCTCGGCGCCAGAGCGATAGTGCATCGGGATGACGATGCGCGGGTCGAGGAGGTTGATAACCTCGACGGCCTGGGCGGCATTCAGGGCGTGACCGTCACCCACGGGGACGCACAGGATGTCGATGGGGCCGATGGCCTCGGCCTGAGTCTGGTTGGGGATGTGGCCCAGGTCCCCCAGGTGGCAGACCCGCAGGTCTTCAGCGTCGAGGACGTACACAGTATTGGGGCCGTGGACACTGCCCTTCTTGCCATCGTGATAGGTTGGTACGCCGAAGATGAACATGCCCTTAACTTCGTACTCGCCGGGGCCGCGAATCACGTAGGGTTCGCCCTTGACGCCGTCGATGTTGTTGTGGCCGCTGTGGTTGTGGCTGATCGTAACGATGTCGGCCGTAGTGCGTGGGAAGCTGGGAATACCCAGCGCCTTGCCCGAGTAGGGGTCGTTGATGACGAAGCCGTCGCGGGTACGGGTCCGGAACGCGCTATAGCCCAGCCAGGTGATCTCCATCAGTTGACATTCCTCTCGATCTTGGCCGCGTCTCGCTGCTCTTCCAGCCAGGTCTGGAAACGTACCTGGCGCAACTCCTGCCACTTGTCGTCGCTGAGCTTGCGGGCCGGGTCTTTCTCCAATACCTGTATCACATGCCAGCCAAACTGTGTCTGCACCGGCGAACTGATTTGCTTGGGGGCAAGGCTGAAGGCAGCCTGCTCAAACTCTGGCACCATCAGCCCACGCGGAAACCAGCCGAGGTCGCCGCCACTCTTCGCAGTCGTAGGGTCTTTCGACACCTCGCGGGCGACTTTCGCGAAATCCTCGCCGCCATCGACGCGCTTGGCTGCCTTGACGGCCTCGTCCACGGTCTGAACCAGGATGTGACGGGCGTTAATCTGCTCGACGGTTTGCGGCACGTCCTTCGTCACCGCGTCGCGCACCTTGTTGCCGAGCAACTGGTCGCGCTGCTCGGCCAGGAATTGCTCGCGGGTCAGGCCGCGTGCACTGAGGGCCTTGTCAAATTCCGCCGCGCCGCCCATTTCCTTGGTCAGCTGATCAATGGACTTGGTTAGCTCGTCGGGGCTGACAGTCAGCCCGGCTTTCTGGGCGTACTGGCGGATGAGCGCCTCGGCGATAAGCGCCTCCAACACCTGATTATAGGTCGTTTGTAGCGCCTGTTGACCTTCCGGCGTGTTGGGATTTACCCGTTGCTCGCTGAGCAGGAAGTTGCGGGCCTGTGCAATCTCGCGCTGGTAGTCGGCCATGAGGATGGCCTCGCCATTGACCCTGGCAGCGACGGCGGGATCCGCCGGGGCCTGCGCCGCCGGCGTGACACCTGGCCTGGCGGCCGGCTGGCCTGGCGCGGCTGTGGCTGCCACGGCCGCTGGCGCGGTCGTACCATTCGTCGGATTGAGGGCCGGTGGCGGCGTTGAGGCGGCCGGGCCGCACCCCGCCAGGAGCAGCACAGCCAGCAGGAAGGCGATCATCAGAGCGCCTGTAAGACGCGGGTTCATGGGCTAATCCTCTCTCGTGAGCCGGTTGGAGGTGCGTTACCAGGGCCGTCGAGCAACCCGGAGGCGGGGTATCGGGCGCTCGACCATGCGCACACCACTCTTAATGATAGACTCTTTGTTCTGCTGTGGCAAGTCGTGGTCGGGCGGTTGGGGCGGTCGGAACGAAGTTTGGCGGTGGGGCGTTCAGTATGCTACAATCTGCCGTCCTTACATGGCGGTCGTGCTGTGTGGCACAAGGAGCAAGCGTGACACCTACCCAACTACGTGCCCTGACCCTGGGCATTCTTCTCCTGATAGGCGCGACGGTGGCCGCGTGTGGCGGTGGCAGCGCCGCCGCCCCGACCCCGACTGTCCCACGTCCACCCGTGGCCGTGGTGAACCCACCCACGGCCGTCGCACCTGCCGCCAGGGCCGAGGCGACGGCGGCGCCCGCGGCTGAACCATCCAGGACCCCCAAGCCCACTAAGACGCCCGAGCCGACCGCCGGCCCGCCGCCTGCGCCGCCCAAGAAGCCGCTGAAGATGGAGACGCCCGAATACGGCGCGCAGGCCTTCCTGTGGTGGCGGCCCGAACTGGCCGAGCGGGACTTGCTGCAAGTCAAGGATATGGGCTTTGGCTGGGTCAAGCAGATTTTTGGCTGGCGCGATATCGAGAAGGCCAAGGGCGACTTTGACTGGTCGAAGACGGACCATGTCGTGTACACGGCCAACCGCTACGGCGACCTGGACCTGCTCATTCGCGTGGACCATCAGCCGGAGTGGGCACGCAAGGGCTGCACCCTGATGGGGCCGCCGGAGAACATGCAGGATTTTGCCGACTTCCTGACCGCCGTGGCGACCCGCTACAAGGGCCGCATCCGCGCCTACGAGATTTGGAACGAGCCGAACCTGGCGCGCGAGTGGTGCGACCAGAAGCCTAGCCCGCAGCAGTACGCTCAGATGCTCAAGACAGCCTACGCCGCTATCAAGAAGGCCGACCCCGATGCGATGGTCATCAGCGCCGGGATGTCGCCGACGGGTACGAACGATAACACTGCCATGCCCGACGACATGTTCTACGACGAGCTGTACAAGGTGATGGGCGGCAAGAGCGACGGCTACTTTGATGTGTTGGGTGTGCACGCGGCGGGCTTCAGGGCCGCGCCAGAGGTCTCGCCCGAGGAGGCCGCCGCCGACAAGGCCAAGTACGGCGGCGAGCGGTTCTTCACCTTCCGCCGTGTCGAGGACATCCGCAAGATCATGGAGAAATATGGCGACGCGGCCAAGCAGATGGCGGTCCTGGAGTTCGGCTGGACCTCGGACGAGATTCACCCGGACTACAAGTGGCACGCCGTTACCGAACAGCAGAAGGCCGACTACCTCGTGCGCGCCTATCAATACGCCAAGAAGAACTGGCCGTACATGGGCCTGATGTCCCTCATCTACATTGCGGACCCCGACTGGAAGCCGGAGAACGAGCAGTACTGGTGGGCGATCACCAACCCAGACGGGAGCAAGCGGCCCGCCTTCGACGCTCTCAAGGCGATGCCCAAGTAACAGACCCCTGTGCCTCTGAGAAGACCCTACAGGTTTCCGAAACCTGTAGGGTCTTTCTTCTGCCTACTCCCCGATGGCGCAGTTGCCCGGCGTTGTGCAGGCCCTGGCGAGATACGGCAGGAAGAGCCGTCGGCAAGGGCCGACATCCGCGACCTCTACCCGAATTTCTTGGGTGTTGAACGACCGGGGCATTGTACTGCGGAACACCACCGTCCCACCACCACTATCGAGGCAGCCAGGGTCCTGGCTCAGCGTTACCTGGATGGCCGACCCGCCGCCGGTATTGGTCGGCGCCGATACCGTCAGCCACGGCGGCGCCGAGACCAGCGCCCACGATGCGCCCAGCGTGTAGGGGTTGGTAATGGTCGCCGTCGCGCCCACGCGCCGCGCGAGCCGCACCGTGTTGGGCGTCAGGTTCAGGAAATGGCGCGTTTGCAGCACGGCCTGTCCCGCATTGACCAGCCCCGCCCCGTACACGTCGTCGCGCCCGGCTGCCCCCAGGTCGCGCGCCGATTGACTGAGCGTCTGCAACGTCTGCTCCGGGCTGAGGCTGGGATTGACCGACAACGCCAGCGCCGCCACGCCCGCCACATACCCCGCCGCGTAGTTGGTACCGTAGCGCAGTGTGTCGTAGCCGTGGCTGGGCGAGGCGTTGGCCCCGCGCGAGGTGGTGGTGATCATATCGCCAGGGGCGGCTAGATCGACGAAGCCGCCGGTTGGGACGATCAGCTGGCCCCCGCTACTCTGCAGCGCCAGGCCAGTCGTCAGTACACCTGTCACACCCGTGACCGACACGCCGTCACCGTCAAGGGCGGCGGGATAGGGAGTAGGAACGGGATTCTGACCCGGGTAGATTTCGCCCACCGGAGCGATGACGACGAGGTTACGACCCGTCGCCGAGTCCTGATTGCGGCGAATGGCGTCGCGGATAGTGGTCTGGTCGGTGTCGCTCAGGTTGCCAAGACTGAAGCCGAAGACGGCGATGCGCACACCCCTCGCCGCCGCGTAGTCTAGGGCTTGAGCAATCAGGCTGGCTGTGTTGAACGTGCGCTGAGGCAGGCCCGCGCCATCGCCACTGGTGCGGCGACTTACCACCCGCAGCGGCATGAGCTTCGGCCGCCAGGCTGTCCCCGCCACCCCGGTCGCATTGTTGCCGGTCGCGCCCACGACGCCGGCCAGGGCCGTCCCATAGTTATCGGTCCAGTCGTCCTGGGACGGCCAGCCGGTTTCCAGGAAGTTGTAGGCGTTTTCCCAGCGGTCGGCCAGGTCAGGGTGACTCTGGTCGAAACCGGAGTCGAGGAGGGCAATGGTGATGACCCCGTCGCCGCCGGTGGTCACGGCCCAGGCGTCGGCGGCCTGGATGCCAAACGCGCCCTGCAAGCCCCACTGCTGGGGGTAGAGGGGGTCATTCGGGGGATTGGCGGCGCTGGACAGAGGGGCCTGGGTCGGGGGCGCGGCGGTCACGGCCCAGGCCGCGAGGGCAGCCAGCAGCGCAGCGGCCAGGGTCGGCCAGACGAGACGGCGAAGCATGTTTCACTCTCCGGGGGCAAGCTCATTGGGACGTAGCGGGGGGTGGGTAGGCGGTATATCCTCGCGCCGGCGCCTGCATCAGCACCGGCTCAGGGGGCGCGACAAGAATGCGGGGCAGGAAAACGCTGTAGGGCCGGGGTGGGCAGGGTGGCAGATAGGCGCGGACGACGATGTCCTGTGGCCCCCCGGCGCGACTGGGCATGGTGCTCTCGGCGCGCACCATGCCCGCCCGCGTCCCACACTCACCCTTGGCGGGCGGCGCGACGCTGAGGGACGCGATGGATGGTGTGGTGCCGCCAGGATAGGCGCTCACCGGCGCGGTGACTGAGATCCACGGCGACATGGCGTGGGTCGTCCAGGTTCGCGGGCCACTATTGTTGTTGGAGAGGGATTGGAACGGCTGGCGATACGCGCCGTCCTGCTCGCTCCACTCGAAGACCAGCGCGTCGGTGGGCGAGACGGTCAGCCGGTGCGGCGTCTGCTCGACGGCGCGGCGCACGTTAATGCGGCCGGCCCCGTAGATCGTGTCTGGCCCAACCAGCCCCAGGTCATCGGCCGAGCGGCGCAAGACGTCGGTGACATCCTGCGTCGTCAGGCGCGGGTTGATAGCCAGCAGGAGCAGCGCGGCCCCACTCACATGGGCCGCCGCGAGGATGGTTCCCGTACCACGCCTGACGCCAACGTCGTCAATCGCCATCGGCACCGTCGTTACGACATCCACGCCCGGCGCGACGACCCCGACGTAGCTGCCGACGTTGGAGTCGTCCCACGCCGTGGCGCTCTGGTCCACCGCACCTACGCCCAGCACCAGCCGCTGGTAGGCGGCCGGGTACTCGGTGGGGTTGCCATAGCGACGCTCGTCACCAACGGGGGCGACGACCACGGCGCCGGCCGACTCGGCGAAGGTCAACGCGCGGTACATGGCCGTCGCGGCGTTCAAGGTGCGATGATAGACACTGACGTGGATGACCCGTGCCCCCTGCTCGACGGCGCGGCACAGGCCCGCCACCACCTGGCTCCAGTAGAACACATCCGTGCCGCTGGTTGGGTCGCGGCCGACGACCTTGATGGGGATGAGTTGGGCATTCCACGCCAGGCCCACGATGCCCGCGCCGTTGTTGGCGGTGGCGGCGATCACGCCGGCGACCATCGTGCCGCTGCCGGATTGACTCACGTCCTGAATATTGGCGTTATTGTCGAAGAAATTCCAGCCCGCGCTCACGAACACGCTGCCGCCTAGGTCGGGGTGGTCGAGGTCGATGCCCGTGTCGAGGATGGCGATGGTGGACAAGGCGTCCGCCGAACCAGTGGTATAGTCCCAGGCCCCGACGGCGTCGATCTGGCGCAGGCTCCACTGTTCCGGCCAAAACTCGTCGTCCGGCTGGACACTGCCATACGCTACCGATGGCGCTGGTGATGCATGGTCTCGTGGCGACGCGACACGTGGCGTCTCTAGCGGCGGCGGGGCGAGACGCTGGGAGGCCACACTGGGGGCAGGAACGGGGTCGTCCGACTCGATACTCTCCACACCCTCCAGGCTGGATAGGCGCTCGCGGACCTTGTCCGGGTCGTCGCTCGACGTGACCACCAGCGCCCCGGCGCAGTCTAGCGCCTGGTCTACCTTCAACCCGACTTTGGCCGCCTGCGTCTGTGTCGCGGTGAGGTCTCGCCCGTCGGCCAGGGTGACCAGCCAGCGGCGGGCCGGGGCAGCGCCGTCGTGATTGGACGCGGCCACAGGCGTTGACCGGGAACAGGCCAACGCCAGGAGGAGAAGGGCGACTACGAGTGGAGGACGCAGCACCTCAGACCTTCTTGACTAGGAGCCGGGAAATAATCGCTTGTCGCATACATAGACGTTGGACAGGCGCGCTAGGTACGCGCTGGAGGGGCAGGTTTTGAGATGAGATAGATTGCCTGACGCGAGAGCGTCGCCTGGTACAATAAGAGACGGGCGACTGCCACCCGTGGGTAAGAGCAGTCGGCCCGTTGTGAGGCCTGATAATAACTCAGAATGGGGTGTCAATGGCGTGGAACCCCACGCCATCGTTGCGCCTCCGCTAATAGCCGAGCAAACGAGGCAGAACGAGGGACAGCGCGACAAGGCTGCCGAAGAGAATGACCGCCAGAATCAAGATGTGACGCAGGTCCTGGCGCACGAAGAGCCATTCCTGCGTCATCTCCTTTTGGGGAATGCGAGCCGCCGCATCGGCGGAGGCCGTGGCAGGGGGACGACTGGTGCGGTTGGGCGGCGGGGCCGTCGGCGGGCGCGCGACCGGAGCGCTGGGTGCGGTGAGTGTCTGGGTCGCAGCGCCTGGGCTGGGCATCACCGCCGTCGACGTCGGAACTCGAGGGGCAGTCGGCGCGGTTGAGGTTTCGGCCTTCCGCTCGCGACGGGACTTCTTCGCCATAGACAATGACTCCTTACACCGTGCAATCTGCGGAATTATAGCCGCTTGGGAGGCTTCGGTCAAACTCCTGCCCAGGTTTAGCGGCGGCGGCGGAGTCGTCCGACGGTCATGGTGGCCAGGGTCTGCGCCTCGCCGATCTTCATAACCGCGACTATCACCCCCAAGGCGAGGCCACCTGCTCCCCCGGCCAAAACGAGGGTCGTCAACGCACCCCAGAATCCCGCCAGATGGAGGGGCGCCAGCAGAGTCAGTACACCTAGAATCGTGACGCCCATCGCCAGGGACGCCGCGCCAAGTTTCGCCAGCAGCGTGCCCAGGCCCTGGCCGCGAATCGCGCCGAACCGCCGCTGCGCCAGGATGATCATGGCTACAGCGTGGGTTGCCAGCTGGGCGGCATTGGCGGCCACCAGTGCGCTCACTCCATAGCTATCCACGAAGGGCAAGGCGATGGCGAAGTAAGCGCCCAGGCCGATGAAGGCCACCAGGTTGGGCGTGAGGGTGTCGCCCCGTGCGTAGAAGGCGTAGACCAGGGGCAGGTCGATGGCGGCGAAAGGCAGGCCGATCATGTACAGGCGCAAGGCGCGCGCCGTGGCCAGCGTATCCTCAGGCGTGAACTTGCCGTGCTCGAACAGGGTGGCGACCACTGGCGTTGCCAGCAGGAATAGGCCGACCGCCATGGGAATCACCAGCAGCAGCACGATGCGCAGGGCAAAACCCAGGGTGCGGCGGAAGAGGGGTAGGTCGTTGACCTGGCGTGCCAGGGCAGGCAGCGCGGCCATGCTGACTGCCGTCGACACGAGGCCCTGGGGAAACTGCTGAAGGGTTGTGGCGTAGCGCATCCAGGCGATGGCGGACTCGTTGACGCCGGATGCCAGACGGCGGTCAACGATCGCGCCAATCTGCGCGGCAGCGATGCCGAGTAGCATCGGCAGATAGAGGAGGATAATCCGTTTCAGCGCCGGGTCGTGGAGGTCTACCCGCACGCGCAGCGGCAAATCGCGCAAGCCCGGCCACTGTAATGCAACCTGGGCAATGGCCCCCAGCACGAGGCCGATGGCGGCCCAGACGATGTTCTGGCCGCCGCTGAGCACGATGGTCAGGACAAGTGTCGCGTTGTAGACAGCTACGACGAAGGCGGGTAGGGTGAAGCGGCGCAGGGCGTACAGAATTGCCGTTGTGACACCGGACAGGCCGAGGAAGATGGTGGCGGGCGCCATCAGGCGTAGTAGCCCGATGGTTGTCGCCAGGTACTCCGGCGGCAGGTCGCCGCCGAGCAGGTAGGCCACCTGAGGTGCGAAGAGCATCAGGAGCGAGGCAAGCAGGGCCGTGGCGATGAGGGTCAAAGTGAGAACGTCGCTGGCCAGTCGCCCCAGCTCCTTCTTGCCCCGTTCCGCATACTCGCTGAACACCGGTACCAGGGCTGAGCTGACCATGCCGCCAATGATCAGGTCGTAGAGCATCTGGGGCACGAAGCTGGCAACGGTGTACGCGCTGACCATACCGCCCGCGCCGAAGTAGCGCGTTAGCGCCACCTCGCGAGCGAGACCGAGGACGCGGCTGGCGACGTTGCCCGTGCCGATGATGAGAGCGGCGCGAGCGATGCCTGCATTGGACGAGGGCGGCGGCGTCACGACGGGGGTGGCGGCGTCAGTTGTCGGCGACAGTGGGGTATCGGTGGGTGTGGTCACGCGAGCGTGTGGTGGGCGCGGATGGCGCGGATAATGTCGCTCGTCGAGCGGCCAGGCACAAAGGGGAGCAAATGAACTTCGCCGCCGTAGGCGGCAACGACGGCCGCTTCGGGGAGCGGCTTGCCGCTGCTATAGTCGCCCCCCTTGACGTAGAGGTCAGGCTCCAGGGTCGCGACGACTGTGGCGGCGGTGGTCTCGGAGAAAGAGATGACATAATCTACCGAGGCGAGGGCGGCCAGCATCTCGGCCCGCTCAGCCAGGGGGAGGATGGGCCGTTCGGAGCCTTTCAAGGCGCGGACACTGTCGTCATCGTTGACGGCTACGACGAGCGTATCGCCGAGGGCGCGCGCCTGGCTCAGGTAGCGCGTGTGGCCGACGTGCAGGATATCGAATACGCCGTTGGTCAAGACAATCCGTCGCCCCGCGGCGCGCTGACGCGCCCGCTCGACGCGCATCTGGTCCAGGGTCAAGACGTGGCCCATGCTCAGCCTCCAACCACGAATTGTAACGCGGGAATCGGCGCCCGGCAAGCCACAGCCAGGGGCTGCCGCCCACGACCGGGTCGCGGACGGCAGCCCCTGGGCCAGGAGTGGCGCTAGCGATAGGCGATGCGCAGAATCGGCTTGCCCGCCACTGCATTACCGCTATTCCAGTCGAAGATCGACCGATAGCCCGCGTTGGGGTCGTTGGCCGAGATGCGCAGTGAGACGCGGTTGGTGGACGAGAGCCGGGCCTGAAGCTGCGCCAGGCCCACGTCGGTGAAGCGGAACGTGTTAGTGACGCCTACGCCCACCTCCGATGGGGCGAACAGGGGCGTCAAGGGCGCGAGGGCTGGAGCCTGGGCCAGGGAAGCGTACGTGCTGGCGCGCCAGGTCGCGTCCGCACTGCTGTCGAGCAGCGTCATCGCCCAGCGCATGGTCGGCACGCTATCAAGGTAGACGGCGTTGCGCCCCGTCAGGACGACCTCGGCGCTCTCGATGCGGGCGTCGTCGGGCAGGCCTGACACGTCGAACTGGATGCCGCCCAGCCAGCGAATGGGCCGCCAGGGTTTCATATCACTGCCGACGAACACGTCTTCCGAGCTGAAGTAGTTGGTGTTGGGGTCGTTGCTCACGACATACCCCGACACATTGCGCGGCGGCGTCAATTCCCAAACGGTCAGGGTCGGTGTTGCCGTCGCCGTTGGTGTGGGGGTGGCAGTCGGGGTGGCCGTCGATGTGGGTGTAAGGGTAGCGGTCGCGGTGGCCGTGGCTGTTGGGGTCGCCGTGGGGGCGGGCGTATCGGTGGGCGGCGGCGTGTGGGTCGCCGTGGGGGCGGG
>WBZS01001281.1_pt1 | contig 20812 bp, 15 predicted proteins | sample 5204201 | NCBI WGS metagenome assembly WBZS01 (sample SAMN12344357, study PRJNA552823) | activated sludge metagenome | biome: Activated sludge suspended growth; feature: Nitrification reactor; material: Wastewater; isolation source: activated sludge from nitrification reactor of wastewater...
CTACTCCTCGCGGTTCTCCTGACCGGCCTCGGCCTGCTGGCGGGCGCAGCCCTCGCGCCCGCCAGCCCGGCCCTGGCCCAGGACGGCGGCACGACCGAGCCGCAGCCGGTTCCGTCGCCGGGCACCCCGACGCCCACCGGCACGCCCGCGCCCCCCCAGGTGATCAATCACTACCTGCGTTTCGAGAACAGCATCCTGGAGGACGCGATCGTCGGGATCACAAGCCATCTGGCCAACGGCCTCAACGCCGAGGCCGAACAGGCCTACGGCAACGCGCTGGATAAGCTGGTCTTCGACTCCGTGTACGGCATCGCCGCGCCGCCGGGCGACAACTATGCGGCCACCACCTTGTTGCAGCAGGTCAAGCCGGGTTGGGATGCCGCGCTCACCCTGGCTCTGGCGCTGATGCCGCTGGTGCTGGCGCTCCTGGCCGTGGACAAGCTGCGACGTTCGATGCTCTCCACGCTGACCTGGGCGGAACTCAAAGAGGCGGTGGGGGAATGGTTCCTGGCCGGCGCGGGCGCGGCCGTGTCGTTCTATGCGCTCAGCCTGGCGCACGCCATCAGCAAATGGTTCGCGGTCTGGATCTTTAGCCTGGACTTCTCGGGCGGACGGGGCAATGCGGCACTCACCGGCATGAACCTGGCCGGCGCGTTCTTCTTCGCCAGCGTCCTGGGCGGCGTCGCGCCGACCGTGATCGTGTATCTCGTGTTCTTCGCGCTCTTTCTGGGCGCGGCCATCTTGATCTCGCTCATCCTGGCGGTGGCGGCCTACATCGCCATGATGGCGCTGCTGACGTTGGTGGCGCCGCTCGTCATTGTGCTCGGCGTGTTGCCGCCGCTCAGCTGGCTGCGCGACCTCTGGCTCAAGGGCACGATCATGGCCCTGCTGGTGCCGGTCGTGAACGTGACCCTGCTCAAGCTGTCCTACGGCATCGCCACCAACATCGGCCTGGATAGCATCGGCGGCTACATCGCCCGCGCCGCCACCCTCGCCGGCGCGATCAGCATCCTGCTCAGTATCAACTTCAAAGCCGGCCAGATCCTGTTCGGCGCGATCACGGTCGTGCATGACGAGATGCGCGCCACCCTGACCGGCCTTGGGACGTTGGCCGTGGGTGCGGTGGCGCTCGTCGCCTCGGCCGGGACGCTGGCGCCCGGACTGCTTGGCGCTGGCGCCGCGCCAGGAGGAGCTAGCGCCGCAATGGCGGGCGCCACGACAGCCGGAGCCGCGACCGCGGAGTCGGCGGCGACCGGTTCTGCCGCGACAGCCTCGACGGCCAGCGGCGCTGGTGCGGCGTCGGCAGGGGAGGGCGCTGCGGGCGCGTCGACGCTCTCCATGAACGGGCACAACAGCGGCGATATCGCTGCGGCGACACGCTCGACGCCGCGCGCTCGCGAGAACGGCTCAAGCCCAACCGCTCAAAGCGATCGATCCGCACGGACCACGGCTCCGCAGGACTCGTCGTCGACGATGTCCCACCCCAACGGCGCGAATGGCTCGGTGATGGATACGGGAGTCGCCGTCAATGGGAACGGCGCGTCGTCTCATGCGACGTCCGTCTCGCCGGCGACGGCTGAGCCCGGTGACGGTTTGGATCAGCGCGGCGACACGCCGAGCGGGCGATCGGATTCGACGCAGCGCGATGCAGCGCCTCAGGATGGAGCTCGATCGACGACGTCGCGTGACGCTACGGCCATGTCCAACACACCGGTGACAGCCTCTCACGTCAGCGGCGCGCTGGCCGCGGCGCGTCAGGCTCGCGCCACACAGTTGGTGCGCGCGGCGGGCCGCTTGCTCGCACACACCGGCAACCCCACGCTGCGCGCGCTCGGCAGCGGGCTCGCGGCCGGCGCGGAGATGGCCCAGGCCCAACACCACTATGAAGCGGCCCTGGAACATGAGCAGCCGGCGTCTTCGGATCGCGCCACGCCGGATCACACTACGCAGGCGCACGACCTCGGCACCCCGCACGGCAAGCTGAGTGAGCGGCGCGCGGAATGGGCGGTGGCCAGCCGGATCGCGGATGGCTCCGAGTCGCCGCCGCCGCCCACGGATGCGCATCCCGCGCCGGCTTGGTATGCCGGAATGCTCAGCCGATCCCTGCGCGCGTCCGGGCAGGACCACGACCTCCACGATGCCCTGGACGTCACCCATCAGGCCACCGACGGCCTACGTCAGGCGCCGCTCGATCGCGACCAGCGCGCGCAGGCCGGGGCGCGATTGGTGGCGCTGTATCAGAACCCACGAATCGGCGCGAACCCGGAGCGCTTCAAGCAGGCCCACGTCGCCTGGGCGCAGCGCTACCAGGTCACGCTCGGCCCCGATTTCGCCGGCGTGGCGGATCGTCTGTTCAGCGGACGGGGCGCCACACCCACGCAGGAGGCTCCATGAGCCGACCGCTTCTCAATGTCGATATCGGCGCCGCCACGATTTGGGGCATCCCGCGCCGGGTCGCGGTGGTGCTGGCCGCCACGCTGGTCGTGGTGGTCGGCGTGTTGCTCTTCGCCAACGCTCTGGCGCTCGAGATCCGGCTGCCGCTGGTCGTGGTGCTGGCCGGGATCGGCCTGGCCCTAGCCATTGGACGCATCGGCGACCTGACTCCCGAGGCCTGGGTGCTGGAGGTCTTGCACTTTCGCGGCAAGCGACGCGTCTTCGAACTGCACGCCCTGCGACGCGAGCGCGAGGACGGTGTCGCCCTGATGCGCACGCCCGAACGCCCCGAAGCGCCCGCCGCGGTGAAACCGGCGGCCACACGTCCTGTGACGACGCGGCCCACTGTGACGCGGCCATACCGCGCCCCGCGGCGCGGCCCGATCGCGCTCGTGCCGCAGCGTGAAGTGCGCGCCGACTTCTTCGTGCTCGTGCTCAACACGCTCGGCGTGGCGCTGGTGGTCGGGCTGTCGCTCTATCTGTGGCGCGGCGGCGCCACCTACCTATCCGCGTTCTGGCCATTGGGATAACCACCATGAGTCTCTGGAGCGATCTCAAGAACCGCATGGACGTCGGCGCCCGCCCGGCTCCTCACCGGCCGGGCGCGCCGCGCCAGGCGCCCAAGCTGCGGCGTCTGCAGACGCGGGCCGTCTCCGACTCGATCGAACTCGTCGACGTGATGGCCTTGATGGGTCCGGCCCTGGTGCTGGACAACGGAACCTTCGTGCGCATGCTCGAGGTGCAGCCGGTCGATCTACAGCGCGGCGATCCCGACGCCAAGCTGCATCACTGGCAGACGTTCGGTCAGGCGCTGCGGCGGCTGCGCGCGCCTGCGACCTGGCAGATCCTGATCTCGAGTCGACCACAGGCCACGGGCGAGTACCTCGACCTCTGGCGTGAGCGGGCCGAGCACTGGCGTACGCTGTCGGAGTCGGCCGAGACCGCGGCCCTCGCCGATCGCCGTCTGGCGCGGGCGCGCTCGGCCGACGACACGGTCGGGTTCCTCGAACGGCTCAGCGACGCGCTCTGTCCGATGCAGCAGCGCTATTTGCTGGTCATCCCCTACAACCCCTTCGCGGTCTCGCTGCATAAGAAGACCACGACTCGTGCGCTAGACGGCCCGGCGATCAAGAGCGCGCTGGACATGCTCGCCAATCAAGTCAAGCTGGCGCGCGCCATCCTGGCCGACGCCGGCGTCGAGACCGTCGAGCTGGACGGCCCGGCCATGTGCCAGGCGCTCTGGGAGAGCTACCACCACAGCCCGAGCCTGATGGGCTCGGGGCTCAGCTCGCAGGTGGTGCTGGACCATGCGGCGCAAGATCGCGCCGGCGGCCGCAACCGGGCCTTTCACTTGCAACGCGCCGGCTATCACCCGCCGGCGCGCGAGCAGTTCGTGCGCGCGGCTGGAGACAGCGCGGCGCTGGCCGAGCTCCTCGCCCCGGATCGATTGGAGGAGGACCCGAGCTTCATCCAGGTCGGCGAGGTCTATGGCCGCTGCTATCTGATCCACGACTTTGCCACCGCGGCCGAGGTCGACCTGGCCAGCCTGCTCGGCTTCCCGGCCGACGTCACGCATAGCCTGTACTTCGTCGCCGGCGACCCGCTGCATGTGCGCGAACGCTACAAGCGCAAGGAGACCGAGCTTCAGGCCAACAAGCTCCTCAACCAAAAGCGCGGCGTCGTCACCGACTGGGCCAACGAGGCCCAGATCAAGGCGATCGAGTCGCTGCGGGCCGAGATGGAAGTGGCGCTGCTGGCGCCCTTCGACCTGTATTGGTACGCGATCGTCTGGGCCAACGACCTGAACGCCCTCGGCGACTTCTGCCGCGACTTCGAGATCGAACTCAAGCGTCGCGAGTTTCGTTTCACCCCCGCGACCCGGCATCAGGGCGAGATCTTCATGGCCGCGCGCCCGGTCGGGCGCCTGACGTACCGGCACACGCCGCGGATCATGTCCGCGGACGCGCTCGGCGCCTGCTTCCCGTTCGTGCGCCGCGAATACATGGAGCCGGGCGGCTATCACTTCGGGGTGCACAAGGGCAACGGCATGCTCGTTTGCCTGGACCCCTTTCAGGGCGGCAACAACAACGCCTCGATGCTCCTCATCGGCAGCCAGCGCTCGGGCAAGTCGATGACGAGCAAGGACCTGATCTGGAAAACCGTGGACCTGGGGCACCGCGGCTTCGTCATGGACCCGGAGCAGGAGTACCTCAAGCTGGCCGTGGCCCTGCATGCGCCCTACATCGAGATCGCCACCGGCCGCGAACGGGCGCGGGTCCGGATCGGTGGAGCCGAAGAATCCGGCCCGGCGGCCGGCTTCGCGGATCTGCAGCGCCAGTACGGGGCCCTGACGGACACGGCCCTCGCGCCCGAACAGCAACAGGTCCTGGCCGACGCCTACGATCGCGCGCTCGAGGCGCATGGCATTGCGCTCGAGTCGATCGAAACCTGGACCCATGAGCCCCCGCTCCTGACCGATGTGCTTGCGCCGCTGCGCGACAGCCCGCACCGCGCGCTGCGCGAGGTGGCGCGCGTCCTGTCCTATAGCGACCCCGGCGCGAACACCGGGTTCTTCAATCCCATGGACCTGCAGCGCCGCCACGATCACGCCGTGCGCTACTCGGCCGAGGCGCTGGTGAGCTTCACCGAGAGCATCGCGCGGGCCGAGCTCAGCGCCGGCGAGTTCAACACGCTGGTCAAGGCTTACCGCGACACGCTGGCGCTCGCGGGCGTGCGCGAGGACGCGCCCGAGACCTGGCATCCCGAGCACATGCCGGTTCTCTCGCAGCTGGTGGACCGGCTCTACAGCCAGAAGGAGAGCGACGAGGCCTTTCATCTGGCCAGCATCCTCGAGCAATTCGCCTACGACGGCCTGTACGCGGGCATGTTCAATCAGCGCACGACCATCGACCTCAGCCGCGAACAGGCCGCGTTCTTCGGCATGCGCTCGTTGCGCCAGAGCACGGACGATAAGCTGGCCGCGATTGTGACGCGCCTGCAGCTGACGGGCATCCAGAACGAGGTCTTCGCCGGCGCCGGCAGCCGCCAGCCCACGCACGTGGTGGTGGACGAGGCCCGCTTCCTCTTCGCGTATCCGGGCGCGGGGCGACGCTTCGTCGGGATGTCGCAGAGCTTCCCCAAGTACATGGCGGCCCTGTATCTGATCTTCCACACCGCCGAGAGCTTTCTGGCCAATCCCGAGAGCGCCATGATCAAGGACATGACGCGCTTCAAGATGATCTTCCGCCAGGAGAGCCAGTTTGCGACGCGGGCGCTGGCCGAGCTCTTCGAGTTGACGCCGGCCGAGCAGGCCATCATCCGCGGCGCCGCCAAGGGCGAGGCCATGCTGCTGGCGGACAACCACCTGCGCATCCCGATTTACAACGCCGTGAACCTGGACCGCGAGGGTGTGCTGCGCGCAGACAGCGAGATGCAGGCCGCGCTCAGCGTGGCGCTCGGCCGTCAGCAGGCGGCAGTGGTCTGACCATGAAGTTCCTGCAGGGCATGCTGGCCGTAGCGACTCTGGCCGCGGTGCTGTGCGGGTGCCTGACGGTGGGCCTGCCGAGCTGGCTGGTCTGGTCCTTCGGCGAGACGTTGCGCGAGGACGGCCTGGGGATGTACGCCGACGCGCTCGACGCGTGGCTCCTGGGTGTGCCGCAGCCGACCGGCAGCGACGGTGAGCTGGGCGACACGAGCCCGGGCACGCCCGGCGCGCCGATCACGCTGCCCGGCCAACCGGGCACGTGTGAGGGCGGGGTAGCCGGGCCGGTGGGCCGCCTCAACTGGCACTGGCCAGCGGACACGCTCCACCTGGGCAACGGCTGGCGCTTCAACCCCGTGAACCATCCCGGGATCGACATCGGCGTGGGCCTGGGCTCGCCGATCTACGCCGCAGAGAGCGGGATCGTGGTCTTCAGCGGCTGGGACAACCGCGGGTACGGCGAGGCGGTCGTGATCGACCACGGCAACGGCTGGCGCACGCGCTACGGGCACCTGAGCCAGATCGACGTCGACTGCGAACAGATCGTGGAGCGGGGCGAACTCATCGCCCTCTCGGGCAGCACCGGCAACTCCACCGGCCCGCACCTGCATTACGAGATGTCCGGCCCGGCCGGGCGGATCGATCCGTGCGCCGAGATCTATGTCGGAGCATGTTCGGGCGGCGTGGACAAGCCGCACTGAGGAGGCGACCATGACACGCTATGTCTGTTCGGTCTGCGGGGCCGCGACCGGTGAGGCCGAGGCCTTTCAATGGGTCTTCGTCTGTCCGGTCTGTGGCAAAGGCATGCTCGTCGCCTGCGCGGACGGCGACGGATCCTTGGCCGGGGCAACATCGGCGACGGTCGCCGAGCCTGCTGTGGAGGATCACGCGCGGTCGCCTGGTTCCGTCGCGGCTCAGCGCGTGATTGACGAACCGGCCGCCCCACGTGAACCGGCGGCGCCGACTCCGCCACCGATATCACCCCGACCGGCTGCACGCGCCGCCTGGATGATCGAGGACCTGGACGACGACCGTGCCGTTTTGCCGCTGCTGCCCTTTGATGGGCCGACGGACGCCACAGGGACGGCCAGGAACGCGTCCACGCCGGCTGATCCTCCCGTGACACCTATTGTGGCTCCGGCGCCCGCTGTGGGGCCGTCTGGAGCGGCCCCGATACCAGACCTCTCAACGAGGGTTATCACCCCCTTGCAGCGGAGGGATATCCCCCCATCGCCGACGCCTGGGCCATCCCTGACGCCGCCCCGGGTGGCTGCCGGTGGACCCGCGCCGGCTGACCCGGTCGTGCCGGTTGGGGTGGAGGTGCTGCCGTCGCTGCACAACGAGGTCGACGTCACCGCCATGGAGCAGCTGGCCGGCGCCTTCCACACGCTGGCCAGCGACGTCGCCCTGGAGGTCTCCGGGGACGGCGCTCAGCGACGCTTATCCGTGCGCGGCGCGCCGGCGGCGGTGCGCCAGGTGATCGACCAGCTGCACCACGTCTATCCGGACCTCGAGACCCGGCCGCTGCCGGCGGAGGCGGATCCGGCGCGTCGCCTCCCGGTCGCCGCGGCCCAGACCGCGCTGGCGCTGCGCCCGGGGCGCGCGGCCTTCCTGTCGCTCAAGACCTGGCGCGAGTTCGAGGGCAACGATCCGCTCACGCCGATCCTGGCCGCGCTGGCAGACCTGGCCCCGGGCGAAAGCGGGCTGGCCCAGGTCATCGTGCACGGCGCCGCCCAGGCGAACTGGGCGGATCGGCATCTGCGCGACCTCAATGTCCTCCGCCGGCGCGCGGCGGGCGGCCAAGGCGCGCCGGACCTGAAGGCGCTGCTGATTGCGATCCTGACCTTCGTCCTGATGATCGCGGGCTTCGCGACGTTGATGGCCCTGTACTTTTTTGCTTCGGCCTGGTGGCACTGGGCGCTCGGCATCCCGGCCGCGCTGGCGCTCCTCGGCGGCGGGATCACGCTCGCGGCCCAGCGCAACGAGTGGGCCACGGCCCTGGAGGCCGAGGCTGAGATCAAGCTGCGCGAGCAGGCCTTTCGCACGTCGCTGCGCATCTACGCCGGCGCGGCCACGCCCGAGCGCGCGGCCTTGATCGCCGATCGCCTGGCGCGCGCCTATCAGCTCTTCAACACCACCTCGGGCAATCACCTCGCGATCGCGCCGGCCGTGAAGGGCGCGGATCCGCAGCGCCTGGCGCCGGACAAGGGCGGCGACGCGACCCTCAGCGTGCGCGAGGTCGCCGGGCTCTGGCATATCCCGGTCGGCGCGCATCACGAGCAGCTCGAGCGCGCGCTCTTCCAACGCCTGTTGCCCTTGCCCGCGCAGGTCACGTGGCCCACGGGGCAACGCATCGGCGTGGCGCGCAAGGGGCCGTATCAGGTGGCCGTCGATTTGTCTCCGCTCGCGCTGCGGCGCAACACTCTGATCGTGGGCAAGCCCCAGCACGGCAAGACCACGCTCCTGGAGCTGATGGCGACCTGGTGCTTCAACGATCCGACGCGCTGCACGGTGGTGCTCGACCCGCACGGTGACATGGCCGAACGCCTGATCGGCCTGATCCCGCCCGAGCGCGCCCGCTCCACGATCCTGATCGATGCCGCGGATCTCACGCGCTCGGTGGGTCTCAACCTGCTCGACGTCCAGGCCGGACTCTCGCCGGACGAGATCAGCGAGACCTTCGTCAATGTCGGCCGCTCGCTGTGGAAGGAATACTGGGGCCCACGCATGCTCATCCCGCTCGTGAACGGGCTGCAGGCCCTGGCCGAGGCCAACCTGCGCCGGGCGCCCGAACGCCAGTACACGCTCCTCAGCCTCTGGCCGTTGCTCAACTGCCGCAGCGAAGCGCGCGCGGAATTCCTGCGGCGCGAGGTGCCGGCCGAGACGCGGCCCGAGTTGCATCGTTATTTCCTCGGCGCCTACGACGCGCTCAGCCCGTCGCTGCGCGAGACCGTGATCTCGCCCGTGAACAGCAAGATGCAGGCCTTCGAGCGCGCGGCCTTCATGCGCCGGTTGGTGGGTCAGCCGCGCTCAACCGTGCACCTGGCCGAGGCGATCCGTTCGCGCGCGATTGTCATCGTGAACCTCAACGCCGCGCGCCTGGGCAACGACCTGGCCGGCTTCCTCGGAAGCTTCATCCTCAACGTGATCCGCAACGTCATCTTGGCTCAGGGTCAGATGGCGCGCGGCGAACGCGTGCAGGTCACGGCGATCGCGGATGAGGCCCAGCTCTTCGACGGCATCGACTACGCCGACTACACCGCGACGCTGCTCAAGTTCGGCGGCAACCTGATCCTCGGCACCCAGAGCCTGGCCAACTTGCGTCGCATGGCGGGCTCGAGCGAGTCAGGTCGCGAGTCGGTCGACGGCCTACTGGCGGGCCTCACGACGCTCGTGGCGCTGCAGCTCAACGGCGACGACGCGCAGTATCTGGTGGGGCGCGAGTTCGATGCCGAGCAGCTCCGGCCCGAGAGCCTGACGACGCTCTCGGCTTTCATGGCCTATGTGCGCACGGTGACGGACGACAACCGCGTGGTGCCGTTGTATTCGGTGGAGCTCGAGCGGCCGCTGGATCCCGATCCGGCCACGGCGCACCTCGTGCGCGGCGCGGTCTCGGCTTACACCACCGCCGTGGACGAGGCGGATCGGCTCGCGCGTGCGTCCATTCAACGCTTTGAAGAAGCATATGAACTGGGCGACGCGCAGCCGGAGGTGGCGACCTTTGGCGATGAGGCCCGCGCGGCGATGGCGCAGCTGGCCACCCGACCAGCCGATCAGGCGCCGGCGCCGCTGGTGGTGGAGGCGGGCCGCGCGCCATCCTGGCCGAGTGTGCGGCTGCCGGGCATGGATGTCGACGACGTGGAGATCCAACCGCAGCTCGCGTCGGTGGCGTCGCGACTCAAGGTGCGAGCCGCCGGTGGCCGGGCCGTGGGCGACAGCTCCGACGCGAAGGGGTCGACGAATGGCAGCGGGTCAGGCGATTCTGGCGAGTCGGACGCGCACCTGAGCGGAGGATCACGTCCACGTCGACCTCTCGAGCGACGGGGGCCCGTTGAATGAGCCGACGATCCCGTGGGCGACCGCGCGGACGACCGCGCGGACGACCGCGCGGACGACCGCGCGGACGACCGCCGCGATACGCGCCGGTCCCGGAAGCAACGGCGCTGACGCGTTTCCTGCGCGCTGTGCATGACCTGCCCTGGGCGCAGCAGGCCGTGCTCGAAACGTATGCCGGCCTGTTCGATTGGGAGATCGAACGGCAGCTGCGGCCGGCCTGTCTGACCGCCGGTTGGGTGGAGCGGGGGGATGTGCGTGTCGCCTCGGGCCGGGCGCCGGCGCGACTCGGGCTCACCCCGACGGGGGCGGCCCTGCTCGAGCGTCCATGGTCGTTGGCGTTGCAGGCTGAGGCGCTCTGGCGCGTGGCCGCGCTGGATGTGGCGCGTAGGGTCCTCGCGATGTGCGCGCGCGTCGGTGACGCGGGCCATCACGGGCGATTGGCATGGGCGCTGACCCCCTACACGGTGCCGGTCCAGGCCCTGCGCAGCGAAACGCCCTACATGGGCCCCAAGGCGCCGTTCGATCCGGAGCGTGGGCTTTCGGCTCTTCGTCTGGATGCGCTGGCCGCGATCGAGTGGCCGACCGATCGCGGTCCCCGATGGGTGGCCATCGCGGTGTGGGTCGATCCCGGCGACATTCGCCTGACCAGGTTCAGTCAGCAGTGCCGGGCACTCCGCGCCTGGCGGCGCCGAAGCGAGTTCGCGCGCGAGCCGGAGCGCTTTCCGATCGTCCTGGTCGTGGCCGCTCATAAGGGCCGGCGCACCGACATGATCCGTCTGTGGCGCGAGTCGGCCCGGCATGCGGAGCCCGAGATCGCGCTGCTCTGGGTGACGCTCTCCGACCTGGCATCCGGCGGCCCCGCCTCTGGCGGCCCCGCCTGTGGCGGCGAGCACCTGGATTGGCAGGACTCCGTTGGAACACGAGTGCCCCTGTGGGCGCGGGTGCGCGGCGCGCGAAACCCATTGGCCGCGCCGCGCACGCATGTGGGTGCCTGGTGGGGCACTGAGCTCGCGCCCCTGATCGTGCCGCCACTTCGCCTCCGACGCGGCGTGGTGGCGCGCGCCCGGGTCGAGGCCTCGAATCCGACGCTACGCCTGACGGCTCTGCAGCTCGCGCTCTCGGCTCGCGAGCGCGCCTTGTGCGCGGCCGTGGGCAACTATCCGCTCCTGACCGCCCGCGATCACGCCCATGTGTCGGGGCTGGATGGCAGCCACACGCGCGCGGCGTTGCGCCGCTTGATGGAACTGGGTCTGCTCCTGCGGGACGACGCCGGTCAGCATTGGCTAAGCTGGGACGGTGTAGCCTGGAGCGCGGCTCAGGCTGGTCTGCCGCCCGAAGCCTATGCGCGCCTGCGGCGCTGGCCGGTGGAGCGACTCAACGGGACGCCGCGACTGTCGGTTCAGGGCCTGGTCGATCAGGCCGATCACACCCGGGCTGTGATCGACGTCCTCGTCGGTGTGAAGCGAGCGCTAGGTAACGGCGAGCTGCAGCTGGCGACCTGGGATCACGTCACGCCGCTGCAGGGGTTCGTTGGGTCGACCGACGGCCGACGGCGTGATCGCGCCCAGGCCCGGATCGAGGGCGCGCGCGTCATCCCGGATGCCGTGGCGGCGCTGGTGCGGTGCGAGCGCGCGGGCAAGGCCACGCTCGTGGCGCGCTTTTGGCTCGAGCTCGACCGCGGGACGATCCGCGGCGCGCGCCTGATGCGCAAGCTCAGGCGTTACTACAGCGCGGGAGGACCCGGCCAGGGATGGTTCGGGCGGCCGGAACGGATCCTCGTGATCGTGCGCGAGGGCGGGGAGGGACGCTTGCGTTTGTGGCAGCGGCGTTTGCGCGCGTTGGACGCGGCCTACCACACCTGGCTCGACATCCGGCTGACGCGCTGGGACCTGGTGGCCGATGACGCCGGCAACGTGCATCTCTTGCGTGCTGTCTGGCGCTCTCAACGGGCCGGGCCGATGGAGGCGCCTTTCCCTGGGGCGTTGCTGTCGTAACAAGCGGCACCTCTCGATTGACGCGATAGAACAAAAGTTCTATCCTGGAAGCACAAGGCCTCGACGGTTCGGCCGACTTTTGAGTCGTGCGTTTCGTGCCCGTGACACGATGATGTCCTACGACTTCAAGAACCTCCGCCAGCAACACGATCTCCCGACCGTCTTGGGTCGGTATCTCGAACTGCGCGGATCGAGCGGGGGATGGCTCATGGGACGCTGCCCTTTCCACGCGGATGGCACACCCAGTCTCGGGGTCTCGCGCACGTCCGGCTCGTGGCGCTGTTTTGGGTGCGGGCGCAAGGGCACCGTCCTCGACTTCATCAGCTATCTGCGTTTCGATAAACCCCTGGACGCCTGTGCGCGAGACGAGATCGATCAGGTGGTGACGGAGCTGGGCGCGCCGCTCACTGTGTCATCGCCGGCGCCGCAGCCGGCGGCCACGCCTTTGCGTCCGCTCGACCTGAAGGGTCCGGCTCAGCTGGCGCTGCACGTGGCCGCTCGCCTCTATCACACCACGCTCCTCGCGTCTGGCAATGATGCCAAGAGTCCCCTGGTCTATTTGCGATCCCGCGGATTCTCGGACAAGACGATTCGCCAACAGGGGCTCGGCTACGCAGCCGGCGGGATGCTGGCCAGCGTGCTGCGCTCCGAGGGCGTCGGCATCGAGGCCGGGCAGCGCGCGCAGCTGCTCGACGCCGACACGGGACGCAAGGAGTTCTTTGCCGGGCGTATCGTCTTCATCGACCTGGATCGCAGCGGCCGGGTGCTGCACCTGATTGGGCGACGGTTCGCGGATTGGCTAGGCGAGGACACCGTGAAGTATCTGGCGCTGCGCGGCGTCGCGAAACCGCTGTATGGCTACGCCGGGTTGGATCGTCGCCCGAGCCCGAAGCCCGTCATCGTGGTGGAGAGCCCGCCGGATCGGCTGACGGCGGTGCAGGCCGGGCTCGACGCGGTGGCCGTATGTGGAACGGCGCTGAGTGAGGAGCATGCGGAGCAGTTGAGCCGACTGCGACGGCCCCTGATCTATGTGCCGCATAACGACGAGTCCGGAACCGGATACGACGCGGCCGTGCGCTGGCAAGCGACCGTCGGAAAGGGCGAGATCGTTCGACTGCCAGAGGGTGTCAAGGACCTGAATGCGTTTGAGCAAGACGCGGGATTGAGCCGTTGGCTTCGACGACTCAAGAGTCGGGTGTGATCGGACCCACGAGCTAACGAAGAAGCCAATCCGGCGCGACCAAAGATGCCACCATGACCAGGATGGCGGGCACTCCCAACATCCACGTCGCGGGTGGCTGACTCGCTTCAGACGCCGCCCGAGTTTCGCTCGGAGCCGGCAGGCGCTGGTTGGCCAGGGTCGTGACGAGCAGCGCTCGAAATCGTCGATACCCTGCGCCGCGGTCCCACAGCATCAACATCAACACGCTCCCGAGGAACCCCACTGCCAGGAACGACCCGTAGAACTCGGCGTAGGGCAAGAGGACCACCAGAGGCACCGCCAGCTTGATATCCCCGCCCGACAACACCCGCAAGTACCAGATTACGGAGCAGGCCAGCAAACCCACGGCGATGAAGAGGGCCTCGGTTAGGCCGTAGCGACCATGAAGCGGCAACCACCAGGCCACGACCGGCGCGACTAGCCACAACGGATACACGGCCCGATTAGGCACGCGCCGTATACGCCAATCGTTCACGGTCAGGGCGGCGACCCAGAGCGCGATGAGTCCCCAGACCATGAGCTTAGGCGACACCGCGACCTGCCTCGAGCGGAGCCTCGATCTTGAAGCCGTGATGCGGCTCCAACTCCACGACGTTGCGCCCCACGGCCTGACGGAACCGGCCTTTCAAACGCTGCACCGCCTGCAAGACGTGGCGTCGATCGTTGCGGGTCGAGGAGGTCACGAGTTCGGCGTGATAGACCTGGCGCAGCAGTTCGTCATGCGGGGTCACGGCACCTGGATGACGCAGAAGCGCGGCGATGATCCGCAGTTGGTCCTCGGTCAGCGGGTGGGTGCGACCGTCTACGGTCGTCAGGCACCGCGTCGTGAAGTCGAGTGTGAAATCCTGGAAGGTCACGGTCGACGTCGGTAGTTCCAGCCCGAGCCCGGCATCTCGCTCGAGCCGCAACTGCATGCGGACGCGCGCCAGCAGGGTCTTCTCGGACACGGGTTTGACGATGAAATTGTCGGCATCTAGGTCCGAGGCCTTGACGAAGTGCTCCTCGGTGCCGAAGGCGCTTAGGATCAGTATGCCCACGCGCTGGTTCACGGCGCGGATATCGGCCAGGACGTGAAAGCCCGAAGGGCCCTCGCCCAGGTTCAGATCCAGGATGATGAGATGCGGCTTAAAGGTCCGGTGCGCCTTGAGGGCCTCAGCCCACTCCTTGGCGGTCTGAACCGCATAGCCGGCTCGCGCCAGGACCTCGGCATACAGCTGCCGGTTCGTCGGTTCATCCTCCACGATGAGGATGCGTTTGTGCTCCATCATCGCGGCTCCTCCGCGGCGTGGCTGTGCTGGGTCAACGCCGCGAGGATGGTGGCCAATAGCTTCTGAGGCCGAATGGGCTTGCGCAGGATTGCGGATGCCCCGAGCTCGAGCGCATGCGCGCCCGCCGCGTCCGAGATCGCGGCCCCGCACAACACGACGCGCAACGCTTGTCCCTGGCTGCGGGTGCGCAAGTCTTCCCAGAGCATCCACCCGTCGCGCTCGGGCAGCGTCAGATCGATGAGGACCAGGTCCGGCCAGCGTTCCTGTGCCAGCTCCAACGCTCGCCGTGGACCGCCCGCCTCACGGCACTCGTGGCCGGCACGGGTGAGCGTCAATCGCAGGAAGTCGCGCACGCTGGGCTCGTCTTCGACGATCAGGATGTCGGCCATGGTCAACGTTCTTTCAAGCTCATCACGAACCGCGTGGGGCGGGTGCGATAGACCAGGTCTCCGTCGCAGCGCCGCAAGATCTCGCGCGAGGGTTGCAAACCCAGGCCCAGTCCCTGTTTTGGCAGACGCCTGGCCACGGGAAACGTGTCCGGTCCGGCAAAGAGTCGTTCGGCCTGAGTCTGCGGCACCAGCGGTCCGGCCTGGGTCACCGTCAGGGTGAAGCAGCCCTTGGACTCGGCCGCGCCGCGCACCGTGATGGCGTTCTTGGGTTCTTCGGCGGAGAGACGCAAGGCGTTATGCAGGAGGAACGCCAGGACCGTCGTGAGATACCGCGGATCGGCCCAGACCATGGCCGGGCGCAGATGAGCCCGCACCCGTTTTGAAAACGGATCCGCGAACTCCTCGAGCACTTCCTCGACGATCGGGGCCAGCGGCACCCAGCTCGGGCGCACCAGGACCGCGCCGGTCCCTAGGCCTTCGCGGAGCGCCAGGTCCTCGACGATGAGCCGCAACCAGATCCCGCCTTGATGGATGCGCACGAGGCGCTCGCGGGCCGCCTCCGGCCCTTGCGCATAGTCAAACAGGCTGGCATGCCCGATCACGGCCTGCACCGGCGTGCGCAGTTCATGCAGCACGTCTTGCAGACGGAGGCTATCGCTGCGGGGGGCGTCGCCCGGCAGACTGACATCAACGGGGTTGGGCGAGGTCGAGGCCTTGGTGCGCTTCATCGCGAGCCGTTGCGAGCCAGGTTGGATGGACGCTGCCGGCCGCTAGGCGGTCCAGCGCGTCATCTAGGTCATTCAACACGGATTGCGTGATCGCCGGAGCGGCCAGCGCTGCCCGACGGAAAACCGTTCGAATCTGGCGGAGCTCCTCGGCCAGGCGGAGGAGGCCGCTGTCCACAAGGGGCTGGCTCTCCCAGCCGCCCTCATCGATACAGACGATCTTATAAACACAGTCGAGACAATCGCGCGGACGCGCCAGCGCGCGGGGCAGAAGGGCCTGCGCCTGGAGGCCGCGCCGCACGGCGGCCAACATCGCCTGCGCGCTCCCGTAGTTTACTTCGGAAAAAACGTAGCAGTCACCGCGGGCCCAGTTGCGATAGATCACGCGGCGGGGCGCCGCCCAGGTCGTGGCGCCCTCGCGTGGACGCGCTAGGCGCGCGGCGACGACGCGTAGATCGGCCTTGGCCTCGCGGGCGCGCACGAAAGCCGGCCCGCTCAAGTCATGGACCTCGACCGTCGTTTCGGGGGCGTCGTTCTCCTGCCAGATGAGGTCCGCCACGCCGTCCACGCCGAGCTCGGTGGTATAGGGTAGGGCCAGGCCGATGACTTGCTCACGCCGGGGGAGCGCCGGCTCGAACCGGGCGGCCTGATCGATGGCGACAAAACAATCCGCGAAGGCGTCGCCGAGCCGGCTGCCCGGTTGACCGAAGCCGGCGTCCCAGACCGCATGCGTTTGAGCGAAGAGGTCCAGGTCGCGCGGCAGGCTGCCGAGCCCCGAAGCCGAAAGCCGCTGCGCAAAGCTGCGGCCTCGACCATGCTCCTGCGCCATGGCGCGCTGAATCGCGGTTCGCACTTCGGCATAGCGGGCCAGATCGCGCAACAGATCGGGGTTCTTCCAGGCTCGCGCCCATTCTTCCCACACCCGCGCGAAGGCCTCGGCCAGTGTCCCGGCCGCGCCGGCATAGTACAGGCGCAGCGCTTCCCGGAGCGCCAACGCGCGCAACTCGGCTATCGTTTGCGGACGGGTCAGGCGGGCGCGCGTGGACCAGAACCATTCCTGGGGACAGCGGCAATACGCCAGGACTTCATCCAGGGTGAGTGACGCCATTCCATGGAGCATCGCGCGACCCTGTGAGGGGATGGTCAACAGGGGGTCAACACGGATGGGGGCGGCTATCTTCTCAGGCTATGGCCAACGCAAAGAAGAAGCGGGCACCCTGACCGGGGCGACTCTCGACCTGGATCGCGCTGCCGTGCCGCTCGAGGATGCGACGCACCGAGTACAGACCGATGCCATGGCCGCGGACCTGTCCGCCGGCGTCGACGCGGAAACCGATCGCAAAGAGTTGGCCTTGGACCTCGAGCGGGATGCCGCATCCATTATCGGCCACCTCGAACAGGATCGCGTCCTGAGCCGTAGAATCCAGGCGTCGCGCGGTCACGCGCACGGTGAGGCCGGGTGAGTCGGGGTTGTGGCGGATGGCGTTTCGGATGAGGTTGTCGAACACACGCAGGATCTCGAGCCGATCAGCGCGCACCCGGGCGCCCGCGGCGGACTCGGCGACCTGCAGGGTCACCCCGGGCTGCTCGAGCTCGGCGGCCCAGCTGGACACCGTGGCGAGGAGCTCGGCCACCGGCACGACTTCCCACTCCACCGGCCGCTCCGGATCGAGCATGTCCTCGACCATGCGGCCCACCAGTTCGATCTGCTCCATGGCGCGTTCGGCTCCGCCCGTTGGCGCGGCCTCGCTTCGCGATCGGTCGAGCTGCGCCAGGATGGCCTGGATCCGGTTGCCGATGTCATGCGCGCCGGTGCGCAGGGTGGCCTCACGGGTCTGGCGCTGAGCGATTTCGCGCTGGATGGCGCGCGCCTGGCGTTGGAGCTCGACGAACTCACGCTGAACCCGCCGGCACTCATGAGCGGCCTCCTCAAGGGCCGGCAGGTTGAACTCAGCCTCGAGGCGCGCGCGCCAGGCGAAGACCATCAGACCTTCAGCCGCGCTGGCGCCCAGCCGAAACCCGATCAAGTGAAGATAGCCGCCTTCGGCCAGGCTGGCCCAGGTCGAGCCCGGCGGCGCGGTGCTGAGCACGGTGTCAGACCGATTCAGTCGTGCCAGCCAGCCATCGGCGGACGAGAGCCGCACCAGTCCCGCCAGATCGCGAACACCGCGGGCCTCGATCAGGGCCAACTGATCACCGGCGTCCGGCAGGTAGAGCGCGCTGCGTGGGGCGGCCGTGACGTCGGTCATCGCCATGAACATCTGCGCCAGGGTCTGGTCACGGTTCAGACGACCGCCCGAGACGACGGCCAGGCGTTCGCGCAGCGCGCGCCGGCGCGCTTCGGATCGGCGCGCGCCCAGCGCCAGCCAGACGGTTCCAGCTAGCGCGGCCAGGACGATGAGCCCGGCGAGGACGAGTAGCCCGGTCAGGAGGTCCGGCGTGAACGGCAGGGTCATGGCTGGCTGGATCGTAGAGCAGGGGGCACGGGCCGTCAAGCGAGCGGGTCGGCGCCTCGCTGTTGACCCTGCGCAGCGCTCGACGTCTTATTGTGAGGATGGCGGGCGCCACCGCGAAGAAGGTCAACCATGCCCGAACTGCCCCGATTGGACGCACTTCAGATCCCGCGCACCGCTGCGTTCGCCCCACGTTCATTGCGCGAGGCCTTTGCCGACTTCGACGATCGCTTGCGCGCCGGCCTGTTCGTCAGCCAGACGCCGATCCGGCTTGGCTTCCCCGAGCTCGACGCGGCGCTCGGCGGTGGGCCGCGACCGGAAGACTTCGTCCTCATCGGCGGTCGCCCCAATGCCGGCAAGACGACACTGGCGCTTCAGGCGGGGTTGCAGGCCGTGGAGTTGCAGCCCGACCTGCTGACGATCTACGTCTGCTACGAGCACGGCCTGTCGACCTTGCTGTACCGTTTGCTGTGTATGGCCTCGCGGCGTGACGAGGATGGCGTCACCGATTGCACCGCCGATATGGGCGCTGCATTGACCAGGGCCGAGGTCGAGGCGGTCCTGATAAGCCAGGAACTTCGAAGGGATCGACAAAGCAAACGATTAGATTTGGAGCGACTGTTTCAACATCTGCCGGCCGCTGAGTGCGCCTGGTGGCGATTGCAGCCCTGCCTGGATCGGTTGTGGCTCATCACGGCCGACAGCCTGCACACGACATTGGACCATCTGAGCCAGTACATCACAGTGGCCCGCCACTATGGCTTCAGCCGCATTCTTTTGGTCGTGGACTATGCCCAGCGCGTGCCGCTCAGTCCCGCGCTGACGCGCCACGGACTTTCCACGGAGCAACAGATCGACCTCGTTGTGCGCGGCCTCAAGGCCCTGGCCTTGAGCCACGAGATCGTTGTAGTGGCGGTGGCGGCCGCAGACGAGGCCGGCCTTCGACAAGGCCGGGTACATCTAGAAAACCTGTGGGGACCGGCCACCGTGCAGTATGAACCCGATACGGCGCTCATCATCAACAAAGACGAGATTGAGGAACGCGCCGGTGCCCGTCGAATCCGGATTGCGATCGAGAAATCGCGTCATGGACAGAGCGACATTGAGTTTTTCCACGAGCTGTATGGCGCGCAGTTTTGGATCACGCCTCAGGGACGCTTGGTGCCGCCTAGCGAGAGCTATCAACGTGAGCGGATGTTTGACCCTTCACCGATGCGCAGAGGTCATGCCGACCGGGAGGCCGCCCAACGGGTGTGACGGGAGCTTCTGCGAGAGTCGCCCTGTTTTCTGCAGGATGGCCGTCAGGCCAGCAGGATGGAATCTGGGTCGCGCCGTGCCGGCCACGAAGCGCACGTGAGTGGCTTCCACATCGGCCAGCGTCACCAGCCGGGCGCCAGTCATCTTGGCGTGATTCTAGGCGGCCTCGGTGAACCCGGCGCGGCTGAAGAGCACATGGTCCACGGGCTAGCCTTGGGCGATCTCGGGCATGCGCTGGCTGCGGGCCACCAGATCCGGGAGCACGTCGCGCCCGAGCAGGCCCGTGCCCGGCATCCCACGCTGGCCCGGCTCGCCTTCATCGATGTCGGCACCCTGCCTGACCGATCCTTCGCGGCCTTTGTCGAATGGGTCCCCGACCTTGCCGGCCGCCACTTTCAGGAGGTGGCCTCCCAGGACCTTGCCACGCTTGAAGAGCGCGCCAAGGTCGAAGCCAGCGAGCACACCGACCGGGGGGCGGCGATGGATCGCCAGGAACAACCGTCGGCGGGGCCTACTGACGCGCCAGGCGAGCGTCTGCCGTGACGCGCTGGGCCACGACGGCCGCCAATCGGCACGCCACCAGCGATTGGCGCGGGGCGAGGCGAGCCACGGGCGTCCTGAGCTTGGCGAGCATGGGGCTCATGGGAATTGTCCTGGTGAGGGTCGCGGTCTGAGGGACTTGATCACGACTGTCGCGGGTTCGGTGGGCACCAGGATCAGGATGACCGGGCAGCGACCGGGGTCATTCCGTGGTGGCGGCCTTGCCCGGTGCGAGGGTTCGAAGACTGCCAACCGCCGGTATGAACCGCGAAGACGCGAAGGGGCACGAAGGCTTTCGAACCTGGGCCGGGAAATGGCTACTCCTTTATCATTGCGCATTCCGCGCCTTCGCGGTTCGTTTGACCAGCGATGGCGCACCCGGCCGTTTGCTCGGAAAGATCCCGGTCGCTCCCGGATGACTGTTTGGGTTCAGCTAAAGCCGGACAGTCGAGCCTCGTGTTGGATTCTTACACTTTCGCCTTGATCGATGATAGGCGCGCCGTCAGGCGGGTCTGCAGAGCCATGAAACAACGGGCAATCGATGTGTCGAGCTAGATTATTTCTCGGCGGTTCGGAATTTCGTTGGCTCGCCCGCAGATCGTAGCCACGCAATTGCTGGGTCCGGAGTGGACACCGACTCACGATACAGCCTGAGTTGCCGCAGTCGGCAAAGACTTGGACAGCTCGCTGGAACGCTATGAGAGAAGTGTCCATACCAGTAAGGATGCACTGGACATAGTTACCATCATTTCCGGTGCTGGCGCACAGGTGCCAAGCAGCTAACGGTTGCCGGCACGGTGCCAACACATCCGATTCGGTGGCTATGCACGATCCCTGTTTAAGCTAACCCCACACGATGCACATCTGTCTTATCTGTGGTCAAGGTGATTGGCACCAAATAGCCTGTGCACCCCGCACGGTCATCAGAAAACGGGCCCGAAGACCGAGAATTTGAAAGCATTCACCGATCCGGCTTGGCTAAACTCGCAAAGTG
>WBZS01001282.1_pt1 | contig 20809 bp, 14 predicted proteins | sample 5204201 | NCBI WGS metagenome assembly WBZS01 (sample SAMN12344357, study PRJNA552823) | activated sludge metagenome | biome: Activated sludge suspended growth; feature: Nitrification reactor; material: Wastewater; isolation source: activated sludge from nitrification reactor of wastewater...
ATGTACGCGACAATGCAGATTCTCTCGCGGAGGCGGACAAACTTCGGTTCTTCGCGTCGGGCAGGTTCAAGATCAAACAAACGGACAATCCGCTCACGGTCGTGCTCAATATTCAGCCGGCGCGAGAAGTGATCAATTTGCTCAACTACCAAGCGATGCTCCAGGCGGAGGATCAAGAAATTGCTAACGCACTGCAAGCGTGTGAAGCCATGGTGGGAACCGCACGTGCGATCGGCGACGAACCGTTCCTAATCAGCATGCTGGTGCGCATCGCGCTGCGAGCCATCGCGGTCAATGCCATCCACCGTGCCTTGGCTCAGGGCGAAGCACCCGAAGAAGCTTTGGCTCGACTTCAAGAATCGCTTGCGAAAGAAATGGATACGCCACTGCTGAAAAACGCCATGCGGGGCGAACGCGGAATCATTGGGCAGATGTTTCAAAATTACCGCAATGGAAAACTGACCTTCAACGCCATGCTGGGCGGCGGCGGAATGGGCTTGGATTTCGTGCCCCGCGTCTTCGTCGTTCGGGAGTACCTACACCTTCTCGAAACCATGAATCAGGCCGTCGATTACTGCGATCTCCCACCTTGGGAACGCGAAGCGAAATTCGAGGAGCAGCAGCAACAAGTCCTTCGAAGTACGCGCATCATGACCAAGTTGCTCTTACCCGCCGTGCAAAAGGTGGTGCAAGCGGACACTCGAATTCAGGCGGCCGGTCCCACGGCGGTAGCGGGGATCGCCGCGGAACGGTTTCGCTTAAAACATGGCCGATGGCCGACCACGCTCGACGATCTGGTCGCGAACAAATTCCTTACGAAAGTCCCGACGGATCCGTTCAATGGCCAACCGATACGCTGCAAGAAGCTCGCGGATGGTTTCGTCGTCTATTCGGTCGGTTTCGACGGCGAAGACAACGGCGGAACCCTTTGGGACCGCGATCCACGTGAAAAAGGCAAAGACATCGGCTTCCGTCTCTGGGATCCCACGGCCCGCCGTCAACCCGCGATCGTGACCCCCTCGGAAGAACCTTAGCTGAGCGTTCTAAAACGGCTTACGAATGCGTTGCGCAAAAAGAGCCTCGCACATCTCAGCTATTTTACCTGATCCTTCCTATCTTCGCCGTTGCCTCGCCCTAGTGCGTGGTCCAGACTAAATTTTGGGGTTGTGGAGACCCGTGGGCCTCTCGGCCCGCGGCTTTCTTTGCTAATTACAAAGCCGTGGGCCGAAAGGCCCACGGGTGAGTTCGCCATAACCTGTAACCCCAGAAATTTAGTCTGGACAGAGCCCTAGGACAACATTTTGTCGAGCGTGCCATGAAATTGGTGTTGGAAAGTTGGAACTTCGTCGGTAAGGAAGAATGCTCAACAACGCACAATTCCCCGAAAGAATTCGCATAAAGTGCGTCGTTTACGCTGCCCCTCCCACCCTGGCGCTGCCGAAAGCAAGGGGCGAAGGGAGGTTCGGGAAGGTGAAGGGAAATGGTTCAAACACGCGCCGTAGGCGGTCATCGCCGACTGAATATTCTCATTCTTTATGATTGCAGTGCCGTGCACATCAACACGGTTTACGATCATCTAGCCTCGTTCAGTTATTTTTCTCGGCACAACATCTTTTATTCGCCCTCGACGTACCAGGAAGAACTGAATTTTTCCTTGGAATGTTTCGACGTAATTATAATTCATTACAGCGTTCGCCTCGCTTACGATTATCATTTGGCGCCCGCCTTCCGCGCGGGCTTGAGCCGCTTTAATGGTCTTAAAGCGCTCTTCATCCAAGATGAGTATGAGCACACTTGGCATGCGAGCCAAATGATCAATGAGCTGGGAATTCGGCTCGTCTTCACCTGTGTGCCGCCCGACCATGTACGAACGATCTACGCTCGGGTGCAGGAGGGCGTTGAGTTCGTGCAAGTGTTGACGGGCTACCTTCCACTTGAGTTTCACGAACGCCCCACGCTTCCGCTACGTGAACGGAAAATTGCCATCGGCTACCGAGGCCGAGAACTACCCTGGCGGTTCGGCAACCTTTCACGCGAGAAATTCCTGATCGGCGTGAAAGTCAAAGAGCATTGCGAAGCCGCGAAAATTCCATGCGACATCGCCTGGACGGAAGACAAACGCATCTACGGCCAAGGCTGGCTTGAATTTCTTGGAAGCTGTCGCGCGACTTTGGCGGCGGAGAGTGGCTCCAATGTCTTCGATTTCGACGGCACGCTCGACCAGCGCGTCGCGGAAACGTTTCACGCCCATCCAGGAATCACCTACGAGGAATTTCACCAGCTTTGCCTTCATGATCTCGAACTGGACGGCGTCATGAATCAGATTTCCCCACGCGTGTTCGAAGCGGTCGCCGTTCGAACCGCGCTGATCATGTACGAAGGAACCTATTCAGGCGTTTTGGAACCGCACACGCATTACCTACCTTTGCGAAAAGACCACGGCAATTTCGACGAGATCGCCGCGAAGTTATTGGACGACACCTACGTGAACGCGCTGGTGGAACGTGCCTACGATCACATCATGCGGTCTGGAAAATTCACCTATGAACAGTTCGTACGCCAAATCGAAGGCGAGTTTTCCCATCGCGTTCAGTCGCCTCTGAAAGGTGAAATGGTGAGCCGAGTCTTGGCATGTCCCACGCCGTCGGGGGACATGCATTCGTTTCACACGGCCCGTGTGTTCAACAAACCGTTGACCCGGGAAGAAATGCGCGCCGTTCTGAATCCGCCTCCGCCGTTCCCGGGAAAAGTGCCGGTGGAGCATTGGCAAAACAACGCCAAGCCACGTTTCGCAGTGGCGTATTCGCCCACGGTGGAGGAAAGCGATTTTCCGATCACGCAGTGGACTTGGCCCGCGACGGAACAAGGCGAACGCCCCACATTCGTTTCCAACGATCGAGATGCCACGGTGCCCATGCCGCGATGGATCAGTTCCTTGCCACGAAAGGGCGAAAAAAACGACCACCCCTTACTGCACGTCGCACCTCTTACGATCTCGTGTGATCAATCAAATGACCTACGCATCAATTTGGATGTCGTCGTCGCGGGAAATGCAGGCCCGTCGAATACCGTACACCTTCACGATCTTTGTGCGATCGAATCATTGGACGCCGACTTATTCCTAAACGTGAAATCGCCCTGGATATGCTCCTACCACATGAACCACGCGCGAACGAATCGGCCCTGGTTCTTGAGCTTGGCGAAGGTGCGAAATTTGGTTAGGAATTTCGTTGGCGATCGCGGCAAGATGGCCTAGAGCGGTTAATGACGGAATTGCATACAAGAAAACTCCCGGGTTGATTGACGTAGGGTGGGTGGAGCGAAGCGCAACCCACCGTCGCCTCGACCTCGAAGGCGCACCACGGACCCGAATCCTGGTTCTGAATGGGGATTTGGGCGGAAACGACGCACGGCATCCTATCCGAAGCGACGGTGGGTTACACGAGTACGTTTCACCCACCCTACGGCTACTCACTTGTCCGTATGCGATCCGTTCGTCAAACGCGCTAGAAGGGACTTGGCGAACGAAACGGGTGGAACGAGATCCTCATGCAGGAAAAAAACGGAAGATCTCACGCAGAGACGCGGAGAGAATGAGAAGGTTGAAGCCTGGTTTTTATCGAGGTTTTGGTTCGTGAAACGATATCGTCTCTCTTCGATTCTCCGCGCCTCCGCGTGAGCTTCTCTGAACCCGAAACCCAGTCGATCTGTTAACGGGCACTAGCCCTGGAACGCACCTGAGAGGATGGCCATGCTGCTGCGGAAGCCGGGTCCGCCGTATTCGCAGATATGCACGCGATTCCAACCCATGGCTGGCACTTCGATACGTGAGACGCTGCCTTCCAGGATGTAAGGGTTCGCGTTGCGGATGGTAGGCGAGAAGCCCACGGGAGCGTTGATGCCCATCGCAAGCATGCCGTCGCCGCCGTACACATTTCCCCCGAGCGTCAGCGTTACTGGCTCTTCGACGAAGCCCACCAGGAATTCGACTTTCGCACGCGCATCATCATTCCATGCCCGCCATTCGCGAGATTCAAATGCGTGGTCGCCCGTCAGCGAATTTTGCAGCGACACGCCGACGCGGTTTTGATAGTTCCAGATACTTCGCGAGGCAGGCCGGTCGGTGACTTGTCCGTTCTCGTCGGTGCGGAATGTTCCCACGTATCGATGCCCAGGCTGATCGCTGTGGACCAAGATTCCATCGATACGAGACAGTGCCGTCGTTCGAACATGATCCGAAGGCCAAGACACGACTTTGGCGGCAAGGTGGTTTTCGTCGTGATGGACGAAAACATCGTAATTGCAATTCGGTTGCAGTTGCGCCATCGGAATCTCGATGGGCGTCGTTTGGCGATAGGACTTCCATTCGCACGCCAGGACCTTGTAGAGGCTGATTTTTCCGGTACCAACGGGAACGAGGAAGAGCGTCGGTGTCGTCATTTCGCCCACGTTGTAAGGAGAATCCGGTGTGGCGGAGATGCGAAATTCGCACCGGGCCGGATCCGCGACATTCGCGGGCGATGAACAAAGTGAGGAAAGCGTCTTCATCAGTTTTTCCCCGATGGGATCGGTGAAAAGGTGCATCGGCTGAACGACGTCCGAGGCGGGATGCTCGATCGCGATCACGGTGGTGATGTACCGTTGAACGCCCGTCCGTTTCTTCGCCCGGGCATCAATGACTTGATCGACGTTCTCCACGAATCGGGCATACGTAAACTCACCTGAACCAATCACATGGTCGTACGCGGCATTGGCGAGACGCTGTAGGTAGCGATCGTCGTGGATCTTCGTCAAAACCTCGTCGATGTTGCCAAAATCTTTGCGGAGCGGAATGAAATGCGTGTGGGGCTGCAACACTCCTGAGTATTTTCCTTCGAATAGCACCAAAGCCGACTTCGCCATGATCGATTCGAAGATGCGAGGCGAAATCTGGTTCATCGTATCGGGACGTTCATACGCCGCCACGAATCGGGCGTGCAGTTCTTCGTAGGAGATGTCGGGTTTTTCTTGGACGGCGTCCTTGAGCATGCGATCGAGGGAGCCATCGAAGTCGAAGACATTGGACCCGCTTTCCGCACCAAGGGTCACTTTACAGTCGCAAAGAAAACGGAACCAATCGTCGCCATAGATCCGTTTGTTCTCGTCCCATTCGATGTCGCAAGGAATGCCTCGGGCATCGCAGATCTCGCGCATCTTGACGCCTATTAGGTATTTTTCACGCGCCAGGGATCCATATCGATCCAATCCCTTTCGACCTCGGTATCCAAGCAAGATGGGTCGCGACGCGATGGGGCGAGGTTCGCCCACCGGCGGATCGATGGGAAGGTATCCCGTGAGAACGTTGAAGAACTCGACGCGTGGGTCCACCTTCGAATAAATCTGTCGAACGTGCTGCTGAGGCACGCAAGAGAAAACCACGCGAATTCCCAGTTCATTGATCATCCGCGACGATTGCCAAGTGAAGTCGTATTCGTCCTGGATGAACAGAACCTTCAGGCCTTCAAACGCGGTGATCGCCTCGCGAAATACCTTCGACATATGCCAATCGAACGCCATGCGCACGCTGTAATGAACGATGATGACGTCAAATCGATTTACGTCGAAATGCAGGGGGACTTCATGGGTTCCTGGAGCATAATAAACATGATGCCGAGAAAACTCGCGAAAGCTGCGAACGTGGTCTTGGACCGTTTTAATGTGCGTGGAGTAATGGTCGTAAATCACGAGCACGTTCAACTTGGGCCGAACGCTCGAGCGAACGGGGGAATGAGCATCACTCGCGGAGGAACTTCGAGAAGCGGGATCGTCGGCTTGCACCAGGCCACTGAAATACGGAAACATGCCAACGTTCCTTGGAATGAAGCCTGCGCCACGACTCCCGACGAGGTGGCGTTGGTCCAACTATTTCATCGACAACGATAATTTCGTACTTGAGGAAAACACCCTGGGCATCGGCAACTTAGCCAAGGCAGGCGGAATGGCGCGAAGGGTGGGTATTCCGTGACGGTGGCGAAGCTGATCTGACCTCGATTGAAAGCCGCGCCGGGTGTCAGGCAGCTTCCTCGCGGTACTCGAAACACAACGCCTTGATCGCTTGCTTGACGCGATGAAAATTAGGCCAAACAATATGACGCTTCACGACGAACGGAAGCGTCGATGCCGGCGCTTCGTCTGATTCGGGTTCCGTGGCTTCGAGCGGTTCTGGCGGTGCCTCTTCAATTTTCGAGTCGGTGTTCACTTCAAAGCAAAGGGCGGCGAGTTGGCTTGGCGAACCTTCCGATCCGTGCAGCGAAAAGCTCAGGTCCACCGTGGCGGGCCGTGGTCCGTCCAACTCCGCGGCTGCCGTGGATTCCATGACCAAGATCGGTGCGTGTTCGCACGTTTCTTGAGATTGCCATCCTGCGTCTGTCGTAAGAGATTCCGAAACCGGGTTTTCCCACGCGGGAGGCAACACGAAAACCTTTTCGTCGAAATCGAACTCCAACGGTGCCGGCGGCGCCACAGGCGTGGGTAACGGAATCGCGTGGTACTCCGCGACTTCTTGGTAATACAGAGGTTTCGTAAAGAGTTTTCCGTCGTAAAGTTTGAGGGTTCCCAGGCCGGTCGCCACACCTCCGATCAAACACCCCACCAACTCCGGTGCTCGCGACGTCGATGATTTCGGCGCAAAATGGCTTTCGACCGTTTCGACGAACTTTTCATAAGTGTATTGTCCGCTGCCCACCACATGGCGGTACGCTCGGTCGATCATCGCTTCGAGATATTCATCATCGTAAACACGGGCCAATACTTCATCGATATTCGAGAAATCTTTTCGCAGCGGCAGGAAATGCTCATACGGGCGAATCACGCCTGAGTATTCGCCTTCAAAGAGAATCAATCCGGTGCGCATGCTGATTGCTTCGAAGACCCGGGGCGAAATCTGATTCATGAGCCCATCGATTTCACGATCGCCGATACAGTCCGCGTAAAACTCTTCATACGAAGCGGTCGGTTTTTTCTTTAGGTACGTGTTGCACTTCCGCATGAGGGATCCATCGAAATCGAAAACATTGGATCCACTTTCCGCGCCGAGGGTCGTTTTGCAGCTTGCCGTGAAATCCAGCCAATCGGCTCCATAAATGCGTTTGTCTTCCGTCCATTCGATGTCGCAGGCGACTTTGCGTTCTTCGCAGATCGCCCGCATCTGCGTGCCAATCACGTGTTTTTCGCGGGCAAGATTGCCGTAGCGATAGGGAAGTTCACGCCCTCGATATCCGATCAACGTCTTCCGCTCATGAACGGGTGGCAGCCGCCGTTCGCTGAATTCCAACGGAAGATACCCCGTCAACACACGCACGAACTTGACGCGATTGGAAACGAGGGAATAAATCGTCCGAATCTTATCTTCTGGGACGCACGTGAATACGACATCGACCCCGAGCTGATTGATCATCATGCTCGCATGCCAGGTGTGATCGTATTCATCTTGGATAAAAACGATTTTTTGGCCCTGAAACTTGGTCAATGCTTCACGAAACGCCGGCGAGATATGCCAATCGAGAGCGATGCGCACGCTGTAATGCAGCACCACCACATCGAAAAGATCGAGCGGAAATTGAAGGGGTATCTTCCCCGTCGCCGGCGAATAAACGACGTTGTGCCTGGAATAATAGCTGAAGGAAGCGAGGTGGTCGTATACGGTATTAATGTGCATGCTCATCGCGTCGTAAAGGAACAGCACATTCAGGCGTTTCGCGCCTTGTAGATTCCGGACCTGAAGCATCGCACACTCCGCAGCATCCAAAATGACCACGCCAAGAACGCGTGATTCGACTCCCCATTTGAGTTACGCGGCACGTTTAAGAATCGATCGTGCAGCCATCGGCTTGATCGCCCGAAAATAGATGTCGAGTCCTAAAAACCTACCCAGCGAAGAAAGGAGTTTCTTCCGCTCGAAGAGGAGCCTCTTTTTGAAGTAGAGGTCGTCCGCATTCTGTTTTTGAAAACGAACCGATTCGAAGCGGTGGAGCATGGCTCGGAGGTCGCTGATGGAAAGAAGCTGCGTTTCCGGAGCCGGCGTTCCATCCAAATTCGCATCGTATGCCTTACGCCGATCGTCTTCGAGGCGTTTGCGAGTTCGGTGAATCTGGAAGAGATCTCGAAACGTTTGTTTCGGCCAAAAACGCCACTGGCGGAAAGAAAATTTGTTGTACACCATCAGGATCGCCTCGCCGCCCGGCTTGAGAACGCGGAACGTCTCATCCAAGCAGCGCTGCGTGTTTCCCGTGTGATGGAAGCAACCGATGGAAATGACGAAGTCAAACGTCTCATCCAGGAACGGCATGGCCAAGGCGCTTCCCACCGTCGCGTGGCCAGCAAATCCCTGCATGGTCAGGCGATGGTTCGCCATCGCGGCAGCATTCGGCGCAATATCCAAGCCCTGATAGACGACGCCCGCTTCCGCAAGCTTTTGACTCAAACTCCCGTATCCCAAGCCTATTTCCAGGATTCGCTTGCCATTCATCCGCTCCGGCTTGATGAACGGTAACAAATAGGGATACAGCTCAAAATAAAAATTATCGAACTTCTGAAGTGATTCCTGCGAATGGTCCTGGATTCCCAGATGCTTGGCGAGGCCGGTACCACACAGTTCATTCCAGAAATTCTCATTCGCATTGTCGATTACCGCTTGATCCATGTTCGAATGAGCCTCCGCGCCGAATGAACATTTCGAGTTCTTTTTCTTACCGGTCTCTTGCACGAGAATGCCGAGTCGCGACGGAAAGATCGTCCACGCAATGCTGAATATCGGCTTTTATGCGTTGGGTGGGTCACGCCAATCCCATTTTTCGCGCGTGAACCCGACCTAATCCTGGTAAGCGGGAGAAACTTTTCCCCCCTGTCTTCAACGATGTCGACACCTGAATTTTTTGGCCAAATGATCAACGACGACGGGTCAAGTCGGTTCCGTACAACTCAGAATCAGGCGAAGTTTCAACGAAACCCAATACCCCTGAGCCGTGAACAGATCGATTTCGTGGACCTCCAAGTTTGAGCGCCAGCGCGGGACGCCGCACTCGCCGCTCAAGTGGCTGGCAGAATCGATCGGTCAACCGCCTTATGCCGCTTGCTTCTGTTCCTGCTGAGCGGACAAAGGCACCGCAATCACGTTCGTGAACAACGGACCATCGATCTTGGTGAAAAGTTCCTCACATGCGGGACTGGCGGTGAATAGAGCCGCCAACGCCTTCTGTTCAAATTCGTTGTACTGTTGAATCTGTAAGTTTTTCACCGATTCCGTGACGGCTTGAGGCACTTCCAAATCAAAGTAATCGCCAAACTGAATGAAGTCGTAGATATGAAACGCGGAGGGACCCGCCATTTGAAGCTGAATGTCGCCAAACCGTCCCGTTCGTTTCAACATACGTACCAAATTCTTTTCATCGAAGAGAGACGTATGAAATGGCGGGCACGCATTCGAAGCCGAGCAACGCGAAATCAATCGGTTCAGCCGAGAAAATCGGGGGACATTCAAGACCAGGCACCCTGTTGGCGTCAACAGCTTCGCCAAATCACAGACGAACTCAAACGGAAATACCACATGTTCCAAGACAGATAACAAGGAAACCACATCGTACCGCTGGCCATCGTTGATTAGTTCCTGCACGGTTTTGTCGACGACATTCATGTGCAGATCTTCACGTGCGGCTTGCACTGATTTACGATTGATTTCTTGCACGGTGACGCTGAAACCTGGGAGTTTGGCCTTGATGTGGCGAGCGAACGCACCCACACCTCCCCCCACATCAAGCCAGGTTCCTCGGGTGCGACCCAGGGCCGTCATTGAATCCATGATTGGATCGATCAGCGCATTCGAAACGGACATGCTCTCGTCGGATTTTTTTTCAAGTAGACGAGGCAGTTCCACGTATTGGCGAATGCTGTTGTAGTAAGAACCGTTGTAGATACGATCCAAAACCGCATCGGGCGGATATGGGTTCATGAAGACGAACTTACATTTGGCGCAAATCCAATAGTCCATGCCATATTTTGGGAACGAGAATTGAATGTGCTTCCCCGCGCAGCATGGGCAACGCCGATGGCGACGCCACGCGTGCGGATAACCGCCCTCCTCGAAGCATACGCCTCGAATCTCGTCGCGTAGCGTTTGGAATTGGCGAGGCGGCGCGGCATTCGTGGTAGGCGCCGCCTTTGGAACCGGCTTGGCGTCTTTCTCCGTCCGCCGATGCTTCCATTGCACGTTCGCGTAAGAAATCGCGCCAAAATAATCGTTCGGATTCGTGACGCGGATATCGTAACCAAAATGATGATATTCGTAGAATTCCCAATTACAGGGTACATTCGCCAACAATCCTACAGAGAGAATGTAATCACCCGGCTGAAGCTGGACGGGGCTGATCCGCGCCTCGATGAAGCCTCGACGTGCCGGCCTTTGGCGATGTTTCGCCTTCCCATAGGCCTTAATATCTTCGTCGGGTCCCAAATTTTGCGTGTAACATTGGGTGGCTGGGAAAAGGTCGTATTTGCGATTGATCGCCAGCGCCATCCCCAGCGTTTCCTTGGGAATTTCACCTTCGACGTGATAGTGCACCCGCACCCGCATGGAACCAAAGGTGCGGAAGCTTGTCGTCATTTCGCCACGGTCATCGAGCAGTTCGATGCGATCGATGAATACCGGTCCCGCGCGGTACACCACCTTCTTGTGTTGGCCTGGGTCCAGATCGGTCGGTTTGGCCGTCGATTGGAACATCTCGCGCACAGCCGAGGTCGACACAGCTTCCGTGGCTTCGCTTTTTGGCGTGTCGATCGCTTGGGTCGCGTCTTCCGCAACAACATTGGTCTTCGTCTGGGGAAGACTCGTTTCCGACGCCGGCGTTTCTACCGAAGCTGCCTCTTCCAGGTCACGTTCCGTAGACTCCCTCGGCGATGTTTCGGGCGAGGACGGGGAGGTCGCCTTCGCGACGTTGAGGATCGGTTCGGCTTCATACACCTTGCCATTGCCCGCGGCCGCGATGGCGTGAAGATTCAGGTCATACGCCTGAATGACATCCAAGGGCCGACCGACCATACGCACGGTGCCTTTGTCGATCCAGATAATGCGATTGCAAAGTTGCGCTAAAACGCCCGTGCCGTGCGAAACCAAGAGCACGGTGCTGCCGGAGTTGCAGATTTGCCGCATACGCACCATGCAGCGCTGGACGAAGGCACCATCGCCCGTGGCGAGTGCTTCGTCCACGATGAAGATATCCGGGTCGATCGACATGGCGGTGGCGAAGGTAAGTCGGCCCTGCATCCCGCTGGAATACGTGCGAAAAGGTTGGTCGATGAATTCCCGTAAGCCACTAAACTCGATGATCGCTTCCGCCTTTTGATCGATCTCTTCGCGGGTCATGCCCAGGCAAAGGCCACCCATGGTGATATTTTCGCGTCCGGTTCGATCGGGGTGAAAGCCGGTTCCCAGTTCGAGAATGGCCGAGATCTTTCCATGGATTTCCACGTTACCCGTGGTGGCGGGAAGCGTTCCTGCCAAGATCTTCAACAGGGTGCTCTTACCAGCTCCGTTCGTGCCGATGACGCCAACGACTTCGCCACGGCTGATTTCCAGAGAGACGTCGCGAAGCGCCCAAAAATCCTTATGCCGATCCTTTCCCGAGACGATCTCCCAGAAAAAGTCCGTGGGACGATGGTACACCTTGTAGCATTTACTGAGCTGACGTACACGAATCGCGACATCGTTCATGTAAGAAATTCCTGGCATCATGCCGTTGGAATGCAAGCTATCCGAATGTGGCGAACATAGCTTGGGCGGTTTTGTGTTACAAGGGCAACAGTTCGTTCCGCCTCTTTCCTTTTCATGAAGTCGCGCGAATTTCCAAGCTCGAAGGCACTCCAGGAAAGATGGTGGTTTGGCAGAGAAAAGAAAATACACCTAGACTGGGTAAGCTATCCATGGAACACGCTTCTCCGGGAGTTTCGTAAACTTCGCACATGGCGGTAGAACGCTCTTACAATGGTTGCGAAGGCTTTCCCCGCATCGGACCTTTTTCAAGAAAGTACGACGCCATGGAACCCACCGCACCCTCGTCGGCGAACTCGTCGGGCCAAGTCGCTGATCCGAACATCATGTTCATCTTTGGCGCTTCAGGAGATCTAACGAAGCGAAAACTGATCCCCGCACTGATCAACCTGAAGTCGGATCATCTGCTTTCCGACCAGTTCGCGGTGCTAGGGATGGCGCGTCGCCCGATGTCGGATGAAGAATTTCGGCGAAAGCTCGAAGCCGATCTGGAGAACACTCCCACGTTTGAAAACCGCGACGGCTGGAATTGGTTGCGCGAGCGACTTTATTACAGCGCGGGCGATTTGAACGACATCGAAGCCTACCAGCGGGCGAAGAAACGGCTCGCGGAAATACGCCAAAGCCACGGCATCGCGGACAATCTCCTCCATTATTTGGCGACGAGCCCCGAGCATTTTGGCGAAGCCGCCACCCAGCTCGAAAACGCGGGACTCACCCAGCAAGAGAATGGCACCTGGCGCCGGGTCATCATTGAAAAACCCTTCGGGCACGACGTGGAATCGGCGCGAGCACTCAATCGGGCCCTTCATCAGGTTCTCGAAGAAAATCAGATTTATCGCATCGACCACTACCTAGGTAAAGAAACTGTACAAAATATCATGGTTCTTCGTTTCGCGAATGGCATCTTCGAGCCTTTGTGGAATCGGCGCTATATCGACCATGTCCAGATCACCGTGGCGGAGGAACTTGGCGTCGAATCGCGCGGCGGATACTACGATCAATCCGGCGCACTTCGCGACATGGTTCCCAACCACCTCTTTCAACTCGTGACGTTGATTGCGATGGAACCACCCGCTTCCACCGACGCGGACGCGATTCGCGATGAGCAGATCAAAGTCGTCCGCGTGCTCAAGCCGTTGGTGGAGAACGACGTTCGCCGAAATGTGATACGCGGCCAATATCAGCCCGGAAATGTCAAAGGAAAACCCGTGCCTGGTTATCGGTCCGAGACGCAGGTCGATCCCCAATCCCGCACCGAGACGTTCGTGGCGATGCGACTGGATATCGAAAATTGGCGGTGGGCGGGGGTGCCGTTTTATCTGCGAACCGGCAAAAGGCTGAACCGCCGAGGCACGGAAATCGTGATTCAGTTTCGCCGGGCGCCGCATATGCTCTTCCGCCACACGGCGATCGACACCTGCATGCCCAATCAGTTGCTGCTCAGCATCCAACCCCAAGAAGGGGTCTCGCTGAGGTTCGGCGTCAAGGTGCCCGGACCGGTGGTGAAACTTGGCGTGATGAACATGGATTTCAACTATGCTGAGTCCTTTGAGGAGAAACCGAGCACCGGATATGAACGCCTTCTCTACGATTGCATGCTTGGCGATCCGACGCTTTTCCAACGCGTGGACATGGTCGAACGAAGTTGGCGTGCCATGGAGCCGATTCAGCATTTCTGGCAATCGGCAGCTACCGACGGGCTTTACCCCTACCCCGCAGGTTCGCATGGCCCCAAGGAAGCGGACGAACTTTTGGCGCGCGATGGCCGACAGTGGCGCGAATCTGATCGCTGCGATTGTGAATGATCGTCCTTGATTTGGTTCCTCCACGTGGCCTATGAATGGACCGTGGCAGGGAAAAATCCTGGGCGGGCCATTCCGATGACTTTTTCCGTTCTCGAACTCTTTCTGATCGGTTTCGGCTGCATGATGGTGCTGATGGCCATCCTCTGGGCCATCCAGCGCCAAACCAACAACGCAAACTCCGTCGATTTTGGATGGACCGCCGGCATCGCCTTGGTGGCGGCACTCGTCGCACTCGGTATTCGATCAGAGAACCCTCGCTTATACGTCGTGCTGGGCCTGGCATTCATCTGGTCGATTCGTCTCGCAGGCTTTCTGTTTTGGAACCGAATCTTTCGAGCGGGTGAAGACAATCGGTACGTTCGTATGCGAGCCTACTGGGGTAATCGCGCGCAATTCCACTTCTTCTGGTTTTTTCAGCTTCAAGCTGTTTTCGTGGCGATGTTCGTCCTTCCCATTTACATCGCGATGTCCACGGATCGGCCCTTTGGCGATGTCTTCGATCTCCTGGGGATCGCGATTTGGCTTCTCGCCGTCATCGGCGAAAGTGTGGCGGATCAACAGCTCTCCGCGTTCAAGGCAGATCCCGCGAACCGGGGCCGCGTTTGTGATGTGGGCCTTTGGCGCTATTCACGCCACCCCAATTACTTTTTCGAATGGTTGCATTGGTGGACTTACGTCGCGTTCGCCGTCGGGCATCCCTGGTTTTTCCTGGCCCTACTCGGCCCGGTCTTGATGATCGTTTTCCTTCTTTTCGTGACCGGCATTCCCTATTCCGAGATGCAGGCGTTGGCGAGTCGAGGAGAAGCTTATCGCCGATATCAGGAACGAACGAGCGCGTTTATCCCTTGGTTCCCACGCCCGGAACGCAATTCGAAGAACGCCTGATCAAACAAGCCGAGTTGTTGAAACGGCGTACGTCACCTGGCACGCTTATCACGAATCTGAGCGACGAGGGGTCCACGTGGGATTTGGTATCGACGCTGCGGAGCGAGGTTGGCTTCCGGATTTCATGGTTCGCCTCGGAATTCGCCGATATTTGTCGCAGTTTAGCCGATCGCAGGACCGGCTTTCCTGTGAATCAAAGGGCCAAGCCCTGGAAGCGTTTTGCGCCTTGCTCGATCAAGGCCCCATCGCACCTCACGTGGCGGAAGCGAACGCGCAGCATTACGAGGTTCCGTCAGGTTTCTTTGAAAAAGTGCTCGGCCCCGCGCTGAAATATAGCTGCTGCCTTTGGAACGATCGTACCGCCACACTCGCGGAAGCCGAGTCGGCGATGCTCGCCCTCTCGTGCGAGCGGGCGGAAATCCAAGCAGGTCAAACCATCCTCGAACTTGGGTGCGGGTGGGGGTCCCTTTCGCTGTATCTGGCAAAGCATTATCCCCAATGCCAAATCTTGGCGGTCTCCAATTCAAAAACCCAAAAACAGTTCATCGACGCACGTGCCGCCTCGCAAGGCTTCACCAACTTGGATGTTTTGACGTGCGATATGAACGCTTTTCGCGTGGACCGGCGTTTTGACCGCATCGTCTCCGTCGAAATGTTCGAACACATGCGAAATTATCGGCAGCTCTTAAAGCTCTGTTCGAACCATCTGACCGATGGCGGAAAACTTTTCGTCCACATCTTTTGCCACCGCGAAGCGAATTATGTTTTCGAAACCGAAGGAGACGACCATTGGATGGGGCGGCATTTTTTCACCGGCGGAATCATGCCGAGCGTGCACCTTCTGCACTGTTTCGCAGAGGATCTTCGCGTCGAACGCCATTGGCGCGTGAACGGAGTGCATTACGCGAAAACCGCACGGGCCTGGCTCGATCGGCTCGACCAACAACGTGGAGACGTGCATCGAATTTTGGCCCTTCACCAAAAGGACGGACTCCTTGCGATGACACGATGGCGCTTGTTTTTCCTGGCGGTGGAAGAACTTTTCGCGTGGAACCATGGCAACGATTGGTACGTGGCCCACTACCTTCTGAAAAAACGATCGACAACTTGAGCGGTGCACAAGTCGAGATAATTTACCTATAGCTCCCGCCTGAGCGTCCGCGAGTGACGCTCAGGCAGCACCTCTCGGTGACGCTCCCATCATGATTTTTCACGACACGGACGATTCGGCCGGATCGGTCACGGAGAGGATTTTGCCAAGAATCGGTTCCAAGCGATTGCCCGGTTTCGTCAACACGATTTGCGCCAACCCGAGAACACGCTCGAGAAATCCCGCTTCGCAGTAACAGAGATAAAATTCCCACATCCGCAGAAACGATTCAGAATACCCGAGCCGAAGTATCTCGTTCAAATTGGAGGTGAATCGACCGCGCCAGTGGCGAAGCGTCGTCGCGTAATGCGGGCCAAAATCTTCGAGGTGAAGCCAACGCAACGTACTCGCTCTTGCCATGGCTTGTGAAAGGCACGTCAGGGACGGAAGAAATCCGCCGGGAAAAATGTACCGCTGAATGAAATCGACGTTTCGGCAGTAGGCATCGAACAACGGTTCCGGCATGGTGATCGCTTGCAGCAGCATCGCTCCCGTGGGCTTCAGCAAACGATCGCACGTTTGGAAGAAGGTTTCGAGGTAACGGCGCCCTACCGCCTCGATCATTTCGATCGACACGATCTTATCGTAGATGCCCGTCAATTCCCGATAATCTCGGCACACTACCGTTACGCGATCCTGCAAATTGGCCGCCCGAACCTGCGCGGAGGCGTAATCGAATTGTTCTCGAGAAATCGTCGTCGTGGTGACGCGGCAGCCATATTCCCTCGCCGCATGAAGCGCGAATCCACCCCATCCCGTGCCGATTTCCAGGACATGATCGCGCGGCGCGACGCGGAGCTTTTGGCAGATTCGATCAAGCTTCGCCACGGAAGCGTCGCGCAGCGTGGCCTTGGCGGGTTCGAATAGAGCCGACGAATACATCATCGTATCGTCCAACATTTTCGCGAAGAACGCATTTCCCAAATCGTAATGTGCGTGGATGTTCGCGCGGCTCCCTTGGAGCGTGTTGGACCGCCACCAATGGCTGACACGATGGAACCAGCGCACCATGCGCGAAAGAATCCCATCTCCATTCTGGAAGACGTGTTGGTTTTGGCAGAAAATTTGAAACAGCGAGGTGAGATTATCGCATTCCCACCAACCCGCCATATACGATTCCGCAGCGCCCATGCTTCCGTGGAACGCCAATCGATCGAAGAAACGAGAATCATGCACACGGATTCGGCAATGGAGATCCGACTGAACGTCGCCAAGGAAGATCTCGCCACACGGATCTTCGAGGTGAATCGAGCCGGAGCGAATGCCGGACTGAAGTCGACTTAGGAGCTGAGTGTGCAGGAATCGCCTTTTCCCGCCAAGTCGGCCAGGGGACGTGAAGCCGGGCGTTGAGCGTCGACACCCGGATGGGGATAATAAGGAACCCTTTTCCACCACAGTTTCAGTGCCTCCCAATAAATCGCCGCCGTCACCTTCGCGGTAAGCACCGGGTATTTCCAGAGCACGTGGCGAAGGTTCGCGTTGCTGAGGTCGCGTCGCTTCAGCGAGAGCGTGGCATCAAGCGTCGTGCCGGCTTCTTCCCGACAATCCATGTGGATGACGAGTCGATCCTTGGGCGGAAGAAAGTGCAGCACATATTCCATGGCCATTCCCAGGAATGGCGACACGTGAAATCCTTTGGGGACGCGAAACCGCAACGGACCGCCTCGTGCCGAGGAGTCCTCACACGCGAGAACGTACCTATAACGCTCATGCCACGGAGTATTCATAACCTCGAGGATCAAAGTTTCCAGAAATTTTCCGGAACGATCGAAGCAGTAGTAGAAATGCACGGGGTTGAAGATGTAACCGAAATAGCGGACATGCGTAAGAAGCCTTATGGGGCCCTCCGCAGGCCGACCGGTTTTTTCCTGCGCGAAGCGCCGCACTTCCGATTCGAGGGATCGTTGAACGTCCCCTAAAAAGTCTTTTCGAAAAAAGCTCGCCGGCGCGAAACGTTCGAAGCCCCAGTAGGGCGAAGTTTGAAGGAGGGAGGGAATTTCCGCGAGGTCGAGGTACAACAGGAAAAGCGGATAACGAAACGCGTGGGGATAAGGTCGGAATCGGCGATGCCGAACCCAACCTTCATAGATTCCCGAAGCATGCGTCATAATTCTTTGCCAAAAGCTTTCGCAACCGCCAGGCCACTGCGAACGCCGTCTTCATGGAAGCCAAAGGACCAGTAAGCACCGCAATAATGCGTGCGCCGTACGCCGCTAATTTCCGCCCAACGTTTCTGGGCGGCCATGGCTTCTCGCGTGAAGCACGGATGATCGTACGTCGTTTGGTACAAAACCTTGGCTGGATCGATTTCGTCCGTTCGATTCAACGTGACGAAATATTGCGAGGTACCAGGAAGGTTTTGCAGCCGATTCATCCAATACGTGACGGTCGCGTAGGGCACTGCGGCTGGGGGAACATAATAATTCCAACTCGCCCAGGCTCGACGACGCGTCGGCATCACCGAATCATCGGTATGTAAAACAGCCTCATTTCGTTGATAGGCAATAGCGCCCAGGATTTCCACTTCTTCCGCGCTTGGATCGGCCAACATTTTCAACGCTTGGTCGCTATGAACCGCCAGGATGACTTCGTCGAATTGCTCCCGTTCGCCGGATTCCGTGGTGATCCACACACCGTCTGAAACCCTTTCGATCTGAGTGACGGGCGAGTTCAAACGAATGGCGTGACGGAACTTCGCGGTGATTTTTTCAACGTAGCGTTTCGACCCGCCGCTTACCGTGAGCCAAGTTGGATGATCCCGAATCTGCAGCAGGCCATGATTCGCGAAGAATTGAATGAACGACCGCGCGGGAAATTCCAACATCTGGTCGTTGTCGGTCGACCAGATCGCCGAGCCCATTGGGACCAGGTAATTCTCTAAGAACTCGGCTGGATAACCGTTTTCCGAAAGGAAATCCGAAAGTGTGGGTCCATCCTCGCTCCCGCCGAGAAGCTTGGGGGCTTCGCGATTGAAGCGGAGGATTCCTCGTAACATTCGCCAGAAGGAAGGACGAAACAGGTTGGTGCGTTGGGCGAAAAGGCCATTGAGCGAGGAGCCGTTGTATTCGATGCCCGTGCGAACGTTTTGCACGCCGAAGCTCATGTCGCTCGGCTGGAGCGCGACGCCCAGCTGGTCCATCAGTTTCAGGAACGAGGGATACGTACGCGTATTGCAAACGATAAAGCCCGTATCAATCGATACGGGCGCATGAGAAGTGGGAACTTCGACGGTGTTGGTATGGCCACCGATGTAGTTGTTCGCTTCGAACACGGTTAGGTCGTGTTCAGGTGCCAGCAGGTAACCGGCAACCAACCCCGAGATTCCAGTTCCTACGATGGCAAGACGCATGTAGAATTCGCGAGGGCTGGAGTCTCAACGGGTTTCGCCTTGGGCTTGGGATGCAGGATCCGTTCGGGAACACCTTTCATCCCCCACACGAGTCCAAGCCCCGACATGAAGCAAAGAATGTAGTAGGTGATGTCGATCTCCCACCAGAAGAAACCCTGGCGAGTCGAGTTTTGGTAGTAATGGTGGTTGTTGTGCCATCCTTCGCCGAAGGTGAGCAACGCGATGAGCAAGCTGTTTTTGCTATCGTCCGTCGTCTCATAGCGACGGGTGCCGATGATATGGGTGAAGGAGTTCACCAGGTACGTCGAGTGGTAGGTGGCGACGGTGGAGACGAAGAAGCCCCATACCAGCATTTGCATGGCGGTGACGCCCCAATCGGGAGCTTGCCATTCAACCAACGCGCCGAACCCATACAAGCAGGCGGCGAGGGTCAATGGAATCACCACGTGGAACCGATCGATGAAACGCAGTTCGGGATACTTCGCGAAGTCAGGAATCAGACGCAAATTGGTGGGAGCCGATTTCGGCGTCAGGAACCAGAGCATATGCGCCCAAAGCACGCCATGAAGCCGGGGCGAATGGAGATCGCCAGGTAGGTCGGAATGGCTGTGGTGATGGCGATGATGTGCCGCCCACCAGAGGGGGCCCTTCTGCATGGCGGCGCAACCGATCACTCCGAAGATGAACTGAACGATTCGCCAAGTCTTGAAGGAGCGATGCGCGAAGTAGCGGTGGTACCAACCGGTAAGCGCGAACACTCGCAACGCATACAAGAAAACACACACGCTGAACGCGAGCCAGCTGAAGCCCACGAAAAATACACTGATGCATGCCAGGTGGACCGCGAAGTAGGGAATGGCGACGGCCCAGTCGATTTTTTCTGATTCAGGCCCTTCAACGACAGGTTTCGCGGACTGGTCGAAGAAACGGCGAAGAAATCCAAACGGGGAGAACGAATGGGATTGATTCATCCACGGACCAGGCTTTCATTAGGTTGAATGCAAACGACTCGGTTGCAGGGGATTTCTGGTGGGTAAACGAACACCATCAGCCCTTTTTGTCCGCCATGATGGAAAAGGCCGGTGAAAAAGACTCTCCAAGTAAACGGACGCGTTCAATGGGGAATCTCGCGGCGGGATTTCGGGTTTCCATCCCCGGATTCACCTTTTGTCAGGTATGTACATCCTAACGTTTGACCCGAGAGAATCAAGACAAAGAATCCAAACCAGGAAACGTTGTTGCCAGCGAAACCCCTTCGATTCGCGTAGACCATCCACGTATTCGCTCAGGTTTCCAGGGCGATCGCCTCCAAGCCCGCCCATTGCCCATCTTCCGTTTTACCAATCACGAATACCTTCAACTTGCTATCACCCGCCTTGAAGACTTTAAGATGCGACAAGTGTTCCCGAAGGGTTTTGGCGAGGTCTTGATAGCGGAGCGCCATCGCCTTCTCCTCAGCTCCATGCCATTTCTGCTCGCTGCCGTAAGACGCCATGAACGTTTCAAAATCGATTTCATCCACCTTCGCTTTTTCCGGAAGGTCCGCCTTCTCCAACAGTTTTTTTTTCGTGAGCGAGCCTTCGATTTCCCAGAGGAAGGGCCGATATGGAGAGTCGATTTCACTCACCAACAGCACGCCTCGGGACGCCTTTTTCAACGCGTTCAGCACGGGATGGCCCATTTCCGTTAATCCTGCCACGGGGAAAGTTTAGGTATTTCCGTCTCGGCACGAGCGACCCTGTTTTCGTCGCGATCCGTCCACGAAGTTTACGGTTGGCCGCCGATCGCGATCGCCGTCGGCGAACGTACTCCCAAAT
>WBZS01001283.1_pt1 | contig 20807 bp, 18 predicted proteins | sample 5204201 | NCBI WGS metagenome assembly WBZS01 (sample SAMN12344357, study PRJNA552823) | activated sludge metagenome | biome: Activated sludge suspended growth; feature: Nitrification reactor; material: Wastewater; isolation source: activated sludge from nitrification reactor of wastewater...
GCGGCCCGGTAGAGTGACACCCCGGATCCAGCGAGGCGAGCAGCGAGGCGAAGGGGTAGACGTGGCATCCACGAACGACTTGAAGAACGGCATGGTCCTCGACCTGGACGGCCAGCTGTGGCAGGTGCTGTGGTTCCAGCACCACAAGCCGGGCAAGGGCAACACGGTCGTGCGCACCAAGCTCAAGAACGTGCTCAGCGGCAAGATCGTCGACAAGACGTTCAACTCCGACACCAAGGTCGACACGGCCAACGTCGACCGACGCGAGATGCAGTACCTCTACCACGACGGCGACGGATTCGTGTTCATGGACACCGCCTCCTACGAGCAGGTCACCATCCCCGACGCGACGGTCGGCGACGCGAAGGACTACCTGCTGGAGAACCAGAACGCCACCGTCGCGCTGCACGACAGCAACCCGCTCTACATCGACCTGCCGGCGTCCGTCGAGCTCGAGGTCACCTACACCGAGCCGGGCCTGCAGGGCGACCGCTCCACCGGCGGCACCAAGCCCGCGACGGTGGAGACGGGCCTGCAGATCCAGGTCCCGCTGTTCATCACGACCGGCGAGCGGGTCAAGGTCGACACCCGCGACGGCAGCTACCTCGGCCGAGTCACCGGGTGAGCGCCAACCGGGACAACTCCACCCGCACCAAGGCCCGCAAGCGCGCCCTCGACATCCTGTACGAGGCCGAGCTGCGCGAGACCGGCCCCGCCGACACCCTCGCCGACCGGGTCGCCGCCGCCCAGCCGCCGGTGCGCCCGTTCACGATCGAGCTCGTCACCGGCGTCGCCGAGCGGGCCGCCGAGCTGGACGCCGTCCTGGCCGCCGCGCTCAGCGAGGGCTGGACGATCGCGCGCATGCCCGCCGTGGACCGTAACCTGGCCCGCATCGCGATCTTCGAGCTGGCCCACACCGACACCCCGACGCGGGTGGTGGTCAACGAGGCGGTCGACCTGGCCGCGGAGTTCTCCACCGAGAACTCGCCCGCCTTCCTGAACGCCGTCCTGGACGCCGCGGCGACGCGCCTGGCGGCGTCCGCCCCGGACACGCCGCCGCAGCCCTGAGGAGCCACACCATGGAGAAGCGACCCGACACCCCGGCCCTGCTGGTACTGGAGGACGGCCGATTCTTCCGCGGGGTCGGATTCGGCGCCGAGGGCGAGACGTTCGGCGAGGCCGTGTTCTCCACCGCCATGTCCGGCTACCAGGAGACGCTCACCGACCCGTCCTACCGCCGCCAGGTCGTCGTGGCGACCGCGCCGCACATCGGCAACACCGGCTGGAACGACGAGGACGACGAGTCGCGGCAGATCTGGGTGGCCGGCTACGTCGTGCGCGACGTGTCCCGCGTCCGGTCGAACTGGCGCTCCAACCGCTCCCTGGACGCCGAGCTGCGCGCCCAGGGCGTCGTCGGCATCGCCGAGCTCGACACCCGCGCGCTGACCCGGCACCTGCGTGAGCGCGGCGCCATGCGCGTCGGCATCTCGACGGTCGAGCTCGACGTCGACCGCCTGCTCGCCCGCGTGCTGCAGCAGCCGTCCATGGCCGGCGCCCACCTCGTCGACGAGGTGACGGTCCGCGAGCCGGTCACCGTCTCCCCGGACGGCGCGCCGACCCACGTCGTCGCGGCCGTCGACCTCGGCATCAAGGAGATGACCCCCGAGCTGATGGCCCGCCGCGGCATAGAGGTGCACGTGCTGCCGGCCGACACCACGATCGAGCAGATCCGCGCGCTGGGGGTGGACGGCGTGTTCTTCTCCAACGGCCCCGGCGACCCCGCCGCCGCGGACGCCGCCGTCGCGCTGCTCACCGACGTCCTGGACGCCGGCATCCCCTACTTCGGCATCTGCTTCGGCAACCAGATCTTCGGCCGCGCGCTGGGATTCGGCACCTACAAGCTCAAGTACGGACACCGCGGCATCAACCAGCCGGTGATGGACCTGGCCACCCGCAAGGTCGAGATCACCGCCCAGAACCACGGCTTCGCCGTCGACGCCCCGCTCGACCGGCCCACCGCCACCCGCTGGGGCGAGGCCCACGTCAGCCACGTCTGCCTCAACGACGACGTCGTCGAGGGCCTCGAGCTGCGGGACGCCGCGGGCCGCGTCCTGGGCTTCTCCGTCCAGTACCACCCCGAGGCGGCGGCCGGGCCCCACGACTCGGCGTACCTGTTCGACCGGTTCCTCGACGTCATGGACGCCGGCCGCGCCGCCCAGACGAAAGCCCAGGAGAACTGATGCCCCGCCGCACCGACCTCCACTCGATCCTGGTGATCGGCTCGGGCCCGATCGTGATCGGCCAGGCCTGCGAGTTCGACTACTCCGGCACCCAGGCGTGCCGGGTGCTGCGCGAGGAGGGGTTCCGGGTCGTCCTGGTCAACTCCAACCCGGCCACGATCATGACCGACCCCGAGTTCGCCGACGCCACCTACGTCGAGCCGATCACCCCCGAGATGGTCGAGAAGGTGATCGCCCTGGAGCGCCCGGACGCCATCCTGGCGACCCTCGGCGGGCAGACGGCGCTGAACACCGCGGTGGCCTTGCACTCCAGCGGCGTGCTGGCCGCCTACGGCGTCGAGATGATCGGCGCCAGCTTCGACGCGATCATGAAGGGCGAGGACCGGGAGCGCTTCAAGGAGATCGTCAACGGCCTGGACGTCCCCGGCGCGCGCCCCGAATCGGCCCGGTCGGTCATCTGCCACAGCCTCGACGACGTGCTGGGCGCGGCGTCCGAGCTGGGCTACCCCCTGGTGCTGCGGCCGTCCTTCACGATGGGCGGCGTCGGTTCGGGCTTCGCCCACGACGAGGCCGAGCTGCGGGAAATGGCTGCGATCGGGCTGGCGGCGTCCCCGGTGACCGAGGTGCTGGCCGAGGAGTCGATCCTGGGCTGGAAGGAGTACGAGCTGGAGGTGATGCGCGACAAGGCCGACAACGTCGTCATCATCTGCTCCATCGAGAACGTCGACCCCATGGGCGTCCACACCGGTGACTCGATCACCGTCGCACCCGCCCTGACCCTGACCGACCGCGAGTACCAGGCCATGCGCGACGTCGCGATCGCGGTGATCCGCGAGGTCGGCGTCGACACCGGCGGCTGCAACATCCAGTTCGCGATCAACCCGGTCGACGGCCGCATGATCGTGATCGAGATGAACCCCCGGGTGTCGCGCAGTTCGGCGCTGGCGTCCAAGGCCACGGGGTTCCCGATCGCGAAGATCGCCGCCAAGGTGGCGGTCGGCTACACCCTGGACGAGATCCCCAACGACATCACCGCCGAGACCCCGGCGTCCTTCGAGCCGACGCTGGACTACGTCGTCGTCAAGGTGCCCCGGTTCGCGTTCGAGAAGTTCCCGACGGCCGAGAGCACGTTGACCACCCACATGAAGTCGGTCGGGGAGGCGATGGCCATCGGCCGCAACTTCGCCGAGGCGCTCAACAAGGCGCTGCGCTCGCTGGAGGACCCGAAGGCGCCGTTCGACTTCACCAGTCCCATCGACGAGCCTCTGGCCGCCATCGTCGATCGGGCGCGGCGCCCGCACGACGGACGCCTCAACGTGCTGATGCGCGCCCTGCGGGCCGGCGCGAGCGTCGACGAGCTGCACCGGGCGACCGGCATCGACCCGTGGTTCCTCGACCAGCTGGAGCAGATCTGGGAGGTCGCCCAGCTGGTCCGTGACAACTACAACCTGGCGCCGGAGATCCTGCGCAAGGCGAAGCGGATGGGCCTGTCCGACGCCCAGATCGCGGCGCTGCGCAACACCAGCGACGAGGTGATCCGCGGCGTCCGCTGGGCCCTGGGGGTCAACCCGGTGTACAAGACCGTCGACACCTGCGCCGCCGAGTTCGCGGCCCGCACCCCCTACCACTACTCCACCTACGACGAGGAGAACGAGGTCGAGCCGCGCACGAAGCCCGCCGTGCTGATCCTCGGCTCGGGGCCGAACCGCATCGGCCAGGGCATCGAGTTCGACTACAGCTGCGTGCACGCCGCCCTGGCCCTGCGCGAGGCCGGCTATGAGACCGTGATGGTCAACTGCAACCCCGAGACCGTCTCGACCGACTACGACACCTCCGACCGCCTGTACTTCGAGCCGCTCACCCTCGAGGACGTCCTGGAGGTCTACCACGCCGAGGCGGACAAGGGGCCGGTGGCGGGCGTGATCGTCCAGCTGGGCGGCCAGACGCCGCTGAAGCTGGCCCAGGCGCTCAAGGACAACGGCGTGCCGATCGTCGGCACGTCGCCCGAGGCGATCCACCTGGCCGAGGAGCGGGGGGCGTTCGGCGACGTGCTGGCCGCCGCCGGCCTGCCCGCCCCCAAGTACGGCATGGCCACCAGCGCGGGCCAGGCGATCGAGATCGCCAACCGCATCGGCTACCCGGTGCTCGTGCGGCCCAGCTACGTGCTGGGCGGCCGGGGCATGGAGATCGTGTACGACGACGGCGCCCTGACCGGCTACATCGAGCGGGCCACGTTCATCACCCCCCGCCAGCCGGTGCTCGTCGACCGGTTCCTGGACGACGCCATCGAGATCGACGTGGACGCCCTCTACGACGGCACCGAGTTGTACCTGGGCGGCGTGATGGAGCACATCGAGGAGGCCGGCATCCACTCCGGGGACTCGGCCTGCACGCTGCCGCCGATCACCCTGGGGGCGGACGTGATCGACCGCATCCGCGCGTCGACCGAAGCGATCGCCCGCGGCGTCGGCGTCCGCGGCCTGATCAACATTCAGTACGCGCTGCAGGGCGACACGTTGTACGTGCTGGAGGCGAACCCGCGGGCGTCCCGGACGGTGCCGTTCGTGTCCAAGGCCACCGGCACCCAGCTCGCCAAGGCGTGCGCCCGGGTGATGCTGGGGGAGTCGATCGCCGGGCTGCGGGCCGCGGGCGTCCTGCGCGCGGAGGGCGACGGCAGCCGCACCTTGGAGGCCGCGCCGATCGCGGTGAAGGAGGCGGTGATGCCGTTCAACCGGTTCCGGACGTCCGACGGGGCGTCCGTGGACTCGCTGCTCGGCCCGGAGATGAAGTCCACCGGCGAAGTCATGGGCCTGGACGCCAACTTCGGCACCGCGTTCGCCAAGAGCCAGACGGGCAGCTACGGCGGCCTGCCCACCGGCGGGACGGCGTTCGTCTCGGTCGCCAACCGCGACAAGCGGCACGCGATCTTCCCGGTGAAGCGCCTCGCCGACCTGGGGTTCCGCATCGTGGCCACCGCCGGTACCGCGCAGGTGCTGCGTCGCAACGGCGTGGAGGTCGAGGTGCTCCGCAAGGCCCACCAGGGCGGCGGCACGGACGGCACGCCAACGGTCGTCGAGGCGATCCTGGCCGGCGACATCGACCTGATCTTCAACACCCCCCAGGGCGCCAGCGCAGACGGCCAGCCCCGCCGGGACGGCTGGTCGATCCGCTCGGCGGCGATCCTGCGCGACATCCCCTGCATCACCACCGTCCAGGGCCTGGCGGCGGCCGTCCAGGGCATCGAGGCGGCCGTGGCCGGCGAGGTCGGCGTCCGGTCGCTGCAGTCCTGGAACGCGGCCATGGCCGACGAGCTGGACCCCCGGTGAGCGGCTGGCGGGACGCCGTGGTCTCCGACGGCTACGCCCGGGCGCTGCGGCCGATTCTGTTCGCCTCGGCGGGCGGCGACCCCGAGCGCGTGCACGAGCGCATGATCGGCGTCCTGGCGGCGCTGCCGCACGTGCCGGGGCTGCGCGCGGCGGTCGGGGCACTGACCCGCGTGCCGTCGGAGGCGGTCGAGGTGGCCGGCGTCTCGTTCCCCGGACGCGTCGGCCTGGCCGCCGGCATGGACAAGGACGGCCGCGCCGCGCTCGCCTGGCAGTACCTGGGCTTCGCGTTCGCCGAGCTGGGCACCGTCACGGCCCGAGCGCAGCCCGGCAACGACAAGCCGCGGGTGTTCCGGCTGCGGTCCTCCGGCGCCCTGATCAACCGGATGGGCTTCAACAACGAGGGCGCGCTGGCCCTGGCGAACAGGCTCGCGGTCGCCGGAGTGTGGCGCGGCAACGGCGCCGCCGGCATCCCGCTGGGGGTGTCGCTCGGCAAGACCAAGGTCGTCGCCGTCGAGGACGCCGTGGCCGACTACCTGACCAGCTTCCGGGCGGTCGCCGCGCACGCCGACTATGTGGCGATCAACGTGTCCAGCCCGAACACCCCCGGCCTGCGCACCCTTCAGGACGGCGGCGCGCTCGCCGGCCTGCTGGACGCGCTGACCGACGAGGCGCGCCGGCTCGCGCTCGGCGCGGCCCCCGTTCCGCTGTTCGTGAAGGTGGCCCCCGACCTGACCTGGCCGCAGCTGGACGAGGTCGTCGCCGCGGTCGAGGCGTCCGGGGCGGCCGGCCTGATCGCCACGAACACCACGCTCGCCCGCGACGGGCTGGACCCCGCCGACGCGCACCTCGCGGGCGAGGCCGGCGGTCTGTCGGGGCGCCCGCTCACCCGCCGGGCCCGGGAGGTCGTCGCCTACCTGTCCGCGCACACCGACCTGCCGGTGATCGGGGCGGGCGGGGTGATGACGGCCGACGACGCGCTGGCGCTGCTGGACGCCGGCGCGCGGCTCGTCCAGCTTTACACTGGCTTCATCTACGCGGGGCCGGCGCTGATCGGCGCCGTCAACGTCAGGAGGTAGCGCATGGGCACCTACCGGCAACGCCTGCGGGCCGTGGTGGCCGAGCGCGGCAACCTGTGCGTGGGCATCGACCCGCACGCGTCGCTGCTGAGCAAGTGGGGGCTGCCGCTGAGTGTCGACGGCCTGGAGCGCTGCGCCCGCAGCATCGTGGCCGCGCTGGGGTCCGAGGTGGCCGTGTTCAAGCCGCAGTCGGCGTTCTTCGAGGCCTACGGCTCGGCCGGCGTGGCGGTGCTGGAGAAGGTGATCGCCGACGTCCGGGAGGCCGGGGCGATGTGCATCGTGGACGCCAAGCGCGGCGACATCGGCTCGACGATGGAGGCCTACGCCAGCGCCTACCTGGGGGCCGACTCGCCGCTGGCCGGCGACGCGGTCACGCTCTCGCCCTACCTGGGCTTCGACTCCCTCATGCCGGCGTTCGAGCGGGCGGTCGCGTGCGACAAGGGCGTTTACGTGCTGGCGCGCACCTCGAACCCCGAGGGCGCCCAGGTGCAGCTCGCGCTCGGGCGCGAGGGCTCGGTCGTCCAGGAGATCATCGACGCCGCCAAGGCGCTGAACACCCGGGCCCGCACGCGGGCGGTCGGGCTGGTCGTGGGCGGCACGCACGACTCGCTGGGCTGCGACGTGTCCGACTTCAACGGCTCCATCCTCGTGCCCGGCATCGGCGCCCAGGGCGGCCGGATGGAGGACCTGCCCGACCTGTTCGGCCCGGCGCTCGACAACGTCCTGCCCATGGTCGGCAGGGGCATCATCGGCGCCGGCCCCGACCCCGAGGCACTGCGTGCGCGTGCGCGGCTCTTCCGTGCCGGTTGAGTTGGTACCATCAGGGCACTCCGACCGCCAGGGCCGGGGCCCGAACCATTCGGCATCTCGATGTTGGAGCCACACGTGTCCATTCCGCAGCTGACCACCGAGCAATTGCAGGCCGCCCGTGCCGCGGCCACCCAGGCCCGCCGCGTCCGCGCTGAACTGAAGGGCAAGGTGCGCAGCGGTGCGCTCTCGCTGTCGGAAGCGCTGGACACGGCCGCCGCCGACGACGTCCTGGCCCATGTCAAGGTCGTCGACCTGCTGAAGTCCCTGCCCCGCGTCGGCGAGAAGCGCGCCACGGCCGTCATGGAGCGGCTGGACATCGCCTCGAACCGCCGCATCCGTGGGCTGGGCCGGCACCAAGTGGCCGGCCTCAAGGCCGAGTTCAAGTGACCTCTGACATCACGGTCGTCTCCGGCCCGGCGGGCGTCGGCAAGGGGACCGTGGTGTCACTGCTCCGCGAGCGGCACCCGCAGGTGTGGGTGTCGGTCTCGGCCACCACCCGTCCGCCACGCCCCGGCGAGGTGGAGGGCGTCCACTACCGATTCGTCACCCCCGAGGAGTTCGACCGCCTGATCGCCTGCGGCGGGCTGCTCGAGTGGGCCGTCGTCCACGGGCGGCACCGCTATGGGACGCCGGCGGCGCCGGTCTTCGAGGCCGCGGCGTCCGGGCGTCCGGTGATCCTGGAGATCGACCTGGACGGCGCGCGTCAGGTGCGCGAGCGGCTGCCCGGCACGCGGTCGGTGTTCATCGCCCCGCCGGACTGGGACACCCTCACCCGGCGGCTGTCCGGGCGCGGCACAGAAACCCCCGAGCAGCTGGCCCGGCGCCTGGAGACCGCTCGGGTCGAGCTCGCGGCCGCCGAGGAGTTCGACCACGTCGTCGTGAACGACCGGTTGGGCTCCACCGTCGACCAACTGGTAGCCTTGCTGGGATTGCACGCCGACACCCGAGAAGGTTGATTTGAGCACCCATGTTCCCGAGGGGATCACGAACCCCCCGATCGACGAGCTCCTGACCAAGGTCGACTCCAAGTACCGCCTAGTGCTGTTCGCCGCCAAGCGCGCCCGCCAGATCAACGCCTACTACAGCCAGCTCGGCGAGGGCCTGCTCGAGAACGTCGGCCCGCTGGTGGACACCTCGGTGCAGGAGAAGCCGTTGAGCATCGCCCTGCGCGAGATCAACGCCGACGTGCTCGAGTGCACCAAGATCGACCCCGAGGCCGAGGCCGCCGCCCGGGCGAGCATGGAGGCCGACCCCGACTTCGAGCTCGACCCCTTCAACCCCGACGACCTGGCCTGACGGCCGGCCCCACGCCGTGAGCCGCATCGTCCTCGGTGTGGCCGGCGGCATCGCCGCGTACAAGGCCTGCGAGGTGCTCCGGCGCCTGTCCGAGGCCGGCCACGAGGTGACCGTCGTCCCCACCGCCCACGCGCTCGCCTTCGTCGGCGAGGCGACCTGGGCCGCCCTGTCGGGGCGCCCGGTGCACACGACGGTGTTCGAGTCGGTGCACGAGGTGCCGCACGTGCGTTTGGGCCAGTCCGCCGACCTCGTGCTGGTGGCTCCGGCGACCGCCGACCTGCTCGCGCGGGCGGCGTCCGGGCGGGCCGACGACCTGCTGACCAACGTGCTGCTGACCGCCCGCTGCCCGGTGCTCATGGCCCCCGCGATGCACACCGAGATGTGGCTGCACCCGGCCACCCGCGCCAACGTGGCCACCCTGCGTGAGCGCGGGGTGGTGGTGCTCGACCCGGCGTCCGGCCGGTTGACCGGCGCCGACTCCGGGTCCGGACGCCTGCCCGAGCCCGACGACATCGTCGCGGTGGCGCTGTCGCTGCTGGACGAACCCGACACGCTGGACGCCGTCCGTCGCCGCGACCTCGACGGGCTGCACGTGGTCGTGAGCGCCGGCGGCACGCACGAGCCGCTCGACCCGGTGCGCTTCCTCGGCAACTCCTCCTCCGGACGCCAGGGCGTCGCGCTGGCCCGGGCGGCGTCCCTGCGCGGGGCGCGCGTGACGCTGGTCGCCGCGCACGTCACCGAGCCGCCGCCGTCCGGCGCCGAGGTCGTCTCCGTGTCCTCGACGGCCGACCTGGCCGAGGCGATGGTCGCGCTCGCGCGCGGTGCCGACGCCATCGTCATGGCCGCCGCACCGGCCGACTTCACCCCGACCAACCCCAGCGCCACCAAGATCGCCAAGCAGGGCGACGGCGGGCTTGAGCTGTCGCTCAAGCAGACCACCGACGTGCTCGCCACGCTCAGCCGCGAGCGCGCCCGCGATCAGGTGATCGTCGGGTTCGCCGCCGAGACGGCGTCCGACCCCGAGCACCTGCTCGCCCTGGGCCGCGCCAAGCTGGCCCGCAAGGGCTGTGACCTGCTCGTGCTCAACGACGTGAGCGGCGGGGCCGTGTTCGGCCAGGCCCACAACGCCGTGACCATCATCGACGCCCAGGGCGTCGTCGCCGAAGCCGCGGGCGACAAGTCCGTCGTCGCGCACCGCATCTGGGACGCCGTGGCGTCCCGGCGAAGGAGGAGCGAGTGAGCCGCCTGTTCACCTCGGAGTCCGTCACCGAGGGCCACCCAGACAAGGTCGCGGACGCCGTCAGCGACGCCGTCCTGGACGCCCTGCTGGCCGACGACGTCCACAGCCGGGTGGCGGTCGAGACGCTCGTGACCACCGGCACCGTCGTGGTGGCGGGCGAGGTCTCCACCGAGGCCTACGCCGACATCGCCGACATCGCCCGCGAGCGCATCTGCGCCATCGGGTACGACCGCGCGGAGGCGTCCTTCGACGGCAACTCGTGCGGCGTCCTGGTGTCGCTCGGCAACCAGAGCCCCGACATCGCCCGCGGCGTCGACCAAGCCGAGGAGGCGCGGCTGGGGGAGACGTCCGACCCGCTCGACCGGCAGGGGGCCGGCGACCAGGGGCTGATGTTCGGCTACGCGTGCACCGAGACGCCGACGCTGATGCCCCTGCCGATCGACATCGCGCACCGGCTGGCCGAGCGGCTCGCGGAGGTGCGCCGCACCGGCGAGCTGCCGTGGGTGCTGCCGGACGGCAAGACCCAGGTCACGGTCGAGTACGACGGAGACGTCCCCGTCCGGGTCGACACCGTGGTCGTCTCGACCCAGCACACCGAGCAGGCGTGGCGCGACGGCCTCGTCACGGACGCGATCGCGTCCCGCGTGATCGAGCCGGTGCTCGCCCGCTACGACCTCGACTCGCGCGGCCACCACACCCACGTCAACCCGACCGGCAAGTTCGTGATCGGCGGCCCGATGGGCGACGCCGGCGTGACCGGCCGCAAGGTGATCGTCGACACCTACGGCGGCATGGCCCGCCACGGCGGCGGCGCGTTCTCGGGCAAGGACCCCTCAAAGGTCGACCGGTCCGCCGCGTACGCGATGCGCTGGGTCGCCAAGAACGTCGTGGCCGCCGGCCTGGCCGATCGCTGCGAGGTGCAGGTGGCGTACGCCATCGGCCGGGCGCACCCGGTCGGGTTCTACACGCACTGCTTCGGCACCGAGCGCGTGCCGCTGGACCGCATCAACGACGCGGTGCTGGCGGTGTTCGACCTGCGTCCGGCGGCGATCATCCGCGACCTCGACCTGCTGCGCCCCATCTACAGCGGCATCACCAGCTACGGCCACTTCGGCCGCGAGCTGCCCGAGATGACCTGGGAGCGCACCGACCGCGCCGACGCCCTCGCCGCCGCCGTCCGCGGCTGAGACCGTCGGAGGCCGGCCCTACGATCGGGGCCATGACCGCCGATTCGCCCAGCGACGCCGACGCCGGCGCCGCGCTCCGCGTGGCGCGGGTGGCGGTCGACCAGCCGCTGGGGCACCTCGACCGGCCGTTCGACTACCTGGTGCCCGCCGCGTTGGCCGGTGACGTGCGTCCCGGCACCCGGGTGCGGGTGCGGTTCGCGGGCAAGCTGCGCGACGGCGTCGTGCTGGCGCTGGCCGACGAGGCGGAGGTGCCCAACCCGGTCGCGATCGAACGGCTGATCTCCCCCGAGGTGGTGCTGAGCCCCGAGGTGGCCGGGCTGGTCCGGGCCGTGGCCGACCACTGGGGCGGAACGTTCGCCGACGTCCTGCGCCTGGCCGTGCCGCCGCGGCACGCGGCCGCCGAGGCGGCGGCCCGGCTCGAGCGTCCGGCGCCCACGCTGGAGGCGGCGTCCGGGCCGGGGGTGCTGGCCGGCTACCCGGGCGGGGAGCGGTTCCTGGCGGGGCTGGCTGCCGGCGAGCCGCTGCGGGCGGTCTGGACGCCGGTGCCCGTGCACGACGTGCCCGGCGACTGGGCCAGCGGCGTCCTGGACGCGGTCGCGGCCACGCTGTCGGCCGGGCGGGGGGCGGTGGTCGTCGTCCCGGACGCCGACGCGCTGGCGTCCCTGGACGCCCGCTGCGCCGACCGGTTCGGGCGCGGCAGCTACGTCACCCTCGCCGCCGAGCTGGGCCCAGCCGCCCGGTACCGCGCGTTCTTGGCCGCCGCGCGCGGCGACGTGCGGCTCGTGCTCGGCACGCGCGGGGCGGTGTTCGCCCCGGTCGCCGACCTGGGGCTTATGGTCGTGTGGGACGAGGGCAACGACGTCCTCGCCGAGCCCCGCGCCCCCTACTACCACGCCCGCGAGGTCGCGGCACTGCGGGCGTCCGCCGCCCACTGCGGCCTGCTACTGGCCGGCTTCGGGCGCACCGCCGAGGCCCAGGCGTTCGTCCAGCGCGGCTGGGCGGCCCCGATCGCCTTGGACGCCCGCGAGGCCCGGCGGCTCGGCCCGGCGGTGCGGGTGGCGGCCGACCACGACACCGCGCTGGAGCGCGACCCGGACGCCCGCCACGCCCGCCTGCCGCACGACGTGTTCGCGGTGTTGCGGGCGGGGCTGGCGTCCGGCCCGGTGCTGATCCAGGTGCCGCGGGCCGGCTACGCGCCGGCGCTGGCGTGCGAGAGCTGCCGCACCCCGGCGCGCTGCCCGCAGTGCCGGCTGCCCCTTCGGGGCGAGCGGGCGGCGTCCGGGCTGCGGTTGGTCTGCGCGGCGTGCGGTCCGGCGGCGGGGGCGTGGCGCTGCCCGGAGTGCGGCGACGGCCGGCTGCGGACGCCGCGCGTGGGCGTGGTGCGCACGGCCGAGGAGCTGGGCCGCGCGTTCCCTCAGGTGACGGTGGTGCAGAGCTGGTCCGGCCACCCGGTCGCCGAGGTGGGCGACGCGCCGGCGCTGGTGCTGGCCACGCCTGGCGCGGAGCCCGCGGCGGCGTCCGGCTATGCGGCGGCTGTGCTCTTGGACACGGGCGTCCTGCTCGGGCGCCCCGACCTGCGCGCCGCCGAGGAGGCGCTGCGCCGCTGGCTGGCGGTGTGCGCGTGGGTGCGTCCGGCGTCCGCGGGGGGCACGGTGTGCGCGGTCGGCGAGCCGGACGCCCGCGCCCTGCAGGCGCTGGTGCGCCTCGACGCGGCCGGGTTCGCGGCCCGTGAGCTCCAGGAGCGGGGGCAGACCTTCTTTCCGCCGGCGGCCCGGCTGGTGGTGCTGGACGGGCCGCGCGCGGCGGTCGACGATGCGCAGGGTGCCTGGCGTCCGGTGCCGGGGGTAGAGCACTTCGGGCCGGTCCCGGAAGGCGACGACGTGTGGCGGCTCACGCTGAAGTGCGCCCCCGCTCAGGGCGCCGCGCTGGTGGCCGCGCTCAAGGACTACGCCGCCGGCCGGGCCGCGCGCAAGGCGCCGGGGTCGTTGCGGCTGCGCGTGGATCCGGCGCAGCTGTGAGCGTCCGCACATTGGGGTCGGCCGCAGCCTCGCTAGGGTGGGCCGGGTGAGACTCGTCTTCGCCGGCACGCCCGCCGTCGCCGTGCCGTCCCTGGAGGCCTTGATCGCCGCCGGGCACGAGGTGGCCGCCGTCGTCACGCGTCCGGACGCCGCCCGCGGCCGCAGCGGCCGGCTCGTGCCGAGCGACGTGGGCGCCTGGGCGTCCGACCACGGTCTGCGGGTGCTCAAGCCGGCCCATCCGCGCGAGGAGGGGTTCGTGGCCGAACTGTCCGCGCTCGCCCCGGACGCCTGCCCGGTGGTCGCCTACGGCGCGTTGGTGCCGCAGCGGGTGCTGGACATGCCGCGGTACGGCTGGGTGAACCTGCACTTCTCGCTGCTGCCGCGGTGGCGCGGGGCGGCTCCGGTGCAGCGGGCGATCATGGCCGGCGACGAGCGCACGGGGGCGACGACGTTCCGGCTGGTCCGCGAGCTGGACGCCGGGCCGGTCTTCGGCACGACCGAGCTGGCCCTGGCGGGCACCGAGACCGCCGGCGAGGTGCTGGAGACGCTCGCGCGCGACGGCGCCCGGCTGCTGGTGGCGACGATCGACGCGCTGGCATCGACGTACCCCGTCGGGCAGGACGAGGTCGGCGTCACGCTGGCCCCCAAGCTGACCCCCGAGGAAGCCCGGCTCGACTGGGGGGCGGACGCCGTGGCGCTCGACCGGCTGGTGCGGGGGTGCTCGCCCGAGCCGATGGCCTGGACCACCTTCGGCGGGGAGCGGTTCCGCGTCGCCCGCACCCGGGTGACCGACGAGGCGGGGCTGGCCCCGGGCGAGGTGCGCGCCGAGCGGCGCCGGGTGCTGACGGGCACGGGCACCACCGCGGTCGAGTTGGTCACCGTGCAGCCCCAGGGCCGCCCGGCGATGGGCGGCGCCGACTGGGGCCGCGGGCTGCGCGCCGCCGATGGGGCTCGGTTCGCCTGATGCCCCACGCCACGCTGCGCCGCCGCCGGCCCGACCGTCCGCGCCGGCTCGCGTACGCCGTCCTGCGCGCCATCAACGCCGACGGCGCCTACGCCAACCTGGAGACCGCGCGGGTGCTCGCGGACGCCGACCTCGCCGCGCGCGACGCCGCGTTCGTCACCGAGTTGGTCTTCGGCACCTGCCGGCTGCAAGGCACCTACGACCGGATCCTGGCGGCGGCGTCCGGGCGCGACGACCTGGCCCCCGCGCTCCTCGACGCCCTGCGGCTGGGCGCCCACCAGGTGCTATCGATGCGCGTCGGAGTGCACGCCGCCGTCGGCGCGACCGTCGACCTGGCCGCCGCGGAGGTGGGGGAGCGCGTCGCCGGGCTGGTCAACGCCGTCCTGCGCAAGGTGGCGGCCCGCGACCTGGACGGCTGGGTCGCCCACCTCTCGGCGGGCCTCGACGCCCTCGACGCGCTCGCGCTGCGCACCCACCACCCGCGGTGGATCGCCGCCGTCTACACCGGTCTGCTGGGCGAGGAGGCCGAGGCCGCCCTGGCTGCCAACAACGTCGCGCCCGTGCCGAACCTGGTCGTCCGGCCGGGGCTGGCCGAGGTCGGGGAACTCGACGGCGAACCAGATCGCTACTCGCCCTTCGGCGCGCGCCGTCCCGGCCCGCCCTCCGACGTCGCCGCCGTGCGGGAGGCTCGGGCAGGCGTGCAGGACGAGGGCTCGCAACTGGTCGCGTGGGCGCTGTCCCGCGCCCAGGCGCCCGCCGGCCCGTGGCTCGACGTGTGCGCCGGTCCGGGCGGCAAGGCCGCCCTGCTGGCCGGCCTCGCCGCCGCCGAGGGCGCCCGGCTGGTCGCCGCCGAGCTGCAGCCGCACCGCGCGCAGCTGGTCGCCTCCGCCCTGAAGGGCTACCACCCGCAATCCCTGCAAGGACAGACCACCGTCTCGCGTGGTGTTTCGTTGCAGGGATCGGGGCCGCTCGTCGTCGTCGCCGACGGCACCCGCCCCGCCTGGCCGGAAGAAACCTTCGCGCGGGTCATGGCCGACGTTCCGTGCACCGGCCTGGGCGCGCTGCGCCGCCGTCCGGAGGCCCGCTGGCGCCGCGCCGAGGCCGACCTGGCGACCCTCGTGCCGCTGCAGCGGGCCCTGCTCGGCTCGGCCCTGGACGCCGCCATGCCCGGCGGCGTCGTCGCCTACGTCACCTGCTCCCCGCACCCGGACGAGACCGTCGGCGTGGTCGGCGCCGTCCTGTCCGGCCGCGACGACGTCGAGGTGCTGCCCGCCGCCGACGCGCTGCCCGGCGGCGGCGACGCCGCGCTGGGCGAGTACCTGCAACTCTGGCCCCACCGCCACGGCACCGACGCGATGTTCCTCGCCCTGCTCCGCCGCGCCCCGGCGTCCTGACGCCCACCGCAGTCGCCCCCGGGTCCGCTCCCGGCTCGCTAGAGTGCGCTCGTGGCCAACCGCATCCACCCGAGCATCCTCAACGCCAACCTGGCCGGCCTGGACGACGAGATCCGCCGGATCCCGAGCGCCCACGCCATCCACGTCGACGTGATGGACAACCACTTCGTGCCGAACCTGACGATCGGCCTGCCCGTGGTGGAGTGCCTCCGGGCCAACCACCCCGACCGGTTCCTCGACATCCACCTGATGATCGAGAACGCCGATCGCTGGGCCACCGGCTACGCCGACGCGGGCTGTGAGTCGGTCACCTTCCACGCGGAGGCGTCCGACGCCCCGATCCGGCTGGCCCGCGAGATCCGCCGGCTCGGCTCGCGCGCCTCGCTGGGGCTGCGGCCGCAGACGCCCATCGAGGGCTACGCCGACCTGCTCGCCGAGTTCGACATGGTGCTGATCATGACCGTCGACCCGGGCTTCGGCGGCCAGCCGTTCCTGGACGTGATGCTGCCCAAGATCCGCCGGACGCGCGAGCTGGTGGAGAACACGGGCCTCGACATCTGGATCCAGGTCGACGGCGGCGTCGGCGAGGACACCATCGAGCGCTGCGTGGACGCCGGCGCGGACGTGTTCGTGGCCGGGTCGGCCGTGTTCCGGGCCGACGACCCGGACGCCATGGTCCGGCACCTCGCCCAGCTGGCCGACGCCCGCTGCGCCGGCCACTGACCATGGCTCTGGACCGCCGGCAGCGCAGCCAGGCGCGGCTCCGCACACCCAGCGCCCCCGGCGACGGGCCGGTGTACCGCCGCCTCGCAGTCGGAGTCGGCTGGGTGCTTCGGCTCACCTGCGACGAGGTCTGGGACGACGCGCGCCAACTCCCCGCCGACGGCGGCGTCCTGGTGGTCGGCAACCACCTCGCCTACGTCGACGCGCTGTCGGTGGGGCGGTACCTGGTCTGGTCCGGACGCTGGGTGCGCTACCTCGGCAAGGCCGAGGTGTGGAACATCCCGGGCATCGGCTGGCTGGCCCGCAAGTGCCACCAGATCCCGGTCCACCGCGGCACCGACCGCGCCAAGGACGCCCTCGGCCCCGCCCGCATCGCCCTCGAGGAGGGTCGCTGCATCGGCATCTTCCCCGAGGGCGGCCGCACCCGCGACCCGGACTTCTGGCCCATGGTGCCCCGCACCGGCGCCGCCCGGCTGGCGCTGGCCACCGGCGTGCCGGTGATCCCGGTGGGGCACTGGGGCGCCCAGGAGTTCATGCCCGGACGCCGCCTCACCCCGCCGCGCCTGTGGCCGCGCAAGACCCTCGCGATCGTGATGGGCGACCCCGTGCCCCTGGACGACCTGCGCGCCCGCGCCGACGACCCGGACGCCGTCCGCGAGGCGTCCGTGCGCATCATGGACGCCGTCACGACGCTGGTCGAGGGGCTCCGCGGCGAGAAGCGTCCCGACGGCGTTTGGGACACTCGGCTGGGCCGCCGGGCCTGATCGGTCTTGGGCTGTACATCTCTTAGGTTGTATAGCTCCTAGGTTGTATGATGACTGAATGTGGGACGTCGAAGTCGCGCTCGTCGAGGATTGGCTCCTCAGTCTCGCAGACGACGACTACGACCTCGTCATCGCGGCGCTCGAGGTCTTGCAGGACGAGGGCCCGATGCTCGGCCGACCGCTGGTCGACACCATCAAGGGTTCGCGACACAAGAACATGAAAGAGCTTCGCCCCGGTTCAGCGGGCCGTTCCGAGGTGCGGATCCTGTTCGCCTTCGATCCAAGGCGCCGCGCGATCCTGCTGCTCGCCGGCGACAAGAGTCGCGATTGGAGCCGCTGGTACAAGCGCCACATCCCGGTCGCGGACGGGTTGTTCGACGGCCATTTGAACGCTCTGAGAAGGAGGGAGTGACATGACCACCCTGGATGAACTGAAGCAGCTTCGACCTCCTCGGCGCGAGCAGGTCGAAGCGCACAAGGGCCGCATGATCGCCGAGACCCGAGCCTGGCGGCTGCGCGAGTTGCGCGAGCAGTTCGATCTGACCCAGGTCGACATGGCAGCGGAACTTGACGTGAGCCAGAACCGAGTCTCCCGCATCGAACGAGGCGACATCGACAAGACCCAGGTAGACACGCTTCGTCGCTACGTCGAGGCACTCGGGGGGCATCTCCGCCTCGTCGTAGACGTGGGCGACGACACATTCCAGATCGCTTAGGCCTCACTAGCCATCTTCGGACTAGGGGAGAACGAGCCCCCCGCTGCGGGCGTTACCGCTCCCGGCGGCGCAGGTACCTCTCGAACTGCAGCGCGATCTCGTCGGCGGTCGCCTCGGCGGTGTCGAACCGCTCCTCCAGCGTGCGGACGTACTCGGCGATGTCCGGGTCCTCCGCGACGAGGTCGTTGACGCGCCCCTCCCAGACCCCGGCGAGGTGGGGGAGATCGCGCACCTGCAGCGTCTCGTCGATGAGGTCCTCGATGCGCCCCAGCAGGGCCAGCGTCGCCTTGGGGTTCGGGGGATCCGCCACGTAGTGCGGCACGGACGCCCACAGGCTGGTCACCTCGAAGCCGGCCTCGCGGCACGCCCCGGCGAGCACGCCCACGATGCCGGTGGGACCCTCGTAGTCGGTGCCGTTCTCCGACACCGGCACCGGGCGCGAATGCGGGGTGTCGGCCAGCATCGCCCCCAGCGTGATCACCCGGTCGGGCTTGATGCTGCGGAACGCGCTGACCAGCGCCGCGCAGAACGCCTTCCAGCGCAGGTTGGGCTCGGGGCCGTTCACCAGCACGAGGTCGCGGCCCGGCAGGTGGGCCACCAGCACCTCGGTGGTCGCCCACTGCAGCGTCCGCTCGCCGTCCTCGCCGCGCACCAGCACGGGCCGGTTCTCGGTGAAGTCGTAGTAGTCGTCCGGGTCGAGGGCGAAGCCGAAGTCGGTCTCCAGCAGCTCGCTGAGGTGGTCGACGACCCCGGTCGCGGCGTCGCCGGCGTCGTTCCAGCCGCTGAAGGCGGCCAGCACGATGGGACGCCGCAGGTCGGCCAGGCGCGCAGGAGGCACGCGTCCACTCTAGCGAGCGGGGTCGCCTATCCTTGCCGGGTGAACTCCAGCCTCCGCGAAGCCTTGCGCGCCCGTGTCGTCGTCGCCGACGGCGGCATGGGCACCATGCTCCAGGGCTTCGACCTGACCCTGGACGACTTCGCCCAGCTGGAGGGCTGCAACGAGATCCTCAACGTGACCCGGCCGGACGTGGTGCAGGCCATCCACGCCGCCTACCTGGACGCCGGGGCCGACGCCATCGAGACCAACACCTTCGGCGCCAACCTGTCCGCGCTCGGCGAGTACGACATCGCCGGACGCCTCGCCGAGCTCGCCGAGGCCGGCGCCCGCATCGCCCGCCGCGCCGCAGACGCCGCTTCGACCAAGGAGCGGACGCGGTGGGTGCTGGGCTCCATGGGTCCGGGCACGAAGCTGCCGAGCCTCGGCCACATCGGGTTCCGGCGGCTCCGGGACGCCTACCAGGCCCAGGCCGAGGCGATGCTGATCGGCGGCGTCGACGCGTTCTGCATCGAGACCTGCCAGGACCTGCTGCAGGCCAAGGCCGCCGTCCAGGGCGCCCACCGGGCGCGGCGCGCGCTGGGCCACGACGTCCCGCTCGTGGTCAACGTCAGCGTCGAGACCAACGGCACGATGCTGCTCGGGTCCGAGACCGGGGCGGCGCTGGTCGCCCTCGAGCCGCTCGGCATCGACGTGATCGGCCTCAACTGCTCGACCGGCCCCGCCGAGATGAGCGAGCACCTGCGCCACCTGAGCCGCTTCGCCCGCATCGGCGTCGGCTGCATGCCCAACGCCGGCCTGCCCGAGCTGACCGCCGACGGCGCCCGCTACCCGCTGGGCCCCGAGGGGTTCACCGCGGCCCTGGACGCCTACGTCCGCGAGTTCGGGCTGGCGCTGGTCGGCGGGTGCTGCGGCACCACGCCCGAGCACATCCGGCAGCTGGCGGAGGCCGTCCGCGGCCGTCCGCTGGCACCCCGCAATCCCAACCCGCCGGCCGCCGTGTCCAGCCTGTACGCCGACGTGCCGCTGCGGCAGGACACCGCCTACCTGGCCATCGGCGAGCGCACCAACGCAAACGGGTCGAAAGCGTTCCGCGAGGCGATGCTGGCCGGCGACTGGGATTCCTGCGTCGACATCGCCAAGGGCCAGTCCCGCGAGGGCGCGCACCTGATCGACCTGTGCGTCGACTACGTCGGACGCGACGGCACCCTCGACATGGCTGAACTGGCGTCCCGCATCGCGACCGCCGTCCCGCTGCCGGTCATGCTCGACTCGACCGAACCGGCCGTCGTCGAGGCCGGGCTGGAGTGCCTCGCCGGCCGCTCGATCATCAACTCGGTCAACTTCGAGGACGGCGACGGCCCGGGCAGCCGCTTCGCCACCGTCATGCCGATCGTCGCCGAGCACGGCGCGGCGGTCGTGGCGCTCACCATCGACGAGGAGGGCCAGGCCCGCACCGCCGAATGGAAGCTGCGGGTCGCCGAGCGGCTCATCGCCCAGCTGACCGGCGACTGGGGCCTGCGGACGTCCGACATCATGGTCGACTGCCTCACCTTCCCGATCGGCACCGGTCAGGAGGAGACCCGCCGCGATGGCCTGGAGACCATCGAGGCCATCCGCGAGCTGCGCCGCCGGCACCCCGACGTCCAGACCACGCTGGGGGTGTCCAACGTCAGCTTCGGGCTCAACCCGGCCGCGCGGGTGGTGCTGAACTCGGTGTTCTTGCACGAGTGCGTCGAGGCGGGCCTGACCAGCGCGATCGTCCACCCCAGCCGCATCCTGCCGCTGGCGCGCATCCCGGAGGAGCAGCGCGAGGTGGCCCTCGACCTCATCCACGACCGCCGCCGCGAGGGCTACGACCCGCTGTCGCGCTTCCTGGAGCTGTTCGAGGGCGTCACCACCACGGCCACCAAGGAGGCCCGCGCCGCCGAGTTGGCCGCGCTGCCGCTGGCAGACCGCCTGCGCCGGCGCATCGTGGACGCCGACGACCGCGGCCTGGCCGACGACCTGGACGAGGCGCTGGCCACTCGGCCGGCCCTCGACATCGTGAACGACGACCTGCTGGCCGGCATGCGGACGGTGGGGGAGTTGTTCGGGTCCGGCCAGATGCAGCTGCCGTTCGTGCTGGCGTCGGCCGAGGTGATGAAGAAGTCGGTGGCGCACCTGGAGCCGCACATGGAGAAGTCCGGCGACGGCGGCAAGGGCACGATCGTGCTGG
>WBZS01000934.1_pt2 | contig 20769 bp, 11 predicted proteins | sample 5204201 | NCBI WGS metagenome assembly WBZS01 (sample SAMN12344357, study PRJNA552823) | activated sludge metagenome | biome: Activated sludge suspended growth; feature: Nitrification reactor; material: Wastewater; isolation source: activated sludge from nitrification reactor of wastewater...
CAATAGCAGGCCCACAATCAAAATCACGCCAAACAAAACGGCATTGAGCGGATACGAAAAAACGGTGCCAGGCGCAAGGCCTACACCGTATGAATTCGTTTCGCTTTGCTCGGTCGACTTAGCTGGATTTTTGCGATTCAATTTGACTAGCGCACTTTACACAGTAGGGCGTGTAGGGGATCACTTGCAATCGCATTTTAGGGATCTTGCCGGAACATTCAACACAGATTCCGTATTCGCCGTCTTCGATTCGCTCGAGGGCCAGCTCGATTTGTTCGAGTGTTTCGCCCTCGTTGCTCATGAGTTGTAGCGTATTATCGAGTTCAAAAGTGTCACTGCCCATGTCGGCAATATGGCTGGGAACAGTGGAAACACTGCCACCTTGGCCATTAGAGGCACTCAATGCAGCGTTTGCTAACGAGCTTACGTCGCCACGAAGTCGACCGCGTAAATAAAGCAGCATTTCCTTGTATGGTTTTGACTCCGACTTCTTCATCTTCATTCTCTGTTCTCCGAATCGAATTGCCGTGCTCGTATTCGCTCCAAAACAGGCATTGCCTTGACCCGATTTTTCGAGGAGTTGAGCGAGAGCGAGGCATTGTAGAAAGTGATCTTCAAGCAGTCAAACATTTTGTCACAGGGCAGCCAAAAACGCGCCCCCTTTCCAGCATAGTCGCGGGGCGGCCATCGCCAAGATTTCGCGTGAATTAGCCGAAAAAAAGTCAACTTCAAATGGCTGTTTGCCGGGCAGAGAATTTTTTTTCGGAATCCCGAGAGGAGTTCCCCAGCTCTTGACTCGCAACAAAAGTCTGCTCTTCCAGTTTGACTAACCCGATTATTTTCCGGGACTGGAAAGTTGCTTGATCCAGTCATTCACACCGCTTTTGTAATTCTTCTGAAAGGCGTTATCGAAGTCCTTGCCGCTGCGAAGATCGGTAACGAGTCGCTTGAACGCCGCGGCGTCTTGACGAAGCAAAGTCACCAGCTGAAAGCCAGCGAGTCCAGTAATTTGCTGGGAAAGCTTGCCATCGATCAGGTCTTCGATCTTTTTGATTTTTCGACCTGCCTCTACGGCTGCTGGACGCCAAGCCTTCACCTCATCGGCTTTCGGGAAGGCTCGTTCAGCAATCGTGTAACCCACGCCGTCCGCGAACCAATTCGGCACCCCAACTGACATTGCCGAGACACTGGCTGCTCCCAAGATACGGCACAATTCCGGCTGCAGCAAATTAAGCTCCATCGAGGGGTCGATAGCCATTGCGACATAAACATCAACCGTGTCGTTTTTCCATACGGAGCGGGCATCCTTGGGGAGCGGATGCCCCTCGAGCATGAGAGATAGTTCGTTAAAGTCGTAACGTTTTTCAAAAATGTATGCGGTCAATTTGCCTTTCACCAGCGGCTCGTCTTTCGCCAGATTGAGGTTGCTTTTCGCCTTCTCGATCAATTCTTCGGCTGCGTTTACGAGTTCTTGGAGACGTTCCTCCGTGACTGTACCGAGGGCCCGTATCTCGGGACGATCAAGTTTCGTCGCCGCAATCTTCGGCAACGCCTTGGCCCAATTGGCCTCTGCCAGCTTTGACCGATCGGCACTCAAGGCATCATGGTTTTGGGTTGCGGCGCGGGCAACTGCAGCAATGACTTTGGTCGGAGTCGTCGGAGCATTGCCATCAAACGTCGCACCTTCGTCGATCCATTTCTTGATCAAGGCAATTTGATTTTCTTTAAGTGGGTCACGTTGCGGGGGCATTCGATTCCCGCCACCCGTTCCCATCAGCTTTTTGACCAGCAAACTTTCCGCTGAGTTGCCGGGTACCAACATGGGTCCCCCGTCGCCTCCCCGAAGGATCGAGGCAAAGCTATTCATATTGAGATTGCCGCGAGGCCGGTCGCTGTCGACATGGCAGCCTTTGCATTCGCCGACTAGAATTGGCGCGACGTCTCGCGAAAAGCTGACGGTTTCCTTACCCGTAGCTTTTTTCAGGGCAACCTCGGGAGCCCGATTTTCCGAAGGTGGTGAGGTGGCCGCATTGCCGATTGGGTCGTCCGGTTTGCCATCGTTCACCGCTCCGGCCTTGATCCAATCACGTAGCGTCTTGAGCTCGGCTTCGGTCACCTTCAAATTGCCCTTTGGCATTTCTCCGTTATCGATGACTTGGACTAATTTGCTCGATACTGGGTCACCGGGAACGACGAAACCGCTTTTTTCTAGTGCGCTAAACGTCGCCATTCCAAATTCACCACGGGTTGCCCGCACATGGCAATTCCCACATTTGCCAAAGAGAATCGGGGCCACGGCATTGCGAAAACTGATGGCTCCCACTGCCGCCGGTGCAGAAATTGCCGGGAGTTCAGGGACCGCCAATTTATTTTCGGCCAGTTTTGTTTTGAATCCGTATAATTTTTCCAAATCGTCTTTGACCGCGGCAGCAAGCGCGGACGTGGCCACTTTTGACATTGCCTGTAGATGTTCGACGGCACCCTCGAATGCCTTTTGCGCTTGCGGGAACCTTTCGCGTTTCAAAGCGTTTTCGATCTTCTCGATATCGCCCTCAAGTTGCTTGACCAGCAGCTTTTCTTTTTTCGAAAGTTCTCCTTGGCCGAATACCAGCGCAGGGGCAACCACAACAACGATCGCTACAAAGCAATAGGCAAGGGACGAAAAAAGTGCCCTTTGAAGAAACATTGGCCATTCCTTTTTTGTTCTGTTAGTTCAACAGCCTGTTCAGGACGAACAACACCGCAATCAAAATTGAAAACATTCCAAAAATAATCCCCCCAACGATTAACGCCGAAGCGTAATTTTTTTTCCGTTGGGTGCGTACCCGGGAAACAGGTACCGCGACCTCAGCAGAGTTTTGCAACAGCGCAAAATCCGTTCGGCTTCCGGTGTCGTTTTCCGCGAGAACGTTTAGGTCGATGAACCCGGGCGCACGATTATGCACCAAGTTATCTTCGCGATCGGCAAAATCAAATTTCACTTCGCGGTTTGGTTTACCTGCGGGCATCTCTGCAACCAAGACCTTTGGCACCGCTGGAACTTGCAGTGAATCGAGTCGAACTCCGGCAACAGGAGTCGCAGCAGGTTTTGCATTGGCTAATTCATCGACGGGAGGCTTCATTCGCTCCGGTCGAGTCGAGGGAACTGACGTCGGAGCGGAATTCACGACGGGTGTCGGTGCCTGTTTTGCAACCGGCGTCGTCACGGGAGACACGACAGCTCGCGGTTGCCCAGCCGGCTTGGCAGCAGTCGATGGGCGAACCACCGCAGGCTTAGGCCCACCCTCCGCTGCCGAACTCACCGAAGTGGAGAAAGCTTTCGGCGTGGTTGCCGGTGAGACCTCGCTTTTTGCTTTTTGATCAAGTGACAACAAGGTCATTACTTTTTGAATCGCGTCGAACAACTCTTGGCAGTCGGCGAATCGCTCTTCAACTTTTTTCTTCATCATCTTTTGGCAAAGTCGCGCGACGGAAATCGGGCAACCAGGTTTCAACACTTCCAGGCTGACCGGCTCCGTCGATTGATGTTTCGCAATTCGTTGCGCGATGGTTCCGTCAGGAAATGGGGGATGACCGGCAATTAGAAAATACAACGTGCAACCAAGGCTATAGATGTCGGCTCGTTGGTCGATTTTGTGGCTATCAATCGCTTGTTCGGGAGAAAGATAATCGGCAGTCCCCATTACCTTTTCGTTATACAAAACGGTCAGCGAAGTTTCCTCATCGTGCATCAAGGCCAATCCCAGATCCAATAGCTTCGCGGTCTTTCGATCGGTGGAAACCATGATGTTTGCAGGCTTGATGTCGCGATGGATAATGTTGCGGGAATGGGCGTGTCGCAATGCATCCCCAACCTGACGGACATAATCGAGCGCCGTCAGAGATTCGAGTGGACCGTTTTGTTTCACGAGCTGGTCGAGATCAATTCCTTCGACCAACTCCATGACCATGTAGTGCAAATCACCATCGTTCGCGAGGTCTACGATCTGGGCGATGTTGGGATGACGTAACGACGCTGCCGCTCGGCCCTCAAGGTAAAAACGATCGAGGTAACTTTTGTCGGCGGCTCGCGATTTCGGTAGAACTTTGATTGCACGACGGTTGTTGGCAATCATGTGTTGAGCCAGATAGACCGCACTCATTCCGCCGCTGCCCAACAGTCGCAATAGACGATACTGGCCCAGGAAAAAGCCTTTGTGCTTTCCTTGCAAGAGCTGCTCATTCTGCCACTTAGTGATCAGCTCTTCTGAAAGGAGATGAGCGGTGAGTTGCTCCAGAGAAATGGCGGTCCCATTTGCCTTTTGTGAAAGACGTTTGAGCGATTCACTCAGCTTTTCCGCCGGGATGATTTCGCTTTTCTTTAAAACGTTCAGGTAGCTTTTGGCACTCAGCGTTTCCGACATCGATTTCGCCTTGAATTGTCAATCTGGTTACTACATCCCAAACAATAAGTCGGAAGTGGTGTCGGGAGGCAATCTAAACTTTTAGCGTAACACAGCAGCCATAATTTCGCGAGTCAATTGTTTCGAAAAAGGTTCCACTCGGGCCGATAATCGCAGCGATTTCCGGTTCCCGCGCTGGGCTGGTAGGATGACGGCATTCGCCAACCCGCCAAGGAACAATATGAATCGCTTGGGACTTTTTGCAAAATACTGGACGCCGGGTCAGGTGAAGACGCGATTGGCGCGAATGGTTGGGGACCAACCGGCAACGGAGATTCATCGAATTCTGTTACTATATTTGTTGCGTGAACTGGGTGGCTCAAGTCGCGGAGAACTGCCAATTGAGATGGATTTAGTTTTCACTCCGAATCACGAACGGAAGAAGCTAGAACCGTTCAGCAAAAATTGGCGACTGGTTCCACAATGCGATGGCGATTTGGGAAAAAGATTGGCAACGTATGTGAACGACGCCTTTGCCAATGGCGCTCAACGCGTAATTTTGATCGGAGCTGACTGCCCATTTGTTTCCAAGGAAGTGGTTACGGATGCCCTTCGACAATTGGAGTCAGCCGAAGTGGTTTTGGGCCCCGCGGTAGATGGCGGGTACTATCTCTTGGGGCTGGCAGGACCAACGATTGAGTTATTTCAAAGGATCGAATGGAGTACCGATCAAGTGCTTGAGCAGACGATGGCGGTCGTCTCCAAAAGGAATCTTGTTCATTCGTTCTTGCGGGAAAAAGAGGACGTGGACGATTTTGATTCCTTGACGAGAATTGTAAATGAGTTGCAAACGGCGATGCCGGGTACCGGCCAACAACACCTTGCGCGCGAACTAGAGCCTTTTTTGCAGGTCACCCGATGAACGAACATGTCATTGTGCTCGGCGGAGGTGTCGTTGGCCTGTCGATCGCCTACCAGATGTCGCAAGAGGGATGGCGCGTCACGCTTGTGGATCGCGCAACGAGTCGCCGAAACGCGTCGTGGGCAAGTGCCGGGGTGTTATTGCCGTCCAGCCAACATCACGCGTCCCATCCAATGGAACAGCTTTGTACGCTGGGTACAGAAATTCATCGCCGGTGGACGACGGAATTGCGAGAGGCCACTGGCATCGATAATGGCTTACGATTTGATGGCGGACTGTATGTAGCGAGGTCCAACGGAGAAGCGGGTGCGCTTGCTGGCTTGGAGCAACAGTGGTTTGATGAGGAAATCGAATTCGCACGGATTCCAATGAACGAGGTCTCTCAACGATTTCCAAACATCGCGCACCAATCGTTACGCCGAGCGACTTGGGTTCCCTCCGAAGGTCAAATACGTAGCCCCCGACATTTGCATGCCCTTCAGTCCGCAATAAAGAACAAGAAAAACAATGCGATCCTCGATGGGCAAATGATCAATTGGGTGGCCGAAGATAACAGACTTCGTGGCGTTCAAGTGGATGGGCGGCAGATTAATGCAGATGTTGTTTGCGTCGCCGCGGGCGCGTGGACCGGATCGCTCCTGAACCAGCTTGACCTTCATCTCCCCACGACGCCGGTCAGGGGCCAAATGCTGTTGTATCTACTGCCACAACCGTCTATTCGATACGTGATCAACGAGGGACCGCGATACATCGTGCCCCGCGACGATGGACATGTGTTGGTCGGTTCGACGATGGAGGAGGTTGAGTTCGACGATTCCACGACCGAAACGGGTTTGACGGAGTTACGTTCGTTTGCCGAGTCGCTCGTGCCGAGTCTTGCTGCATCGCCGCCGATCTCTTCCTGGGCAGGCCTGCGCCCCGCCAGTTTCGACGGTCTACCCTATCTCGGTCGCTTGCCAGGTTTCGACAATGCGTTCGTCGCCACCGGACTCTTTCGCGTTGGCTTTCAAGCCTCTCCTGCGGCGGCTCAAGTCATTGCTGACCTGATCACCGAACGCCCGTTGAAATTGGACATTGCCCAATTTCGTCCCAATCGTGTGTTTGTCGTTTGAAAAATTGAATGACACGGCGGCTACGTTTCAGGAAGTATTCAGCGAACACGGTTCCATTGCGTCGGCTTCGGCTTCTGGATACCCGCGCGAAGATCGTATCGCGAAGGCAAAAGGTAACTTGAGCGGCCCCTACCGCAAATTGATCTGCCAAACGTGAACGTTGCTGTTGGCCGGGCCCAAGAAGCTGAATTCGATTTCGCGATTGTTGGATTTGAATGCCGTTTTGATTTCGTTTTGGACTGCCCGCACTGTTGCGTCAGTTCCGCGGATTACCACAAAATGTTTCTCATCCGGATTCACAAGCCGCGCAAGGTCTGCTTTGCTGAATCTCGGACCGAGCAACGTTGAACACGAAAGAAAATCGACGTTCAATCGTTGGCTTCGAAAACCAGCCACTGGAAATAGAAAGTCTCCCAGCGGTGTTTGCCTACTACTCGAACTTCCATCGGCTAGGTTGCAGTCCTCAAGCACATTGGCCAACAGGAAAACAACGGCGCGGGTACCGGCGATTTCGTTGCCGAGAATCGAGTCCACTTCTTGCCATTGTTCAAAACGAAGCTGGCTCACTTTTCCAGATAACGCATCCACCATCCAATTGCGCTCGGCGGTCCAAGTCAATCGATTGGAGTCCCAACGCGGCGACGGAAGAACTGTCAATCCGAACAGCACCAGAGTGCCGCAAACGGCAATCGCTGCCAACGGTAGACGTCCAAGGAACAAGCCCATGCTGACAAACATCACTGGTAAGATGCCGACCGCGTAGCGAATATTTGCCACCGGGAATATTTGTGCTGCATCCAGGCCTAGCATTGACCCCACAACGACCATCGAAATTCCGATTGTCAACCAAGTCTGATTGAAGAACCTTTTCGTCGGTGGTTGAATTTCGTTTTTCGTTCGCGGAATCATGAAGCCAAAAACCATGGGCACCGTTGTCCAAATAGCTAGCCACACGAACCAAACGGCGAGTTGACCGGGTTCGGCAATACTGTTCCAAAGATGTCGTTGTAAAAAAGTACGCTCCAAGGATGCCAACCAAGCGACTCCTGACATTGCGGCCAAGGCGATGATCACAAGGCCCTTCCCAATGTGCACTCGTTCGACCCGTGAATTCCAAATACTGAAACGCCAAATGGCTAAGACAATGAACTCGGCAATCAGAATCAGCATTGCTGTTGGATGAATGGCTACCAGCACGCATCCCAACATCAAGCCGACGACGACTCCAAATTTTGTTGGTTTCGACCGGTCGGCGGCCGGTACCTCTTGCGTTCCGCGACCGCCGAGAAAATCAAGCAACCATGCGACTTGCAGAACCGTCGCAAGCATCAACAAGGCATAAGGCCGGGCTTCGGTTGCATAAAAAGGAACTTGACTTACGAATCCAAAAGCGATGCTTGTGAACGCTGCAGCTAACCAGTTGCCCGTTCGTCGACCAACAAAAATGGCCAAAAAGATTCCAGTTGCCGCCACTGAAACGATTGAAAGTAGACGTTCGCGACCCCCTATCTCTGGAAGGAAATGGACAGCCACGTATTCCACCAAGAAATAAAGGGGAGTTTGATTCCAACGGAGGGAGCGGGAAAAGACCTCGCTCCACGAAGCGGAAACCAACCACTGCGTGTGCAACTCGTCGAGCCACAATGGGTCCTCGCGACCGATCAACAGGAAGGCACGAACCGCCGCAATCCAAAAAACCAGCAACGCGGCGAACGCAATCGCCGAGTGCCATCGAGGCCGCGTCATCTCACAGCCTCCGTGGCATTGCAAATACTTCCTCTGCTCATTGGCCAGATCGATTAACTTCGTCGAGCAAAGTTCTGTGCGAAGAGCACGTTCTCGATGCCTATTCCAACGAGATTGGTCTTACAGCGTATGGCGGAATCGTCGTCCAGGTGCCCGACGGTTGCCACCACAAGTGCTGAAGTGGCCAACGTGCAATTGCCACTGAGTTCCGCCATCAACTGACTGGTACTGCCGACATCGATCAAGATCCTGTCGAAAACCCCTTGAACCGTACCCAGCAAATTGGCCAAGTGGTCAAAGATGAACGGGGGCCAAATCGTTCGCAACCGTAAGGGAGCCAAACAAGCAAACGCAATCGAACTCCCGGCGCGAACAAAAACTTTTTCCACAAGGTTTGTGCCACGTAATACTGTCACCCACGAGCGGTTGTCGGTCAGTTTTAGCGTTTGGGTGATTCCAGCCCCATGCACATCGGCGTCCACTAGCAATACTCGGTCTCCCTGTTCCGCGAACCAGCGAGCCAGCGACATGGTGATCGTCGTCGAACCGCAACCACGAGTTGCACCGGCAACAATGGTCTCGCATGGATGGGTCGTGTTGGTTTGCCGTATTGCTGTGCCGAGTTTTTCGAGCATCGGTCGCCCCGGCCCCAACAGTTTTTCGGTCATCTCTGGCCAATTTAGCTCGCCGATTTCATGAATCATTGCAAATCGCGAAACTTGAGGCTCCAGCGTGGCGTCCCGCAACTCAGGTTTAACGGCAGTTGCCTTGGCCGGTGCTTCGTCTCGGTGGAGCGGTTTCGCTTCAGGCAAGGCAGCGCTTTGGCTGGTGTCGATTCGAGATTTGATTTCAAAAGAGTCAGTTGGAAACGCCATTCTGAGCAAATCCAGGGCCGGTACCGCCTCGTCCATGCCAGTGGGGATATCAACTGGAGAGTTCTTTGCATTTTGAGGTTTCGGTTGAGGGTGTGGATCGTCGACGCGCATTCGAGCGGTGTCAAAACCGAGCGAATGATCAAACTGGCTTAGGTTTTGGTAGGCTTCGGCCTCCAGTGCCCATTGCGAAGTAACTTTTTTGGTTTCACCACGTTCGTTAGTTGTTTCAATTGACTTCGTCAATTTTTGCCCGTAGGCTTCTTTGATTTCGAATTTTGGCTCGACAACTGATTCTTCAACCTTATCCCAAGTCCCGATCGAACATTCGCTCCACCCGACAAATTGTTCCAGAGCTTTTTGCGGAAGGTGTGTTGGAGGAGCTTGGGCATGAGCTCCGTCGACTCGCAAGAATTCTGCTGTTGATGGCGCTACTTGCTGTTCTTGAGCTTTGACTGGAACCGAGCGAGTTTGCTCGCGCGTGGACGCCTCATCATTGACGTCGATGGTGGGGATCAGCCCCGGATCAACCTCCGAAGACGCTTGATTCATTTGCCCAAATCTGAAGTGTGGACTCGCAACGAGTTGCTTCAATTGCCCCAGGACTTTAGCTCGAGGCGCTGGGGGTCGAACGCGGGTCTGGGTCGGACCTTGGGGGAAATTGGACTCGTTTGAATCGCTCATCAAAAACTCCTTGCCCGCGACGATGCTCTCGGGACAGAATGTCCCCATATCTTTTTAAGATCGGACGATGTCGATTGGGCCTTTAGAAGGAGACTGGGGGCCAAGTTTATCTAACAGCAGTCGCCTACTCGTAAACCTGACACCGCAAACAAGGCAAAATGCTAATTGCCGCAGTTTTTGGGTGTTTTGGTTTGAAGTCAAGCAAGTAAACTGGTATCTTTGAACACTCTTCGCCAGCGAAAAAAACGGCGATGCAATCGCGAGCAAAAAATCATCGACGGCACCGCCCGCTCATCGACCTTAACGATTAAGAAGGAATTTACTGTTGGCCTCCGTTCAATATTCTTCGCGGACTGAGCTGATTCAGGAACGCCTTGCCAGCTCGATTTTGATCTTGGACGGTGCGATGGGGACAATGGTCCAAGCCCTGAAACTGGACGAAATGGGCGTCCGGGCGGACCGTTTTCGCGACCACCACAAGGACCTTGCGAATTTCTGCGACATCCTCTGCCTCACCCACCCAGAGAAAGTAACGGCAATTCACCGCGAGTATCTTGAGGCCGGTGCAGACATCATTGAAACAAATACGTTTGGGGCCAGCATCGTTGGAATGGAGGAATTCGCTCTCGCTCCGGAACTGGTGCGCGAGATCAATTTCGCGGCCGTTGAATGCGCACGCCGAGCCGTCGAAGAAATCGAATCGCGAATCCCTGGGCGCCCTCGCTTCGTCGCTGGATCAATCGGTCCAACAACAAAGCAAACCGCGATCAGCACCAAAGTCGAAGATGCGTCCTACCGTAACACAACGTTTGCTGAAATGGAGTCTTCTTACTACGAGCAGGTCAAAGCGCTGTGCGAAGCGGGCGTCGACTTGTTGCTGCCGGAAACGGTGATCGATACGCTAAACCTGAAGGCCTGCCTGTTTGCGATTTCGCGTTACTTCCAGGAATCCGGCCAAGTCGTTCCAGTAATGGCCTCAGCTACTTTTGATCGTTCGGGGGCGACATTCGTTTCGGGCCAACTCGTGGAAGCCTTCTGGAATGCCATCTCGCATTTCCCCGTGTTGAGCGTGGGCATCAATTGTGCGTTGGGCCCTGAACTGATGAGACCTTTCGTCGAAGAGTTGTCCAACATCGCGCCTGTCAACATCAGTTGTCATCCGAACGCTGGCCTTCCCAACGAGATGGGTGCCTACGACATGTCGCCTGAAACCATGGCTGAGTTATTAGGCGAATTCGCCGACAACGGCTGGGTGAACATCGTGGGCGGATGCTGCGGAACGACTCCAGCTCATATTCGCGCGATCTCCGCGCGGCTTGACGGAAAGAAACCACATAAACGTACCAAGGTCCAGCCGCTGACTCGTCTGAGCGGTACGCAACCGTTGGCCCTGCGACCGGACGCGAATTTCTTGATGATCGGCGAACGGACGAACGTCACAGGCTCCCGGGCGTTTGCCAAGTTGATTCGCGACGACAAATTCGAAGAGGCCGTGGAAGTAGCCCGCCAACAGGTCGAAGGCGGTGCTGCCGTAATCGACATCAATATGGACGACGCGCTCCTCGACGGCGAGGCGGCAATGGCGAAATTCCTTCGCTTAATCGCCGGTGAATCGGAAATCGCCAAAGTCCCCGTGATGATCGACAGCAGCAAATGGACGGTGATCGAGTCTGGCCTGCAAAACACTCAAGGCAAATCGATTGTGAATTCGATCAGCCTCAAGGACGGCGAGGAAGAATTTTTGCGGCGTGCCCGTTTGGTCCGCCAATACGGTGCTGCCGCTGTCGTGATGGCCTTTGACGAGCAAGGCCAAGCCGTGGAGATCGAAGACAAAGTTCGGATATGCAAACGCGCGTTTGATATTCTTGTCAATGAAGTCGGCTTCGATCCGCAGGACATTATCTTCGATCCGAATATCCTGACCGTTGCCACGGGAATGGATGAACACAGTCAATACGCGATCAACTTCATCGAGGCCACGCGACGCATCAAAGAAGTTTGCCCGGGCGCGAAAATCAGCGGTGGCGTCAGTAATATTTCTTTCAGCTTCCGTGGCAACGACGTCGTTCGCGAGGCTATGCACGCAGCCTTCTTGTTCCATTCGATCAAGGCCGGAATGGACATGGGAATCGTCAATGCCGGTCAATTGGCGATTTACGAGGAAATCCCCAAGGACCTCTTGGAACGAGTGGAAGACGTGCTGTTCAACCGCCGACCGGATGCGACAGATCGTTTGATTTCCTTCGCCGAGCAACTCAAGGGAACCGCAGGGAAAAAGAAGACCGAAGACCTCTCATGGCGCGAAACAACGGTCGAAAAACGAATCGAACACGCCCTGATCAAAGGCATCGACCGGTTCGTGGAAATCGACGCCGAGGAAGCTCGACAAAAATGCGAACGCTGTTTGCAAATCATCGAGGGGCCGATGATGGAGGGAATGTCTGTCGTCGGCGATCTCTTCGGCGCTGGGAAAATGTTTTTGCCGCAAGTGGTCAAGAGTGCCCGCGTGATGAAGAAAGCCGTGGCGTACCTGTTGCCATTTATGGAAAAAGAAAAAGAGGAGGCGGGACTCGTTGGCCAGTCGTACCGCGGGAAAATCCTCCTCGCAACCGTAAAGGGTGACGTGCACGATATCGGGAAGAACATCGTCGGCGTCGTCTTGGGTTGCAATAATTACCAAATCATCGACCTCGGCGTCATGGTCTCAGCGGACAAGATTTTGGAAACCGCGGTGACTGAAGGCGTCGACATTATCGGGCTTAGCGGCTTGATCACACCGAGCCTCGACGAAATGGTCCATGTCGCGAAGGAAATGAAGCGCCGCGGCATGAAGATCCCTTTGCTCATCGGGGGTGCGACGACCAGCGACAAACACACGGCGGTCAAGATCGCGCCAGTGTACGATCAACCAGTAGTTCACGTGTTGGATGCCTCCCGCAGCGTCGGCGTTGTCGATCGCTTGCTGAGCAACGAAATGCGACCACAATTTGTCGCCGACAACAAATCATTGCAAACTCGGCTGGTCGAAAGCTACGCGACCCGGCAAATGACCCTCGTGCCCTACGAAGAGGCTTTGCAAAAGCGTTTTCCCTGCGATTGGAAAACTGTCGAGATCGCCAAACCGAAATTTACGGGTCCCAGGGTCATCGATGACTTGCCTCTAGAAAAATTGATTCGCTACATCGATTGGTCGCCGTTTTTCATGTCGTGGGATTTGCACGGAAAATACCCGCAAATTCTCGACGATGACGTGGTTGGGCCACAAGCTCGGGAACTGTTCGATGATGCGCAGACGTTGCTTCGTCGGATGGTGACAGAAAAATTGCTAACGGCACGTGGCGTTTACGGGTTTTGGCCGGCCGCCAGTGAGGACGACGAAGTCATCGTTTTCACAGACGAAACACGCTCGCAAGAACTCGTTCGCTTTCACATGTTGCGGCAGCAATGGCAGCGGCAGGGGCAGACTCATTTCCGCTCGCTGGCCGACTACATCGCACCGAAATCCTCGGGTCGCAAAGACTATATTGGCGCGTTCGCAGTTTCCACCGGATTTGGTTGTGACGAGTTAGCCCAGAAATTTGAGAAACAAAATGACGATTATCAGTCGATTATGACCAAGGCTCTCGCGGATCGATTGGCGGAAGCCTTTGCTGAGTACTTGCATCATCAGGCCCGCATCGACTGCGGCTTTGGTCGCGAAGAAAATTTGACGCGCGAACAATTGCTCAAAGAAGAATACCGCGGCATCCGTCCCGCGATCGGCTACCCCGCTTGTCCCGACCACTCGGAAAAAACAACGTTGTGGCAACTGCTGGAACCGAACAAGACTGTCGGTATTGTATTGACGGAGTCGTTTGCGATGTGGCCTGGCGCGAGCGTCAGCGGCATGTACTTCTCACATCCCGACAGTCGCTACTTTTCCATCAGCCGCATCGGCCGCGACCAACTCGCGGCCTATGCCTCACGAAAAAACACGTCCATCGACGACATGGAACGTTGGTTAGCGCCTGTTTTGTAAAACGGTCGGTCGTTCAACAAGCCTTCGATCAGTTGTCCAAAATTCATTGACCAACAAATCGTATCATCGACCAAGCGTCTGACGCGTCCCTTGAATCCACCGAATTGGGTCGACGCGTTCCTTGAATCCAGCGAGTTGGGGCGCATTCGCATCATCTTCCGTCGCGGTTCTTGCGGCCTTTTTCCCATTGTTAGCCCCAAAAACACCAACTTACACCCAATTCAGTTTGTGTGTGAAAGGTGAAAGATTGCTCGAATTCCGTGGCAAGTCGACGCAATATTGCGCTCGAGTCCTCCATAAAGCGTCGTGCGCATCTTTGGATTGGCAAGAAATGCCATTCAAAGTTGCGGCCATGCCGACAGCGCGTCCGTACGGGACGCCTGATCACTAGGGAATGCGTGCTACCGACAGGTTGTCCCTATGGGACAAGAGCCGATCATGTGAATCAGACCGACGGCGGCACTTCGGTTGAATGGTTTCCGTCCCATCGGGACGCGCCGTCGGTAGCATCCCGTGTAGATCGAAAACCTTCGGCGTCCCGCAGGGACGCAATGTCGGTGGCTTCTGATCGTTTTTTGCCTTACGATGCGGCGAGCAGTTTGTAGAGCCACGGACTGTTTTGGGCTAACTCCGTACCAAGAGGAATTGGTTTTGGTTTCAGGATATCAACAACTCTTCGATCACCCCGCCCTGGGACAGTTTTTCGCTGCCGAAGGTCTTGAGCGGGTGGCCGAGGGCTGCGGCGAGGGTGAGCCAGAGGCGATTATGGGAAACGTGCTTGAATGCAAACGAATGACCCTGGTTCAGACCAAGGCCGCCGCCAACGAGCACGAACGGAATATCATTGAGCGTATGCGAATTGCCTTTGCCCAATTCGTTGGTCCAAATGATGGTGGTGTTGTCCAACAGGGTTCCGTTTCCATCCGGTTCCGGCGTCTCTGACAATCGGCTTGCGAGTCGGGCGATTTGCTCGCAATACCAGCGGTCAATCTTGATCAATTTTTCCATCGATTCCTTTTTGTCGTCGGGATCGTGCGACAGCTCGTGATGGCCTTCGTTGATGCCAAGGAAGGACATCTTAATGTTGCCCACGGAGGTGTCGTACTGGAGCGTGGCGAGGCGTGCCTGGTCCGACTTGAAGGCCGCGACCAGCAGATCCTGTTGAACGGCGCTGAGCTCGGGCATATTGGCAGCGTCAAGCGGCACGTCCAGATTGACCTGTGGCGGATCGGTGACGCGGGAGTGAAGTGACTCTCTCTCCAACCTGCGTTCCATCTCTCGGATCGATTGCAAGTGTTCGTCAAGCAGGCGGCGGTCGGCCACGCTGACTTCCTCGCGCAAACGCGCAAGGTCGCCGGCAACAACGTCGGTGACTCGCCGAACGAATTTGGCCTCGCTCGGGTCGCCGAAAAGTTTTTTGAAGAGTTGTTTCGGGTTGCTAATCGGCGCGACTGGTCGATTGGGACCAGCGTAAACCCAGCGGGTCCAAACGTCAGCGCGATCGGGCGGGACCAAAACGCCTAATTCCAACGAACCGTAACGAGTGCGCGAGTCAGCGTTGCTTTGGAGATACTGCTTTAATTCCTGGTCGATGGAATGACCTTGGGGCCACCCCGCCGGAGTATTTCCGCCGCCTTGGATGTTTCCTGGAAACAACTCAATGCCCGTTAGCAAACAGCTCATGCCTCGCATGTGGTCATCGCCATCACCACGGACTCGATTATCGATTCCCTTGAGAATTAAGGTCTTGTTTTGGAACGGCTCCAGCGGTTTCAAGATCTCGGGCAATACAAATTCCGCGCCAGTTTCCTTGGGCCAAAATGCGTCCTGGATGACGCCGTTTGGGCTGAAGACCCAGATGATTCTCTGTTTGGCCTTCGTTGTGTTTCGCCGGGGCGACCTCGCGCTCGCGAGACTCGGCAAAAAAGAGGCGATGCCAGCGGTGGTTGCCGTGATCCCGAATCGTTTCATCAATTCTCGGCGGTTCAAATCATTCCGATTCATCTAATTTTCTTTCGAAACAGGTTGAAACGTTGCCGTCCGCCAAGCGATCTCGGCAATCAATTTGCGAATATTGTAACCGTTGGCTATGAAGTAATCGGTCAACTCATCTAAAGCCTTTTCCCCGTAGGCTGCCACCGGTTGCTGCACGGCATGATGAAAAACCGTTTCGACAAAATGCCGATGGGTTTCCCGACGTCCAACGAGAAACTCAGCCAGTTGTCGCGGTCCGGCCAATTTGATCGATTCGCCCTCCGGCATTGTAAGCTCGCCAGTTGCGTCAATCGGTTTGTCCTTTTCCGTCGTCCGTGGTCGACCAACGGCATCGAGGCTTTCAAGTGCAAAGCCCAACGGGTTGATGACTCGATGACAGGACATGCAATTATCGGGACGAGTCTGAAACTCGACTCGTTCGCGCGTTGTCATGTGGGGGTCGTAATCTTCACCAAGCGGTTCCACGGCCACGGGGGGCGGCTTGAGGGCGATCCCCATCAGCTTGCGAGAGACAAACACGCCGCGGTGGATTGGCGACGTCGAACGGAAGTAAGAAAAATGACTGAGCATTAGGGGATGAGTCAGCAGGCCCGCACGTTGGCGAGGATCAAAACCGACCTTTTGAAAGGGGTTGTCGCCAGCCGCATTCACATCGAATTGGCTTGCCGAATAAAACCGCGCCAGCCTTTCGTTCAGCCACAAGTGATCTGCCAGCAAGAGTTTGCGAAAGTCTGCCTCTTCGCCCCAAAGCACTTCGTCGACAAATCGCAACAAAGACTCTTGCAGGTCATTTACCAACAATTCGTCGAAGCCAGCGAAGGTTTCTTGGTCTTTACTCAGCTCACCCGTTTCATCGAGTTTTAGCCATTCCACGAAAAACTGTTGCCATTTTAGTTTCCCGGCGGGGGAGAAGAGGATTTCTTCAGCAGTCTTTCGACGGGCATCTGTATTTCGGGCGTTGGCACTCGCAATAAACGTCTCCAGACCTCGGGTTGGCAGCGTGTCGGTGAGCGCCCAAGCGAGCCTTTCTGCGGTTGTCTCGCTTTCTTGCCGCCCTCGATCCAGTCCGACGTATAGAAAAAGCGGTGACTTTAGGATTGTCGTCAGCGAACCTTTTACGGCATCCGCGGGTCCTTCTGTTTGTTGAAAGAAGTTCTCGATATAGCGACCTCTCAGTTCGTCGTTCAAACTGCGACGAAAGGCACGTTCGGCAATCCGAACGCAAAACTTGCGAGCAGCCTCCGCAAGCTTTTCCGGCTCTGCAGGCTTCCCGACGAAGCGCGGCAAATGCTCAGCGACAATCGCGGCGACCTCAATCGCCGCATCCGTCGTTGCTTGATCCCATTCGTTCGACACCAGCGCCCCTCGTCGATAGCCCAGATTGCTGTCGTCAGCCGGGAAGGGTGTTTGCACGAGCATGACGGGCCGCGAGGTGATTGGCATCAGAACCGATTGCGGCACAACTGTTTTAGCACGATAGGGTGGCTGCCACAGCAAACGAACCGAAACGGCGGGGTCTTTGACTTTCAGAAATTCGAACTTCAGCGAATACCAACGCCCACCAATCAGTTGAATTTCGGCGGACTTTTCCGGCTCGTTGATCGTGGCAACCCAGCTGTCGAGAAGGGGTACGTTGAGACGATTGATGAACAGGCGATACCCATTTGGCGATTGAATAATGAAGCGATAGACGCCCGACGTCGGCGCGAACAACGAACCTTCCCACTGCACGCAAAACTCATTGGGATCTGTTTTGTCACCCAACGGGCCGCCTCGCTGCCAATCCACGTCGATCGTCGGCTCAATCCGTTCTTCAACTTTTTTGGCCTGGTCGAAGCCCCTGGAATTGAAGTACCTCGCTTGCAGTCCGCGATCGGGCACCGGTTCGGCGCTCCCCAGAAACTCGTCGAACAGGGAAGCGATGGCGTTGCGATATTGAACGTTGGTCAGGTGCAGCAATTCGATTCTCGGGCGTGTCGGTTGTTCAACCGCTGGAGAAATCTTGGCCAACAAATACTCAGCGACCGCCCGCGCGTCCTCGCCGACGCACAACGACGGGTCTTGTTCGGGCATGGTTTGCTCAATCAAGGACGCCACCTCGTCCAGAGACTTCAATCCCGTCAACGGATGATCGTACTTGCCGACGACGCCTTGACCATCGACTCCGTGGCATTCCGAACAAGTCTTTTTCCAAATCGCTTCGCCACGTGAGAGTTCTTGAGCCGGCAACGAAGCAGCAACGGCCAAGATTGAAAATACCAAGCCTGGCGATAACGAACTCATGGTGAATTTCGACAACATTCGAACTTTCAAAATTTCAAACTCACGAAAGCCATTATGGCTCGCTCCACCAAGCAAAACAACACAACTAATTCAACAACAAATCACCAACCCGGAGGGCAAATAAACGGCCTGCGGCTAGGAACTGAACATAACAAACACTACACTGAAACACATGAATAATGAACCTTTAGACGAATCAGATGACCAACTCGACGACGCGGCCCGCGAAGAAAAAAAAGCTCGCCGCCTGAAACTTGAACCAAAGATCCTCCAGCTCGTCAACGACGCAAAATACAAACCGGCCAAGCCACGCATGATTACCTCGCGATTGGGCCTTGAGCAAAGCGATCTGGTTGATGTCCGCCGCGCCATCAAACAACTCATACGCCAAGGGCGACTCAAGTTCGGAGCAAAACACTTGGTCTTACCTGCTGGAAATCCTAAACCAGCCGAATCAGCCAAAACCGAGATTGTCCCCGTCGCCAAGCGCGAGAAATCGAACGAAGTCATTGGGGTCTTTCGCAAGACCAGCCAAGCCTTCGGGTTTGTAACGCCGTCTGATTATTTCGGACGCGATCGGGCACAAGATATTTTCATTCCCCCCCGCCAAGAACTTGATGCAAGCGACGGCGATACTGTTCGGGTTCGTGTCGTTCGAGAAAGGGGCAGCAATCGTACCAGCGGACGAATCATCGATGTGATCGAACGCAGCACGCATACCTTCGTCGGTACCTACCGCGAACGGGGCACTCAAGGCATTGTGACAATCGACGGCGACCATTTCCCAGCGCCGGTATTGGTCGGCGACGCCAAGGCGAAAAACTGCCGGGTGGGTGATAAGGTCGTGATCGAAATGGTGCACTTCCCCACGAGCGAAGGGGCGGGGGAGGCGGTGATCGTCAAAGTGCTCGGTCCGCGCGGCCAGGCGGGCGTCGATACTCAAACCATCGTCGTCGAGTTTGGTCTTCCGGGCGAATTTCCGAAAGCCGCTCTCGATGAGGCTCATCGACAGGCGACCTTGTTTAATGAAGCCGAATTGAGCGGCCGAACGGACTTCACGAAAAAAACAATCGTGACCATCGATCCCAAAACCGCCCGCGACTTTGACGACGCAATCTCTTTGGAAAAACTTGATAATGGAAACTGGGAATTGGGAGTGCATATTGCCGACGTGGCGCACTTCGTACAACGCGGGACGGCTCTCGACGACGAGGCTTACATTCGCGGGAATAGCGTCTACCTCCCGGACATGGTCATTCCCATGTTGCCCGAGGTTATTTCGAATAACTTGGCCAGCCTGCAGCCTCACCGCGTTCGCTACACAATGAGCGTCATCATGGAGGTCACGCCCGATGGCGAGACAATGCATGCCGAATGGCACCGTGGTGCAATCAATAGCGCCCATCGCTTCAACTATGAGGAAATCGACGAATACTTGCTCGATGACCAACCTTGGCGAGACCGACTGTCGACTGCCGTGTTTCAATTGGTTCGCGACATGCATGAATTGGCGATGCCAATGCGTCGCCGACGAATGCGGCGGGGTTCAATTGATTTGGTCCTTCCGGAGGTTTCGATCGATCTGGATGAAAACGGCAAAGTCGCGGGGGCCCATGTCGAGCCCTATACCGAAAGCCATCAGATGATCGAGGAGTTCATGCTCGCGGCCAACGAAGCCGTGGCTCAAAAGCTCGACGACCTCGACTTGTATTACATTCGGCGGATTCACGAGCCGCCTTCAGAAAAGAAACTTCGCGATCTCACCGAGTTCGTCAAACATCTCGGCATCTCCTGCGAGAGCCTGGAAAGTCGCTTCGAAATCAAACGCGTCGTGGAACTGTCGAACAACATGCCTGAGCGGCAAGCGATTCACTTCGCGGTTTTGCGAAGCATGCAAAAGGCAGTCTACAGTCCGAAGGAAGTTGGCCACTATGCTCTGGCCAGCAAAAACTACTGTCACTTCACGTCGCCAATTCGCCGCTACCCCGACTTGATCGTCCACCGCATGGTTGCGGACTTGATCAATGGCAACAAGCCGATCGCCGATTTTGACTTGCTCCAAAAGTGGGGCCAACATTGCAGCGAAACAGAGCAGCGGGCAGAACAAGCCGAGCGGGAATTGATCAAGCTGAAGCTGCTCAACTTTCTGTCCGATCGTATCGGCATGGAATTGGTGGCGTTCATTACCGGCGTGGAGGCGTTTGGTGTCTTCGTCCAAGGATTGGAACTGCCGGCCGAAGGATTGTTGCCGCTCGAAAACTTGCCAACTGATCATTATGATTTCGATGGCGTGACACGAACGCTGCAAGGCCGCCGAGCAGGGAACGAATTTCGTCTAGGTGATCGATTGACCGTCGTGGTTCACAAGGTCGATCCCGATCGCCGCCAGTTGCAATTCGCGTTGAAGGGCCAAATCCCGACCCCTCGTGGCGACAAAAAGCAGCAAAGTCCCGATGGGTCACGAGGTCGCGACTTCTCTGACCGGGGTGGCTCCCGAAAATCTTCGAATCGTGGTGAGTCAAGGGATTCAAAACGACCGAGCAAGTCAAGCGAACGCCGACCGCGTGCGGAGGATTCGAAGCGCAAAGCCGCTGGCCCGCCAAAGCGACGACAATCGAAACGAAGAGACTAGCCGAAAGACTATCAATAAAAGGAAGGATCGATGTTGCGAGTTGGAATTAATGGTGCCACGGGGCGAATGGGGAAGCGACTGATTGCCCTTGGCCATGCTGATAAACAGCTAGAACTTGTTTCG
>WBZS01001264.1_pt1 | contig 20750 bp, 20 predicted proteins | sample 5204201 | NCBI WGS metagenome assembly WBZS01 (sample SAMN12344357, study PRJNA552823) | activated sludge metagenome | biome: Activated sludge suspended growth; feature: Nitrification reactor; material: Wastewater; isolation source: activated sludge from nitrification reactor of wastewater...
CAAGACCGACACGGATCGCCGAACCGGGAATGCCGTGTGGGCGTCGTTCTACCATTTCACATCTCGGCCCGTCGACAACGTGCCCGACCCGCAGGTCCATGCTCACTGCTTCGTCTTCAACACCACCTGGGATTCCGAAGAGCAGCGTTGGAAAGCGGGCCAATTTCGCGATCTGAAGAGGGACGCTCCGTTTTGGCAGGCGTCGATGCGGAATCGACTTGCCCGGCATCTGCAAGAACTCGGCTTCGGCATCGAGCGGTCGAAGGACGATTTCGAGATCGCGGGTATCGGCCGGGAAACGCTCGCGAAGTTCTCCCGCCGAACGGCTTTGATCGAGGAACAAGCAAGAGAGGATGGCATCACCGATCCGGACCAGAAGGCCGAGCTGGGGGCGAAGACCCGCGAGGCCAAGAACGCCAGCATGACGTGGCCCGAATTGCAGAAGCATTGGCGCGAAAGGTTAACGGGGGACGAGTTCGCGGCGATGGCGAAAGCGTTTCGCCATCGCCGCGAACTCGTGCAACCCTCCCGGGAGCCGGAGGCGATCGACCATTCACTTCGGCATCTGTTCGAACGCAACTCCGTGGCGCCGGAACGAGCGATTCTGACAGAGGCCCTGAAATTCGGTCTGGGCGAGGTCGAGGTACCCAAGCTCACCAAGGAACTGCTCGGCCGAAGGCTGATCACGCACGAAGTAAATGGCCAACGCATCGTGACGTTGCCCGAAGTTGTGAGCGAAGAGCAGCACATCGTGGCGTTTGCCCGCAAGGGGAGGGGCCGATTCGCTCCGCTCGGGGGCTTCGATCGGCCCATGCAGAAAGATTGGCTGAACCCGGAACAGCAACGCGTGGTTCGGCACCTGTGGGAATCGCCCGACCGCGTGATGCTCGTGCGAGGGGCGGCGGGCACGGGCAAGACCACGCTGTTGCAAGAGGCAGTCGCGGGTGTCGAGTCGGCGGGCCATCGCGTGACCGTGTTGGCGCCGAGTGCCCAGGCCAGTCGCGGTGTGCTTCGCGAGGCCGGCTTCAAGGACGCCGATACCGTGGCCCGCTTCTTGCAAGATTCGGCCATGCAAACGAACGCGGAACAGGGCGTGATTTTGGTCGACGAGGCATCGCTGCTCGGCACGCGAACGATGGCCCAACTGTTTGACCTGGCGGAAAAGATGGACAGCCGCGTCATCCTGGTCGGCGATGATCGCCAGCATCGGGCCGTCGAGCGGGGCTCGGCGTTTCGGCTGCTCCAGGAACACGCGGCCGTGCCGGTGGTCGAGATCACCGACATTCGCCGACAGAAGGGCAAGTATCGCGAGGCGGTGCAGGCGTTGAGCGAGGGCCGAGTGCTGGACGGGTTCGACCAGTTGGACCAACTCGGTTGGGTGAAGGAGCTGCCGCGCGAAGAACGGGAGCAGACCCTGGCAGCCGAGTACGTGAAGGCGACCTCGGGCAAGAAGCCGGCGTCCGCGTTGGTCGTGTCGCCCACGCATGCGGAGGGGGACCGCATCACCGCCGCCATTCGCGATCGGCTGTTCGCCAAGAAGAAGCTGAAGGACGAACGGACCTTCGCTGTGTGGACGCCTTCGAACCTGACCGAGGCCGAGCGGGCCGACGTCCGAAACATCGCGGCCGGCGACATGCTTCAGTTCCATCAGCACGCCCCCGGCCACAAGAGCGGCACCCGGCTCATCGTGGCGGAGGCGACGGCGTTGCCGCTCGACCATGCGGATCGGTTTCAGCACTATCGGCCCCACCAAATTCAGATCGCCAAGGGGGATCGCCTTCGCGTGACGGCCAACGGCAAGACGAAGGATGGCAAACATCGTTTGAACAACGGTTCGCTGCTGACGGTGCAAGGCTTCACGCGGGCCGGCGACCTGATCGTGGACCACGGCTGGGTGATCGGCCGCGACTTCGGCCACCTCGCCCACGGCTACGTGGTGACGAGCCATGCGAGCCAAGGCAAAACGGTGGACCGCGTGCTGATCGCCCAATCGAGCCAATCGTTCCCCGCATCGTCGCGGGAGCAGTTTTACGTGTCGGCGAGCCGAGCGAAGCAATCGGCCACGGTGTTTACCGATAACAAGCAAGACCTACGTGCCGCCATCCAGCGAAGCGACCCGAGGGGAATGGCGATAGACCTGATCGAGGCCAAACGCCAACACCGCCGCAACCGACTGCGCAGCCACCTGGCCACGCTTCGCCGAGCGATTACGTTCGAGCAACACCATGCGAAAGTGCGAACGCCCGTGATGGAACGAACCCGAAGCGCGAGGGAGGTGAGCCGTGAGTAGCCAAGGAATTGAGATGCTGCGCCGCGCCGCCCAAGCCCGCGAGGCGAACCCGCGCCCAGCGGAAGCCGACGAGGACGAAGCGTCGACGGCGTGTTTTGGGTATCTGCGAGGGGTACGTGATCGGGCGTTGGAAATCGAGTTTCGCCGAAGCGTGGAGGGGGATTCGATCTCGTTTCCGTATAGCTGGCTCGGGCCGACACGGTATCATCCGTCCATCGGCATCCAGCTCCTGTTCGTGGGGCCGGAGACGTATCTGGTCACGATCAAGGGGCGAAACCTGAACCAGGTGACGGACAGCGTAAGCCTTTACGAACGCGGGATCCTGCGGCACCGCGTGACGTGGGTTCGAGATGATGTGCGAGCGGATTCGAAAACTAACTCGGCAAACGAAATTGGCATCGACCAAATTGAAATACTCCAGGCCTCGCCTGAACACGTGCTAGGCTTGTTTCGGTGACACACGATTTTATTCGAAACGATGATGAGCACCTGCATCCCGCTCGCGCCGAACGGAACGCCTGAGAGCCTTGCAGAATCTCCCGCAGTTGATGAAACCTGGACGGGCTGTTTGTACGCAAGTACTACATTCGGCGAGTCTGGCAGCAGCGCCCGTCAGAAATTTGGAGCACCAGGCAGGCAAACAGGCCGGCTCAGATTGAGCATAATATCTCGCTCAACGTGGCGGCTGCCGACGATTCGCACGATATTGTAGGAGTAAGCACCGTCGATCTGTCGACGTGATAAGATTTACAGAAGCCACTCCTATATTCCTGGGCAATCTCCTGGATCTGAAATGAAGTTTGTTCGTCACCGATCCGGCCATCAATGATTCGGCATGATTGCGTCATCACGCTTTCTGGTATGTCGGTACTTCATTTGGCCATCGCATTTTTATGAGCAAGGACCGGTCCAATGTTATCCCGCACAGGCTGTTTTGCGTCGGCCGTTGGTCTTTTATGGCTCGCCATCGAAGCCACGACAGCCCTTGCGCAACCTGAACAGACTAATGGTTCCCTGCCGCCAGGAGCTGTGGCACGGCTAGGATCGCTGCGTTTTCGCTGTCGTGACAGCATCAACTGTGTAGCATTGTCACCCGACGGTAAATATGTAGCAGCGGGTGGAGGAGGCCAATTCGACGACTTCTCGATTCAACTGTGGGATTGTGCCACCGGCGAGTTGATTCGCCGATTTGCCGGACATCAGGACCGATACTGGGATCTTGCTTTCTCGCCGGACGGATCAATCCTGGTTTCCGGCGGTGCCGACGGCACTCGGTATTGGGACGTAAACAATGGAACCATGCTTAATTGGAATAAAAGCGCCCACATCGTTACGGCGTTAGCCATTTCTAAAAATGGGAAAATCTCCGCTGCGGGCACTTCCGGGGGGGCCATTCATTTATGGAACCAATCTGGTAAAGAGTACATCGGTTCCATTGCTTCCTCATCTCACATCGAATATCTTGCGTTCTCTCCCGACGGGCGTTGGTTAGTCTCAACCGGCTGGGATCCCAAGTCGAAGGACAACGTGCGATTCTGGGACGTGGGCACACGCAGGAAAGTGTGGGAGCTTCCCGGTCATGAACTGGAGCACTTCTGGCGCAACTCAGTCGCTTTTTCCGGCGATGGCAGCCTATTCGCAATGGGAACCGAGCACGGAGAAGTTCAAATTTGGAATACTCGCGAACGAAAACAAGTGCGCGTTCTGACGGACGGCGCGATCGGCAAGCGGGCTCGAGTGCTTGGTTTCGCAAAAAAGGACACTGAGATTTTCAGCTTAGGCTTCGACGGCAAGATACGGATATGGGATCTCGTGAACGGTAAGCTGCGCGAAGCGGTGAAGGAACATGTTGGCTGGAACGTTGCCCTTTCACCGGATGCCGACACGATTGCCTATGCCGATATCAAGACTGTCAAACTGTGGGACGTCAGGGGAAAAAAACAGCGAATTCGATCTGAAGGCCATCATTTGGCGATTCGATCGATTGACTTCGCTCCCGATGGCAAGATGCTCGCGTCCTGCGCGGATGATCATTCCGTACGGATTTGGGACATGGAGCGGCGCACGGAATTTCAGCAATGGACCACGGGGAAAGACAACCATGCCTGGCAGGTTCGGTTTTCGAAAGACGGCAAAACCGTGACCACGGCGAACTGGAATTACGTTGAACTTCGCAATGCTTTTACGGGAGCCTTGAATGCTTCGCACGGCGTCAAGAATTCACGGGCGATTTCGGAAGCGAGGATTCTTCCAGACCAGAAAACGGCTGTCAGCGTAGATGACAAGCGGGTTCATGTGTGGAATATCGAGCAAAAACGGGTGATTCGTAGCTTTCCCGCGCCCGAGAAAAGTATCTATCGCTCGTCCATCGCACCGGACGGGCATTACGTGGCTTTAACGGGCGAAAAAGGGATCGCCCTATTAGACACAACCTCCGGAAAACCGCATGAAATAGAAAAAGCGGATCGGCCCGAAACGTTGGTGTTTTCGCCGGACGGACACAACCTTGCCTGGCCGAATCGCACCGCCATTGTCGTGTGGGATGTCCGTCGGATGGAAGTCGCTCGCCGGTTCAAAACAACGGACTATCCTCGGGCATTGTCTTTTGATCGCACCGGGCGATACCTCGCGGCGGGAGCGAATTTCAGAATTCGAATCTGGGACCTTCAAAATGGGAATTGCGCCGGCGAATTCACGCAAGTTGGAGCCCCGATCTATAGCCTCGCGTTTTCACCGACCCAAGATCTTCTTGCTTCGGCCGGTGATGACGGCACCGTAATGTTGTGGGACCTCAAAAAGAAGGTCACGCCTCCACCGCTCCCATCAACGGATGTAATGCTTCGGAAGCTCCTGGCAGCCTATCGTTCGTACGGAATGCCTACGCCGCCAGCCCATGCGAAATTGGTCCTAATGGAACTGACCAAAGACGAACGTATGCTTGGGTTGCTGATCAAGCCGGCACGAGGGAAGGACAAGAACGCCGTCTATTGGCATCTGGAGAAGTGGCATGCGTTCCATGACGAATCAGAGGTCAAATTCGATTCGATCGAACCAACGCCAGCGGCACTCGGCGGCGAGCCACGACTATGGGATGACAATTTAGATGCAGCAATCCACTGCGAGGCCCTTGGCTGGAATGCATTGGCCAAGGCTCTGTTTGAATCGAGAGACGACATCAACCCTGAAACCGCCGAGGCGAATTTGGCGGCCAACGCATGGTCTCATTGGAAAAATAAACTTCAAGAGCCCGGTGGAAACTGGCCCGAGATCGCCAGACGTCTTCGAGCAATAATGACCGATAGATCCAAGGAGTTTGGAGAATACGAAAAGAAGTTCGTTCTTTCGCTGGAAAAGTCTCTAGCTCCCAGCACGGCCAAGCCCGGTAGCCTCGAAGCGATGGTCGATGGTCTAATAGAAATTTCTGAGGAAAAGAATCCTGTCATCCAAGTTCCTCCAGGGAGTGATTCGCCTTATTACAAACTGGCGATCAAGGGCTTCGACGCGGTACCGACGCTTATCGAACACTTGGACGATGAACGCCTTACCAAGGCGTACCGCCAACCGTTCAACAATTTCCCAGGCTATCATTATCGGATTTGCGATTTTGCGACGGACATCCTGCAAAATCTCGCGGGCAACGATCTCGGTGCTTGGCGTCTTCGCGGCGATATTTTGGGCAAGGCCGACGCACAGGCTTGGTGGGAGGAAGCCAAAAAGCTCGGCGAAGAAGGCTACCTCTTAAGGCATGTCCTCGGCGACGAGGAGTCGACTCGGCCCAATTGGCTGTTGCTTGAAATCATCACCAAAAAATACGACAAGAACCTGCCGCAAGTGTATCGCAAGATACTGGCGGATCGGCCGAAGATGGATGGATTGGCCGTTCTCCACGCGATTTCCAAAAGTTCCATTCCGGCTGCCGAAAAGCGTAGGCTATTTATTCTGGGTATCGAGCACAAAAATCCGACGCACCAACAGGACGCGCGTGAACTCCTCAAAAGACTCGATGCAAAGTGACCTGTACTGAAAATGCGAGCCGACCACCCAATGTTCGTGGCCCAAATAGCCTTGGTTTTGTCGCCGAAAAGCGCCGTGGAAAAAAACGGCGGTTTGGTTAACCGAATTGCCGATCGGAAATGCCCGATTTATGATGCTGTCTTTCGCACTCGAAGCATTTTTGCAACTGGCAGAAAGCCGCATCTTTTTGTTGAATGAGCCGGAGGTACTAAACCGAAATCCGCTCCACGATGTTCCGCGTGATCTTGCGTTGTCGGCGATCGTACAGGCGCGTAGTTCTGGGGTCCGCATGCCCGGCCAGCGACTGGACATCTTCCAGCGGAATCCCTTGCGAGAGCAAATCCGTAACCGTGCAGACGCGGAAGGAGTGCGGCGATAGGCGGTTGGGCAGGCCCGCATCTCGAAGGCGGCGTTTCACCAATCGACAAATGTCGACGCCAGTTATCGCATTTCCGGTGAGGACATCCTGGCGACGCGGAATCGTCCGAAACAGCGGCGAATCCTTGGACGCCTCGGTGAGCCCACCCACACAAAGGTAGTCGAGCAAGAATGCCTGCAGGTCATGGCGAACGGGAATTTCTCTCTGTTTTCCGCCTTTTTCGCCGAATTTCAACACATATTGGCTGCCGTCGTGTTCCAGGTGGCGGATCTTCAGTTTGGCAACCGCGCCCGCTCGGGCTGCGGTGAAGACCAGGCACGCGATGATTGCCTTATCGCGAAGGCCGAGCAGTGTGCTGGTATCGATGGACGATAGCAGCGTTCGAGCCTGCTCCTTCGTAATCTCCGGCGTGAGACCTTCCATCACTTGATAACGCTCCGTGCGAACCGACGCGGCCGGATTCAACACGATCACGTGGCGTTGCACCAACACGTCGAAAAACGCACGCAGTGCGGCCAGGTCGAGCTTCTTCGACGGAATGCTGCCGGGGTGTTCATCCAGGAATCGCCCGACCATACCGGGCGTGATGCGGTGGAGCGTGAAGGCTTGCACCTCGGCCCAGTTCAAGAAACGCCGCACCGCACGAAGATATGCCTTGCGGGTGTGAGCGTTTCGGATCGTTCCCGAAAAAAACTCCTCCCAACAAAATTCAGCGGCGGGCCCGGCGTCCAGAATCAACGACGGGGCCGCGAGCGAATTGGCTCGAGCGATCGCCAAGGAAGAACTTCCCAGCGGAACGAGGTTGCTGCCAGGTTCGACGTTCACTGAACCAACTCCGCCTTTGCGGCTGAATTCGAAAAAATGGCAGAAGGCATACTGAGGACCGAAAATAAATGAATGTGGCGATTTCTAGCTTAGTGCCATGAAATCACTGAGATGTCAAGCAGCCGAAAAATGACGAATCTTTGCGCCAAATAAAGGACATTATTTAGCGCAAACTAGATAGGTTTAGCTTCTTGACAAATGGGCGAGTTCGTGGCACAAAGGAACAATCAAGCCATGAAACCCATCTTTGGTTCGTTGTATGCCCCATGTCATCCACACCAAGCTCGGCGAAGGTCGTCGGATCGTCCTGCCAGCCGATCTATGTCGCGAGTGCGGGATCAACCCCGGTGACACAGTTGTCCTGGAATCCACTCCGACAGGAATCAACGTTCGTTCCTTTCAAGATGTGCTCAAGGAGGTCCAGAGCTTTTTCACTTCCTTCGCGCCAGGGGTTTCCATGGTTGACGAGCTAATTCAAGACCGGCGGGCCGAGGCCGCAAAAGAAAACAATGACTGAGGTCGTGCTCGATGCCTCCGCTCTGATCGCTCTGATCCGGAATGAACCCGGGGCGGAGAAAGTGGCGGCCCACATGCCCGGGCTTCACGTTTCGGCAGTCAATCTCTGCGAAACGATCGGCAAAATGCTGCATTATGGGCAGACTCTAGAATCGGTCGAGCGGCATCTGAATCTACTTCCCATGACGGTTCACGGCTTCGACGGCACCATGGCCAAGATCGCCGCCTCGTTGTTACCAACCACCCGACCGCTAGGCCTTTCGCTGGGTGATCGAGCTTGTCTGAGCCTAGGATTGGCCACACGGCTTCCTGTAATCACGACCGAACGAATCTGGGAAATGGTCAATGTCGGTGTTGAGGTAGCGTTGATTCGGTAGGAAATCCGAACCGGTTAAATCAGATGGAGAGAGGCGATTGCCGCGAAAGCGCGGCGGGACTCGCTCCGCAATAGTTTACGCAACATGTTGTCGCTTAACCCTTAAGTCAAGTCTCTGGGCGTTGAGGTGTTGTCGTGCCATGTCGGAGCCGTGATTCCCTCATCGCCAGTGGATTGGAACTGTTTTGGAAATTCTTTGAACGGTTCGTGACGCCCTTATTCTGTCGGGCGCCACGAACGATGGAGTAGGTTGTCCTAGGTTTCGATAAATCCGTCCTGGCGAAACAACGCGAGGGCAAAATCAACGTTAGATCGCGAGGATGCGAATCCTCCAACGAAGATCCGGCCGTCGGACAAGAGGGAGACGCAATTGGCCCCGTCGTTGCCCGAATCAAAGTCGGTAATTACCAGGCCATTGGTCCCGAAAGACGAGTCGAGTTGTCCGGTCAGAGTCACACGCGTCATCGCGATATCGCTGCCTGATGGCTTTGTCGTCGTCCCCACGACCAAAATTTTGCCGTCCGGCTGAATTGTGGCGGCGTTCGCGACGTCGACGCCCCCAAAGTTGATCAAGATTCGGCCCATGTTCCCGAACGCGGGATCTATGAAACCGTTGGCAGAATAGCCGACCAACGCAAAATCGGTATCTGCACCGTTCGAAGCGCTCCCGGTAGCGACGATCCGACCATCCGGCAGTTGGACGAGCGTCTTTGCTGTGTCCGTCCCGCCGGCGACGTCGGTCGTCATGCGCCCGCCCGAGCCGAAGGTCCGGTCCAACGTCCCGTCGGCATTGAGTTGAGTGAGTCCAAAATCCAGGCCGTTCCCGATGGTCACGGTGCCGAGAAGCAGAATGCGGCCATCGGACTTTTGGAGGATAGACGATGCACGATCGTTGAAATTGGCAAAATCAACGGTGACATACGATCGATTGCGGAACGTTTGAAGTGGCGCGCCAGATGAACTCAGGCTCAGAACTACGAAATCTTGGTTACCGGCGACGAAAGCATTTCCGGCCACCAAGATGGCTCCGCTCGAAGCAACGGTAAAGGCCGACGCGGAATCCTCGCCGTTGGCGATGTCGAACGTGGCAAAACCATTCGCGCCAAACGTCCCGTCGAGACGGCCGTCTGGTGTCAAACGAAAAATGGCGATGTCGGAGGTGTTCCCAGGTTTTGCGCGTCCCACGCCGAGGATTGTGCCGTCGGCCAATACTTTCAGTGCGGACACCGCTTCTTCCGTACCGGGCAAATCGATCACGGCGCGGCCTCCGACTCCAAAGGTAAGGTCGGGCATTCCATTGGCGTTGGATCGGGTAATGATCATCACGGACCCAGCAGCGGTGGTGCTCGTCCCGGCCGCGAGGAGTTTGCCATCGGGCTGAACGGCATTGGCCACCACGACGTCCGTGCCGCCAAGATCGATTCCGGATCGGCCGAATCGCCCGCCATTGAAGGACAGGTCGTTCGACGCATCACGATTGAACTTTGCTAGCGCGATATCGGCCTTACGCGGACCATAGGCAGTCCCGGTCAGAAGAATTTGGCCATCCGGTAAAACGTCTACATCGTTCGCGACGTCGTCGCTTCCAAAGACGTCTTTGCGGAGTTTTCCTTGATCCCCGAACGTCGTGTCCAAAGACCCGTTGGAGAGATACTTGGCCATCGCAAGATCGAGTCGATTGCCGCTGCCCGAGGCATATCCGGCGGCGATAATGGATCCGTCTTTCGCCACGGCGATCGTGTTGATGCCGTCGGAGGAGCTTGGGCTGCCCGCAAAATCGGTGGTCATTTTTCCGCCGACCCCGAATGACGACACCAGCGATCCGGACGCGGTGAGTTGCAAGGTCGCGAAATCGGAATTCGAGGTGAGCGAGAATGCGTAGCCTGCAATGAGCAGATTGCCGTTCGAGAGCTCTTTGACCACGGCAACGCCATCGCTCAGTCCTCGATTCGCAAAGTCCGAGAGGAATCGGCCGCCGGTCGCAAAGGACGAATCAAGTTGGCCGCGGGCGCTGAATCGAACGACCGCGAAGTCGAAGTTCTTAGCGGAGTAGGCGTAGCCGCCCACGATAATTCCGCCGTTTTGCTGCACGACCAATGCCATAGCGCCGTCGTAGCTCAGGGAAACGGCTGTCGCCTTGAAATCGAATCTCGCCAAACCTTTGTATCCGAAGGCCTGATCTCTTGAGCCGTCAGCATTCAGCCTTCCCACGCCAAAGTCCGTGCTGGCCACGTTGCCAGCGATGCCGCCGAAGACGATTTTGCCGTCGGGCTGAAGAGACAGGCACGTGCCCTGGTCATCTCGGCCCGCGAAATCGATGGTCACGATGCCTGCGAGGCCAAACGCCGAGTCCTTGGCACCATTGGGCAGAAACCGAGCGATAAAAACGTCGAGTTGGTTTTTCACGTACGTCTTGCCGACGACGAGAATCTTCCCGTCGGGTTGCCGCTCGATGCCTGCCGCAACGTTGTCGACGTTGCCATAGTCATGAATGGCCTTGCCGCTACCGTCTCCAAAACTGGTATCGAGCGAACCATCGACATTGGTGCTTGTCAGCACCACGTCGTACCCCTGAGCCCCGTTGCTCGTGGTGCCAACGGTGACGACCCTGCCGTCCGGCAAGACGGTACTTGCTCGGCCAAGGTCTTCGGAGTTGGCTAAATCCATCGCCATCAGGCCGAGCGGGGCGGGATTGTCACGTGTCTCCAACTCGGAAACGCTGGGCTTGCATTTCGACCGAGTGCCAATCGGCGCTTGGACCTGTCGACGATTGCCCATTTTCCAAGGATTTTGGGAGAGTTTATTGAAAAAGTTCATGAGTACTCCAAAAAAAAATTCGAGAAATAGGCCACTAGTCCCAGTCATTCGAACTACGCCATTGTTGCCAAGTCCTACGAAATGATCACCAAACCTAACAGGCGAGGAATCGGTTGCGGCCGCGCTACTGAACAGAGAGGTACGATGGCCGAATTACGCACACATGGGCGTCATTTAGGCGGGCCGCAACATCGGTGGTGGAAAAGAGGGTTGCCACTCGGAGCCAATGCGGCTTCGAGCCGGGTGAGTTGTTCGTCTTGAGCGGGTTGATCGACGACGGCGGAAGTGGTTTCCGCCGTGAACACCGTGTCCAAAAACGGCATTTCGACCGCCGGAGAGGCGGTGTTTGCGGCTGGCATGCCCATGTGGGCAACTGCCGCGAAGAAGAGCAGATTTTTTCGCATAACCTTCTCCAAGAAAAAACAGAAGATTTTCGAAGGTCCTAATGTTAAGACCTCTGGTCTGTATTAAAAGACCTCGTCTGATGAATTATACTCGACGCGGGGACGATGGTTTCACGGTCCAATAAGAAAAAGGGGGGAAATTTTCCCGGACGTTTGTATAGCCGGAATGGCGTGCAACAGGACTTTCCAACGGGCAGCAGGAATTGATTTCGTAAGTTTTGATTAGTTAATAATACTTATAAAGATACTTCTGACCTGGTCTTTGTCCAGAATAATGCGTCTTTGACAAGAGAGAACGGCAATAGATCCTGCAAGTTTATCGCGTTCGCAGGGCGACACAAGCGGGATGCTTCAAGCCGGAACCTACCCGTTTCACCATCGTTCCCGACTCTAAGAGTACAAGGTCCCTTTGGATGAAAAATAGCTAGTCCAAACTCCCTGATTATTTTGTTTACTTTAATGGCGAGTAGCTTTTTTTCTTCGTACGTTTCAGGATGTTGATCAGACAAATAGGCGTTCAACCTTCTGGCCACATGCTTGGCAAGTTCTGCGTGGTAGGAGTGGTCTATCCCCCGCAAGTCCGCAAAGAACGTTTCGTCATTTGGACGTAACTCTACCAGGCCCTCGAAGACCTCACTGAGCTTTTTCTGCACTTCCTCCGATGCCCGTTCCACGATTTCCCCGTCAACCTGAAATCGCTGGATGATAGGTAGAAGCTCTTCGCCTGTCGAGCACCAAATGACGGTTACTCCTGCGCACAGGCCTAGCTTGGCAAATCCCTTCTCAATCGGTGGATTCTCGACGAAGTCCGCGAAACGAGCCGTTTGTTTGGCAAAGGGCTCCCAGAATTTCTGCCAATCTTTCTGCCAATCTTTCTGCCACTTCGACGTAGAGCCCTCTGGAGGCACACGGTTCGTTGGAGTCTCAAGCAGCATTGCCCAAAACCCCATGCCATGGGGAAAAGCATCCTTGGGGAAATGGCTCGTGATCCAAAGCTCCAAAATGGCCTTCACGTCACCGGAAACGCCCTGGTCCGGTTCAACGGAAACGTGCGTGAAACAACGGCCATTCTTTTCAAGCGCACGATGGAATGAGCAAGCGATGTGATCTGCCTGAGGCGACCTTCCATCCGTGGAGGGAACGTTTTTGCGAGGTTTGGCCTTCTGCCGCATGGTACTGCCTCCAAGGGGCAACAAGTTGCCTCTGTTCTACGGAGCACTCGTTCCACAGCAACCCGAAAGAACAGAAATTTCTTCGTCGTTTTCCAAGGCCCCCCTTGAAGAAAGCGTTCGTCAGACTCCGATTTATTCGAACGTTTGGCTTCGTTTTTGAATCCATGAAATCCGAAGCGATTCATATTTGATGGAAATTTGATTGACAACCGTGAACGTTTAGAGATACCTTGAATGTTCGCCCTGGGATCCTACCTTCCTGCACTCCTCGCCTCTTCCCACCTTCGGCCACCTCTGGGAATCGGCGAAGAAGCTGAACTCGCCAGCTTTCCCGCCAGGATGCGACCCATGAACTCCTCTCCTCAATTTTTGGTCACGAAGCTTCCGCTCCTTCGGAAACTTTTCAAGGAGCTGCCGTACTTGTGGATGCTTGAGCATGCCGAATTCAACCAACCCTCTCCTTGCTCCAATCGGGGCGATTCTGCCCTTATCATTGTTTCGCCGCTCGCCCAACCGGTCAACACAACGTTGGTTGAATATGGCGAGGAAACGGCCCGCAAGCTACGAAGAAAAAAACCCTTCGACTTCGCCCGCGAAGCGAAGGCGTTGTTTCCCAATCCTCCAGTGAACCGTGACCGCACCTGCTCTGAGATAAATTGCGTACGAACTTTTTGCGTCGCCGAGTACATCGGTCCGGAGCTGGCCACATCGCACGTCGAGGTCATCCAAATGGAGCCCGATGTCGCGCCGAGTTTCGTCGCCGGTATTCCCGCCGGTCACGAGTGCATGGTGTTGAAACCCCTTCGAGCAATCGAAACGAACGTCCGAGCTGTTTGGCTTCAAAAGTGGGGACGTCACTCGGTCCTCCGTGGCGTCACGACCTTCTCGCTCGGATATCTCGAGCGACTAATGCCGGAGGCTTATCCTATTATTCATAGGGAATTTATTAAGTAGGACGGCCCGGCGTCGTCTCCGTGCTTGATGGCGACCGCGTTTGTCAGACCCGTATGCAGAATTGTTGGCCGCGAAAACGACAACTCCGACGTTGTTCACCGATAAATTTCGCGGCCATTTTCCCCTGTTCCGTTCCTTGTTGTGAGAGGCTCACCATGCTCGAATCAATTCCACCCGAACACGCTTATCCAGGCGTCGGAGATCTCAACACATACCTGCGTGTTTACGACGCAATCAACAGTGCGCCGGAAGATCAGCGGAGGCACTTTTCAGATATTTTTGATCTGGTCGTACACGGAAAAACCAGCACGGTTCATGGGAGACTGGAGCGCGTGTTCCGATTTTTTCTCGGACCAAGTGGAGAACGTGGCCCCGGTTTCGACCGCCTGTTCAAGCCGACCGTACCTGGCGGGCCCCTGGTAAGCACAATGGAAGCCACCCGGTTATATGAACGGATCAACGACTTGCTTCGAATGTATGAAACCACGCGCCAAGACATGGCGAGGATCTTGAAAGGACATGAAAAACTGATCCGGGTCGGCGTCACCAGCACGTTTGGCCGCTGGCTGCTTTCGTACATCTTCAGCGATCTGAACTCCTTGGCGGGTCCGGGGGTCCGGGTGGAGATCGACATCGGCAATTCCTACGAACTCGTGCCTCGCCTGGATGCGGGTTTGCTAGACATTATTTTTGCATACGGAGAATATGGTGCCAAGCACACGCCTCAGGATCCGCTTACGGACGTGGCGTTCACCTGCTTGAACTATCCCATTCAGATGGTCCTGATCTGTCATCCGAAGGCGGAAGTATGGGTTCACAGCAAACACCACCCCTCGCGACGAAGCATTGAAGACGTGAACAAGAACTATTGGAAAAGCCATTACATGGCGATTGCCGGCGCAGAAGACCTTGCCCACCGAGGAGACGAAACGAGGAAGGCCATTCAGATTGACTCGCTCGACATAGGTGCGTCACCGGACATCATCCTTGTCAACTCATGGGGCTACCCACCGCGGCTCAAAGCAAAATTGGAGGACTTGCGTAGACAAAAGAAGGTAGCGAAGGAAGTCTCTTCTTTCCTGGAAGCACTATCCTTGGTCCGTATGGGAATCGGCATGGCCTTCGTTGCCGGCGCGCATATTCAGAAAAAGCGAGGTTTTTCCGCCTTCAAGCTAGAGCCAGAAAAAGAAATGAAACGGTCGTTGGGCGTTTACTACGACACCAAACGCCCCCTTTCGGGAGAAGCGTTTCGCCTCGTTTGTTTAATCCGCGAATACATCGACGCGTTTCGAGAAAACATCTGCGACGATCGCCCACCATTGCTCGGCCATCCTGAATTGAAGGTGGGGGGCGACTTTCTCGAAACATTCGAAGAGAAATACGCCAATGTGGATTTCGCCAAGCAGGCCAAACATCCCGAGCGATGGTTTGCCAAGAAATGATTGGTGTTCCACCAGACCGACGTCGAAGAAACTGAATAACTGAGTGGACGCTAAAGGCCGGATCCCCCACGTTTTGCGTAGGATTAGCTGTCCGAAAAAGCGATGAAGATGATGTAGTAGCTGGCTTGCATTGGCACTTTTAGCCCGACTTCGGGCGTCGTGGTGCGAAGGAACTCTGGGTTGGAAAAAATTGAAATTTTGACGAACGAGCGGGCTAATGCTCTTGGTCTACAAACTCGAGCATTTTTGGCGGAACCAGGTGCCGTTCGCATCGAGCTCGAATTCGCAATTCAAGGCGAGCTGCGGCCCGTTGTCGCTCCGCAGATGCTCCGGCGCCCTGCGGATCTGGAACAACTCCAGCAGCACCTCGATCACGTCGTCGGCTCGAAGGCTCCTTCTTGGCCGTCTTCGTGCCATCGTCCATCGCATCATTCCCCCCGTAGCGCTGCGATGATCGAGGCTGTCCCAGCGCCCGGCACGCGCGTCGTTCGCTCACGCGCAGCTTGCGGCAGACGCGAGCGAACGCTTCACGCCGGCGTGCAGGGCTCGTCAGTTTCCCTCAAGGGACTCCTTTAGGATCGCCTTGTCGAGTTCCGCCTCGGCCAAGAGCTTCTTGAGACGCTTATTCTCCTCTTCCAAGTTCTTGAGCCGACGCGCCTCTTCCGACTTCATGCCGCCGTACTGGTTACGCCAGCGCTGCAAGGTCGCTTCGCTGATCCCAAGCGCCTGGCACACCTCGCCGACGCGGCGCCGGGATGTTGGCGTAACTCCAGTCGGGCTACGCCCTCCTTCCGTTACGCCAACATCCCTGCCTATGACCTTTCCCTAGACCAGGTGGGCCCATTTTGCGCGCCGGTTTCCATTGGGTGAAAGATTTTCTGCAAACAGAAATTCTTGGTTAGAAGACGCGTATTTTTACCTCGTACTAGGAACGCTGCCGTTCCACAGATTCGGCCACCAATGCAAGGATTTGTGCAAGAAGAAAAACATTCGCCACGTCGGGTGATTTGAGAATCATGTCAAAGAGATGTTTGGCTTGTGCTTCGACCACCTTGCGACTGTCTTGATGTGCCATTCTTTCTTCAGGGAGCAGTTCTGCGACAGCGCAGCCGAGGGATCTTGCGAGCCTCGCCACGAGGTCAATTCCAGGTGCGATCGAACCGCCTTCGAGCCGAGAGACATAGCTTTCCGTCAAGTTCGCGAGGCGAGCAAAGTCCCGCTGCGTCATTCCCCGAGAGCGGCGCATCTGTCTAAGATTTCCGGCAAACGTCGCAACGACGGGATCATGGGAAATGGGAATTTTTCGGGCCATATTCTTCCCCCCTGCATTCCCAATCGCCATGCAGCGGAGCAGGCCTGTATTCCTTTTTTGACATTGTAACATTCCATATTTGTCAATATGATGAGGGAATGTTGACGCCGCTTTATTTATCGTGGCGGCCATCCTCCCAGCCCCTGATTCGGAGATCCAACCATGGGAAGACGGGTTAAAAACGTGGAAGCGGTTACGGACTACGCGGATGGCCGACACTTCGTGCGGTTGCACCGGGACATCCTGCTCCCTTCCGAGGTCTGCGAGGCAGTCCGTCGGCACCTCCAGGCGAATCGCTGGCAAGATGCCAAGGCGATCGTTCTTGAACATGCTCCGGTGGATGCTCGCGACGAAATCCACCTCTTCTTCGACGCAACGGCAGAGCGGCTCGCGAACCCGCCCGCCGACATCCCGGCTACGTCAGTTCAAGGCTGAGAGATGCATATCTAGAACGCCAGGAAATTCAGCGGCTTTTGTGGGTTGCAAGTGGCATTTCAGTCAATCCTGCCGTGCAGTAAGGATTTGACGGACTGGCCGGATCCGTGCTATTCTTTCCGTGATAGGTAATAGCATGGATCTCACTCCTCATTCTGATATCGAGAGAATCGTCTCGCAGTTCGTCAAATCAGGCCGCTACGCCTCGGCGGACGATGTTCTTCGCTCGGCAGTTCATCTACTGGACGTACGTGAGTCGATTCGTCCGGCTCACGGTCGTTCGGCCTTGAAGCGAAGCCTTCGTGGATTGATCGCGGACATCGATTGCAGTCTCGGCTTTGAGGAGTTTCGCCAGGCCCGACATGAGATTTGGGACGGCGTTTCTGATCGTTCGGCCGAATGATCACGGTTGTCGCGGACACGCATGCGCTGCTGTGGTTTTTGGGAAACGACCCCCAGCTTTCCAAAAATGCCGCAAAGGCCCTGGAAGAAGCCGATCACATTCTGATTCCAAGCGTTTCGTTGGTGGAGATCACGTATCTCATCGAAAAGAACCGGCTGATCCCGGCCGTGTTTGATCGCATCCTCGCGGAACTCGAACGCATGGACACGCCACTCTTATTGGCACCTCTCGATTTGGGTGTGGTACTGGCGATGGAAGGAATCTCTCGGCTTCAAGTGCCTGATATGCCAGATCGAATCGTTGCTGCGACAGCGGCCCACCACTGTGTGCCCTTAATTACCCGCGATCGGCAAATTCAACGTAGTGGCATCGTGACGATTTGGTGATTCCGACGTCTTTTGGGGGAGAAGGTTCTTTCGATGCAGAGCGTTGCTTGGACGCGGCACGCACGCCTCAATACTCCAGTGCCCGGCACTTCTCGATCGAGGCCTCACGGAGGCGAGAAAGCAACGCCTTGGCAGCGTCGCGCCCCTCTTTTTTGATAATCTGGCCGAAGGAAATGCTCTCGAACGGCGTGCCCTCCTTGATGGTCAACCACTCATCCCCACCATCGACCTGTTGAATCACACAAAGATTATCGCGGTAGAATGCCTGGCCAAGACACCAATTGCCGTGGGCGAACTTGTCGAGAAGCTCGTCGTCATTGACGCAGCAGTGAAAGGATTGGGTATTGAACGGCGGATCGTTGGCCTCGCGGATCCACGGATTCTGTTTACCAATCTTGAGCCAAGTAGGAATCCAATTTTTGCCGCGTGCCCTTTCTTTGGCTTCGTCTAGCCGGTCTGCATATCCATCCGGCTGCTCGGCAAACGGCATCCCACACTCGGAGGGGTTGATCCGATCCGTGCGTTGGGCAAAGTACTTGTCGCCGTCTTTCTTGAAGGCATAGACGCGGTCGAATCCTTCGGCGAAACCAAACCCCCAGCGTTCACCATTCCAGATGAATTTGTAAACGGCCGGCGGTAACACTTCGAGGAAGTATTCGTAGTCTTGCTCGGTAATCTCGTGCTTCTGACCGTCGTCGAGTGTGTGCAAGAGGGACATGAAAGGAACTTTCGCAAGGCATGGTGCATCGATTCGATTAGCTCACGGAAACGGAATTTCTTTTCCGGGGATTCCGGGCATCCAATACCTCATCGACCCATCCATGTAAAGCAGATCCAACTTCCATGAAGTGGACCGGCGAATCGAAAAAACGATTTGCGAAGCGGCTGGAAATCCCGTATCGGTTGGCATTTCGCCCCTTCTCTTCGCCCACCCATGCCACGCAATGACCCGTTTTGGCGTCAGCCCTCGCTGTTTGATCTGGCGGACGCCGAACCGCCCGTAGAACCGACACCCAAAGAAACAGCCCCTGGAAAAAACCACGATGCTCTACAAAACGATCACACTGGGCCTGATGGAGGCGAACTCGGCCAGTTACCGGGAGTTGTGTCGGCATCGGCTGGCGATGCCGGTGATGGAGGCATTGTCGGCCCACCTCAAGCAACGCCACGAGGCGTGGAAAGCCCTTCTCTCTCTGGCAGGGTTGGCGAGAGATCCGAACGCCATGACGAGCGAAGCGATGGAGTTGGCGGTGGAGGAACTCGAGAAACGTCTGGCGGCTTGGTCGCCAGGAACGGATGGGCCGCTTACGCACGACCAGGTCTTAGCCGAGATCCTCGAGGGTTTGCCGGCCGAGTAAGGCCGCGACAACAACGGCCTTCTCTCTTCGACGGCGTCTCCGCCCTGGATCCGAATGCCTGCGAAGCAGACGAACCCGCCGCTCCGCGCGTGGTTTCCGACAAAACGGCGGAAAGGCATCCCCCTCCCCGTCCAACGCTCGAAGCTCCCCGGCCGCCGCCTTCCCTGGCGTCCGGCGAAAAGGCCAAGGCTCGCGATATTTTGGCAGCCATCCGCACGTTGAAACGCCTCGAACAGGAGAATAGGCCCACCAATGCTTCGGAAAAAGAATTGCTTGGCCGATTTTCTGGGTTTGGCCCGGTGGCCTTGTCCCTCTTTCCCGACCCCGTCACCCTGGCCTATAAAGACGCCTCCTGGCAATCCCTCGGCGAGGAGCTTCGCTCTCTCCTGAGCCCAGAGGAATACGCTAGCGCCAAGCGAACGACCTTCAATGCGTTCTACACCTCACCCATTGTCATCGACGCAATGCACCAGACCCTGCAACGCCTCGGCGTTCCCGATCGGGCCGTGATCCTTGAGCCAGGTTGTGGCACAGGCAATTTCCTCACGCAGCTTGCTCCCGGGCAGCGGGGCATCGGCATCGAGATGGATGCGATTTCCGGGCGTATCGCCAAACTGCTGCATCCACAGCATGACATCCGCATCGAGAATTTCCGCGACACCCGCCTTGCCGAAGGCAGCCTCGACGGCGTGATCGGCAATGTTCCGTTTGCCGATCTCAAACTCGATTACCAAGGCCAACGGCTTTCCCTGCACGACTACTTTTTCGCCAAATCGGTCGATGCGCTCAAGCCGGGCGGCGTTCTGGCCTTGGTCACGTCGCATTTCACGCTCGACAAGCAAAACGCTTCCATTCGCGAAACCCTTGCTGCCAAGGCAGATTTTGTGGGGGCGATCCGCCTTCCCTCTGACACCTTCAAACGCGAAGGCACGGCCGTGGTGACCGACATCGTCTTCTTGCGGAAACGAGCCCCTGGCGAACCGGCCCGGCACGTGGATCCGGAGTGGCTCAAGGCCACGCCGGTTTCAATTGAGGGGATCGAGGTGCCGATCAATCGATACTTTCAAAACCACCCAGACATGCTGCTCGGCAGGCTGAACCGAAAAGACACGCTTTACGGCGAAGGCTACAGCGTGGCTTCAAGCGACGATTTATCGGTGCAGCTCGCCGAGGCCATTGGCCGACTGCCGCAGTTCGAACCACCGAAAAGTTCGCAAGTGCCGCCGATCGAGGAAAGCTCGCCCGAGCGTCTCCCCGAAAATCCTCACCTTGGCGAAGGCAGTTACTTTGTCGATGGCCAAGGGGCTATTCGCCAGATCGTGTCGGGCAAAGCGGAGCCTGTCGTTTATGGTGGCCAAAAGCTTCACTCGGGCGGTTCGCTCACTGGTCGGCGAATCGGGGCGTTGATTCGGCTGCGGGACGTGGCTCGCCGGGTGCTCCAATCGCAGAACGAGGGCTGGCCCGAGGCTGAACGGGACCAGTTTCGCCGCGACCTCAACTGGGGCTACGACTGCTTTGTCCAGTCCTTTGGTCCGATCAACAAGACCACCTTCAGCGAGACGGCTGAGGGGAGCGTCATTCGGCGCATGCCCAACATCGTCAAGTTCCGCGAGGATCCGGACGCGATGCTGGTCCTGTCGCTCGAAGAATACGACGAAGAGACCGGC
>WBZS01001286.1_pt1 | contig 20743 bp, 19 predicted proteins | sample 5204201 | NCBI WGS metagenome assembly WBZS01 (sample SAMN12344357, study PRJNA552823) | activated sludge metagenome | biome: Activated sludge suspended growth; feature: Nitrification reactor; material: Wastewater; isolation source: activated sludge from nitrification reactor of wastewater...
GAGTATCTCGGGTGCATCAGGCACGTGTGTCGGATGTCTTCCTGCATCGCTCACGTTCCGATTCTCGTGGTTCGATTACTACACCAATTTTGTTTACAAATGGTTCGCGGATGAGTCCGCGTCCTGCCCCCAGATGGAATGCGAAGAGAACTCGCCGTTCATCCTGCAGTGCATCGACGGAGTGTTGAAATTCAACGACTTGGCACCAACGTCAAGTTCCACAAGCCCCGTTGAATTCGTTTACAACAAGACGATTTTGGGCGGAAGTTACACCGCCACGATCACGGAGTGAAGCGATGGCCTGGTGCGGTCATGATCCTACGGTTCCCGGCTGCGTGCGTTGCGAGCTTGCTCTAACTCGTAGCGACTACCGCGCCCATTGGGGGCTCGAATCGCCTCCGCGAAGTGGTGTCAATACCGATCGCCCGGCATTGGTCCCCTGCAAATCTTGCAAGGGTGATGTCAAAATCAAGACCCACGAAGAGATGCCCGTGGCATCTCTTAAAAAACTGCTCGCGGGTCCGGTGGTCGGGCTGCCGGCTGGGTGGGAAACGTGGTCCGTCACCGCAGAGGCACACAGACAGCTTCTCGCGGAGGCTATTGAAGATGCGGGACCGCCTCCGCCTTGCGATGGTGCGGGCGTCGTTATCGGTGGAGGTGGGGCGAAGTTTTTTCATTGTGCGTGGATCGCCGCATCCATGTTGCGGTGGCTCGGATGCAAGCTGCCAATTCAAATCTGGTATCTAGGTCGTGGAGAATTGGACCCAGACATGGAAGCCGCCGCACGCTCGAACGATTGGGCCTGCGTCGATGCTCGCACCGTCGTGAAGGATGCGAGGATCTTGAATGGTTGGGAGCTTAAGGTCAATGCCGTTCGGAATTGCCCGTGGCGGCACGTCCTTTGGTTGGATGCCGATTCGATCCCAGTACGAAACCCGGAGTACCTGTTCGAGACACCGCAGTACAAAGAACACGGGGCCATATTCTTCCCGGATGTTCCGCCTGGAAAAGGAATGGGCCACGACGGCAAGGTCTACGAAAAAGAATGGTTGCCAGCAGTGTGCTGGGAAAACGTTGGGCTGGCTCACCGCAATGAAGTTGACTTCGAAAGCGGTCAATTCTTGGTCGACAAAGTGAAATGCTGGAAGGCCCTTGCCGCGACGAAGTTTCTGAATGACCATTCCGATTGGGTTTACAAGTTCGTTTTCGGCGACAAATCGACATTTCACCTTGGCTTCCGTCGCGCCGACAAATCATACGCGTTGGTTCCCCACGGACCTATCGGGAGATCCTACAGTCTCGGGCAGCGTGACTTTCAGGGAGCGATCGTTTTCGAGCACGCTACCCTTGGCAAGGAAAAGCTTGAAGCCGGCGAAGACATGGGGTTCGTGACCTACCCGAAGGAACGCGTCGACGCGTGGCGCGTGCTTCGAACCAAATGGACAGGCGTCATTTGGAGTTGGTCAAACCTTACGGCGGATGAGATTTTTCGTGCCCAAACAATTCCCGGGCGATACCGATACACGCGAGTTGGGCTAGACGCGCGTGATCTTGAGTTGCTCCCGAACGGGCACATTGGAGACGGTCGAGCCGCTTGCGAAAAACGATGGGTTTTGCGGGTCCTCGAAGGAATCCCAACCCTTGTCATCGTGGGTGAAAGCCACAAAGGCTCCGAAGTGGGCATGATGTTGCTGACGCTTGATCGCGGCGATGGCGTTTGGCGCGGGGCGTGGCAATACCATGAACGCTGCCCTGCCGAACTGGCTCCCATCCTGACGGGAGACCCGCCAGCACATTGGACCTTCCGCGCTCACACCGGGGATCGAGATATTTTTGATTGTGTCGTCAGAGAAAACGAATACCGGCTGCCTGGGACTTTCGGATCTGAAGACATTATCGTCGACATCGGCGCTCACATTGGGTCTTTTTCCTACGCGTGCCTTATCCGTGGCGCTGGCAAGGTCCTCTTTGTCGAACCGCATGTGGAAAACTTCGCGATCGCGATGGGCAATCTGGCGGCAAAATATTGCACGCGTGTCCGGCCTGTTCACGCCGCCATGGCGGAAATGAATGAAGTCGTGAACATTGGCGTCTTCCCCGGACCGAACACGGGCGGCGCAGGGATCTGCACGCCGGATGCGCCTACGGCGTGTCAAGCTTCCACTTTAAATTTGGCAAAAATTCTGCAAATGGCTGGGCTTGGCAAGCCGATCCGACTGCTCAAACTTGACTGCGAAGGCGCTGAATGGGAATCGCTCTATTCGACCGATCTGTCACAGGTCCAAGAGATCGTCGCCGAACTGCACACGGGGCCGGAATGGGCGGGAAAAACCGCCCAACTCGACGCCCATCTTCGAAATGCTGGATTCGATCCGGTCATTGAACTGAAACACGCTGGACATGGTCTTGGTTATTTGTTTGCCAAGCGAACTTCACCAAAGAAAAATCGCGTCCTGCTCCAGATGGCCACGGGTCAACACCAACAGCTACTTGACGCATCCGAAGCCTGCCACGCAGCCTATGCGCAGCGACATGGTATGAAGTACGTGGCTTTACGTGAGACCCCGACGCCCCACCTCCCACCGAGTTGGGGGAAACTCCCCGCGGTGCTGAACCAATTTGGTAGCGGAGCCGACGTGGTGGTCTGGATGGACGCGGATGCCGTCGTGGCCGATCCAAATCAGGATATCTCTCTTGCCTGCGATTCAGGCTTGGGAATGGCATGGTACGAAAAGCCGTTTCCCCACTTTCAGGCTGGCGTGTTCGTCGCCCATCGGTCCGATGCGGTGATTCAGCTCCTGCGCGATGCTCTCGCGACGGCCGAATCAAACGTCAACGATTATCCTGGCGGCAAATACGGCGTCTGGGAGCAAGGCGTGCTGAACGAGTTGGGCATGGCTCGTGGGCTCATTACGCGGATTGGCGTTGAGTGGAACTTCGTCCCAATCTATACCGAATGCGCCCGACCAGTTGTCTATGCAGCCCACGGGTACGAGTTTGAAGATCGGCTTTCGATGATCAATCGGTTTGTGGATAAAAGATAATCTCGATACCTGTCCCGCACGCGGGGCAGGGACATCTTTTTGCGAGGAAACCATGAAAATATCAACCCTTGCACGCAACGCAATGGTGGACGCGATTGTTGACATGCTCGATGCAGGTTCGGGTGCTGGCACACTGGAAGTGCGGACGGGTTCGGCGCCAACCAACACGACCGACGCCGATTCTGGCACGCTGTTGGCGACGTTGACATTTTCCGACCCGGCTTTTGGGGCAGCTTCCAGCGGAACGGCGACGGCATCCTCAATCACATCCGACACCAACGTCGACGCATCCGGCACGGCGGCACATTTCCGCGCCAAAGACAGTAACGGGGTTGTGATTTTTCAAGGGTCTGTTGGAACATCTGGGGCCGATCTGAACTTCAACACCGTTACGTTTGTTGCGGGTGGTACGGCGGCAATCTCGTCATTGACCGTAACCCAGCCAGCCGGGAGTTAGCATGGATACAAGTATCCCTGACATCGTGGTACGCGGCGAAGGTACTTTTACACCACCGCCATCAAACCCTAAGGAGTAATTGCAATGGCAATTGATGCGGCAGTTTTAGCGTCTGCCAAGCAAAAAGCGGCGGCAGTTGTCTTAGGCCAACAGGCCTTGAATACTTGGGCTTCGGTCCAGCGAGATATCCTCGTGACGGCGACAGACGCGGAAACGAGGCTCGCTGCGGGGTCGCAGCATGCGGCGGTGATTGCTGATGCCGTGCGTCGGCAAGGGGCGGCAATTGTTTCGCTGATGGCCAAGGTTTCGGCCAAAAGCGTGGAAATCAAAGCCGCTCTCGCCCTGCCGGCGTTTGGCGGGTTCACCTCGTCGGAAGTCGAGCAACCGATGGAATTGATCACCGCGCTGGCCACGGCGATGCGTGACACAGCGTTGGACGGCTCCGGCTTACCATCGCTGATCGCTACGATCAAAACGGCGATTACATCAACCGGAACGACTTGGTAAGCCAAAAGTGTCAAACCGCTCCGACAATTTCAACCGCGCGAACTCTTCATCTGGACTCGGCACGCCGAGCGACGGTGGGAGTGCGTGGGTGCAGCAAATGGGCGGCGGCTCCGATTGGGGGATCAGTTCAAATCAAGCGTACGACGTGTATGACTCGGGGAACAACCTAGTCACACTGGAATCCAGCGAAGCAGACGGTGAAGTGCAAGTTACGCTCGCTACCTTCGCGGATCAAATGGGAATCTGCTGGAGGGTTTCCGATGCGAGCAACTATTGGAACGTTCGCGCTTATTCTGGGATTGGTTATTCACTCTTAAAACGTGTCTCCGGGTCGTTGACTGGCATCAGTGACTACGCCACATCGCCCGCAAATGGTGATGTGATCAAGGTTGTATTCTCCGGCAGCGCCATCGAGGTTTTCATCAATGGTGTGAGCCGGATCACAGCAACCGATTCGTTTAATGCAACCGAAACGAATCACGGACTTTGGGCTTACGCTGCTTTCGGTACTTCCGCACGCTGGGGCGATTTTTCTTTTACGGGGTCTGGAGGTGGCAGCACATACACAGGCAGCGCCAGCCTTCAAGCCCAGACTGCAACGGTGTCAGCGAGCGGAACGCACACGGCACCGACTTACACGGGCTCGGCATCGCCAACGCTCAGCGTTTTGACGATCGCAGGAAGCGGAACGCAGACGCCGCCGACATATTCAGGGACGGTAGCGGCAAACACCGAAACGTTGGCGGTGGCTGGGAGTGGCACGCATACCGCCCCGACGTATTCCGGATCGGCAACGATCCAGCTTAGCACGCTAACAACGTCTGGCAGTGGCACAGCAACGGCACCGACCTATACGGGCTCAGGGACCCCAAGCCTTGAGACGTTGGTTTTCGACGGCAGCGGATCGTTTGCGAGCGGGTACGTTGGAAGCGGATCGATTGCTACGCAAACCGCAACGGTTGCGGCGAGTGGCACGGCAACGGCACCGACTTACACCGGATCAGGATCGGCAAGTCTTTCGGCGGCGACGGTGTCAGCAACCGGGACTTTTTTCGCAGCAGCGGCTAACGTTGCTGGCGGCCATTGCTCGGCCTTTGTGGTCCACCAAAGTACGGCGACAAAGTTTGCCGTCGCACAAAACCTAGGCATCGCCTGCACCATTCAGCAAAGCACGGCGACGAAATTCGTAATTGATCCAGAGAGGTAAAAATGGCCGATCAATTCATTTTCCGGCAAACCGTGCGACCTAATCAGGCAGGTGAAGTGTATGCCAGGCTTCCCTATCTCGATCTGGCAGACAATACCGAAAAGGATCTAACTATATCCCTCGTGTCATCGATCGCATGGACATCAAAAATCAAAAGCACAGGCGTGGCTGTGGATTCCGGCACGCTCACGCCAGCCTCGGTGATCTTCGATTCTTTGCTGACGTACAATGGGGGCGATTACAACTTTCGCGCCGAGCTTCCCGGCTCTGCATGGCCAGACGGATCCTCCCAATATCAGATTGACATTGTCGCGACGTTGTCGAGCGGCAAAGTTTCGACCTGCCTGGCGCACGTCACGACGATTGCCTACGTCTAGGACTTCATTTGACCCTCGCGAAAAATGGCGCACAGTGCAATCAGGAAAATCGTCTCGTCAGGCCCAGACGGAGTTTTCGGATGTCCGAATTTGCACAGCTTATCTCGACGGTTGGATTTCCAATCGCGTTGATCCTGATGATCGGCGCGGCGCTCTGGCGGATGTTAGTCTGGTCTGCCCCTCGCGTTGACGCGTGGATCAATGCGCACGTTTCGCTCGTGCAAAGGCTTGAACGCTCCATCGAAAAGTTTGAGTGTCGGTTTGAGCCTCCCCCGGAAAAGCCGGACAGGGGCTGTCATGACTTTATGGAGAAACGATGACCTCGATCAAACCCGGTTGGCAAACAACCGAATTCTGGCTCACCCTGGTGCCCCAGGCGTTGGCTCTGGCCGTTCTCGTGGGGCTTGTGGCTCCAGCGGATCGCGAGACGCTCCAAGGGGCGGTGATCAATGCCGTAACTGCCGTGGGTGCGTTGGCCACGTCGGCGACTGCGATTTGGAAATACATCCAAGCCCGCACCGAATTGAAAACCGTGGCGAGTGAAGAAAACGCAGCCATCGTTGCAAAGTAGGTCGGATGCAAAGGGTTCTCGCGATAGCTCTTGTGATTTGCTCGGCGGCGTCCTGCGGTGCTGACGTGGTGGGCCCGATCTATGCGGACTTGTCAGCGATCGGCGCGCAGGATCGGCCTTACGTTCGCTACCTGGACCTATCCAACATCCCAGAGGACAAACGCGAGGAAGTGTTCAAAACGCTGGCCGGCCATGTCAACGCGTTGAGCCGAGAGACTGACCTGGCATCGCCGGCAGCGGTCAAGGGCGGGCTCGTTCGGGTTGATCTTCGAGATTACGGGTGGGACGCCAAGGTCTGGGAGGGCTTCGCGGCGATCGATCCTTGGTTCCACGTCGACTTGGAGAAGGACGGGAAGAAGTTTCGGGCGGGCGCTCCGTGGCTTGCGGAGACGGAAGAGGCCCGCAAAAAGCTGACTGCGATCCTTCACGACATGGGGACCGAAGCCCCAGTCCTTCGGGCCGACTGGTGGTTCAGCCAAACTGCCGTGCAGGAAGGGCGAAAGGTCGGGTACTACGATCTTCTCGGCATCAAAGCAGAGAAGGATTTTCAGGCCCTGATTCGATTCGACCCAAAATTGTCTGCGAAGCTCGAACACCGCCGCGCCGTGGTCTTCAGCGGCATCACCTTGCAGCCTCGGCGAGTCGAGCGAACGCCCACGGTGCTCGGCGGGCTCTGGAGATCCTTCGACAACTCGAACGCGACGGCAAAAGCGAATCCACTTGTGTTCCTCGATGATGAATTCACCTTCGAGGCCACGGAACAGTTCGCACCGCTCCCCAACGGCTTGCCGGTCTGGTGGCTTGCCAATGGCAAAGGGGACCGTCAGGACAAAGCCCCCGACAACATCGTCGGCGGTGACAGGACGACGCACAGCAACGACACCCGTTTGCAAATCAATCTGTCTTGCATCCGGTGCCACTTCGCGGCCAAGGACGAGTCGGGAATTAAGCCAATCGTGGACGCGAAGATCCGAAAGATTTCGGCGACCGACTACGACAAGATTCGCGAGATCCAGCGGCAATATCTGCGAGCGTTGAAACCCTCGATCGAGGCCGATCAGCGGAACTACGAGGGGGCCATCAAGCAGGCCACGGGCGGCATGACCGGGCAAGAGTGGGCGACTGGATACGCCAAGCTCTGGTCGTGGTACGAGGACGCGAAAGTCGATCTGGCCCGCGCCGCAGGTGACCTCGGCTGCAAAGCCGAAGACCTCAAGGCCGGCCTCGAACGCCAAGAGAAAACCACGGGGAACCTGCACCCGATGCTTTCGATCATTCTGTCAGGTGACGCGATTCCGATCCGCCAGTGGGAAGAGGTTCACCCGTTGGCCCAAACCGTGATTCGAGGGGTTCAGCCGTGAAGACTTTAATTTCTCTTTTTGCTCTTGTCATGTTCGCGGCCGTTTCGATCGCATCGGACTGCCGGCAACGAGTTGTCGTGCATCACCAGCAGGCCCAAGTAGTCCAGCACGCGGCCGTGCAGCAATACGCGGTTCAGCACGTCCAGAACTACGCGGCGGCCTATGTCGCGCAGTACGTCGCGGTGCCTCTCGTGATCCCCGCTTACACGGTCAGCTACACCAAGGATTCCTCGGATGAGCTATCGAAGTTGCGCGAGGAGTTGAAGGCCATCCGCGAAGCCCTGAAGACCCAACCAGTTCCACCGACGCAACCGGCAGACGGGCCGATAACCGTCCCCTTGACCCAGCGAAAGCAGGCCCAAGCGGCCCCCGACCACGACGGGGCGAAAATCCTCGTGGTGTCGTGCTCGAAGTGCCACGACGCTTCGAACGCGAAGAACAAGGGCGGTGGCTTCACGTTGACAAGTGGCGCAAGCCTCGCCCCATTGAACGATTCCCAAACGTTGGCGGTAGTCCGTGAAATCTACAGCGGACGAATGCCAAAAGGATCGAAGCTGACCGACGCCGATGTTGGTGCAGTGATCGAATGGATTGACACAAGAAAATAACTATACCCTTTTTACTGTCGGCTTGAGCGCCACCAAAGAACCGGTGCAGGTGGAACAGCCAAAAGCAATCGAGAGGGTGACACCGGAAACCCTCTCCCCCATGCGTCCAAACCCTTTTCCTAAAGGAAAACCCTATGCGGTTTCTTTTCGCATCTTTGGCCCTATTCGCGATTGCGGCGTTCGCACTCGCGAGTCACGGGCAAGCCCAGATTGTTCAGCCGGTCGTTCCGGTCCAACAGGTCCAAGCTCGCGCCGTGGTCTACCAGCCCGTAGTTCAACAGGTCCAGGCTCAATGCGACCAATGCGTTCAGCAGGTCCAAGCGGTCCAGCACGTCCAGCAAGTTCAACAGGTGGTCGCACAGCCGGTCTACGCTCAAACCGTGGCCCAAGCCGTTGTCGCTCAGCCCGTGCTCGCTGTCAGGCAACCATTCCGCCAAGCGATCTTCGGACGGCAACTAAACATCAACATCGGCGGACGACGCGGGCTATTCAGCAGTGGCCGAAACGTAAACCGAATCGTGGTTAGGCAACGGCGATAAGTGTGGCAGTTTCTTGACCAAATGTTGCGGGAAATCGAAAAGACGGCGGTCTTCCAAACGGCCGTCGTCTTGATCTCAATCGTCGGCGGAATTGTTCACGTTCTCTTGGTGCTATCCGCTCTCTTCTATTTCTTCAGGTGACCCATGGTTCTTTCCGCCCTTGGTGCGTTCGTTCTTCATAAGCTTGCCGAGCGGCTCGGCATCGATTATTCGCGGGTGTCTCAAATCGTCGGTTACCTCAAATACTTTGGTCATCTCGCCGTTTCGCCGAACGAGGGGCCAGTTGAGCCGGCCTCGTTCTTGGTCCACCTTCGTGATGCAATCTTGAAATTCCAAGGCATGGCGGGATTGCCACAAACTGGTGAAGCCGACATCGCGACCATCGAAAAGATGGGCCAACCGCGGTGCGGATGCGCAGACGTGCAGCGAGTCGGTGCCCTCGAGGCACGCTGGAGGAAGACCTCGCTCACTTACTACGTCCAGGGCTTCGTGAACGGCTTGAGCCAGGCGGACCAAATCGACCTGATCGCAGCGGCGTGGAAATCCTGGGAAGACGTTTGCGGCATCAAGCTCGCAAGAGCGGCAAGCGGAACGACGCCCGACATCGTGATCACCGCCGGCCAAGGTCGAGCCGATCAGTTCGACGGGCCGAGCGGAACGCTCGCTTGGGCCTACTTGCCAAGCGGCTCGGATCAGCAACTCCTGATGAAATTCGACCTTGCAGAGACGTGGGTTCGAGATCTTTCACAGGGCCAGCGAGGAATCTTGTTCCAGAACGTCGCGGCTCACGAATTCGGGCATCTCTTGGGCCTGGATCACTCGCGGGTGTCGTCGGCGCTGATGGCCCCGTTCTACTCGCCCTCGGTCAGCAAACCTCAAGCAAACGACGATGTACCGCGGATTCAATCGCTCTACGGGCCGGCTTCGGGCGGTGGCACTCCGCCCGCCACGCCGACGGTCCGAAACGTCAACGTGAAGATCACGGCCGACGGGCCGATTCGTGATGTGCAAATCGTGAGCTGATTCCAACCGGGGTAGAGAAGCAGCCATCTCGCCAGGCCCATAACCTGGAGATCGCGGGTGCAAATCCCGCCCCCGGAAATTTCATCGAGGGGGAAGCCATGTACCAATACCGAGCCAAGGTTTTGCGGTGGATCGACGGTGATACGGTTGACCTCGAAATCGATCTTGGCTTTCGCGTTCGGCTCGAGCAACGCGCTCGGCTCGCCGGGCTCAACACGCCTGAGATTCATTCCAAGGATGCTGAAATCCAGTCCCGTGCAATCCGCGCCGCGATGCTCTGCAATCGGCTCGCGTTCCCCTCGACTTTTGTCACGATCAATTCCAAGAAGTCTACAGCAGACGACAAGTACGGGCGATGGCTCGTAGAGATCGTGATCGGCGACGGCACGAACCTGAATCAGGAATTGTTGAAACAAGGCTTGGCTAAGCCATGGGACGGCCAAGGCTCAGCGCCGGTCTAGGCGACCCCGTCAACCAATCTCCCGTTTTCTGGTATCGATCCTTTTTCTGAAAGGGGAAACCAATGTCCTGGATCTTTTCAGCAATGCGAGCGGCGGCGTTTTTCACAGTTGGAGCCTTGGCACTTACCGGGCTCGTGGGAATTGCGGGTTTTTACCTGGCCATGGTCGGCGTCGTCACGATCGACCAAATCGCCGAAGGGCTTGACACGGCTCGGCGGTGGCATGCTTCGGTAGCAGGGAGCTACGGGGCCTCACTTGCGGCAATCGCTGCACACTATTACCGTCAGTGGCGTTCGGCTGAAAACGCACTCGCATTCCAGTCCGCGGTACAGCAAGCCGTTTCTGCTTTGGTCGGCCCAGTGGGACAATCAACCACCGGATTTGGAGGCCAACGGGGAAACCGATAGGCGAAGCCCGTAAGCGAATCTGGGAAGGCCGAATTCCAGAGATGTCGATGGCGGGAGAAGACTTCGCCGAACTGGATGAAAATGAATTTTGGCAGAGAGCCGAAGACCGAAAACCGGCTTGGTCCGGCTAAACACCTACATTTTGGTGATACGACGAACCCCGGCGAGGAACCGGGGTTTTTTCTTACACGTAATCAATTTGCGTACATGCTTATACCCAGTTCGAATCCGTCCGGGGGTATGAAAATGCGCTCATTTTTTCGGAAAAAAAAATCCTACCCCCGCTGCGGGGGTAATACCCCAAAAACCCAGTGTTTTTTGCACTTTTCTACTGGTCTTGCATCGAATCATTTTTTAGCGTAACCTCTTCACGTCTAAGCCTTTAAGCGGCTTTCTTGGCTACATTCCTAAACCGAGGGTCACAGGTTCAAATCCTGTCGGGGGTAATGTTGAAATCACGTTGCCGGCGTGATGGTTTCGAGTTTACGCAATTCGATTGTGGATCGCTTTATCTCTTTTGAACCACGGCCTGAAAGATCGTTTATTTGGCGGGCAGGTTGATCTACCGAACGAGTTTTGCATTTAGAAAGCCGCACACGCAGCCAAGCGATGTGGAATAGGTTTCAATCCGCCTAGAGCGTTTAACGAACGGATCGCGTACGGACAAGTCAGTAGCCGCAGGGTGGGTGAAACGTACTCGTGTAACCCACCGTCGCTTCGGATAGGATGCCTCGCGTCGTTTTTTGCCCAAATCCCCCGTCAGAACCAGGATTCGGGTTCGTGGTGCGCCTTCGAGGTCGAGGCGACGGTGGGTCGCGCTTCGCTCCACCCCATGAGCATCAAGTTAAGGTTCCGCGGATTAACCAATGCGTCAACGGAGAATGAAGAACGGAGATGGGCAGCCTATATTCCTCACATTCTTCATTTTTCATTCTCCGTTCTCGGTGGACTCATTGAAAACCAGCGAGATGGCTTAACTTGGTGCCTGTGGGGTTGCGCTTCGCTCCACCTGACCTACAGACAGCCTTCTAGCTTATTTCTTGTATTCAATTCAATCATTAACCGCTTTACAGCGTGCGTGTCTCTTGGCACCCTCTGTTCCGTTTGGGTGCGACGCTCGATTTACCCAATCGTGGTTACGTCCTTTTCTGTTCGTTTTTCGACAAAGCTTCTCTTACTTCAAAATCTCGCGGACGAGGCGGGCGGGGCGGTTGTCGGTGAGGCGGTATTCGCGGCCGTTGGCGTGGTAGACGATGCGCTGGTGGTCCAGGCCAAGTAGGTGCAGGACCGTGGCCTGGAAATCGTTGGGGGTGACGACGTTGACGGCGGCGCGATGGCCGACTTCGTCGGTTTCACCGTAGGTGATGCCACCTTGAATGCCCCCACCCGCAAGCCAAATGGAAAAGCCTTGCCCGTTGTGATCGCGGCCGGCCGAGGCGTCGAGCGTACCTTCGCTAACGGGAAGTCGCCCGATCTCGCCGCCCCAGTGCACCAACGTCGTGTCCAATAATCCGCGTTGTTTCAAATCTTTCACCAACGCCGCGGCCGGTTGGTCCGTGCGTCGGCAGATGGCGGGAAGGTTCGTGCGGATCCCCTGGTGGGTATCCCACGGTTGGCCTCCCAGGAATAGCTGCACAAAGCGAACGCCTCGTTCCACCAATCGCCGAGCGATCAAACAGCGCGTGCCATACTCACGTGTGGCGTCCTGGTCGAGCCCGTACATTCGGCGAATCGATTCCGGTTCGCGCGACACATCCAACGCTTCCCGCGCCGCCGTCTGCATCGCTGCCGCCAACTCGTAACTAGCGATGCGTGTTTCCAGGTCAGCTTCTCCGGGGCGTGCTTGCTGATGCCGGCGATTAAGAGATTGAAGAAGGTTCAGATTTTGTTCTTGAAGCGTTCCACGTAGGTGCTGAGGCGGATCGAGATTGAGGATGCGTGGTTCCTGGGGCCTAAGCACGGTTCCTTGATAAAGGGGCGGCATGAAGCCGCTCGTCCAGTTGATCGTGCCGTCGACGGGATGACCACCTGGGTCACTGAGCACCATGTACGCGGGAAGGTTTTGGGATTCACTGCCCAGGGCGTAGGTGATCCAGCTTCCCATCGTCGGTCGCCCCGGGACCGCGGGAATTCCGCCATGGAAGTAGCGGATCGAGACTTCGTGGCCGTTGTGCCCCGTGTGCATGGAACGGAGCACGCAGATGTCGTCCGCGATGCTGCCAATATGAGGCAAAAGTTCCGAGATTTCAGTGCCCGCCTGGCCATGTTTCGAAAATCGCCAGGGCGAACCAAAGAGCTTTCGGCTCGCACGATTCACGAAGCTGAAATGGATCTGGCCGGAATAATCTTGGCCATGGTGCCTGGAAAGTTCGGGCTTCGGGTCGAAAAGGTCGACGTGTGAAGGCCCGCCGTGCATGAAGAGCGAAATCATCGCCTTCGCTTTGGGAGCGAAGTGAGGCTCCCTCATCCGCGTGTTGAGGGGCAGGTTTTCACCCGGTCGACCCGGCGGTTCAGCAAGCAGCCCTTCTTGGTGCATGAGGTGCGCAAGCGCCACGCCACCGACACCAAACGCGGATTGAAACAACAATTCTCGCCGATTCATCGTCTTGCTCCCGCCAGATCGTTCTCTCGCTCGCCACGTACTTCATGAGAGAGCGTAGATCCTAAGTATCGGTATCTTTCCCTGGGTCCGAGATCTTCGGTTTCGCAGGCAAGTTGCGAGCGCGAAACATCAACGAGGGATTAGTCCACGTAGAGGAACTCGTTCGAACCCAGCAACTGTTGGCACACATTCGTTAACACGGTCTTTTCATGATTGCCCGCGGCCTTTTGCTGCCGAAGCGTGGCTAGCTGTTCACGCGCGAATCGGGTAACCGCCGTGATTTCTTCCGCGGTGATCTGCCGATGGTACGCCAACTTCCACGCGGTCGCGATTTGCCGCGGCAAGGACGGTCCCGAGGGGCCTTGGAAATCACGCGATGAATTCCACTCCGTCTTCACACCGCCCGCGGAATGCTCGATCTGAACTTCCCACGTGAAGGAATCGGTATCAACACTTCCAAAACAATCGGTGATGAAATCAATGGTGTCGTTCCGCTCGACCGCAATGTTTTCAACGACCGTCTTTTCCGAGCGGTTGTGAACATGCCATTGGCCCAGCACACCTTTTCGGCTCGATACAATATGGCCCCTCACGCCGTCGCCATTCTTCGAGGGATGGCCGAGTGTGCCACGTAGGACGACTGTTCCGGCTACGGGCGACGTCCAACGGCGAATCACCGCCCGGGAAAAATCATCGCCTGCGTGCCCACCCGCGGCGTGAAGAATCGCCCAACCCGTTTTTGGATCGGGCAACGCCTTCCCGCCTTGCCAACTCGACCCGGTCCAGAAGGGCAACGGCGTGAATGTCGCCGCCTTCGGATTCTTGGGATCGATGGCACCAAAACCATACGACCAATCTCGGCCGACCGACGGCAACTCGAAGGCGACTGGCAGGCTTTCAGCGGGTCGTTCCAGCGTCTCTTTGGCAACTCGCTCCGCGAACGCTTCCGCGTGTTTCAGGAGAAACTCGCTGTTCATCACCATCAACGACTGCGTCGCGGCCGTGGAGTTGGTGCGGCGATCACAATTCGGTGTCATCGCCGGTGCGTCGAACGCGCTCAGCAGCGAAACGGGCCGAGTTCGGCGTACCTGGAGGTAAAGACTCCTTCGACCGGAGTTCCCTGACGGAATCACTTGCCCAACCGTATCTTCCTCGACCGCGACGGCAGGGCCAAACATTTGCGGGTCGAGTCGGCCAGCCACTTGAAGAACGCGATCGCGTAAAATTTCCGCATCCAATCGGCGTAGCGGATACCTCGGATACAGCGCGTCGTCCGCGTTCGCGCTGGCGGTGTCTCGACGCGAAGATTGCCGATAAACGGTCGACGTCATGATCAGCTTGTGCAGCTTTTTCATGCTCCAGCCCTGCCGGACCAATTCGTCCGCCAGCCAATCGAGAAGTTCCGGATGGCTGGGCTTGAGCCCAAGAACGCCGAAATCTCCCGGTGTATCTACGAGTCCTCGGCCAAAGTGGTGCAACCAAATTCGGTTCACCAATACACGCCCCGTCAGCGGGTGTTGGCCATTGGTGAGATATTGGGCGTATGCCAGCCGTCTGCCTGATGTGGCAAGTTTTCCATCCTTACTGGGAATCTCGAAACGTTTTCCATCGGGAGCGGCGATCGTTAAATCGCCTGGCGTGACGGCCTGTTTCGGTTGCCGATAATCGCCCCGATGCTGAAGAAACGTCGTGGGAACCACGCCTGGCGTTTCGTTGAGTACGCTCACAAAATCTTGGAAGGGCTTTTCCGCGAGTTTGCCGGCGACCTTCTTCTCTTCGCCCTTGATCATTTCCGCGGCTTTTTCATCGTACTGGTACAACACGCCCGCGTTGATGTTGACACTGGGATGAGCTTCCAACAGTTTCGCCTGTTCGGGTGTTCGCTTCTCGGCGTAATAAGCGTCGCGAAGCTGGGTTCGCTTGGGATCGGCAAACTTCATGAGTTCGCGGTCGACGGCGGCATGAATGAACTTGGTGCGTTTTGCTTCCAACTCCGTACGCATCTTCGCCGCCTCCGCTTCGACCGCAGCCGCCTTGGCGCGGTCGGCGTCGGTATAAAGCGACACCAGGCGTTGGCCGGGCTCACGCCAATGTGCGGGATCGAGCGCGGGCTCGAAGACGGCGCGCAAGCGAAAATAGTCGACTTGCGGGATCGGATCGTACCGGTGGTCATGACATTGAGCGCATCCAACCGACAATCCAAGCACCGCCGAACCAAACATCTTCAAGGAGTCGGCGATCATCTGATTCGAAGCTGCGACCTGCGGTTCCCCCCTCGCGCCAGCGGAAGTATCGGGCACCATGCGCAAGAAACCGGTGGCCGCCAACGTCTCGGCTTGGGCTGGAGTGAGATTGTTCCAGGGACCGGGAACCAGTTCATCGCCTGCGAGTTGTTCGATCAAAAACCGGTTGAGCGGCATGTCCTGATTGAACGCCTTGATGACCCAATCTCGGTACTTGTACGCATAGGGGCGTGCCGTATCGTCATTGCCGTTGCCGTCGGAATCGGCGTACCCTGCGACATCCAGCCAATGCCTCGCCCAGCGTTCGCCATACTGGGGCGACGCCAAAAGCCGATCGACCAACTTTTCATACGCATCCGCACTTTGGTCCGCGAGGAAATCATCGATTTCCTTCTGCGTCGGCATCAAGCCTAGTAGATCGATCGAGACACGCCGGACCAGCGTAGACCGATCCGCGTCAGGCATGAACGAGAGGCCTTTTTCGCGAAGCTTGGCGGCGATGAACGCATCGATCGGCGTTCGCACGCGCGCATCCGATCCCATTTTCGGTGGGTCAAGCCGTTTCACGGGTTGAAAGAACCAATAGGCACGCTCTTCGGCGGTGATGTCGACACCTGGCGCCAGCTTTTCCGGCTCGTCACGCCGGGTTTTGGCGCCATCGGCAATCCATTTTTCGAGGATCGCGATTTGCTCGGCGGGCACCTTCTTTTCGCCCGGAGGCATTTCACCGGATTTCATCCGTTTGATGAGCAGGCTGGCTTCCGCTTTTCCCAAGACGATGGCCGAGCCATTGTCGCCCCCTGCGACCAGAAATCGCTTGAGGCGAAGGTCGAGGCCACCCTTGAGTTTTTCACCTCCGCCATGGCAATCCAAGCAATAGGCTTTCAGCACCGGGCGAGCGTGCTGTTCGAACGTCCAAGGTTCCTGGGCCAATCCGTTCGAAAGATTCGTGAAGATCCAGGCGATGGCCATCAACGGCAGGGTCGTACGTCGTTTGATCATGGTCGACAACATACAAAGGGGCGAGGAGGGTGAGATCAAGTCGGCGGGAGGGAATTCCTTCGTATTTTATAAAACCTCCAACATGAATCACAACCCGGATATTCGCGATTTCGGTTTTCGGTTTTCGGTTCTCCGTTTTCGGTTCTCGGTTATCAGTTTTCCGTTCTCGGTAATCAGTTTTCCGTTCTCGGTTATCAGTTTTCCGTTCTCCGTTCTCCGTTCTCCGTTCTCGGTTCTCGGTTCTCGGTTCTTGGTTCTTGGTTCTTGGTTCTTTCGCCATTCCTGATCCACCCGTTTCGGAGCAACATCGAGTTTCCTGGTACCAAGATCGGTTCGACCGAAAACGGAGAACCGAAAACCGAAAACCGAGAACGGAGAACGATGAACCGAAAACCTTTCGCCGATGGCCAAATCAGGACGCGCAACCACTGGATGAGTACACTCTCGGGAAAGGTTTCCACGGGGGAGAAGGACCATGCATGCCGGCGACCGTCAACGTTTGATGTCGGATGTGGAGGGATTTTGCCAAGAGGTCCGTGAGCACGAGGAGCTTTGCTATGTCGAGCATCGCTTCAATCATCACGTCCTTCCGCTGGCTCAAAAATACAACCTGCTCGGTATGATCGTCCCTCCGGAATATGGCGGACGCGGCGCCGATACGGCAACCTATTTAAAAGCGTTGACCCGAATTGGCCAAGAAGGCACGGGTGTTCGAACCTACTTTTCTGGCCATACGAGCATAGGCCAATACCCCATTCTCACGTGGGGAACCGAAACGCAAAAGCAAAAATATCTTCCCGCGTCCTGTCGGGGAGAGAAAGTGCTTTGCTTCGGCCTAACTGAACCGGACGCGGGCAGCAATCCCCTCGAAATGACCAGCACCTTCGAACCGGTCGAAGGCGGATACCTACTCAACGGTGTGAAGTACCTGATTTCGAACGCAGGCATCGCGCATGCGACCGTGACCTTCGCCTACCCTGTCGGGGGCGGGCGTGTGTCGGCTTTTATCGTCGATCTCGACAAGCCAGGTATTGCTCGAGAAGATCTCGTCGCCAAGATGGGCATGCCGACGTCCAACACAGGCATGTTCGAGATGAACGAGTATCGCGCACCTGCCGACGCCATGCTCGGAGCCGAGGGAGAGGGCTTTCGCATCGCCATGGGAACGCTGGTGAGCGGACGCTTGAGCGTGGCTGCCGGGTGCTTGGGCGTGATCGAAGACTGCCTGACGGAAGCGATTCGATACGCCAAGGAACGATCGCAACATGGCAAGCCGATCGCCAAACACCAACTCGTGCAGGATCACCTGGCCTCCATCGAAATGGGCCGGGTTGCTTCGGAAGCCTTGGTGGAAAAGGCGGCCTTGGCGAAAGACGCCATGCAAGCCGATCCCGAAAATGGCGAACTCAAAAAGAAGGCCGACCTGCTTGCCGCCCAAGCGAAGTATTTCGTCACGAACGCGGCATGGGAAGCCGCCGATCGCGCGGTGCAGGTGTTGGGGGGTCGAGGTTGGTCGACTCTATATCGACCGGGCCGACATCTGATGGATGTGCGCGTATGCCGAATTTATGAAGGCACGGACGAAATCCTGAAACTCAAAATCGCCGCCGCATTGTTGGGGAAGGATTACGAAGCATTCAAATGAGGGCGAACCGAGGAACGTGTAGCTCACCGACATATTTACGAGGCACCCGGTGACTCAGCGAACGGTCGAAGTTGTCGGTGGACTTCGTTCCAAACGTCGCCGATAACCTTTTGCGCCGCCGCCTTGATGAGCGCCGGAGGCACCATTTTAAGCAATCCGGTCAACGTTCGAATTTCCGCGGACCAGCGAACGTTGGTGCCAGCGGTCGGATGCGATTGGGGGTGAAGGGCGATTTCGACTTCACTGCTTGAGCCAATCGCCTTACTGATACAGTTGTAAACGATCGGTTTATCCGTCGACTTCTCGAGTTGCCGCAACACGACGTCGAGCGCTCCACGTGCGAACGAAAAGCCCGGGAGGACACGAAATTTGACTTCCGCTTCCGCAACGGCCAAGAGTTCCGCGTCCGGGATGCAACGGGTGAGAAACGCCAAGTCGCTGAGTTTTTCTCGAACGAGCTCCGGCGAAGCCGAGAAGGCTTGCTCACCTTCGAATCGCAACATAATGATCTCCGATGGCAACCAAGTTCGGGGACAGGCGCAGCCGTGTACCCCGGCTTATGTCGTGAGCGACAGATACCAATTTCTTCTGATGCACTGATCTTCCCTCCGAAGTATTCTATTCTTTCCCTTTCACCATGCCGATCCCCAATCTTTCCGAATGCGGTGAAACAAGGCGCGGATTGGCCCGTTTTCATGAGGAAAACTCCATGGCGGATGCCATCGTGGATTCAGCGCCGCTCCCTCGGAAGGATCCGACGGCGAGCGATGCCTCGGTGAAATCGATCGTCGTCCTCGAATCGCCGGAACCACCGGAGCGGGCACCCGTACCGGTGCCTACCCCCCAACCCTGCTTCACATGGATATCAAAAGGCCATATTCCCTCGCTGGATGGGCTTCGTGCATTTTCCATCGGTTTGGTGCTGTTCGCGCACGTGGCCGAGACGCCTGGGTTTCCGATCGACGGCAAAGCGTTTGGCGTAAGCAAGCTCGGCAGCATCGGCGTTGACATGTTCTTTGTCATCAGCGGCTTTCTGATCACGCTGCTGCTCATTCGCGAACGAGAAAAGACCGGCGATACCTCGCTGGTGAAATTTTACGTTCGCCGATTCTTTCGCATCATGCCCGCCTACTTTACGTTCTTGGCATTCATTTTTTTGCTGCAATGCCTGGACACCGTCTCGATGCGAGGCCGAGATTGGGCGGCGGTGCTCACGTACACGATCAACTTCATGCCCAATGGCGATTGGCCGACCGCGCCCGTGGGCCATACGTGGTCCTTGGCGGTCGAAGAACACTTTTACATGCTTTGGCCCTTGGCGTTTGCAATCCTGGGCCCGCGACGTGTGTTTTGGCCCGCATTGGCGTTAATCCTGGCTTCGCCGTTCATTCGCTATGCCGTGGACCAGTCCGCCATCGGTATCCTCGAAGTTGATTACAGCACGCCCACCCGCATCGATGTGATTTTGTTCGGCTGTTGCTTGGCGATCCTCGCGCAGAAAGAATGGTTTCGCAGCCGGTCGCTGCCCATCGTTCGTCACGCGAATTGGCTGCTTCCCGCCCTTACGATCCTGGTGCTTCTATCCAACCTCGTCTTGGCTCGTTCCGGGAAATACTACCTGACCGTGAACAAACTCGTCACGGGACTAACCTTCGCCTCCATCATTTGGCTTAGCACCGTTCGTGCGGATTCTCTTTGGGGGCAGGTTTTGAATTGGCGGCCCATCGTTTGGATGGGCACGCTCTCTTACAGCCTGTACCTTTGGCAACAACCCTTCCTCTTTCACCATAGCGATTGGTTCGTCAACACTTGGCCCGCCAACATCGTTTGTGCCCTTGGATTGGCGTTGGCATCGTTTTACCTAGTTGAATCCCCCTTGCTTCGCTTGCGCGAACGCAAGGGCTGGGGCAAAGTTTAACCCCACCAAAGCCCGTGGCCAAAAGGCCACGGGGTCGTTGGCGTGAATTCCAGCATCAAACCACCACCCTCTTAGAACCCCGTGGCCTTTCGGCCACGGGCTTGCTTCCAAGTAAGGGGTCCGTACCCTTTCTTTAATCCCTCCGCACCCTTTTCCTCCTTCGGCTTGCGAACATGACACCCTCCTCCCTGCGTGTGAACCTAGGCCCTCGCAGCTACGATCTTCGTATCGGGACTGAAATCCTCAACACCGTCGGAACGTTCACCGCCGAACGTGCCAAGGGACGCACGGCACTCGTCGTGGCCGACGAAAACACGGCGACGCATGCAGCGACCGTTCAAGCCCATTTAAGATCCGCAGGATTTCGCACGACCCTCTCGATTCGCCCCGCTGGGGAAAGCCAAAAATCCCTCGCGAACGCGTCTGAACTTTACGAAGCGCTGCTCGACCTTCCCGCGGATCGCAAATCGGTCGTGGTCGCGGTTGGGGGTGGCGTGATCGGCGATTTGGCGGGTTTCGCAGCCGCCACCTTCGCACGCGGAATTTCGCTCGTCATGGTCCCCACGACGCTATTGGCCATGGTGGATAGCTCGGTGGGCGGGAAAGTCGGAGTGAACCTTCCTCGTGCAAAGAATATGGTAGGAAGCTTCCATCAGCCCCTGGGAGTATTGATCGACACGAAGGTTCTGGAATCGCTTCCAGACCGTGAGTACCGCAGTGGCTTGGCGGAAGTGGTTAAGTATGGCGTGATCATGGATGCGAATTTTTTCG
>WBZS01001287.1_pt1 | contig 20724 bp, 22 predicted proteins | sample 5204201 | NCBI WGS metagenome assembly WBZS01 (sample SAMN12344357, study PRJNA552823) | activated sludge metagenome | biome: Activated sludge suspended growth; feature: Nitrification reactor; material: Wastewater; isolation source: activated sludge from nitrification reactor of wastewater...
GGGCGGGTTCGATCAGGCTGTGATGGTGGGGGCAGGCAAGAACCAGATTGCCGAGGGCGGTGGTGCCGCCGTCCCACCAGGGTTTCACGTGGTGGGCATCGCAGCGTTCATCGGGGGCGTCGCAGTGCGGGAACACACACCCGCCATCGCGGGCCGACAGGGCTCGGCGGAGGGCGGGGGTGACCAGGCGGGTGGTGCGTCCCACATCCAGGAGCTCGGATTCGGTGCCGAGCACGATGGGGGTGAGGTCGGCGTCGCAGCACAGGCGCCGCAACTCACCGGCACTGATGGGTTCACCCGTGGCGAGGAGTCCGGCTTGTTCGGCCCGTTCACGGAGGTCGGCTTCCCGCATGGTGACCACGATCCGGGGCCGGTCCCCGGCCACGCGTGGGGCCCGGCGGGCCCGTTGATGCGCGGCCACCAAGGCCAGCAAAGCGTCCGCGCGGCGTTGGTCCGGGGTCCGGTGCTCGGCTAGCCGGTCGCGGCGGGCCGTGTCCTGCCCGGCGACGTTGGAACGTTCGGCGTGCCCGGCGACATGGTCACACCCGGCATCCCGGTCTTGGGCGTGGTCACGGCTGGCGCGGCGGTCGGATTCGACGTAGGCGTCGATCAACTTCACAAACGGGGCCGCCGCACCCGACGGCAGACTCCCCCGGAACCGGATCGACCCGTCCCCATCCGGGATGAACGACAAGGCGCGCCGGGCGTGCGCCCGCCGATACTGAGCGTCCAACAGGCCGAGCTGGTCGTCCGGGGTGGGCGCGAGTTCGGGGGCCACCACAGCCAGCACCTCGGGCCCGAGTTGGGCCAAGGAGTGGGCGTGGTGGGTGCGGGCATGACCGATCAACCACCGCTCCGCCTCCCGCCGCTGCGAGGCTGTCAGGGTGACGGGCAGGGTGGTGAGGGCTGTCACGATCCCACGGGCTTGCCCAACCTGAACTCGTCCGGCCAGGGCAGCCTCCCGGACCTCCACGGAACTGGCCAGGTCACGCGCGGTGAACACGAGCGCGGCAGCTTCTTTGGCCGACGTGGCCCCCGAGAGTCCGAGCCAGCTGGTGGTCGGGGTGCCTCGTGCGACCAGGCTCGCCCCCACCGCGTCGGCTTCGGCGAGCAACACCCCAACCAGGGCACCGAGCCGGTCGTGTTCCCGACGGGCCGACTCCACCAACCCCAACCGGGCCTCAGCCGACAAACCACCACGCTCCACCCCAGTAAGCGCATCCAAAGCGCCGCGGATCATGATGATCGCGCTGCTCGTGGGGCACCCTCCGACGTCCATACCCCCACCCTAAACACCCCCACCGACAGAATCGAACAATCAGTGTTGTCCGATTGTTGTCCGTTCAGTCGACCACCTGGCGTTACATAGCCACCACGCGCAAGATGGGACACATGAACACACCAGCAATCGAACACGCCCCCCACGAGGCGCGATGCGTGACCCCCGTCCGACGGCGGTCAAAGCGTCCCCAGAAGGAGGGGCAGTCGCTGGCTCTCGACATGCTGCCTGCTCACCGACGACGGCCGGAGGCTCAAGAGGATGGCGCGCGATGGCACGGCGCTCACCGTGCCCCCGCCTCCAGCGCCGCCGGACGCGAGCCGTCGGTGCCCCCTCCCCAGAAGCCGGGGCCGCCTCCGCCTGCACTGGAGGTCCGCGCAAGACATGCGCCGGAGCTCAGCGCAAGAGCATCGTGCGTTCAGCGCCGACACCGCATGGGATCGTGCGCGCATCGCCAGAGAACACCGTCGCGGCGACCGACACCACCGAGCGCCTACCGGTCGCTCTCCCCCGGGTCGGCGACGACGGCGAGGTGGCCCTTGCGCCGACCGACTGCGACGGAGGGCACGTCGGGTGCGGAGGGCGCGTCCCAGGTGAAGCCGACCTCACGGACGGCGTCGGCCAGCGCCAAGAGGTCGTCGACGGAGTGCCCGGGGGGAGACTCGTCGTCCAGGGGCAGCCGGATGAGCTCCCAGCCGCGCGGCGTCGACACCCTTGCGCTGTGCGTGGGGCACAGGTCGTAGCTGCCTGGCTCGGCGCGCAGCGCGAGCGGACCCACAACGGCGGTAGACTCGCCGTAGGCGTAGGTGAGCGTCGCGACCGCGGACGCGGCACACCCCGTCCGGGAGCAGTGGCGGAGCATCACCCGCAGCACGCTACCGGCCCGGCCCCGCCCCGGCGGGGAGGGTGCGCGCCGTGTCGCCGGTACAGTGACCGCCATGGCTTCGAGTCGCGACCGGCACAACCGCGGTCTGCGCGGACGCCTGGCGCTGCCCAACCCCTGGACCGGAGCGCCGGTGCAGCTGCGTAACCGGCAGTCGAAGGCCGACTTCTTCACCTTGTGCGTGCACGACGCGGTCGCTCAAATCCACGACCGCTGCCCGCGCGCGCTCGCCAGCGTCGACGTCGGGGTGGAGGACGTGCCCACCATCATCCCGGTGTGGGCGCCGAACCGCGTGCCCCTGGCCGCCGCCGTGTCCCCCACCCCGGACACCAACGGCCAGGTGGTCGTCTTCCGCCGCCCGCTGGAGCGGCGCGCCCGCACACGACGCGGGCTGAGGATCCTGGTCTACCGGACGATCGTCGAGCAGCTCAGCGAGGTGACCGGCATCGGCGTGGACGAGATCGACCCCGACGGCCAGCGCGGAGACGAGGACGTCGGCTGGGAGTGAGCGCTTGCCTGAACGCTACCGGAGGCCGATGACTCTGTCGGATGGGGGCTGAGGGGTCTGGACGCCCCGAGACTCAGACGGCGCGACGCTTCAGCTTGCGCCGCTCACGTTCGGACAGCCCGCCCCAGATGCCGAACCGCTCGTCGTTGGCCAGCGCGTAATCGAGGCACTCTGCACGCACCTCGCAGGTGTGACAGACCTTCTTGGCCTCGCGGGTTGAGCCGCCCTTCTCGGGGAAGAACGACTCGGGGTCGGTCTGGGCGCACAACGCGCGCTCCTGCCAACCCAGAAGCCCGTCGTCCTCCGACGCGACGATCATCAGTTCGGGCACGGGACCTCCTCGACTCGCCGACGCGCTTGCTTGACAAGAATTACAACCCTGTCATTCGGTTTCGTCAAGCTGGCGCCGAGAATTCGTCCCCCATGAGACCGTTATCGCCCCTGCGACGCTGCAATCCCGGCCATTCGGGTCAGTCGGCACCGTCTTCGGACGCCGCTCCACGCGCTTCGCGGAACCATGACCCCGGCACCGGCCCGGATGGCGGCGGACCATCGACAGGCTCGACCACCGATCCCTCCCCTTGGGAAGGACCTTCGGGCGCTCCCCCGGCGGCGGGCCGCGCCACCGGATGCCACCCCGACGCGGATCCGGAACCTGGAACGCCGACCCCCGACGCGGGCGCGCCCTGGGCGGCATCGGCGGCGGTGATCCAGGCGCTGCCGGCGGCGGTGCCCGTCGTCCAGGCCGGCGGGGGCGGCGCAGGCGGCGCGGGAACGGCCGGGCCCGAGTCCACAGCCTGCCCGGCCAACCCATCAGACCCACCCGACACGGCGTCCGCGGGCGCGCGGCTGATCCGCCCGGCGCGCAGTCCGGCGTGGGTCAGCCAGAGGACGACGGTGGCGACGCCCTTGAGGATGATGTCGAGCAGTCCGCCGAGGAATTCCAGCACCAACGCGAACGCCCCCGCGGAAGCGCTCAGCCCCACCAGCGCTCCGACCAGCGTCAGCAGCGTGCCGAGCGTGACCACCAACGCGGCGGCCACAACCAGCCGCGGCGCCGACCGGGTGGGGGGGTCGACGAACACGCACGTCCCGACGAGCCCGACCACCAGCACCACGAGCGTGAGGTTCATGGCGGTCAGGGCCACGTCTTGGGCGGCGGACGGCAGCGTGGCACCGGTCGTCAAGGCGAGCACGAACCGGACCAGCGCCAGCACGATGCTCGCCGCCGTGACCACGACGACGATCCACGCGGCGGGCTCGCGGATGTGCTTGAGGCTGTCGACCATGAGGTGAGTCCTTCTACTCAGACGTAGCGCTCGCCGGTGGCGGCGGCGACCCGGGCCACGAGGGCCTTGACCTTCTCGGCGTCTGCCAGCGAAGCCACGAGCGTGGCGTCCGGGGTGTGCACGATCACGAGCCCCGAAACCCCGACGGCGGTGACGAGATGGTCGTCGGTGGTGTTCAGGATCAGGTTGCCCGACGCGTCCTGCAACAGGCCGAGCCCCTCGACGATGTTGCCAGTGCTGTCGGCGTCCAACGCCTCGGCCAGGCTCTCGAAGCCGCCGACGTCGCGCCAGGCGACGGGCAGCGCGACGGCGGCCACGTGCCCGGACGCCAGCCCGCGAGACACGGGCTCCATGATCGCGAAGTCGACCGACACCTTCTTCAGCGTGCCGAACACCGCCTCGAGCGTCTCGGGGTGCTCGGCCAGCGCCGTCACCCCGACGTGAACCTCGGGCTCCAACGCCCGCACCTGCTCCAGCAACGTGGCGGCGCGCCACACGAACAGCCCCGCGTTCCACCAGTAGTCGCCGCTGTCGACATAGGCAGCGGCCGTCGCGGCGTCCGGCTTCTCTCGGAACTCCCGCACCGCGCACGCGGTCTCGTACCCACCGATGGAGTCGCCCCGGTGCAAATACCCGTAGCCCGTGTGCGGGCTGGTCGGCACGACGCCCAGCGTGACCAGCACGTGCGGGTCTGCCTCGGCGAGCGTGAACGCTTCCTCCAGCGCGGTGACGAAGGCGCCGAGCGGGTCGATGAGCTGGTCGGCGGTGAGTTGGGCGATGACGGCGTCCGGGTCGCGCCGGACCAGCACGGCGGCCGGCCACGCGACGGCGTTCAACGAGTCGCGGCCCACGGGTTCGCCGAGCAGGTTCTCCTCGGCCACCTCCGGCAGGTCGGCCCGCACGGCGTCCAGGTAGGCCGCCCCGGTGACGATCAGCACGCGCTCGGCCGGCACCAACCGCACCGCCCGCTCGAACGCGAGCCGCAGCAGGCTGCGCCCGCCGACGAGCTTGAGCAGCTGCTTGGGCATGCCCCGGCGCGACAGGGGCCACAGGCGCGTGCCCGCACCGCCGGCCATGATGACGACATAGCGCATGGGCGTCAGCCTAACCCCAACCTATGCTGGCGGCCGTGACCCCGCTCCCGCTCTCCGCCGCCCTTGAGCGCCTCGTCCGCGCGTCCGGCGGAGCCCCGCTGCTCACCCACTACGGACCGGCCGGCGCCCGCACCGAACTCTCGGCCGCCAGCTTCGCCAACTGGGTCGACAAGACCGGCAACCTGCTCGATGACGTGGGGCTGGACGCCGGCGCGCGGGTCGCGCTGCCGCTGCTGCTCGAACGACCCGCCCACTGGATGGCGCTCCTCTGGCCGTTCGCGCTCTGGTCGCGCGGGATGGCGGCCCACGTCGCCGGCGCAGAGGAGGCCGCGGACGCCGACCTGGCCGTGATCGGTCCCGATGCCCCCCGCCCCCTTGCCCCCCTCACGATCGCCTGCTCGTTGGACCCCTGGGGCCGCCCGCTGGCTGCCCTGCCCGCCGGCGTGACCGACTTCAGCGGCGAGGCCCTCGCGCAGCCGGACCTCCACGTCGTCGTCCCCGCCCCGCCCGGCGACCTGGCCTGGGCGGACGCCGACCGCCGGCTCACGTTCGCCGACCTCGCCGCCCTCGAACCGGCGCCACACCGCGTGGCGTCCGCGCCCCGGGACGCCTGGACGTCCGTCTCCCTGCTCTCGCGCGCCATCGCCGGCGGCGGCTCGCTCGTCTGCGTCGAGGACCCGGACGCCGACCTGGCCCGCGTCGCGGCGTCCGAGCGGGCCCGCGTAGCATGAGCAGCGCCCCACACCGGAAGGATCGCCCCATGACCCAGGCGCTGCCCCGGCGCACTCTGCTGGCCGGCGGCGCCGCGTTGTTGTTGGCCGGATGCGCACGCCAGCCGATCACGCTGGTGACGCCCACGGCGTCCCCGACCGGCACGGTCCGGCAGCAACTCACCCAGGTCATGGACGCGTTCGGCCGCAATACCGAGCAACTCGGCGTGTCGCTGACCGACCTGCGCACGGGTGCTGGCTACGGGTTCCGCCCCGAGTACGCGTCGCAAAGCGCGTCGGTGGCCAAGGTGATGATCGTGACCATGGCGCTGCGGCAGGCGCGCGCGGCCCGGGGCGAGCTCAGCTTCGCCGACTACGGGCGGGCGTCTCGGGCGATCATCGATTCGGACAACGACTCCGCCGACGCCCTGTGGGCGTCCACGGGCGGCCGGGAGAGCTACGACCGGCTGGCCGCCGACCTCGGCCTGCCCGACACGCGCAGCGACACGCGCAGCGAGTTCTGGTCCTGGACCAACACCACCCCGTCAGACCAGCGGCAACTCGTCGAATTGCTGGTCAAGGGGACGCCCGCGGTGCACGTCGACGACCGGCTGTACCTGCTTGACCTGATGGGCAAGACCAACGCCGCCCAGTCGTGGGGGGTGGGGCACCCGCGCGGCACCGAGGTCCGCGTCCAGATGAAGAACGGCTGGGTGCAGTTCAAGTCGCTCGACAACCTGTGGGCCGTCAACTCGATCGGCCACGTCGTCGGCGAGGGCCGCGATTACGTGGCAGCCGTGATGTGCCGCATGCCGACCTTCGAGGCGGGCCGAAAGCTGTGCGACGCCATCGGCGCGTCGCTGTTCGACGTGCTCGGCACCGGGCAGCTCACCTGAGCCATCAGCCCACGCCGCAGACCGCCTCCAGGTCGTCGGTCTGGCGCTCCTCGCTGAAGGACGCCGTGGGCTTGGGCGCCGTCTTGGCCACCACCGGGCCCGTCGCCGTCTGGGCCGGCTTCGCGGCCGTCGTGGGCGCCTTGGACGCCGAGGCGTTGGCCGAGCCGGTGGTGGGCGCCGGAGCCGGAGCGGTGGCCCCCGCGGACGCCCCCGCCGACGCGCTCGCCGCCGCGGCCGCGCTGGCCTCGGCGGCGACGCGTTGCGCCTCCTGGTCGAGCGCGACGGACGCCAGGACGGCGTCCTTCACCGAGCTCCGGATCAGCGCGAAGTCAGGCTTGACCGGCTCGATCAGCGGCGGAGCGAAGCTGACCGACGCGATCGGGAGGCGGCGTCCGGCGTCCGCCAGCTCGACCAGCCCGCCGAGCTGCGACGTCGGGATGTCGGTCGACAGCACCGCGCCGCCGGCCGCGGCCAGCTCGGTGAACCGGGTGACCAGCTTGAGCGGCGTGGCCTGCTTGGCGACGGCGTTCACCACGCACTTCTGCCGGGCCATGCGTTCGTAATCGCTGGAGCCGTGCCGGGACCTGGCGAACCACAACGCCTGGTAGCCGTTGAGGTGCACGTTCTTGCCGGGCTGGATGTAGCCCTCGACCTTGGCCGATCCCCCGCCGATCGGGACGGCCTTGGCGACGTCGAGCGTGACCCCGCCGAGGGCGTCGATCAGCTTCTCGAAGCCGCGCATGTCGATGACCGCGTGGTAGTTGAGCTTGAGCCCCAGGATCTCCGAGACCACTTCCCGGACGGCCGTCATGCCCGGGTTCTTCACCCCGGGGTAGAGGCTCGCGTGCTTCTCCGCCTCGGAGTGCACCGCGTTGAGCAGGCACTCCTGGTCGGCGCACCAGTAGCCGTCCGGGTAGAGAGCATGCAGCGGCGAGGCCTTCGGAAAGGGGGCGTGCTGCAGGTTGCGGGGAAGGCTGAACAGGACGGTGCGGCCGGTCGTTGCGCTCACCGAGGCCACCATGAGGGTGTCAGTGCGAATGCCCGGACGGTCGGGCTCGGCGTCCGCCCCCACCAGCAGGATGTTGATGCGGCCGTCCGAGATGTCGGCGTCGCCGCCGCCTCCGAAGACCGACCCGAACAGCAGCGCCTGGCTGCGTGACAGCGCCGACGCCTGCGCGGATCCCAGCCCAACGGCCAGGGCGAGCACCGCTGCGATGAGCGTGATCACGTACTTGCGGGGGCTGCCCATGCCGCCCGGACGCCCCAGGCGCCAGGCGTCCCACAGCAGCAGCGACCAGCCGACGCCGAGCACGAGCACGGCCACGGACGCCAGCCATTGCGTCCAGGGATGGGCGTACACCGCGATGGCCCAGGTGCGCTGCGCGAGGGCGAGCACGCCGAACGCCACGAGCAAGGCCAGCGTGCCCGCCCACACGCGCACCGCGAACCGGCCGAGGCCGCGGCCCCCGGCGATGAGCTGAGCCGAGCCTGGGATCAGGAGAGTGAGCACCAGCAGCGACACGCCGCGACGGAACGCGATGCGCTCGCCGCGCTCGCGCGCGGACAGCGCGTCGACGGGCTGGTCGCTCATGCATCACCTCGGGGAAGGGGGAGACTGCTGCGACCAAGTATGGGACGGCGCCCCCCGCGGCACCCGGCAGGCTGCGCGGCGTGTCCGGGCTCAGCGACGCCGCAGGTGTTCGCCCTTCGCGGACGCCGCGGCGCGCAGGTCGGCCTGGAAGGTGACCATGCGGTCCATCAGGGCCGGATCGGCGACCGAGAGGATGCGCACCGCCAGCAGGCCGGCGTTGCGGGCGTTACCGACCGCGACGGTGGCCACGGGCACGCCGGCGGGCATCTGGACGATCGAGAGCAGCGAGTCGAGGCCGTCCAGGTGCTTCAGGGCGACCGGCACGCCGATCACCGGAAGCGGAGTCAGCGCGGCCAGCATGCCGGGCAGGTGCGCCGCGCCGCCGGCGCCCGCGATCAGCACCTTCAGCCCTCGGTCGCGGGCCGTGCGGCCGTAGGCGACCATCTCCTCGGGCATGCGGTGGGCCGAGACGACGTCCGCCTCGTAGGGGACGCCGAACTCCGTGAGCGCGGCCGCGGCCGCCTCCATCGTCGGCCAGTCGGAGTCGGACCCCATCACGACCCCCACCAGCGGCTGGTCAGGCATGCGCTCTCCCCTCCAGGTAGTCGGACGCCGCGCGGGCGGCGTCCGCGGTCGCGGCCGGATCATCGCCGCAGACCGTCACGTGTCCGACCTTACGGCCCGGCTTGACCGACTTGCCGTACAGGTGGACGCGGACGCGCGGGTCGGCCAGGACGACGCCCAGCGACCCGACCAGGTCGGGGTTGGCGCCGCCGAGCACGTTGCTCATGACGACCACCGGGGCGCGTGGAGCGGTGGACCCCAGGGGCAAGTCCGCAACCGCCCGCAGGTGATTCTCGAACTGGCTGGTCAGGGCGCCCTCGATGGTCCAGTGGCCGGTGTTGTGCGGGCGCATGGCCAGCTCGTTGACCACCACCTCGCCGTCGGGGCGCTCCATCAACTCGACGGCCAGGACGCCGACCACGCCCAACTCGTCGGCGATGCGCAGCGCCATCGCCTGGATGGCGCCGGCGCGGGCGGCGTCCAGTCCGGGGGCCGGGGTGGTGGTTTCGTGGCAGATGCCGTCGCGCTGCACGGTCTCGCTGACGGGGTACGCCACGGCCTCCCCACCCGGACGCCGCACCACGAGCGCCGACAACTCCCGGACGAACGGCACGTACTCCTCGGCGATGATCACGACCCCGGCGGCGCGGGCGTCGTCGGCCTGCCCGGCGGCAGGGGTCGCACCGGCGGCGTCCGCGCCGGGTCGGCGTTCGGTGGGGCCGAGCGCGCGGTCGAGCGCCTCGAACGGGACGCCGGCGTCGCCCGCGCCGTCGATCTTGAAGACGCCCTTGCCGTCGTAGCCGCCGCGGGACGTCTTGGCGATGACCGGCCAGCCGATCTTGTCGCCGAAGGCCACCAGCTCGGCAGCGTCGGCGGTCACGCGCCAGCGCGGGCACGGGACGCCCAGCGCCGTCATCCGGGCCAGCATGACGGCCTTGTCGGCGGCGTGCATCAGGGCGTCCGGACCGGGACGCACCGGCACCCCGGACGCCTCTAGCGCGCGCAGCACCACGGCGGGCACGTGCTCGTGGTCGAAGGTCACCGCCGCGAGGCCGCGGCCGAAGGCGACGACAGCGTCGGCGTCGGTGTAGTCGGCGACGACGGCGTCCGGGACCACCAGGGCCGCGGAGACGCCAGGGGCCTCGGCGAGCAGCTTCACCCCTAGCCCGAGCGGGGTCGCCGCCTCGTACATCATGCGGGCCAGCTGGCCGCCGCCGATGATGCCGATCGTGAGGTCGAGGGTCACAGCTGGAGAGGATATCCGGCTTCGCCTGCGGGACGCCGGGCGTGCCAAGATGGCCGCATGACCGCTCACATCGTCGCTCTGGGCGGCGGCGGGTTCGCAACGTCGCGACTCGGCGCCCCCACCAACATCGATCGCTACCTCGTCGAGTTGACGGGCAAGTCCAGCCCGCTCGTCTGCTTCGTCCCGACCGCATCGGCGGACGACGCCCAATACATCAACAAGTTCCTGGTCGCCTACGGCACGCTCGGCATCCGCCCCATGGTGCTCACCTTGTGGCAGGACGCCGCCAACGCCGTCAGCCGCATCCAGGAGGCCGACCTCGTGCTGGTCGGCAACGGGGCGACCGTGAACGCCCTGGCGCTGTGGAAGGCGCACGGGGTGGGCAAGGCGCTGCGCCGGCGTTACGAGGCGGGCGACGTCGTGCTGGCCGGCACGTCGGCCGGCGCCAACGTGTGGTTCGAGGGCTGCGTCACCGACTCGTTCGGCGACTTCCGGCCGTGGCGCGGTGGGCTGGGGCTGCTCGAGGGCAGCTTCTGCAGCCACTTCAACAGCGAGGACGGGCGCGTCGGCGTGTACACGGACGCCGTGGCGTCCGGCGACCTGCCCGGCGGTTGGGCGGCCGACGACGGAGCCGGCGTCCACTTCGCGGACGGGGCCCTGGTGGGGTGCGTCGCCGAGTTGCCCGGGCAGCGGGTCTTCTCCGTGCAGCCGTCGATGCTGCCGTCCACGTCCGGCGTGCTGGTGGAGCCGCAGAAGGTCGAGCTGATCTGAGCCCCGGGGCGACTTCGCCCTACTGCTTGAAGATCAGCGTCCGCTGGACGATGAAGTTGCACGTCGTGGCCAGCCCCTGGGCGACCACGAAGCCGGCGAACTGTGCCCACGCTTGGCCCCACGCGGCGTCCAGCGGCGGGAAGATCAGCGTGAACGTGCCCACCTGCAGCACGAACGTGAGCAGGTACAGCACGACCACCGCCGCGAACTTGCGCTTGGAGCCGTCGGACGCGAACGTCCAGCGCGAGTTGATCGCGTACGCCGTCACCGTCCCGGCTACCCACGACAACGCCTTGGCCGGGCTGTAGCCCAGCCCCATCGCCATCCCGGCGACGAGCAGTCCGTAGTCGACGACCGCCGACAGCCCGCCGGTCACGACGAACCGGAACAGCTGCGTCCCCAGCGGCATCCCGGACGCCGCGTCCGTCTCGGACGCCGCGGCTGGCTCCGACCTCGGCACCTGGGGCTCACTCACCCCGCAATCGTCCCATGGCGCCGCGGGGTCCCATGGCGCCGCGGGGTTCCAGCCGGTGACTCTTCTGTGCGACATAACGGGGGTGGGCAGCCCGGGAATGTCGCACAGATACGTCACTCGATGCGGACATCCAGCCCCGGCCGTCCGCGATGGGCGGCGAGCACGTCGGCGAGCGCGTCCACGAACCCCTCAGGGTCGCGATCGAGCGTGACCGGCGTGACGCCCACCACGACGATGCCGTGGCGCTCGAAGCGGGTGTCGGCCTCGACGGTCCTGGCCCAGCGGTCGACCCCGGTCGTGGTCACTCCTTCGTGACACGACGACGAGTGCACCTGAACCGCCACTCCCTCGGCGACGAAGTACCCGTCGGGGATTCCGATCAGGGACCCGTCGCCCGTCGTCAAGCGCGGGTTCACGAGCATGGGGCCGAGCCCTGGACGCGCCGACACCAGCCTGATCATCCGCGCCTCGGCGAGCGACCACGCGCCCTTGCGATACTCACGAGCCCCCGCCCAGACTCCCCTCACCCCGTTGTGCCGGGACGCCAGCAGCTCCTCCTCCACGCGCGCCACCGACTCGAGTCGCCGCTGGAGCGCCTGCAAGGTGAGCGCGGACGCCTCGTCGGGCGTGAGCTCGGCGTAGCGCGCGGAGTCCGCCAGTGCTCGCGCGATGCCAGTGACGGTGACCCCGTCGAGCGATCGCAGGCGGTTGAGGCGGCTGGTCCGGGCGGTCACGGCCACCGAGAACGACCGCGCCCGCTTCCCGGTCGGGATGAGGAACCGCTGCACGGCGGGCGTCCGCGGCAGCTCCAGCCCGTGGCGTCCGAGCGCGGCGCACCCGGTCAGGGCGGCGTCCGGGCCGGCCCACAGTCGAGCGGCGACGAGCTGACCCTCGTCGGAGAGTCGGCTCCGATGAGGGGCGACGACGCCCGGAAAAACCCGGCGTCCCCGCGTCGCGACGAGGTGGCGGATGCCGTCGTCGCTCCAACCGAGCTCGAGCAACTGCTTTCTGGTCGCGAGCCCGCCCTGGCCCGGCAGGTCGGGAAAGTCGTGATGCGTCATGCCCCATACATTCGGCATCGCCTGTCACCTGGTCAGCGACAGTCGTGACGCGGCCGGTCGCACAGGCCGCCTGTGGCCTTCGCACGCCCCTGGCTGTGGCGTTTCTGTGCGACATTCCGGGGGCGGACGGCCCGGCGATGTCGCATAGAAGTGTCACCGACTGGACAACGGAGCCACGCAAGCTCGGCTGCTGGGTGCGCTAGGTTCGCCGCATGTTGCTCGTGTTCCTCCACGGCCTCGGCCAGACCCCACAGGCGTGGCAGGACCAAGTCACGGCGCTGCCGCCCGGCGTCAAGGCCGTGGCCCCCTGGCTCAAGGGCACCCGCCCGGCGCGCGACGAGGCGTTCAGCGTCGAGGGCGCCTCGGACGAGGTGCTCCGCCTGCTCAACCAGCACGGCGTCGAACGCATGGCGCTCGTCGGGGTCTCGCTGGGGGCGGTGGTGGCCCTGGACGCCGCCGTCCGCGCCCCGGACACGATCTCGCACCTCGTGCTGGCGTCCGGGCAGGTCAAGCCGGCCGCCGCCCTGAAGATGCAGCGCCTGGCCTTCCGCCTGACGCCCGCCGCACGGCTGCGCGCCGCCGGCGTCGACAAGCGCCGCCTGCTCCAAGCGATGGACCAACTCGCGGCCATCGACTACACCGACCGCCTGGACGCCGTGACCGCCCGCACGCTGGTGCTGGCCGGTGCCGACGACCGCGCCGGCGTCCCCGCCGCCCGGGCCCTCGCCGCGGGCATCCACGGCGCCCGCCTCGAGATCATCGCCGGCGCCGCCCAGGCGCCCCACACCGAGGCTCCGGCCCGCTTCAACGAGCTGTTGTACGGCTTCCTCGCCGAGGGCGACGAACCCCACAATGGCCGGCATGAGTGACTACCCGCGCCTGCTCCAGACCGTCCTCGACACCACCGACGTCCGGGGGCTGGCGGAGTTCTATGGCCAGCTCCTCGGCTGGTCCTACCGGCCCGGCGCCGAGCCGCCCACCGACGGCACACCCGACGACGCCGACTGGCTGACCATCAGCGACGCCGACAACCGCCAGCGGCTGGCGTTCCAGCAGACCGACGCGCTGCCGCGCAGCACCTGGCCGGACGCCGCGGTCCCCCAGCAACTCCACCTCGACCTCATGGTCGGCGACGTGGCCGCGCTCGAACACCAGCGCGAGCGCGCGCTCGCCCTCGGCGCAACGCAGATCTTCGACCGCTCCGACGACCCCGACGAGCCGCTGTACGTGTTCGCCGACCCGGCCGGACACCCGTTCTGCGTCTTCGTCGGCTGACTGAGGCCGTGGGCTGATCTGGCCGGCGACCTGACGCCGCAGGAGTCAGCGCCGCACGTGCACCACGTCGCCGGCCACGAACGCCCGGACGCCGCCGTCGACCTCGACCAGCAGCGCGCCCGCGTCGTCGGCACCTACGGCCAGGCCGCGCACGATGCCGTCGGGGGTATGCACCTCGACGTCCCGGCCGATGGTCGTGCAGCGCTCTCGATAGGACGCCGCGACGTCCTCGCCCGCCTCCCAGCGGCCGAGCCACTCCTCCAGCGCAGCCAGCACCGCGGCGGCGACGGCGGTGGCGTCGGCGTCCGATCCCTCCAGCCGCACCGACGTGGCCGAAGCCACGGGCAGCTGCTCGCGCGTGAGGGCGATGTTGACGCCCATGCCCGCCACGGCGAGCGTGCCCTCGCCGACGGCGACGGCCTCGCAGAGGATCCCGCAGATCTTGCGGTCGTTGACGAGCACATCGTTGGGCCACTTCAGCACCGCGTCCAGGCCGGTGGACGCCGCCAGCCCCTCGGCCACGCCCAGCCCCGTGAGCAGCGGCAGCCAGCCCCATTCGTCGACCGGTCGCGCGGGTGCCACGAGCACCGACACCGCGATCGACGTGTCGGGCGGCGCCTCCCAGCGGCGGGCGAACCGGCCGCGTCCGGCGCTTTGGTGGGCGGAGACCAGGACGCGCCCGGGCGCGGCGCCCTGGCGAGCCGCCTCGGCCAGGTCGGCGTTGGTCGAGCCGGTGCTGGCAACGACATCCAGACGCTGCCAGCGGCCGCCGAGCGCGGCGAGGCGGAGGGCGTCGGCGTCCAGGTATGCGTTCACCCGAGCCATGCTAGGCCAGCGTGCCGATGAGGGGATTCCCCGCTTGGTCAAGGGGACTCCTGTGCGGCTATGGTCACCCCATGGAGATCGACATCCACACGACGAAGGGTAAGATCGCCGATCTCGGGGAGCGCATTGACGCCGCTGTCAATGCCGCATCGCCGGCTGCGGTAGAAAAGCAGCACGCCAAGGGAAAGCTCACCGCCCGCGAGCGCATCGCCGCGCTGCTGGACGAGGGCACCTTCGCGGAGTTCGACGAGTTCGCCCGCCACCGCTCAACGGCGTTCGGCATGCAGGCCAAACGTCCCTACACCGACGGCGTCGTCACCGGCGTCGGCGCCATCCACGGTCGTCCCGTCTGCGTGTTCAGCCAGGACGTCGCCCTGTTCGGCGGCGCGCTCGGCCAGGTCTACGGCGAGAAGATCGTCAAGATCATCGACTTCGCCATCAAGACGGGCTGCCCGCTCATCGGCATCAACGAGGGCGGCGGCGCGCGCATCCAAGAAGGCGTGGTCAGCCTCGGCCTGTACGGCGAGATCTTCCGGCGCAACACGCTCGCCTCGGGAGTCATCCCGCAGATCTCGCTGATCATGGGGGCGGCAGCCGGCGGCCATGTGTACTCCCCCGCCCTGACCGACTTCACGATCATGGTCGACCAGACCTCGCAGATGTTCATCACCGGCCCCGCGGTCATCAAGACCGTCACCGGCGAGGACGTGACGCTGGAGGAGCTGGGCGGCGGGCGCACGCACAACGCCAAGTCCGGCAACGCCCATTACCTGGGCGCCGACGACAACGACGCGATCGAGTACGTGCGCGAGCTGATCAGCTACCTGCCGCAGAACAACCTCGAGGATCCGCCGGTCTACGACGAGAACGAGGTCGACCTCACGATCACCGACCACGACCGCGAGCTCGACGTGCTGATCCCCGACTCCCCGAACCAGCCGTACGACATGCACGAGGTGATCAAGAACGTCCTCGACGACGAAGAGTTCCTCGAGGTGCAGGCCCTGTACGCCGGCAACATCGTCGTCGGCTTCGGCCGCATCGAGGGCCGCGTCGTGGGCATCGTGGCCAACCAGCCCATGGTGTTCGCGGGCTGCCTCGACATCAACGCGTCCGAGAAGGCCGCGCGGTTCGTCCGTACCTGCGACTGCTTCAACATCCCGGTGATCACGTTCGTGGACGTCCCCGGCTTCCTGCCCGGCGTCGAGCAGGAGCACAACGGCATCATCCGCCGCGGCGCCAAGCTCATCTACGCCTACGCCGAGGCCACCGTGCCGCTGGTGACCGTCATCACCCGCAAGGCCTATGGCGGGGCGTACGACGTCATGGGGTCCAAGCACCTGGGCGCCGACGTCAACCTCGCCTGGCCGACGGCGCAGATCGCCGTCATGGGCGCCGAGGGCGCGGTGGAGATCCTCTACCGCAAGGAACTCGGCGAGGCCGAGGATCCGCTGGCCCGCCGCAAGGAGCTCGTCCAGGAGTACAACGACGAGCTGGCCAACCCGTACGTGGCGGCCGAGCGCGGCTACATCGACCAGGTGATCTACCCGCACTCGACGCGCGAGACGATCATCCGGGTGATGCGGCTCCTCCGCACCAAGCGGGAGACCCTGCCGCCCAAGAAGCACGGGAACATCCCGCTGTGAGCGCCGAGACCGTCGATACCGTGCAGCCCCAGGCCCCGTTGTTCAGCGTGGTGGGGGGCAGCCCGTCGGACGAGGACGTCGCCGCCCTGGCGGCCGTCCTCGCCGTCCTGCGGCGTGGGCGCGGCCGTCCGCACGCACCGGCGCAGTCACCGATCGCCGGGGGCTGGAACTCCTATTGGCACGTGCTGCGGCGCGACTACCTGCCGGGTCAGGGCGCCTGGAGGAGCACCTTCCGACGCTGACGGGCGGACGCCGACGCCGTGGGTTCGCCCGCCGACGTCGGTCGGGCCGACTCGCTGACGCCTCGCCGCCCAGCGAGTAGGGTCGTGCTACCCGACCGGCACGCAGCAAAGGAGCTTCATCATGGCCGCCGTTGACGACATCAAGTCCAGCCTCGACATGACTCAGATCGCCAGCATGTTGGGCGTCGACCCCCAGACCGCGGACGCCGCGGTCGACGAGGCGTTGGCTTCGCTCGTGAGAGGGATGGACGACAACGCCTCCGATTCCGACGGCGCGGTGAACCTGACCCGCGCCCTGGGCAACCACCTCGGCGGCAGCGGATACGGCGACGCGATCGACATCGATGCTGTCGACACCGATGACGGCGCAAAGATCGTCGACCACGTGCTCTCCCCCACGCAGATCCAGTCGCTGAGCTCCGGCGCCAGCGGCGGCCTGATCAGCAAGCTGCTGCCACTGCTGGCCCCGCTGGTGATGGGCTACCTGGCCAGCAAGTTCCAGTCGTACATGAACCAGCAGATGGGTACCGGGGCGCAGCAGGCACCCCCCCAGCCCACCGGTCAGACCGGCGGCGGGCTCGGCGACCTGCTGGGCGACCTGCTCGGCGGCGCCACCCAGGGCAGCGGCGGCGCCGCGGGCGGCGGGGGCCTGGCGGACATCCTCGGCGACCTGCTGGGCGGGGGCAGCGCGCCCGAGCAGTCGGTCCCGCAGACCACGCCCACCTCGGGTGGCACCGGGCAGTTCCGGGTGCCGGACGCCGCCCCCGACACCGAGATGCGCATGGACGACTCCACCGCTGCCGGCACCTCGACGCAGCGCACCGCGCAGCAGCAGGCGCCCACGGGCGACGTTCTCGGCGGCCTGCTGAAGGACATCCTGTTCGGCCGTAGCTGACGTGCGCTTCGTCCTCGCGTCCGCGTCGCCGGCGCGCCTGCAGACACTGCGGGCCGCCGGCGTCGCGCCGATCGTCCACGTCTCCGGGGTGGACGAGTCGGCCGTCACCGAGGACGACCCGGAGACGCTCGCGTGCCTCCTGGCCCGCCTCAAGGGCGAGGCCGTGTGCGCCGAGATCGGCACCCGCGAGGACGCCGTGCTGGTGGCCTGCGACTCTGTGCTCGCCATGGACGGCGTCGCCCACGGCAAGCCCGGCAGCGACGACGCCGTCCGGGCGCGGTGGCGGCGCATGCGCAACCACGAGGGCACGCTCATCACCGGCCACCACGTCATCGCGATGCGCGGCGGGCGCGCCGAGAGGCGCACGCGGGCGGCGTCCACACTGGTGCGCTTCGCCGACATCACGGACGCCGAGCTGGACGCCTACGTGGCCAGCGGCGAGCCGCAACAGGTGGCCGGCGCGTTCACCGTCGACGGGCTGGGCTCGGCGTTCGTGACCGGCCTGGACGGCGACCCGCACAACGTCGTCGGCATCAGCGTCCCGCTGCTGCGGGTCATGTTCGCCGAACTCGGCCTCGACTGGGTGTCGTTCTGGGCGCACGGCTAAGCTGATCCGGCCATGACCGACCTCTCCCCCGCGCCCAAGCGCTCCCGCCTGCCCGCCCCGATCCGCGCGATGCGCCCCCGCCAGTGGGTCAAGAACGTGCTGGTGTTCGCGGCGCCGGTGGCGGCGGGCTCGCTGTTCCAGACCGCGGTGCTCGTCAATACTCTGTGGGCGTTCGTGGCGTTCTCCCTGGTCAGCGCGTCGATCTACTTGGTCAACGACGTGCGCGACGTCGAGTCCGACCGCCAGCACCCGAAGAAGCGGTTCCGCCCGATAGCCGCCGGCGAGCTGAAGCAGCCGACCGCGCTGGTGATGGCGGGCGCGTGCCTGGCCGCCAGCCTGCTGCTCGGCTGGTTCGTGGCGCCCCTGCTGGCGCTCACGCTGGCGGTGTACTGGCTGCTGCAGGTGGGCTACTCGCTGTTCCTGAAGAACCAGCCGATCATCGACCTGGCGATGGTCGCCGCCGGCTTCCTGCTGCGCGCGGTGGCCGGCGGCGTGGCGTCCGGCATCGAGCTGTCGCAGTGGTTCCTGCTCGTGGCCTCGTTCGGGTCGCTGTTCATGGTGGCGGGCAAGCGCTACTCCGAGATGGTCGAGTTGGGCCCAGAGGCCGGCACGCGGCCGTCCCTGGCCCGCTACACCCCCACCTACCTGCGCTTCGTGTGGACGCTAGCCTGTGCCGCGGTCATCCTGTCCTACAGCCTGTGGGCCTTCGAGCAGAGCGGCGACACCGAGTGGTTCGGGCTGCCCTGGCACGCGATCTCGATCGCCCCGTTCACCCTCGCCCTGCTGCGCTACGCGTACGTGATCGACTCCGGCGCGGCCGGCGAACCCGAGGACGTGGTGGCGTCCGACCGCGTGCTCCAGGGCCTCGGCGTGGCCTGGGTGATCCCCGTCGCGATCGCCGTGTTCCTCTGACCGGACGCGCCCGCCGCCTGTCCCGGCCGGGGGGAACGTCGGATTCCGCACCTGCGGGGCTTTCGCCCTAGACTCCGAAAAGAAGCGAGAAGACGCCGTTGTCTGGGGCTCTCAAGGAGGAAATGTGCCTATCACCAAGGTTCTCGTGGCCAACCGCGGCGAGATCGCCGTGCGCATCATCCGCGCCGCGCGCGACGCCGGCCTGCCCAGCGTGGCGGTGTACGCGGACCCCGACGCCGATTCGCTGTTCGTGCGGCTGGCCGACGAGGCGTTCGCGCTGAACGGCCTGACGCCGGCCGAGACGTATCTCAACGTCGCCAAGCTGCTGGACGTCGCGGCCCGCTCCGGGGCGAACGCCGTGCACCCGGGGTACGGCTTCCTGGCCGAGAACGCGCCCTTCGCCCAGGCGGTGCTGGACGCCGGCCTGATCTGGATCGGCCCGCCGCCGGCCGCCATCGACTCCCTCGGCGACAAGGTCAAGGCCCGTCACATCGCGCAGAAGGTGGGCGCGCCACTGGTCCAGGGCACCGCCGACCCCGTCGCGGACGCCTCCGAGGTGGTCGCCTTCGCCGAGACGTACGGCCTGCCCATCGCGATCAAGGCGGCCTACGGCGGCGGCGGACGCGGCCTTAAGGTGGCCCGCCACCTGGACGAGGTCGCCGAGCTGTTCGAGTCCGCCACCCGCGAGGCCGTCACGGCGTTCGGCCGCGGCGAGTGCTTCGTCGAGCAGTACCTCGACCGGCCCCGGCACGTGGAGACGCAGTGCCTCGCCGACTCCCACGGCAACGTGGTCGTGGTGTCGACGCGCGACTGCTCGCTGCAGCGCCGCCACCAAAAACTCGTCGAGGAGGCCCCCGCGCCGTTCCTGACCGACGAGCAGCGCGAGACGCTCTACACGTCGTCCAAGGCCATCCTGATCGAAGCGGGCTACGTCGGGGCGGGCACGTGCGAGTTCCTCGTCGCCCAGGACGGCCGCATCTCGTTCCTCGAGGTGAACACGCGCCTGCAGGTGGAGCACCCGGTGTCTGAGGAGGTCACCGGCATCGACCTGGTCCGCGAGATGTTCCGCATCGCCGACGGAGAGGCGCTCGGCTTCGACGACCCGCAGGTTTCCGGGCACTCCATCGAGTTCCGCATCAACGCCGAGGACGCCGGCCGCAACTTCATGCCGGCCCCCGGCACGCTCACCGCCTGGCACGCGCCGACGGGCCCCGGCGTCCGCGTGGACGAGGGCTACCTCGCGGGCATGTCCGTGCCCGGCTCGTTCGACTCCCTGGTGGCCAAGGTGATCGTGACCGGCGCCGACCGCGCCCAGGCCATCGCCCGCTCCCGGCGCGCCCTGTCCGAGACGGTGCTCACCGGCATGCCCACGGTGATCCCGTTCCACCAGGCCGTGCTGGCCGATCCGGCGTTCACGGCCACCGACGGCGGCTTCGGCGTCCACACCCGTTGGATCGAGACCGAATTCGACAACCAGATCGAGCCGTACACCGGCGTCCTGGGCGAGGCTGAGGAGTCCGAGAAGGCCACCTACGTGGTCGAGGTGAACGGACGCCGCGTCGAGGTCAAGCTGCCCGCGACGCTGGGCGCCGCGCCCGTGGCCGCCAAGACCGCCCAGCGGCCCACCAAGCGCGACCGTGGCGGGGCGAAGGCGGCGGCGCCGTCCAGCAACGCGCTCACCTCCCCCATGCAGGGCACGATCGTCAAGGTGGCGGTGGCCGAAGGCGACGAGGTGTCCGAGGGCGACCTGGTCGTCGTGCTCGAGGCGATGAAGATGGAGCAGCCGCTGAACGCGCACCGCTCGGGCGTGGTCAAGGGTCTGGTCGCCGAGGCCGGCCAGACCGTGTCGTCCGGGGCGACGCTTTGTGAGATCGTCGACGCCGAGTAGCGTCACAGGGCCAGCGGGCCGAGGGCCGCGCCGGCCGCGAAGCTCACAGCGAACGCACAGCGTCCCC